>Ga0302306_10001916_pt1 | contig 10958 bp, 8 predicted proteins | sample III_Palsa_E3_1_FD_198761 | JGI IMG/M metagenome (GOLD analysis project Ga0302306, IMG submission 198761) | Peat permafrost microbial communities from Stordalen Mire near Abisko, Sweden - III_Palsa_E3_1 | ecosystem: Environmental > Terrestrial > Soil > Palsa > Peat permafrost | place: Sweden...
CAGGAAAACAAAAAGAAACCCGAGGTAAAGAAAAAAGAAGGCGGCTTCCAGGCCCGTATGGAGCAGGCGATGCGGCAGCAACGCCAGGGAGCTTTGCCACCGGGTAAAAAGAAATAAAATAAATTCTTATAAAAACCGGATTAAAACTTACGAAGTTTTGAAAACTTCGTAAGTTTTTTTTCACCTCTTTGCCCTCTGCGCCTTCTCCGCGCTCTCCGTGGTTACCCCTGCAACATCCCCACGGTGACTCCCGCAAACATTTTTAACCCCAACTAAAATAATTAGCAAAATGTATTTATATTTACAGCGATGTATGCGATTGTAGATATAGAGACGACGGGAGGGCATGCCAGCGGAAATGGCATTACCGAAATAGCAATTTGTATACACAACGGCAAAAAGGTCGTGGAGCGTTATTCAACCCTTGTAAACCCCGGAAGAGACATCCCGATCTACATCAGCGCTCTCACAGGTATCACAAACGATATGGTAAAAACCGCGCCTCCGTTCGCTGACGTGGCGCATGATATTTACCACATGCTTAACAATAAGATATTTGTAGCCCACAATGTAAACTTCGATCATTCTTTTGTTCGATACCACCTCGCTGCCGCAGGCTACGAGCTGCAATGCAATAAATTATGTACGGTGCGCCTGGGACGGAAAATATTACCGGGGCTTCCCTCCTATGGCCTGGGTAAACTGTGCCGGCACCTGGGGATTGAAAACGAGAGCCGCCACCGAGCCGCCGGCGACGCTGAGGCAACCGCGATACTGTTTTCCCTATTACTGCAGCAGGACAAAGAAAATCACATTCAGCAAGCGCTAAAACAGAACTCTAAAGAGCAGGTTTTACCTCCGAACCTGCCTAAACAGGATGTGGATAGCCTGCCCATGACGCCGGGCGTTTATTACTTTCACGACGATAAAGGCAAAGTAATTTATGTGGGAAAGGCTAAAAACCTTAAAAAACGGATTTGCAGCCATTTTACGGGGAACAATCCCGGCCCGCAGCGACAGGAGTTTTTAAGGAACATTCACCACATCACCTACCAGTTATGCGGCACGGAACTGGTTGCATTTGTGCTGGAGGCAGTAGAGATCAAAAGGCTGTGGCCGAAGTACAACCGCTCCTTAAAGCGTTTTGAACATGCTTACAGCTTGTATGCCTTCGAAGATCAGCGCGGCTACCTGCGCCTTGTGGTAGATAAACACCGTAAAATGACCGGCGCCATTTACAGTTGCAATACCCTTTATGAGGGCAGGACGATTTTACTGCAACTGATCGAGAATTATGCGCTTTGCCCTAAACTGTGTTTTATACAAACCAATACTGACGCCTGTACCGGCATAAACGGGAATGCCTGCGCGTGCGAAGGCGTCGAATCGCCCGAAATTTATAACCAAAAGGTAAATGCCGCTGTTGAAGAATTACAAAACGCCCTGCCCACTTTTGCCATCCGCGATGCCGGCCGCACGGCTGATGAGCACAGCTGCCTGCTGGTAGAAAAAGGTAAGTTTTATGGCATGGGCTACATCTCGCATTATTTCGACGTCGATAACCTTCAGCAACTCAAAAATCACCTAACTCCCTACCCTGGGAACGATTATATCCGGGGCATGGTAGCAGGGTATGCTACACGTTTCCCGGAGCGGAAAGTGGTGTTTGCCTAACCTTTTAAAACTTAGAAATCGATCAGATAATGCCTGCCTTCTCCAGTTCTTCCTGCATTTGGACTTGAATTTTCAGCGCCTCCGCGCGGGCGGCTTCGGCAAAATCCTTCCCTTTGGAGGCATAAATAATGGAACGGGAGGCGTTTACGATCAAGCCGCAGTCTTTTGTCATACCGTACTTGCAAACCTCTTCCAGGCTGCCGCCCTGGGCGCCCACGCCGGGCACCAGCAGGAAGTTATCGGGCGCTAATTTGCGGATGTCCGTAAACTCGGATCCTTTGGTGGCGCCCACCACAAACATCAAACGATCGGGCCCGGCCCAGGTCACCGCCTTTTTGATGACGGCTTCGTACAAAAATCCGTTTGCGGTGCTGAGGTATTGGAAATCTTTACTGCCTGCCGAAGAGGTAAGCGCAAGCAGGATAACCCATTTGCCCGGATAGCTTAGATAGGATGAAACCGAGTCGTGCCCCATATATGGCGCAACGGTTATCGCATCGAAATTGAGTCCCGAGGCTTTTTCATCGAAAAAAGCCCTGGCGTACATATCGGAAGTGTTGCCAATATCCCCGCGTTTCGCATCAATAATGCTCAGGCACTCGGCAGGAAGGTATTTCCCGGTTTTCGCCAGGCTTTCAAGGCCTTTACCACCGTAGGCTTCGTAAAATGCAGAATTGGGCTTATAGGCTACGCACAAATCGCGGGTGGCATCTATGATTTGTTTGTTGAATTCGAAGATAGGATCAGGATGATCCAATAAGAACTGAGGAATTTTTTCAATATCGACATCAAGGCCCACACACAAAAAGGATTTTTTACGTTTTATCTGTTCGATCAGCTGCTGCCTTGAGATCATCCGGGGAAAGAAAATTTTCTTCGGCAAAAAAACTAAAAATTAAATGAAGTGTTAACAATAACAGGATATTTTTTAAATAATTTGAATCTTCTAAAAAAATTGAGTACCATTGCATCGTTTTCCGATGAATTTTTCTTGCACTAAAGAAACAATTTAAAAACTCCGGGTTATTTTATTAATTGAGTCACTGGGTTTAGATGTTGCATAAACAAAGCTGCAAAACAAATTTCTTCTGTATAAAAACATCCCCGTGTACAAAAAATACCAGGATTTGCTAAACAATAAAAGTCTTGCTTTTAATTAGCCGCTACAAAAAACAACGGTTTTTAACGCCGGCAAAAATTGATACAATCACAAAATATTCTAAATAAAAGAATTCCTTGAACTATAATTATTAATATGTTTGATACAAACGAATTGAACGACAAACTCGTGTCGGAGTTGCGAGATATTGCCAGGAACCTGGGCATTGCAGAGGCAGACGACTTAAGAAAGGCCCAGCTCGTTGAGCGCATTGTTGAACAGGAACAATTGATTGAAGCCGCACGAGCCCAACAAAGTACTGTAAACACGATATATACCCCTAAAGGGGCTGCGCCCGTCGAAAGCACTGAAAAAACACGAAAAAGGACACGGGTTATCAAAACGGTACCATCAAACCGCCCAAGGGTGGAGGTGCCGTTAGACGACACGAACCTGTTTGATATGCAGGATGAAGAGCAGCAGGACGAGGAGCCTGAAAACGGAAATTCTACTGCAGTAGATTCAGACAACGAATTTATTCAAAATGAGGATGGCCAATCGGGGAATGGGGAAGATATTGCTGAGGGCCGTACGCCGAAATATGACAAGAAAGCCGCTACTCAAAACAACCAGGCGAAAGCACAGGAGTTAGCGATCAACCTTGACTTTGATAATGTTATTGTTAATGAAGGTGTTTTAGAGATCATGCCCGACGGGTATGGCTTTCTGCGCTCTTCTGATTATAATTACCTGACCTCTCCCGACGATATTTACGTTTCCCAGTCGCAGATAAAACTGTTCGGTCTGAAAACAGGCGACACTGTACGCGGGAGCATAAGGCCGCCTAAGGAAGGTGAAAAATACTTTCCGCTGGTGCGTGTTGAGGCTATCAACGGGCGCGGCCCGGCTGAGGTGCGTGACAGGGTTCCATTTGACCACCTTACCCCTTTGTTTCCTTCGGAAAAGTTATCCTTGTTTACTGACGCCGGCAATTATTCAACCCGGATAATGGATCTGTTCTCCCCTATTGGCAAAGGACAACGCGGTTTAATCGTAGCTCAGCCAAAAACGGGTAAAACCATGCTTTTGAAAGATGTGGCCAATGCCATCGCCAAAAATCACCCTGAAGTTTACCTGATCATATTACTGATCGACGAACGCCCTGAAGAAGTTACGGATATGGCGCGCAGTGTTCGTGCCGAAGTAGTGTCCTCAACTTTTGACGAACCGGCTGAGCGGCACGTAAAGATCGCCAATATTGTGCTGGAGAAAGCAAAACGCATGGTGGAGTGTGGTCATGACGTGGTTATTTTGCTCGACTCCATTACCCGTCTGGCTCGTGCATACAATACCGTCGCTCCTGCATCCGGTAAAATATTATCGGGTGGTGTTGATGCCAATGCACTCCATAAGCCGAAACGCTTTTTTGGTGCGGCACGTAACATCGAGGACGGCGGCTCTTTAACAATTATTGCAACTGCACTTACCGAAACCGGTTCAAAAATGGACGAAGTTATCTTTGAAGAATTTAAAGGAACAGGTAACATGGAGTTGCAGCTTGACCGTAAGCTATCCAACAAACGTATTTTCCCCGCTATCGACATCACAGCTTCAAGCACACGCCGCGACGATCTTTTACTTGATCGCGACACCCTGCAGCGCATATGGATTTTGCGCAATCACCTTGCCGATATGAACTCCCAGGAAGCGATGGAGTTTTTACAGGCACAAATAAGGGGAACAAAAACCAATGAAGAATTTTTGATATCGATGAATTCCTAATATTTTAGCGTTTATGAAGTTAATTCTATTGCTGTTTTAATTTAAAACTTCACTAATTGCTTCAGAATTTCTTCAGATAGCAATGATACCTTCAATGGCATAATGAAGAATCGTGTTAAAAAACATTTACCAAATGCAATTACCTGCGCAAACCTTTTTAGCGGATGCGTAGGTATTGTGCTTGCTTTTAAAGGCGACCTGATTGCTGCTGCCTACGCAATTTTTCTTTCGGCCATCTTCGATTTTTTCGACGGTCTTGCCTCCCGTGTGCTTAAATCGTTTTCGGGCATAGGGAAAGACCTTGATTCGCTGGCGGATATAGTAAGCTTTGGGGTGTTGCCGGCCGTGATCATGTACCAGCTATTTTTGGAAGCGCACCAGATAGAAAAAGTGAGCCCCTGGCTGAATTTCATTGCCTTCCTGATACCGGTATTTTCTGCCTTACGGCTGGCCAAGTTCAACACCGATACAAGGCAGGCTGAAAATTTCATAGGGCTGCCCACGCCCGCAAACGCCATCCTGATAGCTTCGTTCCCCATCATCGTCAGTCACCATAACCATCTTTACTCGCCATACCTGCTCAATCCCTACGTGCTGTTGTGTTTGGTGATCATTATGTGCAGTTTGTTGGTTGCTGAAATGCCAATGATGTCGCTTAAATTTAAAACGGGTGACTTTAACGAGAATATTTACCGCTATTTATTGCTGCTCTTCGCGGCCATTTTGATTCTATTTTTTAAATTTGCAGCCGTTCCGGTAGTGATATTCATTTATATCGTGTTATCGGTCGTTCAGTTTAAATTTACCGGCGAACCGGTCATTAACAGTCCAAAAAACAGCGCAAAGGCGGGGAAATGAATTCCGTACCATTTTATAAAATCAGTTCAATGAAAAAATTCCAGGCCGAAATAGACGTAATGCCAAAAAAAGAAATACTCGACCCACAGGGAAAAGCTGTAACCGGAAGTATGAAGAACCTTGGCCTGGCCGAAATTCAGAACGTACGCATAGGTAAGCACATTTCATTGGAGATCGAGGCCGACAGTTCTGAGACCGCCCACTCAAAAGTTGACCAGGCCTGCAAAAATCTGCTGGCTAACCTGATCATGGAAAGCTATAGCTTTAATGTAAAAGAGGTCTTTTAAGCCAAAAGTTTAAAGTTCTAAGTCTTAAGCCGACTTGCATTTTTAAACTTCTGACTTAAGGCTTTCGACTTAAGACTTTCGACTCAAACCTAAAGCTCCGCTTCTTTCTCTGCCTTAATCTTCACCAGGGAATGTAAATTGTCTTCAATGATCGCCTGCACATCAATAAACTTCGCGTTGAGTTGATCGGGGGCCGGGGCGCCTGCTTTCGCCATCAGCTCAACTTCCTGCATCATTGCCTGTGATATCAACATACCGAAAAATCCCAGGTTTGGTTTTAGTTTATGCGATGCCTGGGCAACAGTCGTCCAATCCTCGGCCGCTAAACCACTGGCAATTGTCTTTAATAATTCCGGGGTTTGTTGAAGAAACATGTCGATAGATTCGACAAGAAATTCGTTGCTACCATCAGCAATTTCTATTAGGATGGATAGGTCAAGGTCCTGGGGGATAGAGTTCTGTATCATTGGCTCGTTTTGGTCTTCGTCATAAATATATCTTTTTACGTGCAAATCGTCATTTAGTTCGCTTTTAAGCATTAAAATATTTTTTTCTAATACCGGGTGCACCAGGTATGGAGCGATTTCCGCAAGCGGCTCCAAAGTAAACCTCCTTTTGTGCAATTCGGGATGGGGCACCTGCAGTCCCGGCTCGTTTATGATGTCCGCGCCGTAAAACAGTATATCGATGTCAATCGTCCGCGAACCCCACTTTTCTTCGCGATGCCGGCCCAGGTCCTCTTCAATAGCCAGGATTTTTTCAAGCACCGCCCTGGCGCTCAAATCTGTCGACAACCAAATAACCTGGTTCAGGTAATCGGGCTCACCCGACTTACCCCATGATTGTGTTTCATAAACCGACGACCTTTGTAATACCGGCGCAATCGCCGCTGCTGTCCTTTCGATGGCTGTCTTCAGGAAGGATTCCCTGTCACCGAGATTGCTCCCCAATAACAAAAAAACGCTTTGCATGTTGTAACAATTATTATAGACGGTGCTCTTAATATTAATCGGTAGTGAATTGCTAAGTTTGCATAGTTAAACGATTTAAAAGACTTAATGAAACAATTCTTCAAATTTGTGTTTGCCAGCATGTTAGGTGTGATTTTAGCGAGCATGGTAATATTCGGAATCTTCCTGATATTTATCTTCGCCCTGGTAGCTGCGGAAAGTGACAAGACCGTAAACGTAGAATCGGGCACGGTGCTGCATATTGCTTTTAACACGGCCATCACTGAGCGTACACCCAACGATCAATTGGCAGGCTTGTTGGGCCTTGACGACAACAAAAGTATCGGTTTAAACGATGTCCTGGCCGACATCAAAAAAGCAAAAACCGACAACAACATCAAGGGCATATTTTTGGATGAAAGCGATATCACCCCTGGAGAAGCCACGTCCGAGGAGATCAGGAACGCCCTGCTCGACTTCAAAAAATCCGGCAAATTCATTATCGCTTATTCCGAGGTCTATACACAGGGCTTTTATTACCTTGCTTCGGCAGCCGATAAGGTTTATGTGAACCCGAAAGGGATATTCCTTTTTCATGGCTTTAATCAACAGGAGACCTTTTTGAAAGGCGCCCTTGACAAGTTGGGTATAGAAGTGCAGATATTGAAAGTGGGGACTTATAAAAGCGCTGTAGAACCTTTCTTTTTGACGAAAATGAGCCCTGCCAACCGATTGCAGGTAACCTCCTACCTGGGTTCATTATACAATCATTTCCTGACTGAGATCGGCAAAAGCCGTAACGTGAGCCGAGATTCGTTATTTGAAATCGCCAATGATTTAAAGATCCGTTTTCCCGAAGACGCCTTAAAATATAAGCTGGTGGATGGCCTGGACTACAAAGACCAGGTTTTGGACGAGCTTAAAAAGTTAACCGGTGTGGAATACAAGAACGACCTGAAAACCGTAACCCTAAGCGATTATACCAAAGCAGTGCCCGATAGGAAGAATGACGACAAAAAAGAATCGAAAAATCGCATCGCTATTGTTTATGCATCAGGCGAGATAGCCGGCGGCGATGGAGATGAAAACAGTATAGGCTCGGAACGGATTTCAAAGGCTTTGCGCGAAGTAAGGTTAGACGACCGTGTAAAGGCAGTAGTATTGCGGGTCAATTCGCCGGGTGGAAGTTCCATTGCATCGGATGTGATCTGGCGCGAAGTAATGCTTACCAAAAAGGTAAAGCCAATTATTGTTTCGATGGGCGATTATGCGGCATCCGGAGGCTATTACATCTCCTGCGCGGCAGATTCGATTTTTGCCGAACCAAATACCATTACGGGTTCTATAGGCATATTTGCCATCCTGCCCAATATGCAAAAGTTTTTCAACGACAAGCTGGGCATCACATTCGACGGTGTTAAAACCGGCAAATACTCCGACCTCGGCGACGTAAGCCGCCCGCTAACCCCCGAAGAAAGGGCCATCCTGCAAAACCAGGTTGACCACGGCTACGACGATTTTACAAAAGCTGTAGCAAATGGACGCCATAAAACCCAGGCATACATCAACAGCATCGGCCAGGGCCGGGTTTGGACGGGCGAACAGGCTATTTCCATTGGGCTGGTTGACCGCTTAGGCAATATTAACGATGCCATCAAATCGGCTGCCAACGAGGCGAAGATCAAGAATTATAAGCTGGAGACCTACCCGGAGCAGAAAAGCTTTTTAGATAAATTCGGGTTCAACATGAGCGAGGAAATGAAATTGCATTTCGTGCGCTCGGAGCTCGGCGAGAACTTTAAATATTACGAGCAGCTAAAAGGCGTTACCCAAATGATGCGCACACCACAGGCACGCCTGCCCTACGATATTTCGATTAATTAGTTTTTTTATATTTTGATTGTAAAAGCCGCCCGCTAATGCGGGCGGCTTTTGTTGTTTTAGACAATTTAGACAATAATTTGTTTAACTAATTGATAATGTGTGAATTAACAAACTCCCCTCTTGAGAGGGGGTGTGGTGGGTTATGCAGTGGCGGGGGTGTGTCCGTGCGGATACATTGTTAACACCCCAATCCCGGCCGTTAATAGATGACCTGTACATCCCAGCGCGTTGGACTCCATTCCTCCTTACTATAACTTACGATATTTTTGCCGAAATGTCCGCCGCACATTCTTTCCGACTTCCGACTTCCGACTTTCGACTTCCGACTTCCGACTTTCGACTTTCGACCTCCGACTTCCGACTTTCGACTTCCCATCTTCCGGACTTTCGGACTTCCCGACTTTCGGACTTTCCGACTTTCTTTTGTATTTTTGCATCTTCGATCAATTATGGACAACAAAACCATAGCCCGTAAGCTTCGGCTGCTGTCGCAGCTGATGGAACTGCATGAGGGCAATCCCTTTAAGATAAAATCATTGGTTAATGCTGCCTTTAAGGTGGATAAGCTGCCCTTCCCCGCGAAAAGTAAATCCGCTGCCGAGCTGGAGAAGATCGAAGGCATCGGTAAAAGTACGGCAAACAAGATAACAGAGCTGCTGGAAACCGGCACCATGGCCGAACTGGAAGAATACCTCGAAAAAACACCGCAGGGCGTGATCGAGATAATGGGCATTAAGGGTATCGGGCCAAAAAAGGTGGCCGTTATCTGGAAGGACCTGGGCATTGAGAATTTGGGCGAATTGTTTTATGCATGCAACGAAAATCGTTTGGTTGAGGCCAAAGGCTTCGGGCTTAAAACACAGGAAGACATTGCAAATGCCATTACGTTCAGCATGGCCAGCCATGGAAAATTTCTTTATTCGCAGGTAAGGACCCAGGCTGATGAGTTAATCGACCAGTTGAAAGGCCTTTTCCCCGAAGGCCTGATCGACTGTGCAGGGGAATTCCGCCGGTGTTGTGAGGTCATCACCAAATTGATACTTGTTGTGGGCAGCCGCGACCTCGAGATTGCTATCAACACCCTGAAAGGGTCGACGGTGTTAAACGAGCTGATTCTTGAAAAAAATCATATCCTCGGTCGCTTGCCCGTTGGGTTGGAAGTGGATATTGTTTGCGTTGAAAAACGGTATTTTTATATGGAACTGTTTGTTCAAACCGGCGACGAGCATCACGTAAAGGCCGTTCTGGAGCGTTCGACCGACGAGGTTGACCAGCCAACCGGTGAAGACCTGATCTATAAAAAATCGGGTATGGAATATATCTTCCCCGAACTGCGGGAAGGCGTAACGTTCATCAAAAAAGCCGAAAATAATACCCTGCCGAAATTAATCGGTCACCACGACCTGAAAGGCACTTTACATAACCACAGCAACTGGAGCGATGGCATAAACACCATTGAGGAAATGGCCCTTTTTTGCCGCGATGAATTGAAGCTGCAATACCTCGGCATGTGCGACCACAGCAAAAGCGCCTTTTATGCGCGGGGGCTGAGTGCTGAGCAAGTATTGAAACAGCATGTGGAAATCGACCACCTGAACAAGAAATTAAATGATTTCCATATTTTTAAAGGAATAGAGTCGGACATTTTATATGACGGGGCGCTTGATTACCCCGACGATGTTTTGGCGTCGTTTGATTTTATCGTTGCCTCGGTGCATTCCATACTAAAGATGGACGAGGCAAAAGCCACTTCACGACTGATTAAAGCCATCGAAAATCCTTACACGACCATACTTGGCCACCCTACCGGCAGGCTGTTGCTAAGCCGTAAAGGTTATCCCATTGATTACAAAAAAGTGATCGACGCCTGTGCCGCAAACAAGGTGGTGATCGAGATCAATTCTAACCCTTTGCGCCTGGATCTGGATTGGCGCTGGCACCAGTATGCGCTTGAAAAGGGTGTTTGGCTTTCCATTAACCCGGATGCACACCGCAAAGAAGGGTTTTTAGATATGCAATATGGTATATTAGCCGGCCGCAAAGGCGGTTTGTACAAGGAAAAATGCTTGAACGCGTTAACGCTTGAGGAAATCAAAGCTTTTTTTGACCATTTAAAAGAGGAAAAGCAGGCTAAAACACCGGCATCTTAATGAACCACCCGACCGAATGACGCAATTAACAGACAAAGTAAGATCTATTTTAGCATCGCGCAGACCACCTTCCATATTGGTCATCGGCGACCTGATGGTGGATCACTATATATGGGGTGCGGCAACGCGTTTATCACCGGAGGCGCCAGTGCCCATTGTCAACGTAAAAAGGGAATCTACAACCTTAGGCGGCGCCGGAAACGTGGTACAAAACCTGGTTTCGCTTGGCGCTAAGGTTATGGTAGCCGGGGTGATTGGCGCTGATACTTTTGGG
>Ga0302306_10001934_pt1 | contig 10900 bp, 8 predicted proteins | sample III_Palsa_E3_1_FD_198761 | JGI IMG/M metagenome (GOLD analysis project Ga0302306, IMG submission 198761) | Peat permafrost microbial communities from Stordalen Mire near Abisko, Sweden - III_Palsa_E3_1 | ecosystem: Environmental > Terrestrial > Soil > Palsa > Peat permafrost | place: Sweden...
CCGGTAGGTGGGCGGCTCCATCGCGAGTAGTGCGACGATCTGGAACAGATGGTTCTCGATGACGTCGCGCAGACAACCGGCCGTTTCATAGAACGACCCGCGCCCGGCGACGCCAAACTTCTCCGCTAAGGTAATCTGAACGCTGGCCACGTAGTTGCGATTCCATATCGGCTCCAAAAACGAGTTGGCGAATCGAAAATACAAAATATTCATGATCGCTTCTTTCGCCAGAAAGTGATCGATACGGAAAATAGAGTCCTCCGGGAAGACCGCTCGAGCGACCCGGTTGAGCTTGCGCGCCGAGCGCAGGTCGCGTCCAAAGGGTTTCTCGACGATGACGCGGGCCTGATGGGCGAGCCCGGCGGCGCCCAACCCTTCGATGACCGTGGCAAATAGCGCCGGCGGAATGGCCAGGTAGTACGCCGGGTGCTTGGCAGCGCCGAGCGCGGTCTTCAGTGCCTTGAATGTCGCCGGATCGTTGTAATCGCCATCGACATAGGTGAGCAGCGATAGAAGATGACGGAGCGCCGCTCGGTCATCGATCCTGCTGCTTTCACGGATGCTGTCCGTCGCGTGTTTGTGCAGCTGCGCCACCGTCCATTTCGAGGAGGCCACGCCGATCAGGGGAACCTTGAGATCTCCTCGCTTTGCCATGGCATAGAGCGCGGGGAATGTCATCTTGTAGGCAAGATCTCCCGTGATGCCAAAAAGGACCAGCACGTCCGATTGCGCTACCTTGCTTTTAATGCCAGGCATTAGAGAGTCCCTCGGTCGTATCGGGCCTGGATGCTTGGCCACGAAATGTGCCACGATTGAGGCGATTTCTCTTGACGGGGGAAATGAGCAAATCGGTCCTTCTGGGATGTAGGCGCAAGGCTCATGAATGTCGCGAACCGCGGACTTGCGGACGCCAGAGGTAAATCAGGTCTCGACACTAGCCCTGCCTCTAGTGCAAGTCGGTGCGCTCGCGCGCTTAGGCACACGTTTGGTGCAACCAAACGCTTGGTCACGGTCCAAGATGCGGAATAGGGGCTTCGTCTTTTGCTTCCCCAGACCAATAACCTTCGCGCTTGTGATGCGCGTATGTACGAGCTTCCTGAGAGCGATCAAGTTGCGCATGAGGATCATACGGAGGCGCATCCCTGATCGACTCGCGCTTGAAGGGAAGCACAATCTTCGAAGTCGCCCAGTTTATTTCCTCGATCCATTGCGGCGCGATAAGCGCCTCATGTCCAAGCCACCAGTTGCTGGTATTTACGATCAGATAGCGGATTGCCCAAGTCCTCTCATCGATCAAAATTGCTTGAACGTGTCCAATATCTCCGTCGACCGCTTGGATGTGATACCGCAATACGGTATTGCCGCTGCGAAGATGCGGATCTTGCATCGGGTGTTGCTCATTGGACCGCGCACTGGGTCTTGAGACGACTGCATTGGGAAAGGTGCCGGCGCCCCACAGACCGGAACCACTCCAATAAGGCGGTAGATTGTAGTGCTCCAGATATCGTACCTCGTGTTGACGCGAAACTGGTTTGTCGGTGTCAATGGAAGGGCTGTTTTTGACTTGTTCCAGAGTGATTGCCGCGGGAATACTTTTTTCCGACCAGTTAGGGCCATTGATTACCGCCGGCGATATCAAAACCCTTCGGCTGGCAAGCCAATCTCCAGTCTCGACCACCAGGTATCGTATAACCCAACGCACGTCGTCAAAGTAATAGTCCTTAACTTGGCCGATCACTCCGTCCAGCGCGCTGATCGAATAACCTTCCATATCCTTCATGCGTCGCAACATTCGCGTCTCCACCAATCGCCCGTGAAACCGCTATTCTTGCGCGTAAGACAATAACTGCTTTCATCCACGCGCATGTCGTTTGACGCTCGGCTGGCCGATTCGTGCGTTTATTCTGTGCGCACAATTGATTAGCGCACCTTGTTCACAGCACTACGCGGCATTGATCTTGACGAGTTCGATATGTAGCCAACCATAAGCCAACACGCGGCGCTTGGCCTGGGCCCACACGGCGTCGGTCAGCCACTGCTCGGGGCGATTGAATACTTCGCCGGGTTTGCGAGAAATTAGCTCTTTCAGCCGGCATTGCAAAAATAAACGGCGGTGCCGTGTAGTGCCATGTGGGGCGAATGGGACGTGACCGCCATTTCGCACACGGGAACTTTCAGCGGTGGAACATCGGTAGCCTCTGGTTTTCTTCCCGACGGCACCTCCCGCTGCGTCGTGTCCGTAGGATCCTCGACGATGTCTATACTCATACGTGTTGCCTTTCCGGCAGGGGGACACACCGGGCGAAGACGATCCTCCTACCACCTCAGCAGTCTTATCAACCGCAGCATCCGCTCTTGGTTTGCATAGTCCCATCCACGCCATACCCGGCATTGGTAACCGCGGATTTCAGCTGCTTGACTGAGGTTAGCTGCTCGTTGAAGCGCACCGTCGCGTCCCCATCCGCGAGCGAGACCTTCGCATCCTCAACTCCGGAAAGCGCATTAAGAGCTCGGGATACTTTGCTCGTGCAGCCGCCGCACGTCATTCCGGTCACCATTAGATGTTCAGTCTGCATAGATCTCCTTGAATAGAATCATGGTCGCACCAGTGACGAAGCCCCGGTGAATTCGCCGGCGCTGATTGTTGGCGAGGGAACGCAGGTTCGATCCTGTGCGCAATTCCGCATCTCGTCGGTGCGCTGGCGTACGTTGATTGCTCGCACGACCTATGCTCGGGTCCTGCATTTGATTACTTTGTGGGAGTGACGACCTAGGCCGCGCGCATAACGGATGAGCCCCGCCTGCCGCAACTGGAGAGATCCACTCCGTACGCAATCGCGACGCAGTGCGCTTTCTATCTACCAGGATTGGCCGACGAAGGCCTCGACTCGCGAGATGTGGGGCGCAGCCAATTGGCGGTGGTGGTGCTGTTCGCTACTCGCAAACTTGCCATTGGCGACGGCTATCCAGCATTGGTAGCCTATGCCGAAACACGAATTAATCCTACGCTTGTTGCACCCGCCGCCTTGCGGCTCCGGTGAATGGGAAGTGAGATTATGTTTGAGCGGCACTACGCCGCTCTGTAAGTGGAGTATGAATTGTCCAACGACACCAAAAACGCGAATATGAACGATCGCTCGAACTCTGGGAAGACTGACATCCAACGGGGGAACGAAGGTGGGCATAAGCCCGGTCAGCAGTCACAGGATGCCTCACGTCACCAGCAAGATACGGCACACCACGAACCCCACAAAAGTTCGCAACACGGCGCATCCGACAACAAAAGTGGTCAACAATCCCAAGCCGCTTCGCGCAAAGACACCAATGATGGGAAGGGAAGTGGATCCGGAAAAGTTGCCCACGATCAAATGCCTGCGAGTAAGGCATCACAAAAGTCCGGGGCATCTAAGTAGCGTCACGTCCGTAACGTTCGCGTCGGGCGCAAATTCCCCCGACATTTGATTGTTCTCCGGCCTCGAGAAAGGGGCCGGGTATCGATCCGTTGTTGCAACCCCCAGCGTGTGCAGAGCCATGCCAGCTTCGTACCATGCGGGTTACTACCATAGGGAGTGGACATCGATATGCCAACACTCTCATGTCCGCTAACCGGCAATGCATCGGATAGGCATATGTCCTGTGCCCCAGCGAACAGACGCGTCAGCGGCACCCTCGTACAGTGGCGCTTCAATATCCGCTGAGTCGTTAAGAGGAGTTCTCTAGAATGTTACGCAGTGTACAGAGCTTAGAAGGGTTCTCGATCGGCGCCACGGATGGACTGATTGGTAAGGTCAAGGATTTCTATTTCGACGACCACGCCTGGGTCGTCCGCTACGCCATCGTCAATACGAAATCATGGCTGGGTCGAGACGTGTTGATTTCTCCTCGCTCGATCGGTGAAGCGGATTGTGCGATGCAAGTGCTTCCCGCGACGATCACCAAGGAGCAGGTGAAGCACAGCCCTGAGATCGACACTGACAAGCCGATATCCCGTCAATACGAAACGGGCTATATGGGTTACTACGGATATCCTTACTATTGGGGCGGAGCGGGCCTTTGGGGCGAGCGAAACTATCCCGGCACGTTACTCACCGGTATGGGTCCTAGCATTTATCGCGGGTATCTACGAGCCCCGGAAGCTGATCCCAACGCGGATCCGCATCTGCGCAGTTGCAATGCGGTGAAGGGGTATCACATTCACGCTCGCGACGGTGAAGTCGGGCACGTGCAGGGTTTTTTGGTGGACGATTACCTCTGGTCCGTCCGCTACCTGATTGTAAATACCAGCAACTGGTGGCTCGGACACCAGGTTCTGGTCTCTCCTGAATGGATTAAGGATGTGAGCTGGGCGGAATCGACGGTCAATATCGATCTTGATCGGCAAGCAATCAAGGACGCTCCGATATACGAGGAAGGTGCGCTGGTGGATCGAGATACAGAATTGAGCATTTACAATCACTACGGCCGCAGTGGGTATTGGCAGAACAACCAAGAGCGCGCGGTCGCGTAGGTTCGTGGGGCGCCTCGTCAGGCCTCACCGGACCAAGACTTGCTGCGCCGTTTGCGCCGATACTGCCGGCTGCCCGGAAGCGGCGAACATCCACCCGGCGGCGGATATCAGAATCACCTAAATAATTATCAGCGACAACTCTGAGGATCCAATGTGTTTGATACCGGCATGAAGCTGGTGAAGAAACTCCCCCCCTAGGCGTGCAAATGAGGATGCGAATGCGTCATGCCGCCACCGTGCTCGTGAGTATGCTCGTGAGCCGTGGATTGCGGGAAACGCTGCTCAAACCGACCGTATTTCCAAACGGCGACCGAAAGCCCCCACGCCAGTAGAAACACGGCGACGATCAGATATCCCGAGACGCCAAAATCAAGTCCTGCGATGAAGTTGAAACTACGGCCATGCAGATCGAGAATGCTTATGAGCACCTGCAGCAATTCAATCGAACCAATTAAAAGTGCCGCGGCGACGGAGACGCCGGTCGTCGTGAAATTGTAGAAAATCTTACGCAATGGATTCAATAACGCCCAGTTGTAAGCCTTGGACATCAGAATGCCGTCGGTCGTGTCCATCACAGTCATGCCAGCCGCGAATAAAATGGGTAGACAGAGGACCGCCGGAACCGGCATGTTGCCTGCAGACGCGCCGGCCGTAATAGCCAGCAATCCCACTTCGGAAGCGGTGTCAAACCCCAGTCCAAACAAAATGCCTAACGGGTACATTTGCCAACTGTGATTCATTAGTTTAGACAGCTGCCCACCAAAAACGCGATTGAGCAGTCCTCGACGCTGCAGGAGTTCTTCTAAGTGGGCGTGGCTGTGCGTGCCTTTTTTGGCAACCTGCCAGACCTTTAGGATATCTAAGAGAACAAAGAGATTGAGGACGCCGATAATCCACAGAAAAATGCCCGATATACTCGCACCAATAATCCCGCCAAGATTTTTAAGCTGCGGCAACTCATTCTTGATTGCGACGGTCGCAAAGGCGAGGCCGATGGCGAGTGCCAACACCACGGTTGAATGCCCCAGCGAGAAGAAAAACCCCACGCCGAGCGGCTTTTGACCCTTCTGTAGCAAGTATCGGACGGTGTCGTCGACCGCTGCGATGTGGTCCGCGTCGAAGGCGTGGCGTAGCCCAAACATGTAAGCTACGAATCCCAGTCCCACCAGCGCCGGATAGGCTGCAGCGTAGTGCAGATACAGTCCCCAACCCATCGCGTGAAGTAGCGCCACAAAGCCGTAGAGACTGCAGATATCCTTCCACTCCGCCCGAGTAAAGGAGAAGTACGCACGATTCCTAACAGCAGGCAAAACTTGCAACATTCAAAATGCTCACTGTGTGTTTTGTCACTACCCCCCCTGAGGAAGCATATGTGCAACTCCCTTGTGGCAATCAATGCAAGTCGTTCCGTCCTTTGCCATTGATTTGTGCTCATTGGCCGCTGCGGCGGGTTGTTTGTCGAATGCCATAGCAGCGGGTGTATGGCAGCTGCGGCACTGCGCGGAGTCGTTTGCTTTGAGTCCCTTCCAGACATCTTGTGCCATCGTGAGTCGATGGTCCTCGTATTTGGCGGGCGTGCTGAGCTTGAACGTCATGTGTCCCCAGGCGTCTGTCACTCCCGAGCTAACATGGCGCAGCAAGCCCGCCACGAAAGTGGGCGGAATGTGGCAGTCCGCGCAGGTGGCTTGAATTCCGAATTTATTGGAGTAATGCGCACTCTGTTTGTACTCCTGAAATGGCGCGGCCATCTCGTGGCAGGAAGTGCAGAAAGCTTCGGTCGAGGTGTAGTGCAGACCGCCCAATGAGACACCGGCGAATCCGATGCCAAGGACAAATGCCAGCAACCCTCCGGCCGGTATGCCCAACAAGAACCAACGCTGTGGGCGTCGCCAAACCCAGGCGGCAATACCGCGACGTTCAGGTGGCGTCGAATTCAAGTTGAACCTCCCGATTCGCTCTCGAGCAGTGCTTTGACTGGACCGGCCGCGCCGAAACGCTAACCGGCACCGGCTTGTGCCAAAGACTTTACTCGAATCACGCAGCGACTCACTGTTCGGTAGCAGACAGACGGAGCTTCAGACCTTTCGTTAACGTCAGAGGATCTCGTCGCGATGGCCATCGGCGGCGCAGCCTTAGCTTTGTTCATTGACGCGAAGCGTCGTTAACTGCGGGAAAAGTCATGACAATCCGTCCAAAGAAGACGATCGCTAGTGTCCTCGGTGTCCTCACCGTGCTGGTGACGGCAAGTGGGGCATGTTTTCTGATTTCTAGATCGGCGATAGCAACGCCGCAATTTGGTGCGGCAACCGGCCAGCCCTGCGCGGCATGTCACGTACGGCCCGACGGTGGAACGGAACTCACCGACTTCGGCAAGAAATTCCAGGCGAATGGCAACAAGCTGCCGAAATCCTGAGTTGGGCGCGTCGGGTGAAACGCGGCCTGGGGTCAACGTCTCTCGTGAAAACAGGCTGCATAGATGAATAAATCGAACTTCAAGGGCTCGATGACTCGCCGGGATGTTGTCGCCGGCACATTTGGCCTCAGCGCACTGACTTGCGGTGTGGGTACCGTGTCCGCCGGCAACGTGTCTGCAGCCACTGGCACGTGGGATTTGGAGGCTGATGTCGTGGTGATCGGGACGGGAGCTCTCGGATTGCCCGCAGCGATCATTGCAAAGGAGGCTGGGTCATCAGTCATCATGGTGGAGGCCGAGAAACACGCGGGTGGCCATGCCATGGTGAGCGGCGGCACGATACCGCTTGGAGGCGGGACCAGTGCTCAAAAGAAGTTCGGGATCGTGGATTCACCTGATTTACTGTTCCGGGATCTCACTGACTGGTCGCTAGTCGAACCGAATGGCTTTCCGGATTTTCGCTACAACGACCGGGAAATCGTGCGCGCATTTGCCGATAACGCCGCACGGACTTATGAGTGGCTAGCCGCCCACGGTGTCGCTTTCATGGACATCGCCCCGGGGGACTTTGATGGAGTTTCCTGCGGCAATTCGGCGCCGCGCTCGAACTATGCCGCCGCTATGGATTGGCCGATCGCCTACACGGGGAAACCGATCGAGGCAAAGTATCAGAAGGTGACGGCGACCGGAGCCGGAGTCGTCTGCCCGTTGCTCGCTGTTGCGCAGAAGCTCGGAGTCAAGATTTTGCTCGAACACAGAATGAGCTCGATCGTTCGGGAGAATGCACACTCGGGGCGTGTTCTTGGCATCGTCGCGGACAACAACGGCAAAGCGCAGCGAATTCGCGCCCATAAGGCCGTCATCATCGGTACCGGCGGGTCTACCGGGAATATCAATTTTCGCCGCATGTTCGATCCGCGCCTCACTGAGGAATACTGTGGTCTCGGCGGTATGCCATGGTCGAATCAGGATGCCAGCGGCGAGTTGGCGGCAATGGCCATCGGCGCATCACTCTGGGGGCTCTACAATCAAACAGGTGAATTTGGATCCGTGTTGAGCAAACCTGAGTTCATTGGCTGTCAATACGGGTATCTGCCCTTCAGCATGCAAATGTTGAGTTGGATGCCCGGAAGTCCGGTGTTCGACAAGGCCCGCGCGACGGGACTGCGCGTGGCGGACTGGCAGGACCTTATTTTGGTCAATATGCAGGGAAGCCGCTTCTACGACGAAACTCAAGGTGGCTTCACCGCCAATAACTTCGGTTCCGTCAAGAACTACGTTCAAGGAAGTTATCTTAACGCCAAAACAATCAAATACGATCCCAGCAACTTTCTCAACGCCGCGCTCGCTGGCTTCAGCGACGGACACAATGGCGGAGGTCCCATCTGGGCTATCTTCGATGCCGATGCCGTCGCGCGCGAGGGGTGGGATCCGAAACCGCCCAGCGTCGATTTCAAGGAGGGCTTTTTCTTTACCGCCAACACACTGGCTGACCTTGCCGGCGCGATCAAGATGCAGCATCAACGAATCCCTATGGGGGCTGCCAAGCTGGAAGAGTGCGTCAAGAGATACAATTCCTTTGTCGAGTCGGGCGTCGATTCGGACTTCGGCAAAACGAAGCCGCTATTTAAAATTCAGAAGGCACCGTTTTATGCGGCGTGGGCGACACCCAATGTGCACGATACCCGGGCGGGATTGAGAATTAACGGGAAATGCGAGGTGCTGGATATGAATGGCGCGGTCATTCCGGGGCTTTTTTGCGGAGGCGAGTCTGCGGGCGGCTTCAGCCAGCATGGGTTGGCTCGAGCGACCTGTCAGGGTTACATTGCAGGGACCAACTGCGTACTCGCAAAAAACGGATAGCGAGTAAGCGCCGGGCAGCCTGAAGAGCGACTCAGCAAAATGGTGCGAATCGAGTCGCGCAGGTCCGGCGATCCAGTTTTCCCGACGAGGTAAACGGCAGAACTTCGGTAATCACTAAGCTTCGCGGCAATTTGAATCGAGCCAATCGCGAGCGCAGCTGCAGCGTCAGATATTCGATCGTGAAAGGGGCCGTGTCCGCCGCGGGCACGACCACCGCAACAACCCGCTGCCCGAATTCGTCGCAAGGCAGGCCGAAAACGCACGCATCCTCGACCTCTGGCAGCCTACGCAGTGCGCGTTCTACCTCCTCGGGATCTACGTTCTCGCCGCCGGTGACGATGATGGAGTCGGTGCGGCCAAGGACGTATAGTTCTCCTTGCGGACCCCAGGCTCCTCGATCGCTCGTGAAGAACCAGCCGTCGGCATCGATCGCCGGGGTAGCTACACCAACGTATTCTGACAGCAGGGCCTCGGCTTTGATGGCGATTCGCTCATTGAGGATCCGTATCTCAACGCCGGCAAGGGGATGACCCGAGCTCACGTATTCGCCCAGCTGAGGCAGCAGCGAGTGGCGTTCCTCATAGCGCCGGGCCGTAATTTGCGAGCCGGTCTCGGTGAGTCCATAGCTCGTCAGCAGAGGCACGCCGACCCGTCGGGCGCGCTCTGCGAGTTGCGGCGAGCAACCGGCGCCACCGAGCAGCACAGCGCGCAACTTCGGCGGCGGTTGAAAACCATCGCGCAACAGCCGTTCTAAGAGAGTCGGAACGAGCGATACGAGCGTCACGCGCTGCTCATGGATTCGCAGACCGAGCTCAGTCGTGCGAGACAGCAAACCGGCAGCGCCTGATTCAAAGAGCACGACTGAGCGCCGCGCCGCGAGCATGCGCACGACGATGGACAGACCGGCTACATGCGATAGGGACAAACACAGGAGCCAACGCTCATCGTCATCGAGCCCTAAGTTGCTCTCGGAGGCGGCAGCCGAAGCCAATACCGCACGCCGGCTCAATACGACAACTTTGGGCGCTCCGGTCGAGCCGGAAGTGAGCATGAGGGAGTGGGCGTTCTCTGGATCGATCTTGCGTTCGACGAACCGCGTTGTCGTCGCGAAATCAAGACTCGGCTTATCCCGAGCGCCTGTCAGCGCTTGGACCGCGGCACGCTCGTGTGCAGTAGCCTGAGCGTGAAGCGCCAAAAACGGTATGCCTGCGGCTGATGCCGCGTACATCCAGAGAAGAGTGTCGAGATCAAGCCGCGGCTCGAGCAGAAGCGGACCCGGAAAGTCATCCAGCGCCGCAGCGCGGCTCAACGTCAGCGCTGCCAGCTCGGCATATGTAAATTCATCCTTTTCCGTGATCAGCGCGAGCCGGTTCGGTACCTCGCACGCGGCCGCGAAAATCGATAGTCTGTTCAATCGAATAACTCCTCGGCAAGCCCAAGTCCAGGGGAGTTCCAAGTTCGTAGCCTTGCATTCGTTATGGGCAGCGGTATCTGGGGCCACGCGGCGAGTCCCGCGTGCGGGGCGAGTCCTTGCGCGACAGGGGTCGGTAAAGCAAGGGCGAGTGCAGCCGCAGCGAGGAGCGCCACGGGTCCATCGAAGCTGTGCGATATCACGACACCCAGATTCAACGCCGTGGCGTGTCGGGCCAACTCCATGCAGTGGCTCAATCCGCCGAGTACCATCGGCTTCAGCACGACAAAGCGCGCGCCCGAACGCTCCTCGAGCGCTTCGAGATCCTCCGGTTTGAGGCCTTGAAGCGATTCGTCGAGTGCCACGGCAACGGTTGTGCCGACGTGACGTGTGAGTCTTAAGCTCGGTTCTTCGATAAATTCAATGTCCAGTGCCTCGAGAAGGCTCCCCGCAGACGTCAGCTCAGCCTCGGACCACCCTTGATTGGCATCCAAGCGCAGGCGCGGACCTGCACCGAGCGTTCGGCGCAGTTCGCGCACGGCCGTCATCTCGCTATTGAATCTACCGATGTGGCCCATCTTAATTTTAAAATGAACATAGCCGGCACACTGCGCGCGCCTAATCGTCTCGAGTGCCTGCGCGTCCGGCGCGCCCACCAGCCACGCCAGCGGTCGGTCGGCGCTAGGATCGGCGCCTAACATTGCTG
>Ga0302306_10001935_pt1 | contig 10894 bp, 9 predicted proteins | sample III_Palsa_E3_1_FD_198761 | JGI IMG/M metagenome (GOLD analysis project Ga0302306, IMG submission 198761) | Peat permafrost microbial communities from Stordalen Mire near Abisko, Sweden - III_Palsa_E3_1 | ecosystem: Environmental > Terrestrial > Soil > Palsa > Peat permafrost | place: Sweden...
GCTTTATCGCTGCCGCCTCGGTCATCCTTGTCATTGTAATGGCTGCGATGTACTACCACGTCAGCGAACAGAACAAAACGATCATTGAACAGAACAAAGACCTGAGCAGTACCAATGACCGGCTGAAAGAGCGGTTGGACACTACACAGAACACGCTGGACAGGATCGTGCAGCAACAGTCTGTTGTCAGTGACCCGAATGCACTTGTCGTCAACATGGTCGGCACAACGGTGGCGCCCAGGTCTTCGGCCAATATCTATTGGGATTCGGCCAATACCAGTGTTTACCTGGTGGTCAAGAATATGCCAAAGCTGGCTTCCGACAAGCAGTATCAACTATGGGCGCTGATCGATGGCAAGCCCAAGGATCTGGGCGTCTTCGATGCCACTGACGAGAAGGTAATCTTAAAGATGAAGAATACGCAAAAAGCACAGGCCTTTGCCATCACGATCGAGAATAAGGGAGGAAGTCCTTCTCCCGACCTGAAAAGATTACAATCTATGGGTAAGACGATGGTGACACAATAGTGGTGGAAAAAAATCTACAGTTATAGAAAAAAAAGTCCCATTTTTAGGGACTTTTTTTATGGTTACATTTCTGAGAAAATACTTCGGCAACTTATACATCCCTCTTATCTGGACGATCTGCGTGGTCATTGGCTGTTGCCTGCCGGGGTCTATGATCCCCAATGAGCAAGGGTTCAAAATCCCCAATTTCGACAAGCTGGTGCATGTGACGATGTTCGGGGGCTTTGTCTTCCTTTGGAACCTGTACCTGACGAACCGGTCGTTGGCGCTGCCGAGGCTGCTGCTATTGTTCTTCGTTTTTTATATGCTGAGCAATTTCTTCGGGATTGCTATGGAAATCGTGCAAAAGTATTGGATACCAGGGCGGGACTATGATACATACGATATTATTGCGGATATGTTTGGTGCAGGAATAGGCTATGGGGTAAGTGGGCTGATGTTTATACCTGTGTTGGTGAAGGAGGGCAAAAAATAAACCCCTGTAGAAACAGGGGTCGTAACCAAAACTAACTGCTTATGAGAAAATTGACTGCTTTATGTGAGTCAAATAGAAAAGACTTTGTTGTGTTCTATACCTAATAACGCAAAACAGGTGCCAATATTATTCCCCTTTTTTCCTTCTTCTTCAGGCACCGCAACAAAAGTACGATGGAAATTGATTGGCCGATTGAAGAGGTCAGAGTAATAACATTTATTTAGCATTACTCTTTTAAATTAAACAATTTCCAGCTTTGCTGCAAATTTTAGCACATTTATTTAAAGAACTTTACTGCCTTACACATAATAAAGACGTGTGAACGGGAAGAAAGTTTAAGCGGGCAGCGTTAAAAAAATCTAAAAAGTGCGGTGCGAGCGGGCCGGCCCCGGGCTTTTAACCCGGTTTTAATGAGAAGACGCGCGAGGGCGCGGGCTGGATCAATTCTGGCGGGCCATCTTTTCGGAGTTCTCTGCAAACTGGAGGGCGTCGATGAACTCCTGGACATTACCATTGAGCACATCGTCGAGATTGTATACGGTGAGCCCGATGCGGTGGTCGGTGACGCGTCCCTGGGGGAAGTTATAGGTGCGGATCTTGGCGCTGCGATCGCCCGTGCTGACAAGGCTTTTCCGGTGCCTGGCGATCTCTTCTTCCTGTTTGCGAACCTGTTCTTCATATAACTTGGTGCGCAGCATCTGCATGGCTTTTTCACGGTTACCAAGCTGGCTGCGTTCCGTCTGGCAAACGACGACGACGCCGGTAGGAATATGGGTCAGAAATACCTTGGTCTCTACCTTGTTGACGTTCTGGCCGCCGGCGCCGCCGCTGCGGGCGGTTTCCATTTTCACGTCGCTCTCCTTCAATTCGAAGTCAACTTCTTCGGCCTCGGGCATGACGGCGACGGTCGCCGCGCTGGTATGGACCCTGCCACTGGTTTCGGTATCCGGCACGCGCTGTACGCGGTGGACTCCGCTCTCGAATTTAAGGGTGCCGTAGACGTCGTCGCCGACGACTTCCACCTGTACTTCCTTATAGCCGCCTACGGTCCCTTCGCTCTCGCTCAATATGGCAGTCTTCCAGCCCCGCCGCTCGCAATATTTGATATACATGCGCAACAGGTCGCCGGCAAAAAGGCTGGCTTCATCGCCGCCGGTCCCTGCCCGGATTTCGAGAATGGCGTTCTTTTCATCCTGCGGGTCTTTGGGTATCAGCAGCTGTCGGATATGGGCCTCCAGTTGAATTTTTCGTTCTTCCAAGCCGGGAATTTCCGCCTTGGCCAGCTCTTTCAGCTCCGGGTCGTCGCCATTCAAAGCTTCCTTGTCGAATTCGAGGGTATCGAGCAGATCTTTGTATTGATTGTAAGCTATGACGATCTTTTCAACGCTGCGGTATTCCTTGCTCATGGCGCTGAATCTCCGGTTGTCGCTAACGACTTCAGGATTGCTCAGGGCTACTCCCAGGTCTTCGAATCGGGCTTTTATCGCTTCTAATTTGTCTAGCATATCTTCGGTACTTTTGAGGCGGAACGGCAAAATTAAACCTTTGGGAATGACTTACCGAAAATTCAAAGCCGATTATTTATTTCTGGGAGACGGGATGTCGGATCCGGATAGCGTGTTGATTACCACGGATGAAGGTATCGTGCAGGCGGTAGTGGCGGGGAGAGAGGCCGGGGACGACGTGGAAGTCTACAGCGGGGTTTTGAGTCCTGGTTTTGTCAACTGTCATTGTCATCTTGAGCTGTCGCATATGAAAGGAGTGATACCAGAGGGAACAGGTCTGGTGGATTTCCTGTCGACGGTGATCAGACAGCGGGCAGAGGCTGCACCGCCAGAGGGGGTGGCGGAGGCTATTGCAGCGGGTGAGCAGGAAATGCTGGATAACGGGATCATGGCGGTAGGGGATATCTGCAATACAGCGGATACGGTCGCCCAGAAGGCGCTGGGGCGGCTATATTACCACAACTTTATAGAGACGATGGGATTTGTCGAAGAGGGGGCAGCAGCGCGATTTGCGCATAGCCTGGCAGTCTTCAACGCTTTTGCGGAAGCCTATCAGTTGCCGATCGAATCGAATTCCATTGTGCCTCACGCGCCCTATTCGGTGTCCGGGGCATTGTTCCGGTTGATTGCCGGTTTTCCGGGCAATCACCTGCTGACGATCCACAATCAGGAGAGCGAGACGGAAAACGAATGGCTGCTGTCGGGGAAGGGAGATTTTCTCCGCCTGTATGCGGCGCTGGGGCTGGATGTGTCCTTTTACCAGGGGACGGGGAAGAGGAGCCTGGAAAGTTTTCTCCCTTATTTCTACCGCAATCAGTCGCTGATCCTGGTGCATAATGTGGCGACGGGGGCTGAGGACGTGCGGGCGGCGCGCGCGGGGGGCCGGACCTTTACTTTTGTCTTTGTCCGAATGCCAACCTATATATCAGCGGGCTGCTGCCGGATGTGGAGCTGTTGCAGCGACAGGGATGCCGGATCGTTATCGGAACGGATAGCCTGGCTTCCAATCATCAGCTGAGCATCCTGGAGGAGTTGAAAACGCTGCAACGGGCGTTTCCGGGGTTGCCGACTCCTACCCTGTTGCAATGGGCGACGGCCGGGGGAGCGGAAGCGTTGCAGGCAGAGGGAGTGCTGGGGACTTTTGCGGCCGGCAAACAACCGGGCGTTGTGCTGATTGAAGGGGGCGAAGGGGACAGGCTGACGGCGGGGGCGAGGGTAAGGAGATTGGTGTAAGGGAGAGGACGTTCGAGGGAACGTCCGAACTTAGAAGCGGGAGCTCTGTGCGAGGGGTGGCTGGAGTGGCGGCGGGGCCATCAGGACAACACGGTCTGCAGCACGGGGAGGGTTTTCATTTCACCAAAATCGGGCACGTGCAGGGCATAAAAAGCCTGGTAAGCCTGCAGGAGCGCCCTTCGGGTCTCCTGGTTGAGGGGTAGTTCCAGCAATTCTTCGGGTCGCTGGACGCGGAGTAATTGGGCGGTATGATAGCTGAGGGCGCCTTCCAGCGCCTGTCCATGGGGCGGCGGTTCATGAATGAACTGCCCTTCCCGCAGGTCGAGGATAGCATTCTTTTCGCTGTACTCGTCCTGGATGCGGAACCCGAAGAACCCGGCCAGGTGGAGGATGAAGAAAAGGGGGAAATTGGCCAACACCCTGCCTTCGCTGGCGTCGAGGTGGAGGAAGGCATCTTCGATGAAATAAAAAAGGTCGGGATTGGGTTCGGGTTGCTTAATGCATTTCTGTAATAGTTCGACCATAAAAAGGGCCACCGCGTTCTTCAGCACATCGAAGAAGATATGCCGGTAGATGACTTCCCACTGGAACTCACGGATCCGCTGAAGTTGCCGCATCTCATTGTGATAGACGACGAGGTCGAGGATGGCGGCGGGCTGAAACATATTGGCCTTTCCCGGCCCTTTGCGGGATGAAGTCCTTACGCCATTGACCATGTAAGACTGCACACCGAATAACTCTGTATAGAGCGTGGCAATGAGGCTTGTCTCCCCATATTTCACTGTTTTCAATACGATGCCTTTTGTCTTGTGCAGTTCCATCGGCCTCCGGCGAGGCGGTGAATGCATCCGCCCTGACGCAAAGTCGTCAAATTGCCGTTTATTTGTAAAAATTATTTTCATCATGTGGGAATCCATTGCGCGTTTGGTCCTCAAATTCCGGTTCTTATTGCTGATTGTCCTATTGTCCGCTACCGCCTATATGGCTTACCGGGCTTCCCACGTAAAACTGAGTTATGATTTCAACAGCGCTATTCCGACCGACAATCCAAAATATAAGGCTTACCAGGAATTCCGGAAACGTTTCGGCGATGACGGTAACCTGCTGGTTGTCGGGCTTCAGACGGACAAGCTTTTCCAGGCGGACATTTTCACTGATTATGTTGCTCTGACGGAGCGGTTGAAGAGGGTCCCGGGAGTGGACAACGTGTTGGGTGTTTCTTCGGTGGTCAACCTGATCAGGGATACAAATACCAATAAATTCAAAACAGTCCCTATTTTTTCGGCGCCTTTTACGCAGGCCAGGCTGGACAGCAGTAAGGCGGTACTGTTGAGCCTTCCATTCTACAAAGGGTTGTTATATAATCCCGAAACGAACGTCTGGCGGACGGTCGTGAACGTCAACAAGAATGTCATGAACTCTGCCGCCCGGATCGTGACGGTGCGGGGCATTACAGATGCCATAGACAGCTTTAGCCGGCAGCATAGCACACTTGATCTGCATTACAGCGGGCTGCCGCTGATACGGGCGAAGATGGCCGTCAAGGTCGCCCATGAGACGACCTGGTTCCTGCTCGGATCGGTGCTGATCCTGTCGATCATCATGCTGGTGTTCTTCCGGAGCCTCAGTACGATGTTGCTGTCGCTGACAGTGGTTGTCATCGGGGTGATCTTCAGCCTGGGCACGATGGATCTTTTCGGCTATAAGATCACGTTGCTGAATGCGCTGACCCCCACGCTGGTGGTGGTGATCGGCATCCCTAACTGTATTTATTTTATGAATAAATACCATACGGCCTTCAAGGATACCGGCGATAAGCACGAAGCACTGGTGGTCATGATCGGCAGGATGGGTATTGTCACTCTGTTCTGTAACCTGACGGCAGCTATCGGGTTTGGGGTCTTTGCCCTTACCCACAGCGCTATCCTCAACGAATTTGGCGTAGTAGCGGGCATCAATATCATGCTGCTGTTCTTCATCTCTTTTATCCTGATACCAGTGGTGCTGAGTTTTCTGCCGGCACCTACTCCGTCGCAGATGCGGTACCTGAGCAACCCCTGGCTGAAGTCTATACTGGTACGGCTGGAAAACTGGACGCTGCATCACCGGCGGCCTGTCTACATCATTACGGGCATTGCGCTGGTCATTGCGATCGCCGGGATGACGCGGCTGCATTCGGAAGGGTTTATCGTAGACGATCTGCCGCATAACGATCCTTTGTACACCGATCTGAAATTTTTTGAGACAAATTTCAAGGGGGTAATGCCGTTAGAGATCGTGATCGATATGAAACGACGGAAGGGATTACTGATCAATACCATCAAGACACTCGATAGCATCGAGCAATTATCAGACTATATCGCCGCCCGGCCGGATATGGCGCGGCCATTGTCGCTGGTAGAGGGACTCAAGTTTATGCGGCAGGCCTATTTTGGCGGGGACAGCAGCGCGTATGTCGTTCCTAATTCAACGGACATGATCTTTCTTTCTCAGTACCTGAGCGGGGGGGCATTAACCGGCGGGGCCACGGGTGGTGGGGCGACTGCGGGCGGATTGGGCAGCCTGCTGAAGAGTTTTGTGGACAGCAACCAGCAACGACTGCGTATCAGTATCGAGATGGCCGATATCGGAAGCAAACGGCTGCCGGGAGTGCTGGCCGAACTGCAACAAAAGACGTCGGAGCTTTTCGATTCCACCAAATACCATGTAGAATTTACGGGAACGAGCGTGACGTATCTGGAAGGAAGCAGCTTTATTATTAAAGGGCTGCGGGATAGTATCGAATGGGCGTTTGTGCTGATCGCGGCCTGTATGTTGTTCCTGTTCCGGTCGTTCCGCATCCTGGTCTGCTCACTGGTGCCCAATGTCATTCCGCTGATCATCACGGCGGGGATCATGGGTTGGGCGGGGGTGCGGCTGAGGCCATCGACGGTGATCGTGTTCAGTATTGCGTTGGGAATCGCCATCGATATCACGATCAGGTTTTTGGTCAATTACCGGCAGGAGGCGCCGAAGGCGGCTAGCCCTGAAAAGGCGGTGACGGGTACGATCAATACGACGGGGATCAGCATCCTTTATACGTCTATGACGCTGACTGCGGGGTTTGTGGTCTTTTGTTTCAGTGATTTTGGCGGCATCATAGCGTTGGGATGGCTGACGTCGCTGACGCTGGTGATTGCTACGGTGACTAATCTGGTCTTTTTACCAGTGCTGCTGCTGAGCCTGACGAGAGGGAGGAAGAAGAGTTAAATCTCGACGAGGCCATTCTTGATGGCGAACATGACCAGGCCTACGCGGGTGCGTACTTTCAGCTTTTCGAAGAGGGTGTTGCGGTAATTGTCGACGGTCCGGGGGCTGATGAACATTTTATCGGCAATGTCCTTATAAGACATTTCAGAGCAGACGAGGCGCAGGAATTCTTTTTCCTTATCATTGAGGACGATGGGATCTTCGGGGTTGCCGAGATCCTTATGCAGGCCGCTGATGATCTTCCCGGAGATATAGTCCGAAAGATAAAAATCCTTTTTCATGATCGAGTCCAGTGCTAGTTTCAGTTCTTCGGGCTCGATATTCTTTAAGATATAACCTTTGGCGCCGAGCCGCAGCATGCGGATGATGGTATTTTCATCACTGAACATGGAAAGGGCGAGGACTTTTACCTGGGGGTAGTTCTTATGCAGCCAGCGGACGGTTTCGTAGCCATCCATGCCCGGCATGTTGACATCCAGCAGGATGATGTCGGGGATAACGTGCTGGGTGATTTTATCTTTGATCTCTTTCCCGTTATCGCCTTCGAACAGAACTGCATAATTCTCAAAGGAGCCGATCAGCTTTCCCAGGGCTTTTCGTAGGAGACTATGGTCATCTACAATGCCGACAGTTATTTTCTTTATTGCTACTCCCATAAATTATAATATTTCCTTTTCCAGGGGGAGTTCCACGATAATGGAAGTACCCTTACCCGGCTGACTTTGAACATTAATCTGAGCGCCGATCAGGGAGGCACGATTTGTCATACTTTTCAGGCCGATACCACTGGAGGAGGATGTCTGGGTCCGCTTTTTTTCAATATCAAAGCCCACACCATTATCCTCGACTTTCAGAACAAATTTATTATCAATTGAGTAAATAACCGCAATATTTACGCGAGTCGCTTTGGAATGTTTTAAAATATTGTTCAGCATTTCCTGAAACATCCGATAAAGGAAGATAGATCGTTGATCTTCAAGACGATATTCTTCACCTGTTACGGTGAACCCCACTTCCAGCAGACCGGTACGTTTTAGACTTTCCAGGTCAAACTGAATGGCTTCTACGAGTCCTATCTGGGCAATCCGATCGGTATGGAGGCTTTTGGTGAGGTTGCCCATATCATAAATAACCTTATTGAGCATGTCACGGCTGCCTTGTACGCCTTCATAGGCCGGGTGAGCCTTATCGAGGGGCAGGACGGACAGGGACAATTTGACGACGGAGAGTACCTGGCCGATATTGTCATGCAGTTCCATGGCAATCGTCTTGAATGTTGTCTCCTGGATCTCCAACTGTGAGCGCAGCAATTCCTGTTGATATTCGTCTTTCATGCGCACCAATTGCTGTTCCTGCCGATGCTGCCTGCGTTGGTAAAGGAATAACGAAGTGACGATAAAACCTACCAACAAAAGGGCAAGCGCCGTAGCGATAAGGATAACTATGTAGATTTCCTGGGTCTGAGGCGACATAAAAACGCAATGATGAACGATAAATATAGCAAGATATTCACTAAGTCCATTAGAAACGCCATAACGCGGCTGACTGTGGGGCCAAGATTCTGAAGCAAATTGAGAAATGCGTACACCGGGAAACTACAAGCGCTGAAGAAGAGCAAGCCTGAACAGATCCAGAAGGCCGGCTCGCGGGCCAGGTTGACGTAGCTTTTGCTTTGGAACACTTCCCAGAAATAATAAATGCTGAATGCAACGATCAGGAGGCATCCCAGCGAGTAAGTGATCGATTGGTATACATATTTCTGGATGAGGAAAATGTTCATAACAGAAATAAGGGGAAAGATCCAAAGGCAATACAGCAGGGCCTTGCGGGCCTTAAGGCTGTGGATGATCTCCCGGAGGATGTAGATATATAAGACGAAGGATACCGTAGAAGACAGGCTGTTGACCAATTGGGTGTTGTGAATATGCAGTGCCTGATAACTGGTGTAAGTCTCCACGATGCAATCTAAAAGCAGGTATAGGCAGAGCAGCCGGAGATAAAATCTGGCTGCGGGTGGAATAAAAGTGGTGAGACTGATGAGGAAGGTAATTCCAGCAGATATCGGAATAAGATAAAATAAGAAAAACTCCATACCACAAGATAACAGATATTTCGCTTTTCTCATAAAACGAACCGTCCCGTTGCAACGCAACAGGACGGCCGGGTATAAATGGTTATGTGTATGGACTAGATGACGGACATACCGTTTTCGCCACGGTCGATCAGGGTAGCTGAACCCATTACGGAGCCTTGGTAAGCACTGCTTGGAGGTGTGGTACCGCTGCCGCAGACCGGAGGGCAGACGATGCCACCGCTATAGGCTACGATTTCAGGCTGGCCACTCTGGAAAGAGAAGAGTTGTTTGCTGGTCTCGGCAGAACCATCGCTGCTGCGGTTGCCTACCATCACCAGGGTCTGGCGGCCGACGAATTCGGGCCGGGTAGCATTTTCTTCTGTGAAAACGCCGAAGTGAAAACGAACGCCATTTCCACCATTAGCTTTTACGGATTCAAGGAAAGCCTCGACCTCTTCGACGGTGAACCAAACGCTGAGGGAATCGGCTTTGCCCATACGATCGGAGTTATCTGCCCACCTTTCCTGTTTGTAAGTGCGGATGAAATTGTCAACTTCGTGTTTGCTAGCAAATTTCCCGGCATTTACGGATTTTTTTTCAATTGTGTACATGGCTGACTGGTTTTAGAATGAAGAAGAATAGTTTGTGTTGTAAAAGTATCCCTCTAGCAGTTATAGGGCATGCCGCAAGCGCAATACAATCAATTGATTATAAATTAATACTATTCATAAATTAAAGGGGATCAAACGATCATGAGGAAAACTACGCAATTTAGACAGTCATTACGCAAGCAAAAAACAGTGAAATTGTTGGATTCAGGGACGTGAACTACGCATACAATTCTTGCGCATTTGACGCAAAAAAATAACGTCTCTTTTTTCAGCCACTATTTCAGCCAAATTAAAATAAATATTGGACATTTAATAGAGAGGTTGCCTAATGTCCCGTTTTTAATATTTGATATCCTTACTTATTACGCAAAAGAGGAAGTTCAATCACTCCTGTGACCACCCAAACTGATAGTAAAAATACTGTTTGATCTCTCTACGCCTAATGTTAGCAACAGCATACATAACCATTAACACCTTATCCTGTTTTATTTCATGCGTGTGTGGGTATGTATGCTGATGCTTTTCTAAGATATTAGTCCGCATGAGAAAAGTCAATTTTGCGCTTACCGCTGTTACCATTCAAAACGACCGGGTTCGGCCTGCTTTCGGCAGGTTGAATCCGGAATTGAATTCTCTCCCCCTCCATAAATACTTACACGGATTTCACGCTGTATTATTAATTTCGCCGCATGAAAAAAATCAAGTCGGCCCTGATTTCAGTATTCTATAAGGACGGGCTGGAAAACATCGTCAAAAAACTACACGAGTACGGTATAACGATCTATTCCACAGGTGGTACGCAGCAGTTCATCGAGTCGCTGGGGCTGCCCTGCACGCCGGTGGAAAGTCTCACCTCCTACCCTTCTATCCTGGGCGGCCGTGTCAAGACGCTGCATCCTTCTGTCTTCGGCGGCATACTGGGACGAAGGGACAATGCGACAGACCTGGAGGAAATGGCTCGTTATCATATCCCTGAGATCGACCTGGTGATCGTAGATCTCTATCCCTTTGAACAGACGGTGGCCAGCACAACGGACGACAAGGCTATCATTGAAAAAATAGACGTGGGCGGCCCCAGCATGATCAGGGCGGCGGCCAAGAATCATAAAGATCTGGTGGTGATTGCAGCGAAGTCGGAATATGCCTGGCTCGAAAAGCTGCTGGCCGGGCAAAAAGGGGAGACGACCCTCGAGCAGCGGCGGGCGCTGGCGGCAAAAGCC
>Ga0302306_10001940_pt1 | contig 10877 bp, 7 predicted proteins | sample III_Palsa_E3_1_FD_198761 | JGI IMG/M metagenome (GOLD analysis project Ga0302306, IMG submission 198761) | Peat permafrost microbial communities from Stordalen Mire near Abisko, Sweden - III_Palsa_E3_1 | ecosystem: Environmental > Terrestrial > Soil > Palsa > Peat permafrost | place: Sweden...
AGTACCAATAAATAAAAAATAGAAACTGCATTAACAGTTTGTAGAGATACAGGCTGTTAATGCAGTTTTTTGTTTATATGGCATTTTGTTTAATTAGCTATTAAACAAGTTGTTATATTTGGTTATGAAGAAATATTTATAGAGATTTTACTTTAAATTGAAAAAATTAACATTCCTTTATATACCTTTAATATCTATATTCTGTTGCAATGAACAGTTTGATAATCAAATTGATAGCTTAAAGGATAAAAGGAAGAATGATATATGCAGGCAGGCACATCGTCCAATAAACAAAATTCAGAAAATAACCGACAAGATCTGATGACGTTTTTTAACGCTGTTGATGAGGTTTTTTTTACCAGTGATTTTGTTGACTCGAAAATAGTGAGGATCTCTGATGCATGCGAAAACCTGTTTGGATACACTGCTGAAGACTTTCTTAATAATTACCTGCTTTGGCGTGAATTAGTACATCCGGACGACCGGCATATAGTTAGCAATCAGAATGAATTATTGCAAAGCGGCAAATTGGTAAACAGCCAGTACCGTATCATCCATAAAGATAGTTCGATCAGATGGGTGGAAAAAAAGATCAGTCCTGTTTTAGATGATACGGGTAGATTAGTGAGGCTTGATGGTGTAATAAGAGATATAACTGAACGTAAAGAGGATGAAGTGCAGCACCGGAAAACCGAGGTGCTGTATCGTCAGATAATTGAAACCGCGCAGGAAGGGATATGGACAATTGATGAGTTTGAAAAAACGAATTTCGTTAATCAAAAGATCTGCAGTATGCTTGGCTACACCTATGATGAAATGATAGGAAAAAGGCTTTTTGATTTTATGGATGAGGAGGGGATAGCTTATGCAATTAAGGGCCTTGCAAGGCGGCGCACCGGAGTAAAAGAAAACTTTGACATACGGTACATTACCAAAGAGGGCAAAGACCTGTGGGCAAACGTATCAACCAATCCGATTTTTGACGAAGAGGGTATTTACAGAGGCGCATTGGCAATGGTAACCAATATTACCAACCGCCGGGCAGAGGCGGAAGCACTTAAAAAATCAGAGGCAAATCTGCGTACCATTTTTGATAATACCGATACCGCTTATATTTTAATTAGCGCAGATTTAAATATACTCTCTTTTAATACCTTGGCTCAAAAATATTCCGAAAAGAACAACGGTATAAGTTTGGGTGTAAATAAGCCAATTAGCAATTATTTCCCTTCAGATAGATGGCCACTTATTAAACAAATGCTTGAGAAAGTTGCTGACGGCGAACCTGCCAATTATGAAATAAATTTTACTAAAGATAACGAACGGGCCAAATGGTATAATATACGCTGGCTAAACGTAAAAAACAGCGAAGGTGAAAACTGGGGATTTGTTTTGGCCAATAAGGATATTACCGAAGCAAAATACGCTGCGCTTGAACGCGAAAAAATAACCGCTGACCTGATACAACGCAATAACGACCTGGAACAATTTACCTATATCGTGTCGCATAATTTACGGGCACCGGTAGCAAATATTATCGGACTGTCAGACATGTTGGGAGACAATGACATCGACCCTGAAATAAGGCAAGAGGTGTTGACCCGGATAACAAAGTCAATAAAAAATATTGATATAGTAATAACCGACCTGAACCATATTCTACAAACCAGGGCTGTAAATGAGAAAAAGGAAATAGTATTTCTGGGAAAAATGGTTGAAGCCATTAAAACCAGTATCTATAATGCCGCCCCAGATGAAAAGGTTGAATTCATCTACGATTTTAGTACGCTTGAATCATTATTTATCATTCGCAGTTATGCTTATAGCATTTTTTATAATCTTATATCCAATAGTATAAAATATCGCCGGTCAAATACACCCTCAGTAATTAATATCAGCATTAGTAAGCTGGACGGCAAAGTTGAACTGCGCTTTAAAGATAACGGCAAAGGTATCGACCTTGAAAAAAATGGCAACCAGGTTTTTGGCCTGTATAAACGTTTCGATACCATTACAGAGGGAAAAGGAATGGGCCTTTTTATGGTAAAAACACAGGTTGAGGCGCTTGGTGGTACTATACATATAAATAGTAAACCAAATGAGGGTGCTGAGTTTGTTATCCAGTTCAGCCTTCAATCAATATTGCCGGCTGTGTAATATTAATTTTCTTTTCTGCTTAATACTACAATTGTATATTTATCTTCTGTCTTAATGTACTAAAAATGAGCCAATAGCGAATGATGTAAATTCTCTGTTATTCGCCATTTTTAGGGTAGATTTTCCTGCATATTAAAAAAATTATTTTCCGTGAAATAAATATTATTTAATCTGCCTAATCATATTTATAATATTCAGATACGCCCCGTTTGGCATTTGCTTTGACCATATGACCGTGAATAAATTCCTGTATTATTATGATGTTGATTTTAAGAAACCGAATAACCGTATTAAGTTTAGCCATAGCCGTATTAATTACTTTAAGTACAGGCTGCGATTCATTTACTAAAACACAAAAAGGAGCAGCAATAGGTGTGGGTGCAGGAGGTACTGTTGGTGCGTTAATTGGCCATGCTGCAGGTAATACGGCTTTAGGCGCTATTATAGGTGGTGCGGTTGGTGGTACTGCCGGCGCGTTCATAGGTAAAAAGATGGACAGGCAGGCGGCTGAGATAAAACAAACAGTACCCGGCGCTACAGTAACACGTGCAGGCGAGGGCATCGTGGTAAATTTTGATTCAGGTATTTTGTTTGATATTGATAAAACAGATTTAAAGCCAGATGCGCAAACTAATCTTCATAACCTGGCGCTATCGATGAGAAATAATCCCGAAACCAATATTTCGATAATAGGCCATACAGATAGCACCGGTTCGGCAGCTCATAACATGGATCTTTCTATCCGCAGGGCTGAATCCGTAAAGTCATTTCTGGTTGCTGATAGCGTAGGAGCATCACGTTTAACTACAGTAGGTAAAGGCGAAACCGAACCAGTAGCCAGCAATAGCACAGTTGATGGCCGTGCCAAAAACCGCCGTGTGGAGATAGTTATTGTTGCTGATGATAAAATGAAAAGCGAAGCCAAACAAAACGGCGGATAATAAAAGAAAAAGATCAGTTGTTAATAGTTAATTTTTAAGCCTCTGTTAGTAATAACAGGGGCTTTTTTTAGTGTCATTGTTCGGTGCGAAACACCTGTGCTCAATCCATGCTTCTTAGGCAAACTTTTTAACCGTTTCGGTTATGTGCGCTAAATGATGCTTACCATGCCATGAATAAATACCCAGGTTTTTTTTTAATGAAACAGTTTCTCCTGATGCCGGGTGAATAAAGGTCCGGTTCCATTCATTTTCCGTAAAACTCTCCAGCAGGGCAACCCAGCGGATATGGATACCTTCTAATATCCTTAATGACGATTCAACGGGCAAGTGATAATCGGACAACAATGCCCAATCTGCTTCTTCGTAAGGTTTTATGGTAGGGTTGTCTTCGGTCAATGCCAGTTTAAAACGGATCAGCGCATTCATATGGCTATCTGCCAAATGATGAACTACCTGGCGCAATGTCCATCCGCCCGTACGATATTGGGTATCCAATTGTTTTTCATTTAGGCTGATAACCGCCTGGCGCAGCATGCCGGGCAGTACTTTAATATCGTTTGTCCAATGCCTCAGATCGTCAGTAGTATACGATGCGGGAGGAGTGAATTTCCCGATAGGATATTTCATTTGTTCGTCTGTCATGATCGTAAAAAAAATTAAATTAAGTATAATTTTACTTTGGAGCAAGTTTTAAACTAATTGGCTTATAATGTAACAATACAATTCCTAAAAATACTAATATTGCGTGATATTGGTTGATTAAGTTAAATTCGTGAGTAGTTGATTAAGTTGCAATTTTTACTATAAAACCACTCACCTATTCAACTCAATCAACCACTTAACTAAAGAAATGAAAAAGCTCATTACCCTGATACTCGTAGCGGCCTGCACAAATTCATTCGCGCAAAAACTGGATACCCTTACCGTCGAAAAAATTATGCGCGATCCTAAATGGATCGGTGTAGCTCCGTCAAACGTCAGGTGGGATGATGATAGTAAGAGGGTTTATTTTGATTGGAACCCGCAGAATGAATACAAAGATGCCTTGTATTATATCACCACCAGCAATACCGATCCTGAAAGGCTAACAACTGAGGAAAAGCGCGACCTTATCCCCGATAACGGTAAATGGAATAAAAAGCACACGCAAAAAGTATATGTTAAGAATGGGGATATTTTTCTGGAAGATATTCGGTCAGGAAAAATTACTCAGCTTACCGGTACAGGCGACAAGGAAAGCAACCCCACCTTCAATGGTGCCGAGGATGAAGTTTTATTTATGCGCGGCAATAACCTTTTCGCATTAAAACTTACGGGCGGCGAATTATTACAACTTACCAATTTTGTAAAATCACCCACCAAAAAGGTAAATGACATTGATTCTGATGATGACCAGGCCAAGTGGCTTAAACAACAGCAGGAGGAACTATTCGATATTATTAAGATAAAGAACAAAGACGAAAAACTGGCTGCCGCCGGACGCAAGGAAATGCAGCTAAAAAAAATGAAGGAATTGGTTACGGGCGATAACGATGTGGATAATGTAGAAGTAAGCCCCGATGGGCGCTATATTACCTACAGGCTTATTAAAACACCACAGGAAAAAGTTACCATAGTGCCCGATTATGTAACGGCAAGCGGTTATACCGAAGATATTCAGAACCGTACTAAAGTTGGTGGTCCGCAGGCTACTGCTGAGTCTTTTATTTTTGATACCCAGCGCGATACGGTTTATAAAATTAATACATCAGCAATTCCCGGTATTAAAGATCTGCCCGATTATGTGAAAGATTACCCTAATGAGCTGGCAGTGCGTACCAAGCTCAACAAAGACAGGGATGTAATAGTTAATGGTCCGCTATGGAGCGAGGACGGGAAAAATGCAATCGCTGTTGTTACATCAGAAGATAACAAGGATCGTTGGATCATGAAGCTGAATCCGCATAGTGGTAGTTTAACCCTGCTCGACCGGCAGCATAACGATGCCTGGGTAGGTGGCGCGCCGGGTATTGAAGATGACTGGTATTCAACAGGTACTATTGGCTGGCTGGATAATAATCGCTTTTATTACCAAAGCGAGGCCAGCGGTTACACCCATATTTATGTAGCTGATATTAATACCGGTGATAAAAAACAAATGACCAGTGGTAAATGGGAAGTGCAGAATCTGCAGTTATCCAACGATAAAAAAACATTCTACTTTAATGCAAATATTAACCATCCTGGCGATTATCAATTTTACAGGTTGCCGGTTAATGGTGGTAACGTAGTAAGGATTACCTCGATGAAAGGCGATAATGAAGTAACACTTTCGCCCGATGAAAAATGGCTGGCTATACATTATTCTTATACCAACAAACCCTGGGAGCTATACCTGCAACCTAACAGGCCGGGTGCAAAGGCGGTACAAATAACCAATTCAACCACTAAAGAGTTTAATTCCTATGCATGGCGCGATGCACCTGTTGTAACATTTAAAAACCGGTATGGCAGTACTGTTTACGCGCGTTTATATGTGCCTAAAAACCCCGATCCTGCAAAACCTGCGGTTATATTTGTGCATGGCGCTGGATATCTGCAAAACGTAATGTATGCCTGGAGCTATTATTTCCGCGAGTATATGTTCAACAATATGCTGGCTGATAATGGTTATACGGTTTTAGATATAGATTACTCCGGCAGCGCAGGTTATGGTCGCGATTGGCGGACCGCTATTTATAGGCATATGGGCGGCAAAGATTTAAGCGATCAGGTAGATGGCGTGAAGTTTTTAGTTGATAATTATGGGATTAATCCTAAACATGTAGGTATTTACGGCGGCTCATACGGCGGCTTTATGACACTGATGGCTATGTTTACCGAACCTGATGTGTTTACATCGGGTGCAGCCATACGCTCTGTTACGGATTGGGCGCATTATAACCATGAATATACCTCCGATATTTTGAATGAACCTTACAATGATGAAATAGCTTATCGTCAAAGTTCTCCCATCTATTTTGCCAATGGTTTAAAAGGCAACTTATTAATGCTGCACGGTATGGTTGATCAGAATGTGAACTTCCAGGATATTGTCCGACTAACTCAAAAACTGATAGAATTACACAAAGATAACTGGTGGTTAGCCCCCTACCCGGTAGAAGACCATGCCTTTGAGCAACCCAGCAGCTGGACTGATGAGTATAAACGCATTTACAAGCTGTTTAATGGAACGCTGAAAAAGTAAGCGTTTCAGATATATATATACAAAAAAGAGTGTTGAATAAGTTCAACACTCTTTTTTATTTTAACTACCTCCACCACCAACCATTATGATAATACCCCTATCAAAATGATAGGCGCTGTTTTCCCAAATCTTTCCTGAAAAGCAATTGATATTAATTTAATATGCTTATTTACAGATGTTTGTAAATAAAATAGAATTAATGGCACCGGCTTGGTATAGCGTCCTGCAAAAAGACAATATAATGGATACTATACTCACCATCGTTTACCTTATCGTTTTTGCAGCCATATTCTGGCTGTTTTTTAAAACAGTTAATTACTTCGAAAAAATTTAAACATTATGATCGCATTATTCATCGTAGCAATCGCCGTATTTATCTATATGGTATACGTGCTGCTTAAACCCGAAAAATTTTAATCACACAATAACATGAACACAGAATATATAGGTATCATTTTCATGTACCTGGCAACCATAGCCCTCGCTATACCACTGGGGAAATACATAGCCAAAGTATTTAAAGGCGAAAAAACCTGGATGGACTTTATGGCACCGGTTGAAAGGTTCATCTTTAAATTCAGCGGCATCGACACTCATCGCGAGATGAACTGGAAACAACACTTAAAGGCATTATTAACCATCAATTTAATATGGTTATTTTATGCCTTCTTTTGCTTGTTGTTCCAGTCGCGTTTGCCATTAAATCCGGATGCTAACCCAAGTCAGTCACCCGATCTTGCATTTAATACTGCACTAAGCTTTTTAACAAATACCAACCTGCAGGATTACTCAGGCGAAACATTGGCGACTTACTTTACACAGCACTTTGTATTTATGTTTCTGCACTTTGTGAGTGCCGCTACAGGTATAGCTGCTATGGTAGTAGTATTTAAAGCCATGAAGGATAAAACAACCGAAAAACTCGGCAATTACTGGGATTATTTTCTTAAATCAATCACCAGGATTTTATTGCCGATCAGCTTTGTTGTTGCCATAGTTTTAGCATTTAACGGTACACCTACCAGCTATAAAGCAAAAGACACTGTAATAGGCTTACAAGGCGATACCGTACACGTATCTCGCGGGCCAGCAGCAGCTATGATCGCTATTAAGCAAGTAGGTACCAACGGCGGTGGTTGGTTTGGTGCAAACTCGGCTCATCCTTTTGAAAACCCTAATTACTTAACTAATATAGTTGAGAATATCAGTATCATCTTGATTCCTATCGCTTTAGTATTTGCATTGGGTTTCTATCTCAATAAAAAGAAACTGGCCTGGGTTATTTTTGGAGTAATGACGATAGGTTTCCTCATTATGCTGTTCCCCTCAGTAAATGCTGAAGTTGGCGGCAACCCTGCCATCGCACACATGGGCATTAGTCAGCCCGGCGGATCAATGGAGGGCAAGGAGGTTCGCTTTGGGCCCGCCGCATCTGCTTATTGGGGTATTACCACTACGGTAACCTCAAACGGATCAGTAAACTCCATGCATGATAGCATGATGCCGGTGTCAGGTTTAGCCCAGATGTTTGACATGATGATAAATGCCTTTTATGGTGGCGTAGGCGTAGGCTTCCTTAACTTTTACATCTTTATCATTATAGCAGTATTTATCTCTGGTTTAATGGTTGGGCGTACGCCCGAATTTATGGGTCATAAAATTGAGGCTAGAGAAATGAAGATCGCTTCGCTTATCGCGTTGCTGCACCCATTCATTATATTGGTGGGTACATCAATAGCATCCTATGTATTAGTTCATTTCCCGAATGCTAATTGGGGTACCAAGCCATCGGCATGGTTAAATAATCCCGGCTTTCACGGTTTTACCGAGATGCTGTATCAATATGCATCAAGTGCTGCCAACAATGGTTCAGGTTATGCTGGTTTAACAGCCAATAACATTTTCTGGAACGTAACCACCGGCATGGTCATCTTCCTAGGCCGCTTTTTACCAATCATTGGCCCGGTAGCTATTGCAGGCATATTAGCCAGCAAGAAAACAGTGCCGGAATCGGCAGGAACACTGAAAACAGATACCGCCACTTTTGGGGTGATGATCTTCGCAGTGATATTTATTATCGCGGCACTGTCTTTCTTCCCAGCCTTAGCACTTGGCCCTATAGCCGAACATTTTTCAATCAAATAATATAGAATTCAATCATGAAATCTGATAAAAATACATTATTCCAGGGCGATCAAATGAAGGATGCGTTTGTGCAATCTTTCATCAAACTTGATCCCCGCATATTGGTCCGCAACCCGGTGATGTTCACTGTTGAGATCGGTACCGTTGTAATGCTCATCGTGACTATCTTCTCTTTGTCCAATACTGGCCAGGGAAGCTGGGGTTATAACTTCACCATATTTTTGGTGCTGTTGTTAACTGTATTGTTCGCCAACTTTGCCGAAGCAATTGCTGAGGCACGCGGTAAGGCACAAGCCGAAAGCTTACGTAAAACACGTTCAGAAACACCCGCCCGTTTACTGGTTAATGGTAAAGAGCAACAGGTAATGTCGTCGCAACTTAAAAAAGGCGATGTGTTTATTTGCGAAACCAATGACACCATACCTACCGATGGCGAGATCATTGAAGGTATTGCTACTATTGATGAATCAGCGATTACTGGTGAATCAGCTCCGGTTATCCGTGAGTCAGGTGGTGATAAATCATCTGTAACTGGTGGTACAAAAGTACTGTCGGACCGTATTAAAGTACAGGTAACTACCCAGCCAGGTGAGAGCTTTTTGGATAAGATGATCGCATTGGTTGAAGGTGCATCACGCCAGAAAACGCCTAACGAGATTGCTTTAACTATTCTTTTGGCAGGTTTCACCCTGATATTCGTGATCGTTTGTATCACCTTAAAACCATTCGGCGACTACGCCAATACGCCTATTACAATAGCCGCATTCATCTCGCTTTTTGTTTGTTTGATTCCCACAACTATCGGTGGCCTGTTGTCGGCCATCGGTATTGCTGGGATGGACAGGGCATTACGTGCCAACGTGATCACAAAATCAGGTAAAGCGGTTGAAACTGCTGGTGACCTTGATGTTTTATTACTAGATAAAACAGGTACCATTACTATAGGTAACCGTAAAGCCACCAACTTTTACCCTACTGCTGGTATTAACGAAGAAGATTTTATTACCGCTTGCGTATTAAGCTCATTAGCTGATGAAACCCCTGAAGGTAAATCAATTGTTGAACTGGCCGAAGAAGGTAAAACCAAGTTATCGGTTAAAGCACCAACTGATTCAGTGTTCATCAAATTTACAGCCGAAACACGCTCAAGCGGTTTAGATACCCCTGATGGCTTACGCATTCGTAAGGGAGCATTTGATTCCATCCGTAACATGGCACTTAAAGCCGGGCATACCTTTCCTAATGATGTGGAAGTGAATGTTAAAAACATTGCTTCAAATGGTGGTACACCATTGGTAGTGTCACAAAATGAGCAAATATTAGGTGTTATTGAGTTGCAGGACATTATCAAACCCGGCATAGCCGAGCGTTTTGAACGCCTGCGCCGCATGGGTGTTAAAACAGTAATGGTTACCGGTGACAACCCTTTAACAGCCAAGTTTATTGCTGAGAAAGCAGGTGTAGATGATTTTATTGCCGAGGCTAAGCCAGAGGATAAAATGAATTACATAAAATTGGAGCAGCAACAAGGTAAATTAGTAGCCATGATGGGCGATGGTACCAATGATGCCCCGGCACTTGCACAGGCCGATGTTGGAGTAGCCATGAACAGTGGAACACAAGCCGCCAAAGAAGCCGGTAACATGGTCGATTTGGATAATGACCCTACCAAATTGATCGAAATTGTTGAAATAGGCAAGCAGTTATTAATGACCCGCGGTACCTTAACCACCTTCTCAATAGCAAACGACGTGGCTAAATACTTTGCGATAGTACCGGCATTGTTTATGGTATCAATACCTGCTCTAAGAGCATTAAATATCATGGACCTGCACAGCCCTGAATCGGCTATATTATCAGCTGTAATATTTAACGCTATAATTATACCATTGTTAATCCCGCTGGCTTTGCGCGGTGTGGAATATAAGCCGATTGGTGCCAGCGCATTATTACGCAGGAACCTGTTGATTTATGGTTTAGGTGGTGTGATCATCCCGTTCATCGGCATCAAATTAATCGACCTTGCAGTAGGCGTATTTTTATAATCGTATTTAAACTCAAATAAAATGAAAACGTATTTATTACCGTCCCTCAAAATATCATTAATACTTTTAGTATTATTATCAGGGGTCTATCCTTTAGCCATTGCCGCAATCGGCAAATTTGCTCCCGGCCATGGCGATGGTGTTACAGTTATGTACAAAGGCCGTGTTATTGGTTATGCCAACATTGGCCAAAAATTCACTAAAGACAAATATTTCTGGTCACGCCCGTCAGCCGCCAATTACCAGGCTGATGCGGGTGCCGGTTCAAACAAAGGCCCTTCAAATCCTGATTATTTAAAGGATGTGAGTGCCAAAATTGATACATTCTTAAAGCACAACCCGGGTGTAACCCGCGAGCAGATC
>Ga0302306_10001953_pt1 | contig 10837 bp, 12 predicted proteins | sample III_Palsa_E3_1_FD_198761 | JGI IMG/M metagenome (GOLD analysis project Ga0302306, IMG submission 198761) | Peat permafrost microbial communities from Stordalen Mire near Abisko, Sweden - III_Palsa_E3_1 | ecosystem: Environmental > Terrestrial > Soil > Palsa > Peat permafrost | place: Sweden...
TTGGGGTCGGTCATCCACCTGCCGTCAACTATAAATTTGTATTCATACGCGCCGGGGTCCAACTTAAGGTCAAGTATCCAGCCCCCATCGGTTCTTTTCATCAGGCCCTTCAGCGTGCTCCAATCGTTAAAGTTACCCGACAAAAACGCCCTTTTGGCTCTTTCGAATCCAGGCAATATAAACCGTGTTAAACCTGATGACAATTCATACACGGTAATCTTTGCATATTTATTTACGCCATATTTAACGTCGGCCGGGTATCCCGGTTTCCCATCCACGCTGGGAATCATTGTGGTAACCCAAAAAGGCCGGTCCTGCGGATCATAGTCGACATTAATTAGCAGTCTTTCAAACTGTATAACATCACCTCGCCTGGATGTCAATTGCCATCCGTCATTGTTTATAGCCGCAAAATCGCCCTTCATAATGGTCGCAGAATGGGCATTGCCAATACCGGCAACCTTCAATATGCTGTCTAACACGCCTGAGGGAGATTTTATATCGATAGTTAACACCAGACGATCGCTGGCAATCTGCAGTGAATTCCGGTTTTGCGCCGCCAGATCTTTGATACCGCAAAAAAGCAACATCCAAACAAGCCATATGTATTTTGCACCACTCATGTTTACTGGTTAGTGTAAATGTACATTTCAAATTCCTTTTTCACGAAGTTGATGGTGAATATCCCGCGTACAAAAAAATCGTATCCAAGTACGCCGTCAATAGACGATCCATACACCCTGCCCATTTTGTCGAGATCCGTTATCAATACGCGATTCTGCATAAACATCCGGTCACCAACACGCAGATGATCAAAACGCGCATATATTACTTCAAATGTTGAGCCGCCAACCCCGGTAAGTTTCGAGCGGCTGATCACCGGCATATCTTCGCCGATTTTTTTCGCCATCTTGTATTCCAAAAGATTGGTTTCTGCGCCGGTATCAAATGCAAACCAAAGGGTCGTATTATTTACGCTCCCTTTCATGAAAATAACGTCGTTCGTGTACCTGAAAGGGCTTGCCATAAACCTGTCATGGAAAATCCGTTCTGTTTCGGGAATCTCGCCATTCCGATCCAATTTCTGGATGTAAAGTACGCTGCGAAAGAGATCGACCGTAATGGCGAATTTGGAGAACAAGCGGGTGCCTAACAAACCCAGTACCTTTATGCCGCGCCCGTTTTCGATAGCCGAAAGATCGGTCACATCGGCGGTAAGCCTGCTATATTGCAGATCAAGGATCCTGAAATTATGCACTACGGTACTGAAGGCGCCGTCCGCCTTGCCATTAATACCACCTGCCTCCTGATCGTCGATCTTTGGCGCATCCCTGAAATAGGTTTCATTTAAAACCAGGTAGGGCGCGCCGGTATCCAACACAAAATTGCCTTCAAGAGAATCTACGGTGGCTTCGATGATAATTAAATTGCCTGCTCTTTTTATGGGTACAACCAGCGTTTTAAAGTCGGCAAATGGTGCGGGGTCCGGGTCCACCCAGGCGTTTTTGAAGGTGATATCGCCTGTCGTTATTCTTTTATGTGCCGATGCGGAGCACCAGCAGGCAATAAAAAATAGCAACAGGTAAAGCTTTTTCACAAAGGGGCATTTGCCTGATAAGACCCGGTTGCTGGCAGCAGCGTTGCAGTTTTTGCAACATTTAACAAAAAACGGGATTAGCCTATCCCACTCAGGTAACGGTAGGTAACCAAATCATCAACACCGTTCACCGGTTTGGTGCAGCCATTTTCTAAAATAATGATTCTGTCAGCTACGTCAAGCACATTGTAATATTGGTGGTCAGTAACAATAATTCCCTTTCTTTTGGCGCAGGCTTTAATTACCGGTTTAAAAAACTCTGTTTGTACGGGTGAAATATGGGTAAAAGGCTCGTCCAGCAGGATAAAGTCGGCACGGTTGTAAACAATCATCAGTGTCTCCAGCATGCGCAATTCGCCTCCAGAAAGCTCGCCGGCCGTTTTATGGTTATGTTTTTGATAAACCGGCTGGCTGGTAAACTCATCCCAAAATTCCACATCAACCAACATTCGGGCCAGGCTGCTGATCCGAATGCCATGCGGCAGGTAATTATGCTGCGGCAGATAAGCAATGCTGCCATTTGAATACCCATTGTAAATATATATATCATCAATGCTTACATACCGGTAGGATGGTTTAAGCGATCCAAATATGATCTTCAGCAGCGAGGATTTTCCGGAACCATTACGGCCCAGCAATCCTACGATCTCGCCGAGGCTGCACCGCAAGGCAACATCCTGCAATATCTTCCTGTCATCGAATGACAATTGGACACTATCTACTTTTAAAGTGCGCGATGACATAAATAATTAGTGAAATGAGCAGGTAAGCAAACACGAAACTGATGATATCCATTAAAAAAGCCTGTAGTACAATGCGACGCATCCTGTAGCCGGCATTGCGAAAATAGAAATAGCTTTCTTTAGCAGAATAACCCTGCAAAACCGAGGCAGAAATAAATCCGCTGATTTTAGCCCAAAACAGTACAACAGCATTCAATTCGCCGAAGCCAAAAAGAGCCAGGAAGATCCAAACAATCGTAAATGTCACGTTATAAACCAACAGGATGCGGTAGTATTGAATGGTAAGGATTGCGGTCCGTTTCAAAGGGTTAATAGCGATAAACTATCAAACAGAATATTGAGCGGAATATTGTCACTTATCGAAAATGAAAGTCGGATGCCACAATTTCTATTTTACCGCCGATGTTGGTGTTATCACCAACATCCTGCACTCCAGCGTCTATTCTGTCAAACCACTACATAGTTCGCCTGGCAGGGGGCTTATCGGATAGTTGATAACACCGGTTTTGTTGGTGATAACACCACAACTGTTCGGAAGAATTAAGTTGTAGCCAAAACTCCTTCCCACGGGGAAGGGTGCGGCTGGCTGCGATGTGGCGGGTAGGGGTTTCGCCGCCAAACCGGGTCGGTTAACATTTTCTCTGTGCCTGTTTTGAAATGTTCCGAACGCCAATAGTGATAACACCAACAAAGGCGAAGAAAGCGAGATAAACCAAATGACGAATTTGGCTTTGGATTTGATATTGCTTATTTTTGAAAAAAAGAACGGGCCGTTATGTCATCTTCAGCAGCTATTGGTTATGAACAATTGCTTGCGGCAATAAAAAAATTGCCTGCGGCAAAGATTAAGCAGCTTAGGTTGGCATTGGATGACAGCTATATCCGTGAGAGGGCGTCGGAAGAACTTTCCGACTTCCAAAATTTCCTGTTAAGAGGACCTGTGATGACCACCGGGCAATACGAGAACCACCTGACTGACAGGAAACACTTCAGCAAATGGCGGACGAAATAATCTGTATCGACACGTCTATCTTAATAGATTTTTACCGAAAAAAATCAAAAGAAAAAAGCGCCTTCTTCCTGTTAACTACAAAGTATAAACTCTTTGCGGTGTCTATCGTTACTCAATATGAAATTATGATCGGTACAGATGCGACGCAAATTGAGTTCTGGTCGACTTTCTTTGATCGGGTTACAGTTCTCCCGTTTGATAAAGCGGCAAACGATGCTGCAATAACTATAACAAAGCATTTAAAGAGTGTCAACAAACTTATCGAGATTCCGGATATATTTATCGGCGCGACAGCACTTCCAATAATATGCCTATTGCCACCCTTAATAAAAAACATTTTGAAAGAATTCCGGGCCTTACCGTCATCGGCGATGAACTAACAACGTAACCGAGTCGGGTTATCCAAAACGTTGGATCATTCGATGTTGCTGGTTATACACAGCAAAGGCCCCCAGTTTTAGCTGAAGGCCTTTTTACATTTCGTTTTTATAACAATTATCCCAAATAGGATTTCAATATTTTACTCCTCGACGTATGACGCAGCCTTTGCAGGGCCTTGTCTTTTATCTGCCTTACACGCTCGCGGGTAAGGTTGAATTTTTCGCCGATTTCTTCCAGCGACAGCGGGTGGTTGGTACCCAGGCCAAAGAACAACACGATGATCTCGCGTTCGCGTTCGGTCAATGTGGAGAGGGAACGCTTAATTTCTTCGGACAACGACTCGTTGATCAGGATGGAATCCGTATTGGGCTCCTGGTTTTCGAGTACATCAAGCAAGGTATTTTCTTCGCCCTGTACAAACGGAGCGTCCATGGATACATGGCGGCCCGAATTGCTGAGGGTATCGGATATTTTATCAACGGTTGTTTCCAGCATATCGGCCAGCTCTTCCGGCGAAGGCTCACGCTCAAACTCCTGCTCCAGCTTGGAGAATGCCTTGCTGATCTTGCTCAATGAGCCAACCTGGTTCAATGGCAATCGAACGATACGGGATTGCTCAGCGATAGCCTGTAAAATAGACTGGCGTATCCACCAAACGGCGTACGAAATAAATTTAAAGCCCTTGGTTTCGTCAAAGCGTTTTGCCGCCTTGATCAAGCCCAGGTTGCCTTCATTAATAAGGTCGCCAAGGGTAAGCCCCTGGTTTTGATATTGTTTCGCTACAGATACAACGAACCGTAAATTTGTCTTGGTTAAGCGCTCCAGGGCAGCCTGGTCGCCTTCCCGTATTTTTTGCGCTAATATTACTTCTTCTTCGGCAGTTATCAGGTCAACTTTACCAATTTCGTGAAGGTATTTGTCGAGGGACTGTGACTCACGGTTGGTTATGGACTGGGTTATTTTGAGTTGTCTCATTTATACTTTAACCTCGATTCTTAGTTTTAGAAATGAACGTGCAAAGGTACGAAATTGTTGTCGGAATTTTTTGCTTACTTTCAAATAAATAAATCTTTACATTTTGTTGATTTTGTGCACATTATTGCACGGTTTTTGTGGGGTGGCATGTATCTTCTCGTATAACGTAAAGGTTGATATTCTTCGCAAAACTGGATACCCATTCAATTTTTTCACTAAACTAAACTATCTTATCAAATCAACCAAACACAAAATGAAACTAAAAATAAATTTAATGTTTTTTAGTTGAAAGTTTTATCAGGTTGTAACTCAGTTCAAAAAATTATCAAAGTCGGCACAGTACGTATTCTGGTTTTTATAAGTCAGCCAACCTGGAAACAGCCTTTAATCTTATCCCCTTTTCGGTTTCCTGTAATGTGCAGCATTCGTTCACCGGATCATGTTCAAGGTACAAGACGTAGCTTTTTTCGACCGCTTCTGTTAAAACTATTTTTTTCTCGGTCAGCGTCTTCAACGGAAACATATCATAAGCCATCAGGTAGGGCAGCGGGATATGGCCGACAGAAGGGAGCAGGTCGGCCATGTACAATATCGTGTGCCCCTTATAATTAATGAGCGGCAGCATCATGGCATCTGTATGGCCATAGGCGAATTTGACGTGAATATTTTCGGTGAACGACGCATTGTCTTCAACCGGGATGAATTTAAGGCGGCCACTTTCCTGTATCGGGAGGATATTTTCTTTAAAAAAAGATGCCTTCTCCCGTTCGTTAGGGTTCACAGCCCAATCCCAATGCTGTTTATTGCTCCAGTACGTCGCGTTTTTGAAAGCAGGTACAAGCTGATCACCGTGACGGGCAATAGCCCCGCCAACATGATCAAAGTGTAGGTGGGTTAAAAAAACATCGGTAATGTCGTCGCGATGAAAACCTGCGGCAGCCAGGGAGGTATCAATAGTTGCATCGCCATGCAGGTAATAATGACTGAAAAATTTGGCGTCCTGTTTGTTACCGATGCCTGTATCCACCAGGATCAGCCTTCCTTCGTCCTCGATCAATAAACAGCGCATGGCCCAGGTACATAGGTTATTTTCATCGGCAGGGTTGGTTTTGTTCCAGATGGTCTTTGGTACCACGCCGAACATGGCGCCGCCGTCTAATTTAAAGAAACCGGTGTCGATGGTGAATAAGTTCATGGTTGATGGTTCATAGTTCATGGCCGTTATCGGATAACATTAAAATTCCGAATTCGGCAAATAATTGTTTTGCGGCTGCAAGTTGTATATGCTCCTCTTCCTTTAGTACATATATTTTATCAATTTGCTTGTCCAGGCATAGGGTCAGCATTTCATGTGCATATGCTGCGGAGCCGGGGCTGGGCAGCTTGACAATGCCTGCATTCTTTAACATAAACTGAGGCAAATCCTCGTAATCGCCTAAAATCACTTCATCGTGTTCCAGGCCATTTTTGAGCTTGTGCGCCTGTGTTGTAGTTGCTGCTGTAATAAGCGTGTACAATTTAAACTTAATTAATGAACGATCAGGCCATCTTTGATGGAAACCGTCCGGTCAGAAAGATCGGCCAGTTCCTGGTTGTGTGTTACGATGACGAAGGTTTGATCAAAATCCTTCCTTAGCTTAATAAACAACTGGTGCAACTCCAACGAATTGGCCGAGTCGAGGTTGCCTGAAGGTTCGTCTGCGAAAATGATCGCCGGTTTGTTGATCAATGCCCTGGCTACGGCAACCCGTTGCTGTTCGCCACCCGAAAGCTCGTTGGGTTTATGTTTCAACCTGTCGCCCAGTCCAAGCCGATCCAATAATTCGACGGCTCTTTTTTCGGCTTCGTTGCGTGAAACCCCTGCTATAAAAGCGGGAATGCATACATTTTCAACGGCGTCAAATTCACCCAGCAAATGATGAAATTGAAATATAAATCCGATACGCATGTTCCTGAAAGAACTCAGATTTTTATTGCTCAGACCGCTAACTTCAATATTATTAATAAAAAGCTGGCCGCCGTCGGGCCTGTCAAGCGTGCCCAAAATATTGAGCAGGGTGCTCTTACCCGCGCCCGAAGCACCAACGATTGTAACGATCTCGCCCTTTTCAACGCTTAGGTCAACGCCTTTCAGTATTTCGAGTTGTCCGTAGGCTTTGTGGATATTTTCCGCTCTCAGCATGGGCAAATGTAGTTTTTTAGTCCGAAAGTCCGGAAGTCCGAAAGTCCGAAAGACGATTTTCTTTGTTCGTTGCTAACTCTGCAATTCTACGGCCATTTTTCTTCTACACCCGCCAAGTTTTCAGGCTTTCTTCAATATTCTTATCCCGACTTTCGGACTTGCGCCTGCCAGTAGTCCACACAGGGCCTTTCGTCATTTTTTTCCTTTGAATTTTATAATTTTCGACCTACCGGACTACCGGACTTTCGCTATCATTTTGGTGCTGAGCCCAGACCTCAAACTTCCGGACTTTCGCAAGTATTTTTTTTCTGACCTCAGACCTCCAACTTCCGGACTTTCGGACTTCCTGACTTCCGGACTTATTTCTTACCTTTACCGCAAATTCTTCAAAACACATGAACATTCACGAATACCAGGGAAAAGCCATTCTAAAGAGCTTTGGGGTAAGGGTACAAGAAGGGATATTAGCCGAAACTGTTGAGCAGGCCACCGAAGCTGCCAAAAAAATGAAAGAAGATTTCGGGTCGGATTGGGTTGTAATTAAAGCACAGATACATGCCGGCGGGCGTGGCAAGGGCGGGGGCGTTAAGCTGGCCAAAAACCTCGATGAAGTTAAAGAAAGAGCCGGCGCCATTTTAGGTATGCAGTTAATAACCCCTCAAACCGGGCCCGAAGGTAAAAAAGTGCACAAAGTACTGGTAGCCCAGGACGTTTATTACCCGGGCGAAAGTCCCACCAAAGAGTTTTACGTGAGCGTGCTGCTCGACCGCGCCAAAGGGCGGAATATCATTATGTATTCTACGGAGGGCGGTATGGATATTGAAGAAGTTGCCCATTCGACACCTGAAAGGATCCATAAGGAAGAAATTGATCCAAAAGTCGGCTTGCAGCCATTCCAGGCGCGTAAGATCGCCTTTAACCTGGGACTGTCAGGCGAGGCTTTTAAAGATATGGTGAAGTTTATCACCGCTTTGTATAAAGCTTACGATGCTACTGATTCTTCGCAGTTTGAAATTAACCCGGTTTTAAAAACCTCCGACAATAAAATACTGGCCGTGGATGCCAAAGTGAACCTGGATGACAATGCTTTGTTCCGTCACCCCGATTTTGCCGCGTTGCGCGACACCCTCGAAGAGGACCCGATGGAAGTTTTGGCGAGTGAATCAAATCTTAACTATGTAAAGCTGGACGGAAATGTAGGCTGTATGGTAAACGGCGCCGGCTTGGCGATGGCTACCATGGATATTATAAAACTGGCCGGCGGCGAGCCCGCCAACTTCCTGGATGTGGGTGGTACAGCCAATGCGCAAACCGTAAAAGCTGCTTTTAATATCATTTTAAAAGACCCGCATGTAAAAGCCATCCTGATCAACATTTTCGGCGGCATCGTGCGCTGCGACCGCGTTGCCCAGGGTGTTATTGATGCGTATAAGGAAATTGGCAATATACCGGTACCGATCATCGTTCGCCTGCAGGGCACAAATGCCACGGAAGCGAAACTATTGATCGACAATTCAGGGCTAAAAGTTTATTCGGCTATCCTATTAAAAGAAGCAGCTGAAAGAGTAAAGGAAGTATTGGTGAAAATTCATAACTCATAGTTCACTGGTTCATTAGTTCATTTGTTCATTGGTGGAATGTCGCTATTAGGTTGCCCGGTTTGCTTTTATACACGAATGGACGGGTGGACCAAAAAAGTCGCTATAAAAACTCGCGAACTTTGCCTTTAGGTACTAATGAACTAATGAACCAGTGAACGAATGAACCAGTGAACGAATGAACTAATGAACCAGTGAACGAATGAACCAAAATGTACATCATTAAAGTAAAAGGCGTTGCTAAAATACCCGACTACGTGCAGCTGCGGGACGATAAGTTTACGCTTTTAGCTTATTTTAGGGTTGACAGGCCGGAGAAATCGCTGGACAAGGTGGGTTTGCATGACAAGGCTGATTATATAATGAACGTTATTAGGGACCTGCCATTCGGGCAGATACTTAAATTAGAGCTCTGACATAATTATGGCGAATTCTATAATAAAACTTAAAGGTGTTGATATTTTTCAGCAAAAGCACCTCGTATTGTCCAACGTGAACCTACATGTGGATAAGGGCGACTTTGTTTGGCTGATAGGGCAAACCGGATCGGGCAAAAGCAGCCTTTTAAAAGTAATTTATGGCGACCTGGCAGTATCGACCGGCGACGGCTTTGCCTGCGGCTATGACCTTAATCATATCAAAACAAAAGAAATTCCATTTTTGCGCAGAAAGCTGGGCATTGTGTTCCAGGATTTTCAGTTACTGACCGATCGTTCGGTAGAAGAAAACCTCCGTTTTGTGATGAAAGCCACCGGCTGGACGGATAAAAAACTAATAGCAGATAAAGCGCTGGATGTTTTAGAAAAAGTAGGGCTGCGCTCCAAACTCAAAAAGATGCCGCACGAGCTTTCAGGCGGCGAACAACAACGGGTGGTAATCGCCCGCGCCCTGCTGAACGACCCGGAAATTATTCTCGCCGACGAACCTACCGGCAACCTTGACCCTGACACTTCAGAAGAGATTGTGCTTCTCCTAAAACAGATCAGCCTGTCGGGTACCGCTGTGCTGGTTGCTACGCACGATTACCACATTATACGCACTTTTCCATCACGCATAATCAAGTGTGAAAGCGGTAAGGTGCTTGAGGATGTGAAGATTGCTTGATTTCGGATGTCGGATTTTCGTCCCGATAGCTATCGGGATCGGATTTTGATTGACACGAATTTTTCGCGGGCTGGTTTTTTTCAGAGGCGCTCAAGAGGGCTGCGCCGTTTCACGAATTGGAAACGAATTTCACGAATAGAAGCAAATTCGGAAGTCCGTCCTGATACCACTGCCTACTGCCTACTGCTGCTGCCACTCACAACTCACCACTCACAACTGCCAACTGCCACTAATTCTGTCACTATAAAAATCGTTCAACTGTCACCTTGTCCTAAATACACTAATGGCAGGAATCTTGTTATTGGCACTAACAGTTATGAACTTTAACGACATGCTGAAGAAAAAAAAGAAAGAAAACATGGAAAACCCTGAAGGTTTGAACGAAATAGTTGACGAAAAAGAACAGGCCGATAGCCTTGAGCAGGAGGTGGCAGAAAATGTAACGTCGGCCACTGACTTACTAAAACAGGAACTGGCAACTGCTAATGATAAATATTTGCGTTTATACGCCGAATTTGATAACTTTAGAAGGCGCACCATCAAGGAGCGCGAAGAAGCCCGGAAGATGGAAGGAAAGGACGTTATTGTGTCCCTTCTGCCTGTGCTGGACGACTTTGACCGCGCTTTAAAATCGATGGAAAACGCAACCGAGGCTGGCCCGGTTAAAGAAGGGGTTACCCTGGTACAAAATAAATTGAAAAATATTTTGACCCAAAAAGGCCTTAAAGAGATGGAATCCATCGGGCATCCGTTTGATCCGGAAGTACATGAAGCAATAACGAACATCCCGGCGCCAACTGATGACCTTAAAGGCAAAGTGGTTGATGAAATGGAAAAAGGCTACCTGTTGAATGATAGAGTAATTCGTTTTGCGAAGGTAATAGTGGGCAGTTGATTTAAGATTTACGTTCCGATAGCTATCGGGATCGGATTTAGGCCGATTTAACCCGCATAACTGACAATCATAACGTAAGTCAAGGTCCATGATCAACTTTAAAAAATTAAAATAAAGAATTCCGACCCCGATAGCTATCGGGGCGAACATCCGATCCCGATAGCTATCGGGACCGAAATCGAAAAAAGATGGCTAAAAGAGATTACTACGATGTGCTTGGGATTGCGAAGGGCGCTGATGCAGATGAAATAAAGAAGGCTTATCGCAAAATGGCCATCAAATTTCACCCCGACAAAAACCAGGGCGACAAGGCGGCTGAAGAAAAATTCAAGGAGGCTGCCGAGGCTTAC
>Ga0302306_10001958_pt1 | contig 10806 bp, 7 predicted proteins | sample III_Palsa_E3_1_FD_198761 | JGI IMG/M metagenome (GOLD analysis project Ga0302306, IMG submission 198761) | Peat permafrost microbial communities from Stordalen Mire near Abisko, Sweden - III_Palsa_E3_1 | ecosystem: Environmental > Terrestrial > Soil > Palsa > Peat permafrost | place: Sweden...
GGAAACCTTTATCATGCAGCGTATTGTAAGGGATGTTATGCTTTTTGATATAAGCCTTCACCTCATCAAGCGACCAGTTAAAAATAGGGTGGAACTTAATGAGTTTATTTTGATCGTCCCATTCAACATCATCCATAAACTGGCGGTTCATTGATTGCTCGGCACGTATGCCGGTTATCCAGCAATCATTACCTGCCAAAGCACGTTTCAGCGGTTCAATTTTACGGATAGCGCAACATTCTTTACGATTTTCAACAGATTCATAAAAACTGCTTGGGCCTTTGGTGCTTACCATTTTTTCCACAGCTTCATGCTGCGGGTAATAAGCATTTATAGGCTTGCCGTATATTTCCATGGTGCGGTTCCATACATAATAGGTTTCAGGAAATAAACGCCCGGTTTCCAGTGTGAAAACCTTAATGGGTATATTGTTAGAAAATATCATGTGGGTAATCACCTGGTCTTCCCAACCAAAGCTTGTAGAAAATACAATTTTATCCGGGAACGACTTTGCCAAAAGCTGCAATGCTTTTACCGGGTCGAGGCCGAATAACCTGTGTTTTATATTTTCTGATAACTCGTTCATTTGTAAAATCTTATCGGGGAAACTCATTTTAATTTTCTTGTTTATTCTTATCAACCAGTATAGCGGTAAGCTCATTCAGCGTTTTAACCTTGTTGGCAAAATCGCCGGTTAGGGTTTTTCTGAGCTCGCTTATTTGCTGCAGCGTAACATCAAGGCCGACAGGTATGCTTTCATTTAAAACTTCCTTCAATCTTTTTGCCACCGTTGGCGATTTGCCGTTGGTTGATATAGCCAGTTTTAAATCGCCTTTCTGTACTATCGAGCCTAAGTAAAAATCACACAGGGCGGGTTTATCGGCAATATTTACCAGCAGGTTACGCTCGTGCGCCGCCTGGCGGATGTATTCATTCAATTCATTATCATTTGTTGCAGCTATTACCAGGTTGGCGCCATCAAGGTCGGTAGCTGTAAAAGTTTTTTGCACAATACGTACTCCTTCAAATTCGGTTGCCAGTATATGTACCTCCGGCGAAAATGAACGGGCTATAACGGTAACTTTAGATAGCGGGCTATTATTTACTATCGCGGTTAATTTTTCGAGGCCGATATTGCCCGCGCCTATAAGCACGGTATGCAATTGGTTCAGCTTTAAAAAAACCGGGAACAGCTGGTTGCCTTCTTCAGTTGCTGTTATATCGTTATTCCTGTGCGATAATTTCATAAAACTCTTTTATCGGTTGAAAATCTGCATGCAGCGATACCACCTCGCCAATAACAATAAGGGCAGGGGATGTTATTTTCTTTTCTTCAACTATTTCAACAATGGTGTTAATAGTGCCTATGGCTACTTTTTCATTTTCGGTAGATCCGCTTTGGATAACCGCTACCGGTAGCCTGTGCTTGCTTTCCTGTTTAAATATTTCTGTAATTTCTGCCAGTTTCTGGATGCCCATTAAAACTACCACGGTTGCGTTGGTACGGGCAGCTTCATATAAATCGGCAGATATTTTGCCATCAGCATTAGTGCCTGTTACTACCCAAAAGCTTTCGCTTAACCCGCGGTGTGTAACCGGTATATGCTGTAATCCCGGTACTGATATGGCGCTTGAGATACCCGGAATAACTGTAGCAGGTATGCTGTACGATGCTGCGTAATCCAACTCCTCATAACCGCGACCAAAAACAAACGGATCGCCGCCTTTTAATCGTACAACATGGCCGTAATTGATAGCGTAGTCTATCATCAACTTATTAATAGCATCCTGCGAAAATGAATGATCGCCCGAGCGTTTGCCTACATAAACTTTGGTAGCGTGTTCAGGGGCAAACTCCAAAAGCTCTTCGTTTACCAATGCATCGTAAAGGACTACATCGGCAGTTTTAAGGGCCTTAATGCCTTTTACGGTAATCAAATCCGCATCACCGGGGCCAGCGCCAACCAATGTTATTCGCGGCTCTTTAATTGTTTTTTTAATTTGGGTATCTATCATGGCTATACCAGTGTTTCTCTTTTTAATTTACTATCCGCTAAAAATTTAGTAGCGGCTTCTCTATATTCCGTTGCAAACTGCAGCGAGGGTTCGTTTTGATTGATTTGTAATACCAGGTCGCTAAAGGTGCCATCCAGTTCAAATTCGCCGGTTGCAACAAATTGCGCGTCAAATTCGCGGATAATGCCTGCCTGTGTGCTGCTGTTTACGCCTTTATCTAACAACAAGGCTTTAGCCGAGCTGATGAATACGCTGTATGAATGATAAATGGCATCGGCCCAGGCGCCGCCGTTAAATGATTCGTTGGCCCAGTTCAGTTTTTCTTCCGATTCGTATAGCAGGGTGGCAACAAGGTCAATTACTACACCAGCGCACTCGCCAACACCTATAGCAGTGGCAAATGTTTCTTCGTGGCCCCAGTCTACAAATTCTTCAGGAGTCAGGTTCTCCAGGTTAGCAAGGGGTTTTAAAAGCTGGTAAAAGTAATCCTTACCCTGCCTGTCGTAATAATTATGGAAGGTTTCATCTTCGATAGAAAACTCTTTATAATCATTCAATACAGCCCTTAACACATGGGTGGCACGTTTTGCAGGTACTTTTATTATCTTTTCGGCAGCGCGGCCAACACCATCGCCAACAGTGCCACCGCCTAATAAAACCTGTACGGATGGCAATACTTTTCCGGCTGCTTTTAACGAGCTGCCGTGGAAACCGATATGCGCCAAGCCATGCTGCCCGCACGAGTTCATGCAGCCGCTGATTTTTATTTTTATTTCGCGGTTATAGATGAACTCTTCAAATTCGGTATAAATCAAATCTTCCAATACGCGCGAAAGCGTCATACTGTTTGATATGCCCAGGTTACAGGTATCGGTACCGGGGCATGTGGTTACATCGGCAAGGCTATCAAAACCGGGGGCAGCTAAACCAAGTTCGGCAAGGCCAACAAACAGCGCAGGTAATGCCTCTTTACGTGCAAATTTTAACAACAGGCCCTGATTTTGGGTAATGCGTATTTCATCGGCAACTAAACCTTGTATGGCGGCAACAAATTTGCGTGCTTGTTCGGTCGGGATATCACCCACTTCAACTTTAATAAATACCCCGTAATAGCCTTGTTGCTTTTGTTCAAAAACATTAGTTGCCAGCCATTGCTCATAGTGAAGTTTATTGGTGATATTAACTTCAGGGTAAGTGGTTGCAGCCGGTGGCTCCGGTTGAGTAATAGTATCGCGGTTTACCGTATAGCTTTTAACTTTAATTGCTGTCCGCTCAATTTTTGTAAGCCTTAAAACCTCGTCTAAACCTAATTTTTGTATCAGGTATTTTAAACGGGCCTTGTTACGGTTATTACGTTCGCCATAACGGTCGAACACACGGATAACGGCCTCTATATAAGGTATCAGCTGGTCTTCGGGTAAAAAATCCTCTACAATGCTTGCCAGTAAAGGCTGCGCACCCAGGCCACCGCCTAATAATATTTTAAAGCCGCGTTCGCCATTGGCGTTAATTTTGGGTATCGCACCTATATCATGTATGTACGAGAAAGCCGTATCCTCATCGCTTGATGAGAATGATATTTTAAACTTGCGGCCCATATCCTGGCAAATAGGGTTACGCAAAAAATATTCAAAAGTAGCGTGGGCGTATGGCGATACATCAAAAGGCTCCAGCGGGTCGATGCCCGCAGTGGGAGAGGCCGTAACATTACGCACGGTATTACCGCAGGCTTCGCGCAGCGTAATATCATCCCTTTCAAGCTCCGCCCAAAGCTGTGGGGTACGATCAAGGCTTACATAATGTATTTGTATATCCTGGCGGGTGGTTAAATGCAGGTTGCGGCTGGCGTACTCGTCGCTTACATCGGCAATGCGCAGCAGTTGCTTAAACGTAACCTTACCAAACGGCAGTTTTATACGTACCATTTGTACACCCGGCTGGCGCTGGCCATAAACACCACGGGCCAGGCGCAGGCTCCTGAACTTCTCGTCGTGTATTTTACCTTCACGAAAAGCCCTGATTTTTGCTTCCAGGTCTATAATGTCTTTCTCAACTACCGGATTTTCGAGTTCCGTTCTGAAACTTTGCATTTTTGTTATTTAGTATTTAAAAAAAAGCCCCTTCAGCTTTTGGCTGAAGGGGCATGATATGCTTTTATATTTTACAATATCTCCTTATAGCCAAAAGCCCTCACTGTTTTCACAGCATAGCATCATGGTCAGACAACAGATATTTTGGTTTCTCATTTTCAATGCCAAATATACACGCTTACATAATATGTTGATAGGATTTTATTTAAAAACCCGCATTTTTATGAAAATTGTAATTTAGAGGGCAAAAATCAGATTTTTCTCTCTATTTATAATATCAGCAATGCTTGTTTCTGATAAAATTTTCAATGTAGCCTGGTGAACATCAACAAACACATCACGTATGCCGCAGGTGGTTTCTTCTTTACACTCATCGCATTTATGGTAAAACTTATAGCTTACGCAGGGTACCAGGGCTACAGGGCCATCGGTAATGCGCATAATATCAACCAGGTGTATATCTTCGGGCCTTTTGTTTAGGCTGTAACCGCCACCGGCACCTTTTTTACTGTATAAATAGCCCGAATTACGCAAATCCAACAGTATTTGTTCCAGGAATTTCTTGGGGATTCGTTCTTCTTCCGCTATTCTTGAGATTTGCATAGGCGGCTGATCGGCATTTTTCCCGAGGATAACTAATGCCTTAATAGCGTATTTGGTTTTTTTAGAGATCATGTTATTTGTAAATATCAAATATACATAAACTATCTTTTATATGGTATATAGGTATTAAGTTTGAATTAGCTGCACGATAGGTTTTTGTTATCGCGATAGCTTATATTTGTTCACCAATTATCCTATTTATGAATTTATTTGTGAAAGCCAACCTGCTAACAGGTTGCGGCATAATGCTCTTAATTAACAGTTATGGGCAAAAACCATTATTCCCCCAATATCCGGGTGTGGTGTCCTATACTTATCGCGATTATTTTTCAAAAGACCCCGCTGCAGCCCTCGATACCGTTAAAAAGAACGGTTTTACCGACATTGAATTTTCGAGCCTGTTTGGCAAAACCGCCACGCAACTAAGGCAAATGATGGATGAAAGAGGAATAAAATGCTCGTCATTTGGGGTAGGTTATGATGATTTTGTAAATAAAATAGATACCGTTGCCAAAAACGCGAAAACATTAGGCGCGCAATATGTGCGCGTAGCCGGCTTGCCGCATACAGGCAAATTTAACTTTGATGATGCGCAAAGAACAGTTGAAGTGTTTAACCGAATAGGAAAGCTGTTAAAGGAAAAATATGGTTTAACCTTTGTTTACCATAACCACGGGTTCGAGTTTCAGCCTTACGGCGATGGTACTTTATATGATTATATCGTACAAAATACCAATCCTAAATATGTAAGCTTTGAGCTGGATATTTTGTGGGCCTATTTCCCCGGGCAGGACCCCGCTAAGCTGCTGGATAAATACGGCAGCCGTTATAAGCTTATGCATTTAAAAGATTTAAAAAAGGGTGTGCAGGGTAATGATTCCGGCGGCACACCGCAGGATAACGATGTAGCCTTAGGCGATGGCCAAATGGATATACCGGCTATTATAAAAGCTGCAGAAAAAGCAGGCATAAAACATTATTATATTGAGGATGAGAGTAACAATACTGCCACCCAGGTGTCTAAGAGCATTGCGTATCTTAAAAACCTGAAACAATAATGCAATTTAGTTGCATTTGATATTAAAAATAATTTTATATACCTTTCAAAAAAATAAAAACTGACCTGAATTAAATGAAAAAAATCTCTTACTTATGGCTGGCCATACCCGCGGTATGCGCCATGTCGTGCAAAAGCAAAAGCGGCAACGGTAGCGACGATACCACTGCAGCGCGTACCGTGTTTTTTGATAAAAGCGGTATGGACACCACAGTTAAACCCGGCGATGATTTTTTTAGCTATGCCAACGGTGCATGGATGAAAAAAACTGTTATCCCGGCTAGCGAAAGCGGATGGGGATCGTTTTACGTATTGGATGACGACAACGAAAAAAACCTGCGCAAAATACTGGATGATGTATCATCGCAGGATAACGCCACCGGCAGCGTAGCCCAAAAAGTTGGCGACCTGTACAAAAGCGGTATGGATACCGTAACTATTGATAAGTTAGGCTTTGACCCGGTTAAACCTCAGCTAGCTAAAATTGCCGCTGTTAAAGACTACAAAGACCTGGTAAAATTAGCTGCCGACGGCTTTAAAACCGGCGATGGTTACCTGTTAGGGTTTTATGTTTCGCCTGATGATAAAATCAGCACAAAAAACGCCGCGCATTTTGACCAAACTGAACTGGGCCTGCCTAACCGCGATTACTATTTTAAAACAGATACCGCATCAGTAAAAATAAGGAACGCGTATGTTAAGTATATAGCCAAGCTGTTTAGCTTAACAGGTGTTGATACCGCTACAGCAAGCAAAAAAGCTGCAGGCATTTTAAAGCTGGAAACCGCCATAGCACAATCGCACCTTACACCGGTTGAGCTGCGCGACCCTGTTAAAAACTACAACAAGTTTACTTTTGCCGATTTTCAGAAACAGGTACCTGATATTGATTTAACCGATGCTTTTAAACGCATGGGACTTACTACAGATACTGTTTTAGTTGGCCAGCCTAAATATTACCAGGCGCTTGATGGTTTGTTAAAAACCACACCAATAGATGTTTGGAAAGATAAAGTCGAATTTGATGAATTAAACGGAGCTTCAAGTTTGTTAAGCAAAGATTTTCGCGATGCTAATTTCGATTTTTCCGGTAAGATACTTTCCGGCGAGAAAAAAGAAAAAGAACGCTGGAAAACTATGGCCGAATCTGTTGATGGCGGTTTAGGCGAATTATTGGGCCAGCTATATGTAGCCAAATATTTTACACCTGATGCCAAACAACGCATGAAGGATTTGGTAAATAACCTGCAAAGCGTTTACAGCCAGCGTTTAAAAAACGAAGACTGGATGACCGATGCAACAAGGCAAAAAGCAGTTGAAAAATTAGCTGCCTTCACCAAAAAAATCGGGTATCCTGATAAATGGAAAAAATATGATGATGTAACTATTGATAAGGGCGCTTATTATGCAAATGAGCAATCAATAGCCGAGCATAATTATAACGAAATGATAAGAAAGATAGGCAAACCGGTTGACAGAACCGAGTGGGGTATGACTCCGCCTACAGTAAATGCTTATTATAACCCAACCTTTAATGAGATAGTTTTCCCGGCAGGTATTTTGCAATTCCCGTTCTTTGATAAAAACGCGGACGATGCTATAAATTATGGTGCAATAGGCGCTGTAATAGGCCACGAAATGACCCACGGATTTGACGACCAGGGACGCCAATATGATAAAGACGGCAACCTGCACGATTGGTGGGCACCTGAAGATGCGGTTAAATTTAAAGCCAAGGTTGCAATGCTGATAAACCAGTTTAATAACTATACTGTATTAGATGGTTTGCATGTAAACGGGGCGCTTACCCAAGGCGAAAACCTTGCCGATTTGGGTGGCCTAACCATTGCTTACCAGGCATTTAAAAATACACCTGAAGGAAAAAGCAACACAAAAATTGATGGCTTTACACCCGATCAGCGTTTCTTTTTGGCCTTTGCACAGATATGGCGCATAAAAACCCGCGATGAAATGCTGCGCACCCGCATCAGCACCGACCCGCACTCGCCTGAACAATACAGGGTTAACGGCCCGCTTTCAAACACACAGGCATTTTACGATGCGTTTGGTGTTAAGCCGGGCGACAAACTTTACCGCCCCGAAAATGAGCGTGTGAAGGTTTGGTAGGCAGCCAGCCCAGCCCACTCTAAATCTCCTCCGCTAGTAAGCGGAGAGACTTTTAATATTTAAGCTAATGATTTACGAAGTTTCTAAAACTTCGTAAATCTGTTAAAATAAAGAAAGCCGGTTAACATAACCGGCTTTCTTTGTTATTATGCAGGAGTATTTACCTGCTTTTCTTGCTAAATTTATATCAGCAACTTACCAGCTAAGGGCATAAGAGATACCGCTGTTTAAAACCAGGGTAGCTTTTTTATTGCCGGAAAAAGTAATTGTACCCGCAAAATTAAAGTTATTGCCTGTTGTTGAAGCACCGCTGACAGTTACAGCCGCGCTGCCCGACACAATTTCTTGCGTTGTTTTATCAATAACTATATTAGTGCTGGTAATATTTATGTTGCTGGTAAATGTAACTTTTTTGCCGGTGTTTGCGGATGTAGTGCCCGAGCTGGTATAAGTAGTATTAAAAGTATATTGCGAAGTGTCGGGTAACAGGCCTGTCATTACAAAGCTACCACTGCTGCTGCCTGCAGACGATAATATTACACCATTATAAGAGCTGCTTCCGCTAAAATTTAAAGTAAGCGATTGTGCACTGCAATCAAACAGGTAATTCCAGCTTAATGAGTAAGTGTAACTGGGGTTAACCCCAGTTAAGCTGGCGCCGTTAATGGTGGTATCTTTTTTGGTGCTGCAAGGTATAGTTTTATTGGTATAAATATTTACAGAGCTGTTAAGCTGCGATACCATACCACCTGTTGTTGGATATACGGCATCAATTGTTGCCCGTGCTGCGTCCTGTTCGGTAACTGTACCGGCAGTTGTTGTATTTTTGCTATTACTCTTTTTGCAAGAGGAAAAGCTTAGTGATGTTAAAATAATTGCCGTAAATAGCACTGTCGCAGCCTTGCCGCTAAATGTTGATTTTTTAGAATTCATATAGGGGTATTTGTTATTTTTTAATTGTTAATCAATTATTTATTAGGTTGAAAATGTAAGATTGACAAACAAAGTACGTACTTGCAGGTGAACTTATGGTGAAGCCGGGAAGACTTTCAATATTATTCTGTTTTAAAAAGAAAAGCCGGTTAACATAGCCGGCTTTCGTTATTATATAAAACGTGTTTAGCGATTGAATAAAGAATTAAAAAACGATGTCATTTCGACGAAACAGCCGGGGCTGTGCAGGTGGGGTGAGGAGAAAACTTTTCAAATAACCCTGCAAACCCTGCATGGCGTAAAAGTTTTCTCCTCGCACAACGCTCAATCCCTACTTCTGCTCGTCGAAATGACATAATTTTCATTTAAAAAATCTTTCAATCGCTAAACACGTTATATATAATTTATTAATATTGGCATAAATAAGCCAGATTAGGAATAAATTTGGAGTAATTGAGCTGTTGAAATTATCCCTAATTTCAACCGTTTATTTTATAATTGAATAAACCATCGTACCTACATGGATAAGAAAATATTAAGGAGCCAGCAGTGGTTTGGCAGAAAAGGCAAGGATGGTTTTATTTACCGCGCCTGGATGAAGAACCAGGGCATTCCTGCGCATGAATTCCAGGGCAAACCTGTAATTGGGATATGTAATACCTGGTCGGAGCTTACGCCTTGTAACGCCCATTTCAGGGAGCTGGCCGAGTCGGTTAAGCATGGTATATATGAAGCAGGCGGTTTCCCGGTAGAGTTTCCGGTAATGTCATTAGGCGAAACACTGATAAAACCTACCGCCATGCTATACCGCAATTTGGTAAGCATGGATGTGGAGGAATCTATCCGTGCTAATCCGCTTGACGGCGTGGTGCTGCTTTGCGGCTGCGATAAAACCACCCCGGCATTGGTAATGGGTGCCTGCAGTGTTGATTTACCTACCATAGTAGTATCCGGCGGACCGATGCTTACGGGCAAATACCGTGGCCACGATATAGGTACCAGCGATGTTTGGCGCTTTTCGGAAGCCAACCGCATGGGTAAAATGAGCGATGACGAGTTTTATGTTGCCGAAGCCTGTATGGCACGTAGCAGGGGGCATTGCGCGGTAATGGGTACGGCATCAACCATGTCGTGCATGGTAGAATCGCTGGGCCTATCACTGGCAGAGAACGCGGCTATACCTGCGGCAGATTCGCGCAGGAAAGTTTTGGCGCATTTATCGGGCAGCAGGATAGTTGATATGGTGAGGGAAGATTTAAAGCTGTCGGACATACTCACCAGGCAGGCATTTGAAAATGCCATAACCGTAAATGCAGCCATTGGCGGTTCAACAAATTTTATCATTCACTTATTGGCTATCGCTGCACGTATTGGGGTTGATTTAAGTATGGATGATTTTAATACCTCCGTTCGCGAAATACCTTTGCTGGCTAATTTACAGCCATCGGGTAATTTTTTTATGGAGGACTTTTTTTACGCGGGCGGACTGCCTGCATTGATGAAAGAATTGGATAAATCACTCCATCGCGACAGCATAACCGTTACCGGCAAACCCATAAGCGCCAATTACGATGATGCCGAGTGTTTTAACCGCGAGATTATCAGCAGTATCGAATACCCGTTTAATAAAACGGCGGGAATAGTAGTGGTAAAAGGCAATTTATGTGAGAATGGCGCGGTATTAAAGCCCTCAGCCGCCAGCGCTGAGCTGATGCAGCATACCGGCAAAGCCGTGGTATTTGAAAATATTGAAGATTATAAAGCCAAAATTGACGACCCGGATTTAAATGTAGATAAGGACAGCGTTTTGGTATTAAAAAACGTAGGGCCAAAAGGTTATCCCGGCATGCCGGAGGTTGGCAATATGGCTATTCCTAAAAAGTTACTGGAGAAGGGTGTAACCGATATGGTGCGCATATCCGATGGCAGGATGAGCGGCACAGGGTTTGGAACAGTGGTACTGCACGTATCGCCGGAGGC
>Ga0302306_10001961_pt1 | contig 10791 bp, 11 predicted proteins | sample III_Palsa_E3_1_FD_198761 | JGI IMG/M metagenome (GOLD analysis project Ga0302306, IMG submission 198761) | Peat permafrost microbial communities from Stordalen Mire near Abisko, Sweden - III_Palsa_E3_1 | ecosystem: Environmental > Terrestrial > Soil > Palsa > Peat permafrost | place: Sweden...
CGTTGATCGAGAGATATCCGGTATTCTCGAAGTCTTGTTTCATCGCGGTAAAATCGGCGTACTGACTAGCCGTATACCGTACGTTCTTTGGTGCGAGTATTGAAACGATGTAATCGAAGGTTGGATCAATTCCTGATAGTGATATGCCGAACATTAGAGCTCTTTTCTCGCGCGTAGGTGCGTGTAACCTTGTATTATCTAGCATGTTGCAGATTCATTATACATGAGACTACGCGATTGTAAACGTGTATTTTGTTGCTCTCTGCCAGAACATGCGAACAGGTTGGACGCGCGGATTGTAAAAATAACGGTCTTTCCAGATGGTATGCGGAGAGCGCGTATTGGATGCGCGTGCTATGGCTTGTTCGTGCAATTCTTCGTTCAATAAGACTGATTCAGGCATTAGCGAACCGACTTTCTGCCAAACAAGGCAAAGGATAGAATGAGCATAGATACAGAGAAGATGCAAAGCTGTACTACGGTGTTTTCGAACATTAGACTACCTCATCGTGACTTTTGAACAAGATAACATACAGGATGCAGACAAGTACTAAGAATATCTTGATAAGGTATTTGATACCGTAGACTACCATTTTTGAACCCGTTTCAGACCGTTGGATAGGTCAACCGTGATTTAGATAAATGATGCATCTACAGACTAATACACATATCGACTTTGTGCCAACTTTCTTTAGAAAACTTATCCCACAAATGGGTCATATTTTGTGGATATGTGTAAAACTTTTTACTTGACAACTGTATGCGTGATGGCAAATAGAGTTTTGAGCTAGGGCAATTTTATGGCCGTTTCAAGGTTATTTTCAAGGTATAGCGAACCCATAGGACGGCATCGAACGCGTGTAGAGGCTATAAACGCGAATACAAGGTATTGACTAAAAGATAAATAGAAAAGTTTTCTAAAAACAATTTGATGGCCAAACGCGCAAGATAAACGCGTACGCGATACGTTTATTTGAGACGCGCGCATTGGATATAGTGAATGAAGAGACCGGAACACTATATGCATTAGACAGTATCAGTACGCTATCCCTGTATCCAATCATACCCAATCATACCCACTCGACTAACACAATCGATCAACCTATTAGCATAAAAGAAAACTTTCCTTTGTACGCTTTGACGCGAGCTTGGATAGACGGGTACACATAGGACATAGAGCAATACTATAGAGAGAACATGATCAATATATACGTATATACGTAAACAATACGCGTCTTTCTATTCGTTGTCCTATCGTATCCCTCTCGTATCCCTCAGCGGCCACGCAAGTTTGATACCAAACTATTTAACCAAATGGTTGAATACCAATTTTTGCACAATACACTATAATGTGCAATATGGCTGTAAGTGGCTGATAGTGGGAGGGATACCATCCTAATATTTGGACTAATCGTTACAAGTCTTTGACGCGTATAGGGGTACGTGAGTCAGGGGTACGAAAAACGATTAGGGAATAGAGCAGCAGGAGGAGCAAGTCCTTTAGAATCAGCAATAGGGAGTCTCTAAGAAGTATCGCGACAAGGCCGGGTCGGGGGATTCCCCCACACCCACTCGCTCAGCCTGAGCTGTCGCGGCCAGCGTGGTGGTACAGGAGGGACACGTACGTATACGGAACTAATAGGGATAGGGTCCCATATATGATAGCAAGGGACCCTAAAGGGACCGTAAAGGGACCGTATATGATAGGCATATATAGGGATATGTACACCATAGGTACCATATATAGTGGCCTTATAGGGGGTCAGTACCGAAGGGGTACTTATGGGAGAAGTTTTCCTAGTTTCTTGAGGGATAGGATGGTACTTGGTAGGGGAGATGAGGGGTAGGTGATTCCAGATAGGGTGGTGGGGGTGTCTTGGAAGGGGGTATGCTGAAGCCATGAGGCCCATGGTGCTCTTGAGGGCAGGTTATCTGGGGTAAGGTGCTCTTGAGGGCTCTTGAGGGCTGTATGGGCCGGAGGTTCCCAGAGACTACTACAGGAAGCACTCGGCGATAAACCGTTCTCTCGTTCTGCTCGGATCGGCCTTCCTTCGGAAGCCCTCACACTCGCCAACTCGCTCACGCTTTTTCACCTCGTCTATGCAGCGAGGAGAATAGCATGGGCTGTGCGCTCGACCCGATCAGGGATCGGCTCTCGCTGCTCCAGAAAGGTGTCCGGTCTCTTATGGGTATGGGTATGGGTGGAGAATGGAGAAGCCCCTAGCCAAGTCAGTCGAGAACGCTTCCTCGTGGTTTCCTTACCCTAACCTGTTCCAATTTCGCTCTCGCCTTTTAGCCTGTGTCCCTTTAGTTCCGTGAACCATACTTTATCACGGTGGCATATTGGAATGTGACAGGGTGACCGAGTTCGGGGGATTTCAGGTGTTGGGTTCGGACCTTCGACGCACACGCGCTCGGGTTCCTTGGGTCTAGGGGCTATGCCGGTTACAACACGAGATAGGCACTATGCCGTCTCGCTTCTGGCCGGTTCTCGTGGGTATGGTCCTTTACGATCAAAGGCTGTCCGTCTGACGTGAACTCGGTGGATGACTGCCGGGGTCAGCCGGGTCTCACTCTGCCGAGAGCGACATGTCAGATAACTTTTCCTACGTACAAGGGGTGCTGCGCCGGAGTAGGATACTCTATGCCTATCCGAATGTTCTTATATACTTTTTATTTTATCTATAGGTTTCATCTATCGTAAGGCCGTCGCCATCGTGTTAGGTCATATTGTCACCTCCAGTGTCAGTGCTGGGAATGACTCCAGCTTGCTTATGGTACTGCTGAATCGCCCGAACGTCAAGCGTATTCAAGAGTTCCATGATCTCCACCTTGCCGACACCGTGGGTGTGCAGTCTGGACTCGATGTCGTTCCGCATACTGTCCTGCTTCTGGCTCAAGTATTGCATCTTGTCCTTCGGTGCCAGAAGCGCTAGTCCGTTGAGCACGTCGATGCGCGCTTGGATGTAGTTCTGCTGTCGGCCTTCGGACACGATCTCGAAGATGAAGGGCTTGTCTTTGAGATTGGCCGGAGACTTCATCGGAACTGCCGTCTTTAGGTTTAGGTTTGTGCCCCAAGACGGAGGCTGGATCGGATCAGGATAAGATTTCTGGGTAACCTGCGGAGCCGGTACCTTGTAGGTGTAGTATTTGTATGCGCCGGTCGAAGGGTCTTCAACGTAGTCTGTCTTCTCGACGTACTTCGGTGCCGGTGGATCAAGCGGAGCCGGTAGGTTGACGTAGACGCTCTGCACAGGGAGAACCATACCACTACCATTTATGATCTTGGTGTTACTATACGGGCTGGGACTGCTATTGAATTTGATGTTGTAACCTACCGCCGCGTCGAAGCCTTTGGACTCGAAGGACTTGAAGTTCTTCGAGTTCTTTACCTCGTAGATATCTGGATCAGGCTCCGACTGCAACGCCGCGCCCAGCGTCGCCATGGCGGAGGGTAATGGAGTGGCTTGGAAGTGAAACGCATCGGTGAAAGGTCTACCGTCACAGTTCACCCACGGACCTGTCTCGGGTACCGAAGTCTTGAGGTAGCTTTCCCAGGCATCGGTCCAAGAGCTTCCGTGCCAAATCTGCCGAGAGCCGTCTACAGGATCATGCCATCCAAACTGAACACGGTGGTTTGGATCTATGGTCTGCAAAGGTAGCTGATGCGCAAAGCCGCGCCCGTCGCCAAAGACCATCTTCATCAGCTTCAAAATCTCAAAGCCGATTTGCTCGTCGTTAGCTTCAGATGCGGCTTTCAGTTCGGCCTTCTGTGGATACGCCATTTCTATGTTCACTCCGGTTTGAGTTGCCATTGGTTAGCAGATCGGGCCAGAGAATACTACGTCAGTCTTCCCTTTGTTGCTGCCCTCTATTTCGGCGTAGGATGCATGTCGCACGATGTAACTATGCTCTCGTTTCACGAATCTGTCAATCCATTCGTAGTCCGGCTCATCGCGGAGCACAGAAATCTTTTCCGCAGCCTCCACCGTGTCGAGCAAGTCCTCGATCTCTTTCGAGACCTGTTCGTAGGGAAGTTTTCCCTGCTTGATCTCTAGGACGTGCGCCGCGTTGTGCAGCGGGAACGTGACCTTGCCGGTGGACATGAGTTCGAGGGCTTCGTGACCGACGCGGACGGCGTGGGACAGAGCCTTCCAGTCTACACCTTCATTCGACTCAGCCTGGAGAGCACGCGCTCCGTAGTTCTCGAATATCTTGGTGAAGATTTCAGCAGCCAACTTGACCGAAGCTTTGAACGGGACTTTCCGATTGCAGCACTCGAAGTACACCTCGCTCGGTCGCACGCCTTTCGGATCGTCGTAATGAGTGATCGCCATGTGATCTGGATGGATTCTGACTAAGCCTGGGATATAATCTGACATACCTTCAACTTTGAAGGTTGCCCCACACGTCTCATAGGCCTGCTTGAAGAACGATGCCGCCGCACGAGCCGCCGCAACTCGGCTCCCTTTAATCCCATACTTGTTCGCCTGCTGACGGCAGTAGCCCAGGAACACGCTAGCCTTCTTCGTGATAAGTTTGTCACGATTCCGCTGGATCATCTTCCAGGTAGGCGAGGTGATCTCGGGTTCCGGTGCGAAGAGCATGTCGATAGCCACAGTCTGACCGGAAGCAAGCAGCTCGAAAAAGTAGTCTAGGCTATAGGCTTCGTTGTCGATGTCGGTAGGCAGGTTCTTCTCACCCTCGGCCTTATCGCGACGTCCCTCACGCATGGTCTTCTTCACCCGGCCAAGCAGGATGTCGGAGGCAGATGGCAGGTACACAGACTTGTAATCGGTATCGGACCAGGGTGTGCTCGTGCCGTAAAGGTGACTGCCAAATTTGATCTTGACTACTACGCTCTCGCTCATGCTTATCTTGCCTCTCCTGCTATTGGCACGCCTTTGTATCTGCACTTCGACGCGTTGTCGACGTGCTCCCATTGACCTATGTCTATATTCCAGACAACAGGTTTCAAACATTTTGCACACTTCACTGTACAAGTCCTAGCGCCACCGCCTGAGTTCATCAGTCCTCCATCGCAATCATCACAAAGATAACCGGCCAGAACAGAATAGCCGTGACCATAGCCATGAATACCAAAATAGGCTTATTGCTTTCAAACTCGCCTTGCTGTATGGCCTCGGTCATTATAATACCGATCCAAATAGCCCCGATCAGGAGATACACTAGGAATGCGAAAATCATCATTAGTCCTCGTCTCTAAACTTTCTACCCGTTGGGACTGTTACTACTTCCAATTCTACAGGAGCCTGATCCTCTTTGTCAAGCAAATGATCCATCGCTCCGTCCTTTATTGCTTTGATCTGCTCGGGAGTTAGCGACGCCAAAGGAGTGATCTTCTTTGGTGAGTACGTGAGCATGGATGGTACGGATTTCTTATAAGCCTGAGCTTCTAGTCCGGCCTGAATGACGCTGTCTGGAATACCCCCGATACTGGATAGTCCTGATTGTCCATACCCAAGACCAAAGAGCGCATTAGCATTGGCCTGCTGGTTTGCATAGCTACCCCCCATCTTCTGCTCGTAGTAGCTGGCCGCCGAAGCTATCTGCTGAGAAGGGTCTGAAAATTTCGGGGTGGAAAGAACACCCTTATAAGTTTTGGCCGGAACCACGAGCGTGTCGTCGGGCGGGAGCTTCGGGACTTCTGACTGCTTTTTGTACGGCATGACTGCGGAGACGTACGCCATGTCCTTGAGTGTCCTACCAGGTGGAAGATATGCCAAGTGTTTTGATACCAAATCCTCTACTGTAGTGGCTTCTGGGAATACGTAGCATAGGTCTTCCTGAATGAGACACGGCCCTCCTCCCCATAGACTCCATCGGTACTCGAAGGTGATCGGCGGTGTAGTAGGATCGGTATTTAAGTTCTTAGGCTCTTGTTTAGTCTTCATCTCGGAATAGTCTAAAACGTAGTTTGGATTTATTGGACTGCTCGGCCACGGCTTCCATAAAGGGTCTGAATTTATATCCAACGGGACGTACAAGCCCATGGATGGGCAAGTCGTAGATGCTAGTTTGGAGACTGAGGTAGGTTCTAGCTTCTCCAACGAACTTGGCCCTAGCGTTTGCTTCACTGACTCGGGCTCTTTTGGCTCGTTCGGCAACGGTGAGAAACCCTGGTTCAAGAGGCTCATAAGAGAGGATATCATTCATCTCCATCATCGCGGAATTTACGCGTAGCTTTTGGCTCCAACGAACCCGCCTCCGAATACGATACGTTTGCAAAGGCCGACAGCACCTTCAACGCGTTATTTGCTTTTCCGTTGTGCTGGTGAGCCATGCAGAAGGCTACTATAGCGTCGTCGGGGTCTTCGACGTGATTGACTTGCGTCGTGAGAAGAACCTGAGTTTGCTTGCAGCGGTCGCAGTATAGTCGGTAGTCGAACGAAGAGCCATAGTGCATGGAACGATTCTGAAGTTGAACGTTATCGTTCGTCGCCATCGATACACGATCCATCAGACCGGGATGGCACTCATGCACGAGCTTGGGCGGCGTAGATACCCCTAGCTTTGTCGTGATGCCGTCGAGGATGTAGTCTACTGCGGTTCCTTCAGGTGGCATTGCTCTTTCCCAATCTCCGATATGTTCTTTTGGTGGAGCTTCCTTTTTCGGAAGAATGAACATTTGTGGCTTGCTGGATTTGTACGACCCCGGTTGTATCCATTGTGGTGACTTAGGCTTGAACACCGGAGTTACAAGATGCTGGTTAGCGGCCTGTTTAGCTTTGAACTCTTCGAGAGAAATAGGCGTGGCTTTTAGGTGATCTAAGTCGGTACCTGTGACCTTCTTCAAAGCCGCTACCGATTCTCCTATACCTTTATAAGCCACGCCTGATCCTTATCCGTGTTGGCCGAAACGATTCGGCTTTCCCTTGAGAGACATCCGCTGCGCCACCTCTTCGATGGATACCGGATACCAGTTGTTTGCATCGACTCCTACGTCGAACGACAGGAGGTCGTCCTGCTCAGGTAGAGCGCCGTGACTGTGGCCATATAACTGCCACGATCCGCTATGAGACTTATCCCACACACGCCCGGCAAAGTGATCGAGCACGATCATCTGCTTCTTGGACTTCGTAGGATCGAGCTGAACCTTTAGCTTCGCACGATCCTTCAACCACACAAACTGATGCTTGAGAGTCACCGAACGCCCAGCCTCTTCAAACAACTCTTCATGGTTGCCGAAGATGTAGTAGTGGTTCCCGTTTAGACGTTGCATGACTTCAATTGCATTGTCGACGCCAAAAGTTCTCCAAAAAGCGTCTCCCAAATGGTACACGAGGTCACCGGACTTGACGACATAATTGTGCCGGTCGATCATTCCCTCAGTCATCTCTTCGAGAGTCCCCCAGGGACGAGGCTTTGAGGTTGGTAGACCGGTCTTGTGATCTAGAAAGCCGAGCATTACGTTTCGATGTCCGAAATGTTCGTCGCTGGTGAAATGAATGTTCGGTGTCATAGTTTCTCGATTCTTGTTACGTATTTGTTTCAATTTGGTGGAGCGGCGAAACCCGCCTGAACCCGCCCCTTGGGTGCCCCGAACTAACTGGCCAGCCGTTCCCATTGCTGCAAATGCCCGACTACCGCCGCACACCTTCTCAGCGCCCTTACTGGGTCTCAGCTTAGGGATGGAGTGCGCCATTACTTCCGAGCACGATGGCACCGGAGATTGCTCTTTTTAGGAGGCGGGTCTAGACTTCAATGTGTGTCCCTGTGAGGCAGGGACTACCTTAGCAGCTTAGGCTGCAACCAGATCGGCTACTCGCACCTTGGTGTCGATGTCGTGCCCAGCCGAAGCCGAGGGGAACATCACCATGTTGCGGATCGAAGCCATTTCGTCATTGTTCGTGACATTTCTTTTTGCGAGTTTCTTTTTACGGGCGAAGCTAACAAATTCCCGACACGCAAGTTGTACCCACTATCAGCCGCCGTCGAAACTGAGTCACCCCCATAATCGAATCAAGATCAATTTATGGTGGAGGTGGCGAGTTCTGCCCTCGCGTCCGCCGACAATAACAAGCAACCTTCTACGTGTGTTACCGGACGAGTGTTTTGTCCGAGATGTCTTCTGTATACCTTACTTCAAGTCTGGTTGGTGTGTCAAGGTCTTTCTTGCGCTTTTTTAAATACAGTGCAAGACCAAAGAGCAGGATCAATCCTATTCCCATTACTTCTTTCTCCCTGGCGGTCTTCCCGCCCCGTAGTCCGTGGTTGCCAGATGCGTATCGGTACGCTCTTTTGAGAATGCTGCTAGCTCTTCCATATCGGTCGGTGAAAGCATAGGCACGAGCGGGTAGAAGGACATGCAGTTTGAAGGGTTGGCCCATCGAATATAACCAACATGGGTACCCACATCTCTGCGCTTGCGGGATATAACCCTAAATTTGTGGGTCTTCCCGCCTTTGATTGCCGGTCCTAAGTCTTGGTAGTTGAATAGTGTTCCCTGCCAAAACGTCCTGTCTACTTTCTCGAATGCCATTGATTTCTCAATCATACCTAAGTTACTTTCCTTTGTCAAGCTAATTCAGGCTGGGCTGATACGGCCACGCCCTTTTACCTGTCGTGTAATCGTCGTAGTTGTTGGCGAGGTCTCGGTAATAGTCACCCATGATCCGGCTGTTTTCGAGTGCTTGTGCGAGAGGGACGATTGGCGCGTCGAAGTAGTCTTCCATGTTTCTCCTGTTGGTTGTTTGGGTTATGCCTGTGTTGCTGATGTCTTGACTCTACGCGCAGGTTTATTTTTTGTCAAGGCCTTATTTTTCACAATATTTTTTACTTCCATCGCGAAATCTATAGTGTGGTCACAGACATTTTGCAGATGGTAGGCCCATACCTCCTCTGTGTGGTCACAAAACTCGATGCCAGCTTTAGTAAGCACCTCGGTAACGGCATGCAGCGATTCGTGCGCTATGGTGCCGACCGTGGGTCCCTCAGGATAGAATACGTGTACGTCCATACGCGCAGAGCTCATCCAAGTGAAGGCTTCGGCCACGGAGGCTAAGTCTCCCTTCAGGCCGGATTCTTCGAATGCCGCGCGTATGTCTTCACACAGGTGGAGTACGATGCTTCCACCATAGGGTTCAATTTCTAACAGTGCTACACGGTGACCTGGGTAGTCCCTAAACTCGGGTGCGTCAGGTTTACTTGCTCCAGTAAGTCTCGGCATTCGCTTCACTCTCCATAACTACCAATGTCATGACCGCCGCCGCCGCACGCTTGAATGCGTCTTTGACGAGAGCCTTGACTTCTTCCTTGTACCGCGCCGGGCATTGGAACACCAACTCGTCGTGGACGAACTTGATGATCTTCGCTTTGTACTTCGGCAGTGTGTGCCAGAGGTAAGGTACCCCATCCTTGTCGAATCCGCAACCCATTGCGAGCTTCGCGATAGTTGCGTTGGTTCCTTGAATTGCGTGATTCTTTCCCTGACGCTGAATGGAACCGGACAGGCCTTTATACGCTCGGGCGACTTCGCCGCTGTTCGGTTGCCTGTGCGTGAGGTTCCACAGGTCATCCCCGCTTGGTTTGACACCGTGCATGAAGAAGTAAGTCTCTACATTCTTCTCAGCGACAGCCGGATCGAGTCTAAGCTTCTCTTCGATGTCCTGCTTGGCATAGGCGATTGCGCGCGCATTCGTAGGCTTAGGGAACAACCTGCGCCGACCGAACATGTCGAATGACTTGCTCAACACAGCCGCGTCCTTGCCGGACTTCTCCAGGTATGCCCACACAGCAGCAAATGCTTGGCTGTGACGGAACATGATGTCAGCAGCTTCGTCCTGAGAGCAGCCTAGACGCTTCGCGAGTGTGGATGGTCCGCCTCCGTATGCTAGAAGGAAGTTGACGGCCTTGGTCGCGTTACGGCGCTCGTTGTGCTTCGGGCATTTGCACTTCTCATGCAGGGGTAGACCGTTCGGGCCGAGCTTGAAGTATTTGCAATCTGGTAATGCTTCGTCTTCCCAAATTTTACCGTACAGGAAGTGCGTGCAGACCGAGTGAACGTCCTCGTTGGCGTTGAAGGCGTCGATCCAGACTTGGTCGCCGGACAGCTCCGCGATGATGCGGAGTTCTGCGCCGGACATGTCAGCCGTGACAATGACGTAGTCTTCGGCGTGAGTCGTGCATCCGTTCTGGCATTTCGTACACCAGACTTTATACTGATCCGTTGGACCGAAGCAATGACCACCCTCGTCCGTAGTGTCAGCGTTGCAGCAGTCAGATATGCGTACCGATTCGTCAGGATCGTCAGCGATGAAGCATTCGCGGACTTCTTTGTCCTGGGGAAGGTTCTGACCGTTCGGCTTCTCTGAGCTGGACCGGCCTGTCTCTGCATCGTACTGGTTGAAGACGCAGTGCAGCCGCCCGTCGAGCGGGTGCAGCCAGCCTTCCTCTTTGCAAGGCTTCGTGACCCAACGCTGAGCCCACTGGTCGCCGTACGTTCCAATTTCTTTCTGAAGACCGTGGTATTCCTGAATAGCCTTCATCACGGCTTTGTGTGAAAACTTTTCTAGAGTGTCGTCCTTCAAATCCTTGACGGTACCAAGGCCCTTCATCCCAGTGATGATCTTCATGAGTTGGGCGTCGCTGCCGTAGTTGATCAGCGCGTCGCCTTCGCATTGCGCTGCAAGGTTCTTGATCTTCGTGCGCTTCTTACCCATCTCCGAAGCTTTGGTCTTCCATACTTCTTTTTCAGTCTTGCGCGCTAATTCGAGACCGTTCATCTCACCGACGAGTTGGTTGTACAGGCCAATGTTTCCGGCCTTCTTC
>Ga0302306_10001962_pt1 | contig 10791 bp, 9 predicted proteins | sample III_Palsa_E3_1_FD_198761 | JGI IMG/M metagenome (GOLD analysis project Ga0302306, IMG submission 198761) | Peat permafrost microbial communities from Stordalen Mire near Abisko, Sweden - III_Palsa_E3_1 | ecosystem: Environmental > Terrestrial > Soil > Palsa > Peat permafrost | place: Sweden...
TGGGAATACAAAGTTTGAATAGCTCAGTGGTAGAGCATAAGACTGAAAATCTTTGTGTCAATGGTTCAATTCCATTTTCAAACAGTGAACAAGATTCAGACGAAATTGAGATTTGATAAATTTCGGCAAGGAAGGCATATTTCATAAATTCGGGGTTGATTAAATTCTTATTACTGGGTGAATTCAGATCGGTATAACGCAAATCTTATCCAATGGCTCGTCAAATTAACCTAGAAAGGAACGATTTGGTCAGAGGTTTCAAATTTCTTGAATCATCTAATTGAAACCTGTGATGCATTTTGGGGCAGACATTTTCTTTTGAAAACTCATTTCCTTGATTTCCCTCCAACTGGGGTTATCACAGATAATTAATCTCCAAACTGCTATCCTAATTTAGGTTAATTTGCCGCTGATTTTACTCCTTATATTTGCCAAATTAACATAATGGTTATGTAACTAATTTGTAATTAGTCTTATATGGGTTCAACTCCCTTATTTGGCTCATCTTTCTGGTCATTTTCTGGTTCTTATGATTTAAAGAACATATGGAATAATTTAATGGTTAGAATAACGTGTCTCATAATCCGTATGTTGTTGGTTCAATTCCAATTTCCATAAAATTAGAGAGATAGGGGTTTAAAAACTCAACAAAACTGATAAAAATGAATAAATTATATTCTTTTCATTTAGTGGAAAATTCTCCTTGGCCAATTTTAGGGAGTATTAGTACGCTTGTTTTAACCATTTCTGGTGTTTTATACATGAAAGGGTTTAAATATGGTTTAATATTCTTATATATAGCATTAATCTTATTATTATTGACATTCTTTTTTTGGTTTAGAGATGTAATACGAGAAGCAACTTATCAAGGGCATCATACAATAAAAGTGAGAAAAGGTTTACAATTAGGTATGATCTTATTTATTGTATCTGAAGTCTTTTTTTTTTTAGCTTTTTTTTGGGCATATTTTCATTCTTCTTTAACACCTGCTGTTGAATTAGGTGCTATTTGGCCACCTTTAGGTATTAATATTTTAAATCCTTGGAATGTGCCGTTATTAAATACTATATTGTTATTATCATCTGGTGCAACTGTAACATGGGCACATTTTGCTATAATAAGTAATAATAGAAAAGAGGCTATATTAGCATTAATATTAACTATTATTTTTGCTATTTTATTTACTGCTTTACAAGGAATAGAATACTATGAAGCCGGTTTTACTATCGCTGATGGTGTTTATGGTTCTACTTTTTTTATGGCGACGGGCTTTCACGGATTTCATGTTATTGTTGGAACTATATTTTTAACGGTTGCTTTAATTCGTTTAATAAATTACCATTTAACCAATTTACATCATTTTGGATTTGAAGCCGGAGCATGGTATTGGCATAAAAACAAAAGTTTAGGCAACTTTTAATAGTGCTTAAAGAATCAAATTCCGGGAAAATCCTAAAGCTCTAGTAACCAAAATTATATGGGAAACTGTATAATTGGCTTGATTAATGACTCAAGGTATGGTAATATCACTAGAGATGAAAGAAATGAAATGGGTGACCGCGGATCTAAATCAGACAATGTCTGTAAAAGAGCAACGAGTAGACGGTTCTTCGATTAAATCGTAAGGTATACTCTAGTCGCCGGGAAATCCGGTTCTTGTATAAAATAAATAGGTTTATTACCTATCAAGTAATACAAGATTAAAGTTATCATAATAGCCTGTTTCTTACATTAACTTATTTGGAGGGAAGTTAGCTGATCTATTCTCCATATTTCCTTTCAAAGAAGGAGCTCATTTTTTTGATATATATATATAGAATGTATCAATATCAAAATAAAATTTTAAATCCATTTTATATTTCTGGTTTATGCGATGCTGAATCATGTTTTTTTTTAAGTTTAGATAATAAATTTCATCCTCGTTTTTCCTTTTCTATTGGTTTGAATATAAAAGATAAAGAATTAATTCATCAAATCAATTGTTTTTTTCAGAATAAAGGAAGAATTAGTATTTATACACCTAATAATGAAATTCGTATTACTTTTGATAATTTGGATGGAATTAATAATTATATTATACCTCATTTTGATTCTTATCCTTTATTTGGTACCAAATTAATTGATTATAAATTATTTAAAATGGGTATAAAAATGATTAATAATGGTGATTATAAAAATTCAGATGGATTAAAAAAATTTGGAGAAATTGCACTTTCAATGAATGAAGGTTATAAAAAAAATATAATTAAATTATTTCCAGATTTAATTAATATTACTACAAATTTATCTAATTATCAAAATTCCCTTCGCAATTCTCTTTCTTCTTCAAATGATCCAAAAACATTTTCAGGTTGGTGGGTAACAGGATTTATTGATGGAGATGGATGTTTATCCGCTTCAATAAAATATAAAAATTTAGGGATGGTACCGCCTGAAAAAATGAAAATAGCTTTTCAACCTTCTTTAAGTATTAGTCAACATAAAAATAATATTATTTTATTTAATGAAATTAAACAATTTTTTAATTGTGGTAATGTATATAATAAAAAAGCATCTAATGGTGAATATAAACATATACAATATCAAGTAAGTTCAAATAAAGATATAAAATCGTATATTATACCTCATTTAGAAATTTATACATTAATGTCGTATAAAAAACATGTTTATAAAATTTGGGCAGAATTAATTAGATTATTGTCTAATGAATTTTCAGAAAATAGAAACAAAAAAGCTATTGAATTAATTAATGAAATTAAAAAATTAAACAATGTGTAAACATAATAAACACAAAAAATATGTGGAGATATAAGTTAATATGGACAAATTTATGAACGTTTGTGGATGTAGTATGGTTATTTTTATTCGTAAGTATTTATTGGTGGGGATCATAATTATGGCACCTCGACATAGAAGTGCAAAGCACGGAATGAAGAGCCTAGCAAAATTTATCTAATCCCAATTCACGTGGATTTCCTAACTCGCATCTTTTGACCAAGTGTAAAAATAACTAAAATATTCTTTGAATCGGATATTATAGGGGTATAATAATTACTTACAATAAGACGAGCGCCAATCAAGACATTAGGCTAAGATATTAAAGAACTGTTTATATCAAGGTAAATCCAAAGAGTTGCCTAAAGATGAATTGCGATTATATTGGGTGAATAATGGGAGTTGAACCCATAATTAATAGAATCACAATCTATCATTTTACCTTTAAATTATATTCACCTTACTTTTTATAATGGCCAAATCCATAATTATCTCAGCAAATACATAGAATCTAACGAGATAATTATATAAAAAAATAGATAGAATATAATCCATAATTATCTCAGCTAAATCGATCCATAATTATCTCAGCAAGTACATTGAATTTAAGGTGATCCCGTTATCCATATAAACAGATTATTCTATCAGCGATGAGTTATCCATAGAATAAACTACGGCGCCACGCCCAGTTTTTCTCATTGGTTGAACAGGTGGCTCATTTGGATTTAGCCCTGATTTGGATTTCGCTCGAATTTGGGCATTGATTTGGATTTCGCACGAATTTGGGCATTGATTTGGATTTGGGCAGCTCAATTCATTTAAAAAGAATATGGAATTTTTTTTTGATTTTTCTTTATTTATGGGATTTTCATTAGGTTTAGTATTAATAACTTATTTATTAGCATTTGTATTATCATTTTCTAAATTATATAATACAACTTTTGAAAAAATATCTCCTTATGAATGTGGATTTAATCCTTTTGATGATTCACGACACCAATTTGATATTTCTTTTTATTTAATTGGAATTTTATTTATTATTTTTGATTTAGAAGTTTCTTTTTTATTTCCGTGGGTTTTATCCTTAAATTTTATTCATTTATTTGGTTATTTTGTAATGATAATATTTTTAACGGTTTTGACTGTGGGATTTATATATGAGTGGTATAATGGAGTTTTAGATTTTTCATAAGAGCCTGCTTTAATCTAAGTGAGTCTGCTCCCCTAAATTCTTTGTGGATAATCGGTTTTAACGGTATGATTCAGTTATTTGTGGGGGTGTTCCGGTTTAACCGTATGATTAACTTGGAGAATTGGGTTTCAAGGTATGATTAAGTTAATTGTGGTCAATTTCAAGGTATGATTAATTGTGGTCAATCGGGGGCAATATCAGCCAGGTTACTTCGATCATTAAATAGCTTGCTATGGCAAATACCGAACATATAAATAGATGAAAAACCCTTTACAAATGTATTCAAAAATTGGTGATTTAAAAATCATTCAAATAAAAAAGGGGAAGGATAGTTCTTTTAATCGTAACCGTCAAATTCCATCACAAACGGTTCCCACTAACTCTATTGTTTTGCCTCCTTATTTACCCTCTTTGGCGGGGAAAAAATCAATCCCACTCCATCATTTTATTGGTTCATTAAAGAAAAAATTAACTACTGGTATTATAATCTCCTCTAAAATTAATCAATTACGAAAAGACGGCATGTCATTCAAATATTTCCGATATAATTATTTCTTATCTCAAGATATAGGAAAACTTTCTAAACAACCTTTAACTTATGAATACAAATTATCTAGTTCTCCTTTATTAGCCAAAAAATACATAAAAATCATCAATGGTTATTCCTTTTATGATTTATACATTCTTAATTTAATTGGATAAAATTTTAGGTTTCTAACCTAGCAATAAAGGTTCAATTCCTTTAGAATGTAATCAATCAAGGAAAATAAATCAAAGTGAAGTATAGTCAAGGGGTAAGACGTTGGTTTTTGATACCACAATCAAAGGTTCGACTCCTTTTACTTCAATGAAAAAAATAAAATTTCGGGTTTGCCTTAAGAGGCGTTGATCAGAGCGCACTTCTGATCCAATTATCGGGCTTTGCCCTTCAATTCGGGGCGATCACTAAATTCGGCTTGATTTTATTTAAACTTGATTGATTTCTTTAAACTCAACCACCAAAATTGGTAAATTATGAACAAGTGAACGTTTGCTTGCCCAAATTTTGTAAGCAAATTTTAACTGAGCCAACTACGTTTCGCCAATTCTTGGTAAAGGATTAGGATCTTCATTGAAGTTTCCTGATCACAATTGGATGCTAAAATCGAGCCCAAATCTCAGAATTCTCAGATTATGATATTTAAGGAAACCTCAAATCTGTGAACCTATCAACAAGGGAAGAAGTAGTTAAGTGGTTAAAACGTTGGATTGTAAATCCGAAGCCTTATCGGCATCATTAGTTCAAATCTAATCTTCTTCATTAGCATGCGAATACTTATCTTCTTACTACAAAGGGTTAATTTTTGCTCACTCTGTTCTTCAATAGTTTAACGGTTAAAACAAATGGCTGTTAACCATTTGATTATTGGTTCAATTCCAATTTGAGGAGAAAGTGCATTTAAGGAACTTTTTAGTGTCACGTTGGATCTATTTAACCAATTTATATCTCGAGTCTATTCTCTTATCATCTTCGCTCTGATCTTCGCTTTGGTCAACGCAAATGAGGGGAAGAAACATAAGTAAAAAGTTATTGACTTAACGGTAGAGTATTGGACTTTTAATTCAATTGTTCGGGTTCAACTCCCGAATAACTTATCAAGGACAACATAACTGAACTCTGATCAACACCCGAATTTGAGTAAATCCCCGAAAGCTGCGAGGTGAGCTCTGATCAACGCCCAATTCTTGCTTTAATTAACCCTTGTAATTTTTCCTATATTGGCTTTTTTATAAGATCGGGCTTTCCCCTATAATCGCCGTTCTTATGGCTTTTTCGGGCTTTCGTTTGCTCCGTTGATTAATTTAGATTTTTGTTAGTTTTTCTTTCTTCAACTTTGTCAGTTTTGCTTTTCTTCAACTCACAATGTTTTATTTTCATTTTAAATCTTTTTTTTTTACTTTTTTTTATCTTTTTCTCTCTTTTTCTTTCTTTTTTCTTATTCATTTTTTTTATTTAGATGTTTTCATTTTTTTTTTTTTTTTTAAATTTTTACAATTATCCCCTTTATTTGCCCTTCACTTTTATGAAATTTTATTTACAAATTTTTCTTTATCTTTTATTTTATCTCTCCTTTTTTGGTTTCCACTTTTTCCTTTATTTATTTTTCTTTTTATTACGTCTGGTCTCTTTTTTTCTGAATTTCTTTCTTTTTTTTTGATTTGGCGGAATTTTTTTTTCTTTTATTTATTTGATCTTTTTCTTTTTTTTCTTTTAATTCTTCCGATTCTCTTTCTTTCTTTTTTTCCACATCAAAATATTATACAAATTTATTCATATAGTAATATTACACATTTGTTTATTAAATTAATTTTATTTTGGATAATTTGGTCTAATCTCATACGTAAAGAAACAAAAAGAGCTTATATTCCCATTATCATACTTTTAATGAGTATTTTTATTATCCCTCCTGATGTAAAAACCCAAATAATCTTCGTTGTCATAATTGTTTTATATGTCGAAATTATTTTATTTCTTAAATCTTTTCTATTACAGATGAGGTGAAATTCTATTACATCTTTCTTTTATCTTGTCTATTTCCGATGTATTTAAATTTGCGGAAACTATCAATTTCATCAATACATCTCTCTTCATCATATTTTTACACTATCAATTTTATCAAGAAATCTCAGAGACTATATGTCTTCATCATATGTAATAAATAGTCCAAATGACAAGAGCATATTTTACTGCTGCTACAATGATTATCGCGGTTCCTACTGGAATCAAAATTTTCTCATGGATAGCTACTTTATGGGGAGGTTCTTTAATCTTAAATACACCAATGTTATTCGCAATTGGATTTGTCTTCTTATTTACTATTGGGGGTTTAACAGGAGTTGTTTTAGCTAATGCTTCATTAGATATTGCGCTTCATGATAGTTATTATGTTGTTGCTCAAATGGGCCGAATAGATGGTGACATTTATTTTGTAATTGACTATATGCTGGAAACTATTTCCCTTTTTTTAGGTTATGATTATTTACTATTTATCTCGCCGTTTTTTTTAACGGCCAATTTATCTTTACAAATAGATTTAAGTCGAAGCTTTCATCTTCTTTTAAATAGTCAAAATAATAATCATATTGTGGCTCTAAATGCCGCTGGAATACAATCAGCAGGAAACTTTATAGGATCCTCAGAGACTATACGTCAATTATCTTCAATTAAATCGGATTTTAAATTTAAGAATTGGTTAGCCGGCGTTATTGATGGTGATGGTAATTTTGATTTAAGAAAAAATACTTCTAAGAATTTAGTTTTAAAAGCAATCAGAATTAAATTTCATGTTCGTGATATTAAAATATTAAAAGTTATTCAAGATCATTTACATTGTGGAAGAATTTTATATTCAAATAATAATACTTATTGTACTTATATTGTTTCTACAAAAAAGGAAATGGAATTAATAATAAATTTAATTAATGGTTTAATTCGACTTAAAGTATCTAGTTTTAAAAAGGCATGTTCTTTTTTAAATATTCAATTTATCGAACCTAATTATATTCTTGATCCCTATGATCCTTATTTTGCGGGTTTAATCGATACTGATGGTTCTATTATATTTAATTATTCTGGTAATAGAATTGAATGCAACCTTGAGCTTAAAAATAATGAATATTCTAAAAAGTTAAATTTAGATTATGTCATTCCGAATTATAAACCTAGTGTCTATTTACGTGAAAAAAAAAATCAAACTCCTGGTAAAAAATTCAAATCAATTGCATTTAAATTTCAAACAGTTAATGGAATGATTTTTTTATATGATTATTTTATGCAAAATCGACTTTATTCAGATATGAAATTTTATAGAATAAGTAAAATTAAACGTTTTATTGAAATTAGACACTATCAAAAAGAGGTTAACGAAAGTCTTGAATTTAAAATATATTCAGAATTTGTATTAGATTTTATTAAATATCTTAATCCTTTATGGTATAAAACTCCATTTGTTAAAATACTCATGAAGGAACCAGCAAATTCGTGATTTATAAATAAGATAAAGATATAGTCCAACTATTTGAGATTATATCTCGATCATCAAATAGGCATTTTCATTATGTATTATCAATGGGAGCTATCTTTGGTGTATTCGCTGCATTTTATTTTTGGGTTGGGAAAATCACAGGATATTCATATAATGAAACATTAGGGAAAATTCACTTCTGGACGATGTTTATAGGGGTTAATTTAACCTTCTTTCCAATGCATTTTTTAGGTTTAAGTGGACAACCACGTCGTATACCAGATTATCCAGATGCGTATACTCCATATAATTATATATCATCATTTGGTTCAATTATATCATTAGTGGCATCAATATTTTTTATTTATATTTTAATTGAAGTTTTTGTAAAAAAAAATGAGTTTAATTCATTTCCTTCTCTTTCTTTTTTTGATTCTACTTTCTTATCACAAATTAATCGTCATTATACATTAGATTGGTATTTAGTTACACCACCATCATATCATACATTTAATCAATTACCATTATCAGATAAACAATATTAGTGAATTTTTCATATTAAACCCCAGAATCGAAATTCCTTCGAAAAAACAAACTTTTGTAACCTTCAAGAGAATAACGTAGGAAAACCAAACCAATTAAGGCTAAACACTTTAGGTGGCAAATGGAGCTAATTATAAATTATCCCCCTTGAAATAAACGGTCTTCTACTCCCCTTCCATTTTCCCAAAGTTATAGATGATTTAAATCCAAAATAAAGAGAGATGATTAAAATACAAAATAAGAATCAAATGAGTCGAAAGTTATAAATTTGAGGAACGTCTTCGGCTCCCTCAAAGCAGTTTACTTGAAACGGATTTTCGGCGAAATTTTGTTCTCAATGATCTTTTTTCTCCTCCCTTTTGATTTCTGTTCTAAATCCTTCCTTTTCTTTTTCGCCTTTCAAGTTTTTCTTGATAATCGCCCATATGATTTAAAGTGAAAAAAAAATAGGTTTTATAAAAAGAAATTAGAATAGAATATGTATTATAAAATCATATTATGGATATCTTAACATTGATTTAACATGGACGTTTAACACGAAATTCTTTTGTAATTTATTTGCGATAAAGGAATATCCAAATGGGAAACCATTACGAAGTGCTCATCACTTCGCCTAAAACCTTACAAACTGAAACTTCTTATGTAGTAAGAGGAAAAGAAATCAACAGAGATATTGAAAGTAGTGGCGAACGAAATCAATAATTAGAATAATTTTATCCAAATTAAAAAATAGAAAAAATAGGGGAAATCCCGTATATTTGACAGTTATTAAAAATGAAAGTAAAGAAAAAATTGAAAATTGGGAAACCACTCTCAAACTTAAAATATAAATCAATGATTGATAGTGTATAGTACCGCGAGGGAACGATGAAAAGAACCATAAAAATGGAGTGAAAAGAACTTGAAATAATATGAAAAAAGCAATCAGAGGAAAATGATGTACCTTTTGCATAATGGGTCAACGAGTTATAGAAATTTATAAGTCGAAAGGCAAACAGAAATGGTCAAGAGATGATTTGGGCAGTTTAACCCATTCCTCTTACGAATAAATTTGTATAGACCCGAAACCGAGTGAGCTAATTATGATCAGATTGAAAGTTTTAGACAAAAAACTGGAAGATCGAATACGTAATCGTAGTAAAGATTTGTAATGAATTGTGATTAGTGGTGAAATGCCTATCAAACTCGGAAATAGCTGGTTATCCACGAAATGTATTGAAGTACAAAATTTGATGTAGTTGTGATAAGAATTTCAATAATTTGGAATGAATCACTTATCGTAATTTAGAATTACGTAAAAATTAAACAGGGTAAAGTAATGGAATAGAAATATTCACTAAAACATAATAAGTTTAAATTCATGCCCCTGGTTTCGATTAGCGGGCTCATAATCAAATTGACGGGTTATAAGTGATAAGATTTATAACCAAAAGGGAAACAACCCAGATCAATAAATAAGGTCCCTAAGTATATCTTAAGTGGGTATAATGATAAAAAAAACTGTAGTTTGATGATCTTATTAGATCGTAATTTAAAAAAAATAGAAATTTAGACTTAGAAGCAGTAATCATTTAAAAATAGCGTAAAAGCTTATCTATTATTTGAATAAAGAAGTAATTCTTTCATTTATTAAAATTTATATCAAAAAATTAACGGGACTAAAAGATATCACCGAATTATTGAAAAAAAGGTAGTGGATTAATCTGAAAAAGTAATCAGATGTAAAAATGTTGACATGAGTAATGTTAATGATGTATATTAATCATCATCCCCAAATGTTCTAGGTTTCCTCAAAAAAGAAAACTAATGTAGGGTAATACAGTTTCTAAGTAGCAAATACGATGAAAAAATTTGAATTTGAAAAAAAGGAAAAAATAAAGATCAAAACAAATCAGGAAAAAATAAACTGTACTTAAATCAACACAGATGAACTAATATAATATATGAAGGGGTTTAGTGAATAATCTCGAAGGAATTAGGCAAAATGACTTTGTAACTTAGGAAGAAAAAGGAGCTAAATAAGCTGAAAAATAAACGGGGGGAATGACTGTTTACTAAAAACACAAGACTCTGCAAATTGAATAAAGAAGTATAGAGTCTGACATCTGCCCGGTGTTAGAAGTATAAAATTGAAATTGAAAGATAACAATGGAAAACCTAATAAACGGCGGCTGTAACCATAACGGTCCGAAGGTATTCGCTGCCTTGTTGTATTTTATTATCCAATAGAACTTCACTGTATGCGTAAACTTATATCTTTTGATTTCAATGATTTA
>Ga0302306_10001967_pt1 | contig 10778 bp, 13 predicted proteins | sample III_Palsa_E3_1_FD_198761 | JGI IMG/M metagenome (GOLD analysis project Ga0302306, IMG submission 198761) | Peat permafrost microbial communities from Stordalen Mire near Abisko, Sweden - III_Palsa_E3_1 | ecosystem: Environmental > Terrestrial > Soil > Palsa > Peat permafrost | place: Sweden...
GTCCCTGCGTACCTCTTGCGCTGCCAAGGTAAAGAAGCCTGGCGCCTGCACCATCCCCGCGCGCAAGCTGTACGACTACATCAAGCTCCTCGGCGACGGCGACATCTCGCTCAAGCTAATGGACAACCACTGGGTACAAATCAAGTCGGGTCGTTCGAACACCAAAATGGTCGGCATGGCCCGCGCCAACTTCCCGCAAGTCCCCGAGTTCCCCGCCGCCGGCGCCTACAAAATCTCCTCGCCCGCGCTGGCAAACATGATCGCGAAAACCATCTTTGCGATCTCCAACGAAGAGTCCCGCTACACCCTCAACGGCGCTCTCCTGGTCCTCAAGGCAGAGTCCATGGCGATGGTCGCAACCGATGGACACCGTCTCGCTCACATCGAAAAGCTCGGCGAATCTCTGGAAGGCATCTCCGGCGAAAAGAAAACCCTGATCCCCCGCAAAGCGCTAGCCGAGCTCTCCAGCCTGCTAGCGTCATCCGACGCCACTACACTGGAGTTCGGCGACGACGACCAAACCCTCTTCTTCAAAGTAGGCGGCCGCGTCCTCACCAGCCGCAAGCTCACCGGCCAATTCCCCAACTACGAAGCGGTCCTCCCGCGCGACAATAACAAGTTCGTCATCGTGCGCAGCGAAGACCTGATGGCCAGCATCCAGCGCGTAGCCCAGTTCGCCGATGAGCGTTCCGGCGCCATCAAGATCCGCCTCGAGCAGAACGAGCTAAAGCTCAGCGCCCAGTCCACCGACGCCGGCGAGTCCGAAGACATCATTGAAACCCCCTACAACTACGACCCTCTCGTAGTTGGCTTCAACTCGTCCTACCTGGTCGACTTCCTCCGCGCTACAGGCGTCCAGGGCGAAGTCCGCCTGGAGTTCAAGGACGCCCAATCCGCCGGCCAGATGCGCCCCGAAGACGCCAACGAAGACGTCAAGTACCGCTACATCCTAATGCCTATGCGCATCTGACCGCAGCGAGGAACCTGCTTGTTTGAAAAATAACCCATAAATTGTCCATTCGGACACCTTATGGGTAAATTTCCGATTTCGCTGTTACCCCGAGCCTTAGAAAGCTTAAGTTGTTTGGTATTTGAAACGACAAGCGCCATGATCCTGAGCGCGACAATAAGAAAGCTGTCGAGTTCGAACTGGGCGGCGGCCCTACGTTGACGCCGACCGGAACAGGCATCAACCGGGCATTCAAGTATCCCGTATCAATCTGTCTATAGTGAATCCATTCGTGATCTCCCCGTGTCTTTCGTCACGGGATTACTACTACGATCATTTCTAATCGCCCTGAATATCCAGTAGGACGAAGCTGATCTCACCTGACGTATCCAGGCTGAGCGGGATGTGTCACTGAGTACAACCTGATGGGGCAATGAATTAGCGTAGTGCGAATTAGACGCTGCGGCGCTTGTATGTGCTTGTGCGACGCATTTGTGAATCTACGCCGGTGCCGTTGATTCGAAAACGGAGCATGGCGGGGCTTACGCCGAACTCGGAGCAAATCTGATCATCATTGGCCTTCAGACGTCTCATTTTCAGCAGGGCTTCGCGAGGCAGCAGCAGACATCCGGCTAACCAATTTGCTTCTTCTTCTTGCTCTCTGTTGTGGCTTCGAAGAGCTATCTCGGGCTGCGCGGTCATGAACATGTTTGAAGGCTCGTGCCCCAATATGACGTGCGAAATCTCGTGGGCCAAGCTGCTGTTTGACCTTGCCGAAGAGTGGCTAGGATTGATGATTATCAGATGGCCATTTCCATTCGAGACAGTTATCGCTGACCAAATTGTCGAGTGCTCCCCCTGCAGTCGCGCGCATACGTCAGCGCTTAGATCTGGCAAGTCGGCGGGACCGAGTATTGAAATCCCCATAATTTTGGCCGCGGCGGACATATCGATGGGAGCGGTAGGCTCCAGATCGAGCCGACGCCGCAGTTTGGCAGAAGTCTCTTCGCAGGATGTCTTAAAACCACGTCGAAACATCGTTTCGCTGCTCCCGTGGTCTTCGGCTCACTTCAAGCTGAGCTGCCAAAATGAGCTTGGCCATGTCGCTGGCGGCCTCGACGCTTAGCAGCACGTCCGCTCGGAAGTGAACTGCGGCGATAGGTGCACCGTGAGGCTGATTCTGCAGCTCCAATATCTCAGCCGGATCGACCTTTAGCCAGTCGCAAAGCTTTCGAAAGGTCAGAATGTCTGGCAACTTTCCACCCTCGACTCTCGACAGGGTGGCGGGGCTTACCCCAATGTCTGCAGCGACATCCCGAACGCCGCGGCTTCCCCTAGCTTCACGTAAAAGATTTCCCAAACGTAGAAGAGACATTAGAGCTCCTGTCTCACATGTAAGGATTTGTTTGACATGGCGTCCACGAGCGTGTACAAGATAGTAAATCGCATCGTTCGTAAGACTAACACTGATCAATGCGAATAAGTTTGGGCCCCCATTCGAACGGACTCTAGGGTGGTGCTGGTTGGAAGCCAAGGTCAAACATCTCGAGTTCATCCAAGCGGCTATTAGCCGCATGGCAGGAAATTCTTTCCTGCTGAAAGGTTGGACAGTAACGCTGGCCGGAAGCCTGCTGGCCTTGACGTTCAAGGAAGCAGACCGAAAATATGTCCTTCTCTCCCTTCTTGTGATTCTTGTGTTTTGGTCGCTGGACAGCTTCTACCTGTCCCACGAGCGGCGCTTCGTAGCCCTCTACAACTCAGTTCGAAGCTGCCATCGACTTTTCCATGCATACACACTCGTTCGGCAAATCTTGCCGCTGGGCAAGGTGCGCCTTTTCGAAATCCATTTTGCTGTTCTACGGGGGCCTGCTCGCGGTTAGCCTCCTGATACTAAGGTTCATCTGAGGTGATTCATGGCACGGAACACATTTTTCAGCTTTCATTATGAACGCGATGCTTGGCGCGCCGGCCAGGTCAGAAACTGCGACCTGCTTGCGACCGAAGACGAGCACGGTTTTATTGACGCAGTCGAGTGGGAGAAGATCGAGCGCGAAGGCGATGCCTCCATCAAACGGTGGATCCAATCACAACTCGAAGGAACTGCCGTGACAGTTGTTCTCATCGGCGCTGAAACCGCCGAGCGCGAATGGGTTAGGTACGAGATTCTGGAAAGCTGGAACCGCGGCAATGGCGTTGTTGGGGTCCGCATCCAAAATGTGAAGGATGTGAAAAGTCAAACCGACTCTTATGGTCCGAATCCTTTCGATCGCTTTAAGTTGCCGGACGCCTCCCTGCTTTCCTCTGTGTGTAAGGTTTATGACTGGGTCAACGATGACGGCCGGAACAATCTTGGAAGTTGGAGTCAGGAAGCCGTAGAGATCCGCAAAAAGGTCGGCCTTCCAGAAAACATCACAGAGATTGTTAAGAAAGTCGAAACCGCGTCAGCAGGTGTTCTGCAAGCTGTAGGCGCGTCGAGGGCCTTTACACCGCGAGCGCCCTGGTGCCCTGATCATGGTAAACATTGAGGAACTCGAATGGCTCAATCGAGAATTCTCTGGGTTGAACGTCGTCGCTGAAGGCGTTCAGGGTCCTGTTACGTTCACGGCGAATTGGGACGGCGACCGCGCCGGTCGAGAATTCATTATTTGGCCGTCGCTGGAAGAGGAAACCACTGGTGAGACTTTAACCGTCACCTACAGCATCCGGATTTCTCCGAGACGGGAGAACTCCGCTTCTCGCTTGCCAGAGCTCAACGTTGTGGGGCTAGGGGCATGTTTGGACCGTCACCTTCAGCAGCCAAGCGGTACTGCTTGTCTCATTAGTCCCTTGGAAGAAGAGCCGTTCCTCCGCCCAGACTTCTCCTTCCGTGTCTTCTTTGAGCAGCTGATCCTGCCCTTCCTCTACGGTCAGCGATTTTATGAGCTCCATGGGAGATGGCCGTGGGGCGAATACTCGCATGGGTTGGCTGGCGTGCTGGAATCCTACGGTCGGTTGAAGAGCTTCACCGACGAAGTCACTACAGAGTGCCTCCGACAGTTACACCGTGAACCTTCAGCGTGGGAGATGATACGTCCGTTGCTCCAGCGATCCGACGAAATTAACGGATTCGAGAGATGCTTTTGCTCAAAGCACTGTCGCTTAAAGGACTGCCACTCCGAGGCACTATTGGGGCTCAAGCACCTCCGCAGGAACCTAAAGGCCGCACCGCACCTGAGAGTTATGCTTGCGCACGGGCCCTCTTTCCAGTTAAATCGAGCCTCTAGACGACGCGCGCAGCGAGATAAGCTAAGAAAGTAAACCTGACTTGAGTCACTGCCCTTATTAATTATCGGGCTTTGTGTGTCCTAGATGAAACACCATGCTGTTCCGTTCACGTTGTCGTCCGAGTCGGCGCAGCTGGTGGCGCGAACTGAGCCAGACAACTTGCTCATGATCAACCGATCCTGACTACTCTTTCGAACTCAACGGTTCTGGAACGTAGATGCGACGTAGTGGCAGCAGGCCCTTGTAGCTGGAATCAAACTCCTCATAGTGAGTCAGAATTAGGTCCACCAATTCAGGTCCGCTGATGAGTCGGAGGTTACCCTTGCTTTTCGCAAAATTTGTGGCTTGACTCGTGAATGTCCCAAGCGTCACGACCATGCCGAACTCGCCGTGACCGACCTTGCCATAAAGGGCCGAAACAACGGGGTCGCCAACCGTTCCCTTGTCGACACTCTTAACCTGGACTTTGATGATAGGGGGCTCAAAGCCCAGCTCGTCCCGGTGAGCAATTATGTCTACGCCACCATCGGGGCCCTCTGGTGAAACACGAGTCCGGTATCCCATAGTTCGCAAAAGGTTCGCGACAAACTGTGCCAAGGGATGCCCTTTCAGTTCCTGGGCGAGGGTCTTCAAAACGAAGTCTCGAGTGTTTTCTTCAATCTCCTCCGCCACAATTCCTACAGTCTCGTCCTGACTGACGGGTTCTTCGACTGAACCCCCAGCGAGCACTTCCCGATACTCATCGGCGTACGTCTTGACTTGGAAAAGACTCATCGCCGACCCCGACCAACACTGTCGATAACGTAACGGAAAAACTGAAAGGGCACATTCGTGCCCTACTACATGAAAAACGGGGTTTTGAGCAACTTCGATTTCGAGAGCACGCCTCGGGCGCGGATGATGCGTTTGCATCGGCGGCATAACGTTGCACTGGGGGGCGGCATATCAGTGTTTCGGGTGGCGAAATTGATTGCAGCCAGCAGGAAACTGACGAGTGGGGCAATCTGATAATCCGCCGGGGCTTATCTGCGATACTTCTGCTAGGTACCAGCCAACCACTTCAGTACTGGACGTTGCTGACCGAAGCTCGGCCACCAAATATGGATATTTCATGTCCCCTATGAGAAACTCCGCAAATGGGAGGCAATTATTATGACACCTTTGCCAAGTCGCGTCGTGCCCGGCTACCCCGTTGATGTCACACCGGACCTTAGCCGACTAGAAACTCGCGAACGTTTGACTAAGTCATCAATCAAAGGATTCTTCGCGGTCATAGACAAATGGCAGGTATCGAACCGACAGGCTGGAGAGCTCCTGGGAGGTGTGCCTCGGTCCACTGTGTACCGGTGGAGATCAGCTGCACGGCTGCTTCGTCAGGACGAGTTGACGCGGATCTCATACGTCGTTGGGATCTATAAGGCTCTGCACAGCCTTCTTCCAAACAATCTGGCGGATCATTGGGTTACACAGCCGAACGACTATTTTCTCTTTAGCGGCCACCCACCCCTCCGTTACATGGTGCGCGGGGGAATCCCGGGACTGCGAGAAGTGCGCAGTTTGCTCGATGCGTCGCGCGGCGACCACTGACTGACACGGCTCGATACGCCGACTACTCAGGAGCTCAATCATTGATTCTCGATGAGTTCAGAGCAGCATGCGAGGATGAAGCTTAGAACTCCGCAGGATTAGAACGATATAATTCTGTGCAAATGCTGCCCCTACCAATAACTGATTTTTTCTCCACATTAGACAAGGTTTTTGGCTTCCTCAAAGATCGACAGATCCGCAGACGTGACTATTTTGACAAGGTCATCGACCCTTTGTACGCACAATTTTCCGTCGTAGGCGAAGACTACTTGAAGGTCTTTCGGGAAGCCCGTACTGCACTCGAGAAGGTGGGTAAGAAAGCAAGCCAGAAAGATAAATTCAAGCTGTTGGAAACGATGCAAAACCGCCGAGAAGAATTCCTTACGAGTCGGCTGAAAGTACGCGGAATCGTCAACGCGTTTCGTCCCCATGCAGAAAAAGAAAAAGACAAGGAGCTACTTTCTCTTCTAGAGGCCATGGATAGGTTTTTCTACGGAAGCGGAACAATGAAGGGAGGGTCCGTCGGGTACCAACTCGTCGACGTGTTTTCCATCTGGGCTCGGCCTGATGAGGAAAAAGAGTTGGGTTACCCCGATAGAGTGCTCGGTATTAACCACCTTCGAATCAGTGAGAAGGGTGTGCCGGTGTGGCTTATCTCTGCGGCCACCGAAGAACTAGAGAAGGCATGGTTTGAAACCGCAGGTCGATATGCCAGCCTCCGAATGAAGTATCTCGGAAACAAAATCCTTTAGAACGAGCCGCCCGAGGTGCCAGCGGCGAAGTCTGGGACATGCTTATGGTTCCCATGGCATGTTTTGGACAGTTTATGGTTCCAAAGCCCACCTTGGGGCTAAGACGAGCATTGAGAACAAAGGGGTTAGTTGGACAGTTTATGGTTCCAATTGCCCATAATTAGGTCTCTTTTTCATTGTTTGAAAAATAACCCATAATTTTGTCAGTTTCGGCATAATCTGGCCACCGTGGCCAAATTATGCCGAGGACCCCTAATTACCTCTCCATTTATTCGCCTCCCTAGATTCGAATCAAGGCCGAGACTTGAGTAATTTATTCCTGCCGAATCCCTTCGGAGAATTCTCTCGATCCAGGTTGTACCTAGATAATGCCATTTGGGGACCACTCGAAAGACATTATTTATCGATGGCTGAATTCCCTCCCGGCTCGCTTGAGGACATACTCGTAATAAGCGCTCTCGTCGACGTCTTGAAACCGACCCCAGCGGCTGACGCCGTAAACTAACAGCGCAGTGAAGTCCGCCCGGTGGTTCTCGGCATCCGATAAGAGCTGGTTCAGGCCTTCCCGGCCGGCGATATTTAAGCCGCTTCTGCCATGATCGGAGTACACCTTGACGATCTCCATACTGTGGGATGCCGCGTACTGCCGGATGACTTCCACCTGGTTCTCGGGAGAGCATTGCTGGTGTTCGGTCGACATACGAACGTATTGAGCTGCGCGCGAACAGGAAAGCGTCTTTGGGGGTCGGTCGGTAGTCTTCATGGCATTCACCAATCTCGATGTGGATCTCAGGGTCACAACACCGCACAAACAGAGGGCTCTCAGTTAAGTAGTGCTTCGAAGGGAGCGTTTTCCCTGATAGGAAAGGCAAAAAAAATGCAAAATTCGACTCTATGTGGATCGGCAGCCTCCTTCGCCAGTCTTGAGGCGGACCGCACGCACCTGAGCCCCTAGGCGCTATGGATGATTCAAATCCCCACCTGCGACAGGAAGCTGTCCGAAGAGCAGCTGGCCTTGCTTCTGAGGCTTTTTCTGGATGCGGAGTCCGAGATCAACGATGATTTCCGGAAGGCCCGTAACGACCTGGCAAATACGAGAAACAGATTCTCGGTTTTGAAATCTACGGGGACGACGGCTGGCACTATGCCTTCAAAGGCATCTTTGGCGAGCTCGGGATCACCTTCAGAGAGAGGGCCGCATCGGCGTCCGTAGAGCCAATCGCATGAAGAAGAGAAACGTTCAGTACGAGCGATGCCTGTCAAGAGCTGGCGATGACTGTTTGGACTGAAAAGTCAACATTCGAAGCAAACGCTCCTAGCTCCTTGAGTAGCGCGGTGGCAAAATGCTTCTCGAAATTAGATCGATTGATACGGAACATAATATTAGACAGCATGGTGTTCGTAGTCTACAGTTCATCTTGAATTGATCTTCGCGATGTGGATGCGACTTCCATCTATGCGCTTAAATGGGGCCCAAGCCTCATTTCCTTCTAAGGATGTCAGGAAGCAGAGCATCACGAACCTCTTCGACCCGGCAGCTTGTACGATTCCTGCGGCTCGGTATGGAGGAGCACTAAGCTTGATGTCCCGGGCAGCTTCAAAAATGCGGCTAAACGTCTTACTAATCCCAATGAAACAGCCCCGAATGGATCCGGGCAAATTACGAGTATGCCCGGGATGGTTTTCGGCTAAGATCGGGCTTCCATACCATCCGAGATATCTTTTAGTTCCTATTCCCCAAGATCGCAAGGGTATAGACAGTTGTGAAGGAGGAAGGCTTGGAGCGATTGGGAGCAAAGATGCAGCGCTTCGATTGGGAGAGGCTGAAAGTCGAAGTCTATCGAACTCGCGAAGAGGCTGGTCGCGCGGCTGCCGCTGCGGTCGGGGACGAGTTGAAGCGACTGAACCGCACTCGGGAATCGATCGAGGTGATTTTCGCTACGGGCGCCTCGCAACTGGCGACACTCGGTGCACTGACGGCGACGCAGGATCTCCCCTGGAGCCGTGTCAACGGCTTTCACATGGATGAGTATGTCGGGATTTCGCCGGAACATCCAGCATCTTTCCGTCGCTACCTGCGAAGCGACCTTACTGGGCGAGTCACGATGCATCGATTCCACGAGATCGATGGGAATGCGGATCCCGAGGGCGAATGCCGGAGGTATGCCGAAGAGCTTCGCGCGGCTGATCCCCAGCTGTGCCTGCGGGGTATTGGAGAGAATGGCCACCTGGCCTTCAATGATCCCGCCGTTGCGGATTTTCAGGATCCGCTGGATATGAAGGTTGTTGACCTGGATGATGATTGCAAGCGGCAGCAGGTAGCCGAAGAATGGTTTGCGAACGTTGACGAGGTTCCTGCTCAAGCCTTGACGCTGACGATCCCCGCGCTGTTGCGGGTGCCAAAGCTCATCGTCTCGGTACCAGGGCCGCGGAAGGCAAAGATTGTGAGACGCACACTTACTGAGGCGATCTCGATTGCCTGCCCAGCGACGATTCTGCGGACCCATCCGGACGCGACTGTCTACCTTGACGCAGAGTCTGCGGCGGAGCTTGATGGGGAGACGTTCGAGCATGCTTGGCGTGCGTGAGCTGCAGCACGCCGAGCCATGCCGCAGTCTCTTGGAAAGGAACAGAGTGCAGCATAGCCAATTGCGAATACTCGTCAAGAGACTCCAACGCTTGTGCGTTGTGGTGTGTCTGTCGGGCGTTGTCATGCATCGGACTGATTCCAGCGCGCAGAGTCCCACAAACGGCGTTACTGTTGATTTCCGCTACTTCCCGGGTCTTGCGACGATGGATGGCAACTGGGCTGCACTGAAGGCCGGAAGCGATGGCAAGGTCTATGTGGGTCTGGCGTGTCATGGTTGCAACGGCCATCTTGTTTATTACGATTCAACCAAGGATCGCATGGTGGACGTAGGAGATCTGACGGCACTGTCGGGCGAAACCGGTCTGGGCCTTGGCCCTCAGTCAAAGATCCACGCGAAGTTTGGGGAGGGCAAAGACGGACGCATCTATTTTGCGACGCATGGTGGATGGTGGTTTGACTATGCGCGCTTTGGGACTACAGAAGGATATCCGGGCGCACACTATATGGCGTTCGATCCGAAGTCGGGCAAGGTGGAAGACTTTGGGATTGGTCCAAGGTTCGAGGGCATCAATACCGGAGCTTACGATGCAAGGTTCAATCGCATTTATGGTCTGACGCACCCTCGGGCGCACTTCGTGTACTACGACGTTGCCACTGGTAAAAAGGTGGACAAAGGCAGAATCAACAATTGGGATTCAATCTGCCGCACACTGGGAATTGATGATGACGGGAATGTCTACGGGAGCTTCGGCGCGGGCCGCCTCTTCGTATACAGTCCGCGAACAGATGTCATTCGCGAGCTCGATGCAAAGTTGCCGATCCGGCCAAAGGGAGTTTCGCTGGGCCGCGATTACAACAAGTCGGAGACTGCGTGGCGCGTGGTCGTTTGGGATCACGAGACGAAAAAGTTTTACGGAGTCGAAGAGAGCGCAAGCACCTTATTTTCCTTCGACCCAGCCGCGTCCCCCGGCAATCAGATCAACGTACTCGGTCAGATGGCCCTTGCGGACCTGGCAGCCCAGCGGGATGTTCCCTATGCCACGCTGAGCCTGGCTCTCGGAAAGGACCGCAAGTTGTATTACGCCGCGGCGGGAGCGGAGTTTGATTACGTCTCCAGCGCAAATGTGGCCGCGTCTCATTTGATGACGTATGACCTGCGCACTGGGAAGCTGGAAGACCGGGGCGAGATGCACCTTCCGGATGGGCGAGCCGTGCTGGGAACCAACTCCGCCGACACAGGGCCCGATGGCACCATTTACTTCGTTGGCGCCGTCAGCACCAAGGGGGACCCTCCTGGTGAAGGGTACGGCGGGAAGATACAGGGAACTCCGTTTCGCTTGGCGCTGTTTATTCTGCATCCGAAGGGGAACTAACCCAGCATGCGAGCCCCACAGATGTTGCTCGTACTCTCGCTGCTCTCCGTGCCGGCCCTGTGCCAGCGTGATCTCGCGTACGACAACGTTGTTGTTCCGCAGAACCGCATTGATGCCCGCGACCTGGGCTATGCGCCTGTCGACGTGATTCCAGACGGCGAGTCCGGAATCACGTCGCTGACCGTCGCGCCGAATGGAGATATCTATGGAGCGACGAGCGGAAGCCGCGCTCACCTGTTCGTCTTGAATCCGCGGAATGGATA
>Ga0302306_10001968_pt1 | contig 10774 bp, 8 predicted proteins | sample III_Palsa_E3_1_FD_198761 | JGI IMG/M metagenome (GOLD analysis project Ga0302306, IMG submission 198761) | Peat permafrost microbial communities from Stordalen Mire near Abisko, Sweden - III_Palsa_E3_1 | ecosystem: Environmental > Terrestrial > Soil > Palsa > Peat permafrost | place: Sweden...
CTAAAATCGAGCGTAAACGATATGCTGTTGTATGCAAAGGCCAATATGGCAAACGGCAGCAGTAAATTATCACAAGCATTTGCATTGACCCACCAAATTACCTTCGATAAAAACATTAAGCTGGGCCTCAACTGGATTTTAATTACCGTTAACGGCACCGATTACTATTTCCACAATGGCGGCACAGGTGGCAGCAGTAGCTTTTTGGCTTTTAATGCCGAGAAAAATATAGCTGTAGTTGTCCTATCCAATTGCGCCGAAAGCACCGATGCCCTTGGCGCGGGACTGTTAAAAAAGCTGACCGCTGATTAGGGTGATTTAATGATTGCGTTGATTATTAAAAAGAAAATCCCAAACTATAATAGTTTGGGATTTTCAATATCAGCTAATCTCTAATCACTAGCCTCCAATCACTTCTTCTTCGCCTTCTTAGTGCTATCACCCTCAGTACCGCTTGCTACTTTACCGTTGCTGTCATCAACCCTTCCGTGAGCTTTGGCTGCTGTTGCTTTTACTGTCGATCCGTCCCTTATCTCTTCCGTAGCCGATTGAACAAGCTCATCGCCGGGTTTAATATCACCATAGATCTCCATATTATCACCCGATTCAACACCTTTTTGTACATCAACCCACTGCGCTTTATTATCCACCACTTTAATCACAAAAACCTTCTCGGTTGAGGTTACCACTGCCGATTTTGGCACTATAAAAGCGCTGTCGCTTGCAGGCAATGGCACATTTACATCGGCATACATATTGGGCAGCAATTTGTTATCAGTGTTATAAACATCCATTTCCAAACGTTCCGACCTTAATTTTTCATCCAATGCGCCCGATAAACGTTTTACTTCGGCAGTATATTTACGGCCGGGTAATTCCCGTATGGTAAAGTTTACTTTATCGCTGTTATTTAAACCGCCGGTAAAATTTTCGGGTACCGATATTACCAAACGCAGTTTTTTATGGTCTTCCAGCACAAACAAAGGCAGGTTTGCACCACCACCCGCAGGCCCTACATAAGTACCCTGGTTAATGTTACGCACAGTTATCACCCCGTCAAACGGCGCGCGTATCTGCAAATAATCAAGATTGGCGGCAACTTCTTTCAACGATGATCTAGCAGCCTCCACATTGGCCGAATCGGATTGCTTTTTGGCAGCAGCCTGCTCCAGGTCGTTTTCCGATACAGTACCCGGCGTTTTGCTGGTACTGTACAACCTGTCGTAAGTTGCCTTGCTGGCAAAATAGATGGCTTTATATTGCTGTATGCGCGATTTTGCTTCTTCCAATTGCGAGTTTATTTCGGGCGCCTCTAAAGTTGCCAGTAACTGCCCCTGGTGCACCTGCGAGCCTATATCAACCAGCAAAGTTTTCACATAGCTGTTAATTTTGGCATAAAGCTGTACTTGTTGAAAAGCCTCCAATTCGCCCGGAACGGTGATTTGCGACGTTAGTTTGCCTTTTTCAACAGGTATAAGGCCCACTGCCGGGGTATCCAGCGCGTTTTCCTGATCTACAGTTTGCTGCTGTTCTTCCTGGTCCTTTTTACTGGGGCCGCAAGCGGTTAAAAAGCCGGTGCCTATAACCAACACGGTTAGGGCAATAATTAATTTATTTTTTTTGATGTTCATGATGGTGCAAGGGGACATAGAATTTACTTTCTTTATCTTCAGGGTCTAAGGAAACAGAATCGGTTGTGGCATTGCCTTGTACCCAGGCAAAAACCAATGGTAATATGAATAAGGCGGCAAAGGTTGAGGCTAATAAGCCCCCGATAACCGCACGGCCCAGCGGCGATGTTTGATCGCCACCTTCGCCCAGGCCCGATGCCATCGGTATCATACCTACGATCATGGCCAAACTGGTCATTAATATCGGGCGAATACGAATAGCTACCGCCTCGCGTGCCGAGCGTAACGCATCGCCGTTGTGCTTTCGCAATTCTTCGGCGTTGGTAATTAACAGTACCGCGTTGGATATGGATACACCTACCGACATAATCATACCCATGTACGATTGCAGATTAAGCGTAGCACCTGTTATTTTTACCAGGAACAGCGAGCCAAACAACACTGCCGGCACGGTGGATAGTACCACAAATGATACTTTAAACGATTGGAAATTAGCCGCCAACATTAGGTAAATAACCAAAATGGCTACTAACAGCCCGGTTTGTAAGCTGTTTAAAGTATCGGTAAGTGTTTGGCTCATGCCACGTAACTCAACCGTTAAACCACGGGGCAATTTCCCAATTGATGCTATTGCTTTTTGCACATCGTTAGTTGCCGTACCCAAATCCTTATTATTAAGGTTGGCAGTAACCGATAGGGTTGGCACCGCGCCTATATCATCATCCTCGCCGTAGGTAGTATCAACTTTAATGTCGGCAACATCGCTCAGTATCGTCCTTGGCGAGTTGGCCAAAACAGGTATCTCGCGTATATCGTTTAAGCTTGCCATTTTATACTCGGGCACTTCAACCTGTACCTGGTAGCTTAAGCCGGCTTTTTCATCAACCCAAACATTTTTCTCGGTAAGCCTTGATGACGAGGTAGAAGCCGTAAGCGTACGTGATATATCATTAACGCTCACGCCCAGCTCCGCAGCACGCACCCTGTCGATATTAATGTCGATAGATGGGTATTTGTAGGATTGGGCTATCTGCACATCGCGCAAATAATTTATTTTATTCAGCTGCGCAATTATTTTATCCGCATAAATAACATTTTGCTTTTTGTCTTTGCTGGTTAAGGCTATTTCGATAGGCGTTGGCGATCCCTGGCTCAATATCTTATCTGTAAGCTCAATTGGCTCAAAGGATAGCTTAACATCGGGCAGCGCCTTTTTCATGGCATTTCTAAAACGCTCTTTCAGTTCATCCAAATTCACTTTATAGCCTTCGGCCAACTGCACCTGCATAACCGCCTCCTGCGGGCCTGCCATAAACAGGTAAATGGGGTTTGTGGAGAACGATGATGGGTGCGAACCTACCATAGTTGAGGTTACAGCGATATTGTTTTTACCCACAAGGCCTTCCAGTATATGCAATGCCTGTATGGCCGTTGTTTCGGTACGCTCAAGCCGGGTACCATCCGCACCGCGCAAACGCACCTGGAACGTGCCCGAATTTACCTTCGGCAACACATCGCGCCCTATAATGGCGAACAGTAAAAACGCCAGGCCAAACGCCACAATTACGTAAACGGATACAATAAGCTTGCGGGCAGGCATCATCCTGTCTATCACACCCAAAAACCACAGCCTGAATTTATCAAACTTCGTTTGTTTACCGCCTTTGGCTTCGGTAGCTTTTTTAACGGCCAGTTCTTTTTGCTCCCATTGGTCACCTTCATCTTCTAAAGCAAACCCATCGTCGTGGCTTTTATCCTCATGCTCATTTTTCATTATCCAGTTTGCCATAATGGGCACAAAGGTTTGTGCAAGCAGGTAGGAAATAATCATGGCGAAACCAATAGCCAATGATAATGGCAAAAACAATGCGCCCGGTATACCCGTCATGGTAAAGGCAGGTGCAAACACCGCCAGTATACAAAACAGGATTAATAACTTAGGGAAGGCAATTTCCTTACAGGCATCCCAAATGGCCAATGCCTTTGGCTTGCCCATATCAAAATGCTGGTGAATATTCTCAATAGTAACCGTGGATTCATCCACCAAAATACCAATAGCCAGCGAAAGCCCGCTCAGCGTCATGATATTGATGGTTTGCCCAAACAGGTACAGGAAAAATACGCTGGAAATAACGCAGGTAGGTATGGTTAATATTACAATTAACGCCCCTCTTCTATCGCCCAAAAACAGTAACACCATTAAGCCGGTTAATACCGCGCCGATAGCGCCCTCTTCGGCCAAACTTTTAACGGCGTTTATTACATAAATGGATTGGTCGAACACGAACGACAGCTTTACGTCGGCCGGCAGCAATGCCTGGAAACGCGGTATGGCCGCCTTCAGGTTTTGCACCACATCCCATGTTGATGCCGATGCCGATTTGGTGATAGGCAAATAAACCGAACGCTTGCCATTAATAAGGGCATAACCCTGGGTTACGTCGGCGCCATCTTCAACCGTGGCTACATCCTTTAAAAATACGGTTTGAACACCATTTTTATATAAGGGGATATCTCCAAAATCGCTGATGTTTTTAATAGTGGTATTGGTTGGCGTTAGATAGTTATAATCTCCAATACGTACGTTACCCGCAGGTGTATTCTGGTTATTATCGCGCAGGGCTAAAACAAGCTGATCGGGCGTTAAATTATGCTGGCGCAGCAATTCAGGGTCCGCTTTTATAACAACGGTACGCTGGTTACCGCCAAACGGTGCGGGCGCAACCAAACCGGGAATTGTAGTAAAGGCCGAACGCACATAAACCAGCGCAAAATCAAGCAATTCATTATTGCTCCTTGTAGCGCTGCTTAATACCAGTTGCCCAACCGGCAGTGTTGAAGCATCAAAGCGCAAAATAAACGGCGGCTGTGAACCTTGCGGGAAACCGGCCTGCGCCCTGTTGGTATAAGCCGTCACCTCCGCGGCGGCCTGTGCCATATTGGTACCTTCGTAAAAAGTAACTTTTATTAATGTTAAACCCTGTATGTTTTTTGTTTCGATACTTTTTACGCCCGATACAAACAGCAAAAGGTTAACGTACGACTTAGCAAAGTATGCCTCCATCTGGTTTGGAGTAAAACCACCATAAGGGTGCGATACATATATAACCGGTAAGTTAAGGTCGGGGAAAATATCAATTTTGATACTGCGCACCGCGTTAATACCAAAAAAGAACAACCCCGCAACTATAACCAGTATGGTAATCGGCCTTTGAAGGGCCATTTTAATCATTCCCATTAGCTAATATTTCTGTGTACTATTAAAAATTATTTATAAATATTCCGAAATCGCCCGTAGCGGCCGATTTATATAACAGTGCCTGCCAAACATTATTTGAAGCAATAGCCTGGTCAACATCGGCTCGGTTTAGCGTATAAAGCGCCTGCGTAAAGTCGACAATGTTAGCAAGCCCGTTTTTGTACAGGGTAAATTTTTGATTATAAGCATCGTTTGCGGCTTTCACTTCAACCGGTGCTTCGTTGTTATTTTTTACCGCGCTGCTTATCTTGCTTTCGGCCAAAACCTGCTGGTCGTGCAGTTGCTGGTCAACCAAATCATATTCGTCCTGGTATTGTTGCGAGGTAAACTTTTGCGATTCTACCTGGTAATGCACCCTGAAGGGATTAGTAATATTCCATATTACCCCCACGCCCAGCAAATAATTATAACGTGAAGGGTTTGCACCCGCACCATAGCTTGAGCTATAATCGTTCAAATTGGATTGGCCGTAACCAGCATTAAATCCCGATCCCCTGCCCTGGAACAAACCAAACAGGCTAAAGGTAGGGTAGCTAAAGGTGCTTAAATATTTTGCCTGCTCATCGCTTACCCCAATACGGTCACGGTAATATTGTAACACGGGGTGCTCTTCGGGCTTAATGCCGGGCTGCACATAAATATTGTTGGGCACTTTGCTTACAAAAGTGCTATCTAACACAAAATCCTGTGGGGCTATGCCTAAATACTGGGCAAGCTGGTTGCTTTGGTCTTGTACCACCTGCAAGGCATTGGTTAAGGCTATCCTGGCGTTTGATACCTCGGCATTTGCCAATGATGAATCTACACCCGGGTTAAGTCCGTTTTTTACGCGGGCTATAACAACGGTTTGTAAATCGGTACTGCGTTTAAGGTTATCCTGCTGGGCTTTGGCCAATTGCTGTGCTACCAGTACGTTAAGATAAGCGCTGGCAACCCTTACCTGTTCTTCAAACTGTTCCTGCGTTAAATCAGTTGTATTTAAATCAACTATCCGTTTTTGCACACCTACTTTTTCTTTGGCGCGGCCAAAGGCAAAAAAGTCCCAGTTAACATTGGTAACATACAACGAGCCGAAGGCCGCGTTCCAGTTTTGATTAGCCAAAATAGGGCCTGATGCCGCTGTAGCTAAGCCATGATAACCCGAAAGCGGGCCAAACTGGCTGTTTACTGTACCGTAAACCTGCTGTGCCGATAGGTTTACATCGGGCAAATATTCTGTTTTAGTTTCCGTAAGGTATGCTTTCGACGAGTTTAGCTGGTTTGCCTTCGCCTTTATCCCGGCATAATTATTAAGCGCTGTTTGCTCCGCATCCTTCATGCTCAATATTTTTTGCTGAGCCTGAACGTTTATGAAAAGTAAAATACCGGGTAAAATTAAGAAGAGACGTTTAGAAATTGTGTATAACATCGTATGGTATTTGTTGGCGCAAAAATAAAAAATATATGGTATATGAAAAAAATGAATTAAATTTGTTACAATCATTAATAAAAGTAATAATGAATATAGCACTCCACCACTTTCGCCTTATAGATACTATATCAAAAGAAGGCACTTTAACTAAAGCAGCTACAACATTGCACCTTACACAATCCGCATTAAGCCACCAATTAAAAGAGCTTGAAAAGGAATTAGGGGTTGATGTTTTTACCCGCAATGGCAAAAAATTACATTTGAGTGAACAAGGGCACCGCTTTTTGCGCAGTTCTGAAAAGATATTAGCCGAAATAAAGTCGCTGGAAGAGGATATCAACAACTATAAACAAGGCAAAACCAGCAAGCTTTCCATCAGTATGCAATGCTATACAGCCTACCACTGGCTGCCGGGCATCATAAAATACTACAAATCGCGCTGGCCCGATATCAACATACAAATACTATCCGAAGCTACCCGCCGCCCATTAGAATATTTAATGAACGGCGATTTGGACATAGGCATCATCCGCACGCAAATGGTGAATACCAAAATACGTTACGAGCCTATTTTTGAAGACAGGCTAACGGCGGTATTATCAAAGGACCACCCACTGGCAAATAAAGATGTGATAGAAATAACCGATTTCCAGGACGAGGAGCTGATTTTGCCGCTGTACGACCCATCGTACCAGGATACGCCGATGATAGAATCGCTGATACAGGCGCAGCAGGTAAAACCCAAAACGCTGCACCGCATACATTATACCGATGCTACCATTGAGATGGTGAATGCCGGCCTGGGCATAACCGTTATGGCCGACTGGATTGTTGAGCCATATCTTAAAAACAAAAACATAGTGGCCAAACCCATGCACCACAGCATTGCCAAACGCGCCTGGTTTGCCGCCACTTGCAAGCAAACACCGGCCATTACTAACTTTTTAGAATGCCTTAAAATGTATTTTGCCGGTGAGGATATGACGGTAGATGAAAGCGAAAAGAAAAAAATTATACAGGAGCACGCCATACCCATGGCAGTAAATCAATCGCCTATTTACACGTTAAATAAGGATGTTATGGCTTATAATACGGTGGATATTAAGAATTATCAGTATTAGAGAGTTAATAAATTTGTCATTTCGACGAACAAGGGTTGGCTTGCGCGTTGGAGTGAGGAGAAAACTTATACGCCATGCATAGCAATGGTGTATAAGTTTTCTCACCCGCGCCACAGCACCGGGGCCAACGTTGCAGGTTCGAAATGACATAATTAAAAACAATTTTATTTGATTTAGCCTTATAAAATCACCCCTGATAATTTGCGGGTGATTTTTTCGTTTAAAAAAAACCATTTATTATGAAGCAAAGGCTGTCTTTTTTAATCCTGATACTTTCTTATACTACCCCACTCTTCGCGCAGCAAGCCCAAAAACCATTTCCGCAACACGTACAATACTTTACCGGCACTATTTTGCCCAACCGTGTTCCACAGCAAAAGCTGGATAAAGCGGTAGAAACTTTTTACAACCAATGGAAAAAACATTATATAAAAACCGTACGTGGTACACAGCAAAGCTATGTTTGGTTTGAGGAAAAGGACAACAAGCAATGCGTGTCCGAAGGGCAGGGGTACGGCATGGTTATCGTGGCGCTGATGGCGGGATATGATACCACCGCAAAAACCACCTACGACCAATTATACAATTACTACAAAGCCCACCCGGCAAACAGGGGCAACCATTTAATGGCCTGGGCGCAAAATAAGCACGGGGTTGATGTGGACAATACATCCGCTACCGATGGCGATATGGATATTGCCTATTCATTGCTGCTGGCCGATAAACAATGGGGCAGCGACGGCCAGATAGATTATTTTTCGCAGGCCAAAGCCATGATTGATGATATTATGCAATACGAAATTAACCATAAAACGTGGTCGGCTATACTAAGCAATGGTATTGAGCACGATAGCAAGGATTATTTTGATACCCGCTCATCCGATTTTATGCCGGCAAATTTTAAGTCTTTTGCCGCTGCCACGCATGACAAACATTGGAACAAAGTTATCGATAATAGCTACCTGCTTTTCTTTTCCATGCAGGACAGGTACAGTATTGATGCCGGCCTGGTGCCCGATTTTATCGTCAACATTAATAAAAATCCAAAACCGGCGCCGCCGCATTACCTCGAATCGAAATACGATGGCTATTATAATTACAATGCCTGCCGTGTTCCCTGGCGCATAGCTACCGATTACCTGCTCACCGGCGACCAGCGGGCAAAAACCATAACCGATAAAATAAACCATTGGGTACGCGGCACCACCAGCGGCAAGCCGGATAACCTTTCAGCAGGGTATACCTTAGATGGCGATGATATAAAAGGGCGGTATTTCGAGGCCCTGAGTTTTATAGCCCCATTCGCGGTATCGGCCATGGTTGATAAAAAGAACCAGCTATGGCTAAACGGCGTGTGGAATTATACCCTGAATTTTAAAATGAAGGATTTTGATTACTACGATAACAGTATTAAGATGCTGGATATGATTATACTATCGGGTAATTATTGGGCGCCGCAGGGTAATTGAGATTTTAGCCAACCTACGCCTTTAGGACAAGCTTAAATAAATAAAAGCTTTTTGTAACTTCGATCAAATCTTATTACAATGAAAAAATCGTTAATTATTGTTCTATTTATTTTTGCAGGATATTCATTAGCACAAGCGCAAGAATGTTTTCTCGGCAAAAACCAAAACTTCATAATGGATTCACTTTCTAAAATAAATTACAGGGACTTTAGAGGGCAAATAGGACCCGATGGAAATTATACCATAACTTTCAATTATGATGAACTTCAAGATACTGCTTTTTTAAAAAAACTGGATTCGGCTAAAATAATGCCGATGCAAGATACTGTACATATAATTCACTACTCTTTTTTATTTAATAATGGTGGAGGCTGTATTTCCTCAACAATTAATTATGATAATTTTAAAGATTATGAAAAAGTGATTGCTGATTTAGATTCTCATTATAAAAATAAATCAAAAAGAAAAAGTTGGATAAATTCTTCAGGACAAATTGAAGTTATAGTTACAAAAAGTAAATACACGAATAGTTTTAGTGTTGATTTCCACAAAGTCAAACAGTAGTTGATCCCAACTTGCTCCGCTCGAACACCCTCTCTTCGCTGCGCGGAAAGAGGGTAAATCTGTATTGTTCCTCGTCTCCTCTGCCCTCACCAATAATTCACACAGTAAATACTATATTTACTCCCGATTTTAACTACAACTCATGATTCGTTCTAAAAAACTGCTAACCATAGTTTTACTATTGTGCTGTACTTGCAGCTTTGCACAAATTACCCTGCCAATGCCTACAAACCTGGCGGCAACTTATACTAAAGGCACACGCACCCCTGATGGCGCACCCGGCAAAAACTACTGGCAAAACCGCGCCGACTATACAATAAAAGTAAACTTCGACCCCAGAACACGCCTGCTTAGCGGTGTGGTTGATATCGATTACGAAAACAATAGCCCTAACACACTTTTCAATGCCTGGTTTAAGCTATACCCTAATATTTTTAAAAAGGGTGTTATCCGGGATGCCCCCGTTGAGCCGGAAGATCTAACCGACGGTGTAAAAATTAAAAGCCTCAGTATTAACGGCAACACACAGGATAATGATAAATGGAGAATTACCGGCACAAACATGACGGTAGATATACCCTCATTGCATCACGGCGAAAAAATGCATTTTACCATTGCCTACTCTTATATATTGAATACCGAAGCCAACCTGCGTACCGGGCAGGTGGATACAGGGGCTTTTTTTATCGCTTATTTTTACCCCAGGGTTGCTGTTTATGATGATGTAGACGGCTGGAACAAATTCCCTTATTTAGGCGTTGCCGAGTTTTACAACGATTTTTGCCACTACCATGCCGAAATTACCGTACCCGGCAATTATGAAGTATGGGGTACCGGCACGTTAAGAAATATTGATGAGGTTTATACGCCCAAAATTGCCGCACGCCTTGCCGAAGCAGGCCGCAGCGATAAAGTAACCGACGTTATTACTGAAGACAACATACTGGCAGGCGATATTACCACGCCCGGCGCAACCCATACCTGGAAAATTGAAGCCGATAGCGTTACAGACCTGGCTTTTGCCATTAGCAACCATTATATATGGAAAGCCAGTAGTTTGGTGGTTGATCCTGCAACCGGTCGCCGCACACGGGTGGATGCCGTGTTTAACCCCAACCACAACAGCTATTACCCGGTTATTAACTATGCCCGCAAAACGGTGGAAACCATGAGCTACAGTTTTCCTAAATGGCCCTACCCTTACCCGCATGAAACGGTTTTTGACGGTACCGACAAAATGGAATTCCCGATGATGGTAAATGATACCCCTATGGACGACAAGGAGGAAGATATTACCTTAACCGATCATGAGATTTTTC
>Ga0302306_10001980_pt1 | contig 10739 bp, 9 predicted proteins | sample III_Palsa_E3_1_FD_198761 | JGI IMG/M metagenome (GOLD analysis project Ga0302306, IMG submission 198761) | Peat permafrost microbial communities from Stordalen Mire near Abisko, Sweden - III_Palsa_E3_1 | ecosystem: Environmental > Terrestrial > Soil > Palsa > Peat permafrost | place: Sweden...
AATTAGACTCTATAGTTTCGTCCCGTCGTATAGGCTAGCTTTATTACCATGAAAGTGGAATTATTGACGAAGGAGGATCTGGATGATTTCAGGCTGCAATTGTTGACCGATCTGGCCAGGATGATGAAACAGCCTGATGCGGTACAGCCCTGGCTGAAAAGCTATGAGGTCAGAAAGCTACTGAAAATCTCCCCCGGCACACTACACCGATGGAGGGTTGAGGGGACAATACCCTATTCGAGAATTGGCGGTACAATTTTGTACAAATATGAGGACGTGAAGAAACTGGTAGATAAGGCGAGGAAAGAGCGGTAAGGTTTGCTTCCCGGTTTTTGGATAATCATTAAAGCCCCGCAATAAAAGCGGGGCTTTAAACAACTGTTGCTACCAATCGAAATTCCGTGGCAGCTGTCAGTTGGGCTTTCCATTCATTACCTTTTTGATGACGGCGATCTCGCTTTCCAGGATTGACCGGTGGAGACCTCTGTACCTGGGCAGGGCAGTATTGATTTCCTGCTGCAGACGCGACAAATCCATGCGGGTCAAGCAAATTGTCTGAAACGGTGCCCGAGTTCGCCCTTTTGGCAAGGAATACTGGGAATTCGCTGCCTCTCAACCAACTACCGCCAAATTAACCATCCAGGTTTCAATTAAACAAGACCTGTGAACGCTAAACCGTCTTGGTTTTGCGGTTCATGGGTCTTGATGTTTTCGATGGAGACTGTGATATATTGATACCGCTTTTTTTATTTTCCCAGTACGGAAGTAAGTTTTAAGGGTTTTGAATTTGAATTGTTTTATACATTTGCAATGTAAATCACTCTTTCAAATTAGTACAAATCGAGTTATTTTGATCGGGGACCAATTCGGGGACTTGTGATTTTGATTATCTTTTAGATGCTTGTTTATCATTTTATTGCGTTTGAATACCGGAATCCAATCCGGACTTTAAGTTCCTGGATCAGGAATCATAAAATATTGGTTTTCAATAATGAATAATTTTTGTGTGCCTTTTGTGCGGTACCAAATGGAAACGATATTCACAACTTCAACAATGAGAGGGGAGCTTTCACTTTCGCGGCCGCTTGGTATTCAGGCCCATGGGCCGGGAGAAAAGATAGCATTTCTTGGATATTTTCCCTGATTTCATCCATCGTTGTCCCTTTGGTTATGTATGCTTTTGCATTTTCGGAATAACATAAATTCTTAATATAATTTTGGGATGAGCTGCTATATATTATTTTTGGAATTTCCTTAAACCGGGTATCAAGTTCCAGAACCTTCAATGTTTCCAGTCCATTGAGCAAGGGCATATTGTAATCCAGCACAATTAACGCAGGCAATTCGTTATCAGGGAATGACTGAAGAAGATCGACCAGCAACTTGCCATCATTAAAAAAGGTAATTTTATAATGAGGAGCCATCTGTGCAAAAGCTCTGGTTATAATCTCCTGATCATCCGGGTCATCTTCGACAATCAAAATCGTTAATATCGTCGCGTACTCTTTCTCCATACTATTGATTTTATGAGGAATGTTTATTAATAATGTACAACCACCTTGATTTTGAGAAATGAATTTGATCGAACCATTATAAAGCTCAACCCGGTTAATCATATCGGTTATTCCTGACCCTTTTCTAGGTATTGCAGTATTAAAACCATTTCCATCGTCTATTACTGATAAACGGATTTGATCGGTAATACTCAGGCTGATTTGTATGTTTTTTGCATTTGCATGTTTCAGAATATTGTTTAGCTGCTCCTGTATGATTCTGAAAAGAGAGATCTTAATTTCCTGATTCAGGGCATCCAGCTTTTCATCAAATAACAGGGTAATGTTGAATGGTTGGTTTGTTAGATAAGTTTCAAACAATTCGGTGAGAGAATCTTTAAGACCAATATCTTTTAGTGTAGGCGGTGCCAGTGAATTTGAGAGTGACCTGATTTCGTTGATCGCTTGCGTAAGTATTTTTTCTGCGCGCTCAATGTAATCGATTCTCAACTGCTCGTTCGTCCTGGCGAATTCCAGATAAAGCATTGCGGCTGATAAAAGCTGGTTTATATTGTCGTGAAGTTCTCTGCCAACCTGATCGCGTTCCCTTTCCTGTCCATTGATCGTTGCCAGAGTTATTTTTTGCTGACGGGCAACTTTGAGCAGTGATATTTTTTGTTCAAGCTTAATCTTTTCGGTTATATCATGGGAAGTTACCAGAGTATACTGCCGATTATTATACCTGATATTGAAATAACTAGTTTCCACCAGCAGCTTTTCATTATTTTTTGTTTGATGAGGGGTAATTACTGCGAAAGGTTCTTTTGTGGTTTTCATGAATTCATTATACAGGATTTGTTTTTGAGCTTCTTCGGGCGGAGAAATTTGCAGAATGGTCATGCGCAAAAATTCTTCTTCCGAATACCCGTATTTGTTAACGGCAGCGACATTGACAAGAATAAAGAGTAAGGAATCTGTATCATACATCCATTGTGGAACATGGCTGCTATCGAATAATTGCCTAAAATTACTTTCACTGGCACATAAATCTTCTTTCAAGCCTTTTATGATAGTCTTATCATCTGGTGATTCTATTTCATTTATTTTATTTGACATTATTAAACTGGTATAAAAGTAGGTTTCTTTACCCCCGATTTGTTATACAATAAATGGACGGATTTACATCATTCACACATTTCCAGTGATAACCGCCCGGGGATGACCCTGTATATGAAATAAAACTTAGCTTTAATATAGCGTCCTGCCATTTTCATGTATAGAGACGCTGAACATTTCGATGGCAATGCTATGACGTGAAAACAGAAATGTGCAACGGATAATTGCCCAATGATTTCCGAATATGTCATATCTACTTTTGTTCAACCAAATTTATTTGCAATGACCTTGAAGAGTAAACCGAAAGTATTAAAATTAATACTAAAAAAGACCCCGTCGGGCATTAACGGTTTTGATGAGATTACAGATGGTGGTTTGCCCAAAAATCGCCCTACAATCATTTGCGGGAATACAGGATCCGGAAAAACGGTTATTTCAATGGAATTCCTGGTAAAGGGAGCCTTAAAATACAATGAACCGGGAGTCTTTATGTCGTTTGAAGAAACGAGAGAAGAACTCGCCACCAATATGGACTCTCTTCATTTTGATCTTGATAGTCTAATCAAAAAAAGAAAAATTTACATTGAATATTTAGAGATTGACAAAAGTCAAAATATTGAGGCTGGAAGATATGATCTGGAAGGCCTGTTTGTAAGATTGCAGAATGCCATTACGAGCATCGGTGCAAAGCGTGTTGTATTGGATTCTTTAGACGCGCTGTTTTACGGACTTAATAACAATGCAATAAGACCAGAGATCAAGAGGTTATTTAAATGGTTGAAGGAAAAAGAGGTTACTGCGATAATTACTTCTGAAAGCGATAATGGTTTTAGCACAAAAAATGGGTTAGAACAGTACGTTGCCGACTGTGTCATTGCTTTGGATAACCGGACAGTCAATCAAACTACAACGCGACGCATTAAAATAGTAAAAATGCGGGGATCTGTTCATGGCATTAATGAATATCCATTCAATATTGATATGAATGGGATCTCTGTTTTGCCACTTATATCACAATTGGCGAATCAGAGTTTATCTACTGTCAGAATTAGTTCCGGCGTTAAAGACCTTGATGGTATGCTGGATGGGAAAGGTTTTTTTGAGGGAAGCAGCATACTTGTATCGGGTTCGGCAGGCACAGGTAAAACAAGCATAGCGATCTCACTCATTAATGCAACTTGTATAAAGAAAATTCGAGGTCTGTATTGTGCATTTGAGGAATCTTCCTCTCAAATAACGAGAAATATGCTTTCAATTGGTCTTGACATTGAGCCTTATATCAAATCAGGCGTATTGAAGATGTATTCATCCAGGCCGACCATACAGAACCTGGAACTACATTTAATTGCAATCCAAAAAATTATCGAAGAGTTCGATCCTAAAATCATCGTCCTGGATCCGATTACCAATTTAATAGCAGAAGGAATAAATACCGAGATCAGGCAAATGCTGGCACATTTTGTTGATTTTTTGAAAAGCAAGAATATAACTGTACTATTTACGGCGGCTATTACCCTTGAAACAGTTAAAAGTAACCCAAGCGATGAAGGTATCTCGGCAATGGTGGATACATGGATACTGGTGCGAGATATTGAAACAAATAGCGAGCGTAATCGGGGTATCTACATTCTGAAATCGCGGGGCATGAACCATTCCACCCAGGTAAGGGAATTTGTAATAACTGACAATGGCCTTTCGCTCTTGCCTATTTATATAAGCGCTGGTGGAATTTTGACGGGTTCGGCTAAACTTGAACATACTCTTCAAAAAGAAGAGCAGAATAAATTATTCAAAAATGAAATTAAGACCAGGAACAGTGAGATTGAAAGAAAGCGTAAAATGATGGAAGAAAATATAGCCTTATTGAAGACTAATTTTGAATCTGAAGTAGCGATCTTAAACGAAATTGAAATTGAAGGCGATTTACTGGCGGAAAGTAAGGAAAAGGACAAGCTGGAAATTACAGAGTTGAGAAATAAAATCAGAAGTTCGTCTGAAAAATCGAAAAGCAGAAATAAGTAAGTTTATGGTACAAAAACCGCGAGAATGACAGAACTCAAAAGAACGTTATCGGGTAGATTTTCCGGAAAGCCGGCGACTGGAGGTCGTCCGGAGTATATTCTGCGGTTATTCGTTTCAGGAATATTACAAAATTCCGTGCGCGCAGTTAGAAATATTAGCTTGATATGCGAGGAGCATCTGAAAGATAACTATGAATTGGAAATTATAGATATTTACCAGCGGCCTGACCTGGCGACGAGCGAGCAAATAATTGTTGTTCCGGTAATGATCATAAAAAGCCCGTTACCCGAAAGGAGGATAATCGGCGATCTGTCAAATATTCAAACGGTTTTGGAGGCCCTCAATTGCCTATAAACTTATGGTAAAGGACATCAACCATCTTTTAAAAGAGAATGAGAAGCTAATTCAAGAAAAAGTTGAGCTTAATATTAAGTTGAATGAGGCTAATGAGATTATCGAGAGCATAAAAAAAGGGAATATCGATGCTGTCTTTATTGCAAACAATGGAACTGAGAAAGTACTGGCGGCAAAAACTGCTGATCAGACTTACAGAAGATTTATTGAAAATATGTCCGAAGGCGTGGTGACTATTCTCGCTGATGGAATAATACTTTACAGTAATTCCAGTTTTGCGAATATGGTTAACTTGCCGCTTGAAAGTGTGGTCGGCACGAATTTCCGCAAGTACATCCCCGTTGAACATCTTGAAACCTTTGAACGTTTGTTTGGGGAATATTCTCAGGACGATACAAAAGTGGAGTTGTCTCTTTTTGATTTGAATGGGATGCGAAGATATTTCAATATATCGTTAAACACTTTGCATTTACAGGATGTTATAGCGCTAAATCTTGTATGGAGTGATGTAACGGATCTTAAACGGGCAATTGAAAAACGTATACTTTCAGAAAATGAGGTGGTCGTTTTAAATAATAAGTTGAAGGTGAATATTGATATACTTAAAGAAGCAAATATTGAGCTATCGACGTTTGCGCATATAGCATCTCATGATCTGCAGGAGCCGCTTAGAAAAATAATGACCTATAGCAAAATGCTGAAAGATGAGTATTATGAGATCATTGATCAACGGGGGCAGAGCTACATTAGTAAAATGCATGGTGCTTCGGCCCGGATGCGAAATTTGGTTAATGACATCCTTGAATATTCCGACCTGGCTAAAAGTGAAATGTTATTTAAGCCTGTAATGCTTCAATTAATTATTAAAGATGTAGTTTCTGACCTTGATATTGTCCTGAAAGAAACGGAAGCAACGATTACAATAGTTGAAGAATTACCAATTATTGAGGCCAATCCCGGCCAGATAAGACAGCTGTTTCAGAATTTAATAAGTAATTCTCTTAAATTTATAAAATCGGATATTTTACCTCAAATAAGCATTACTTACAAAATTGCAAATGGAAGGCAAATTGGTAAAATTGGCGAAGACAGATCGGAGGCTAAGTTTTGCGTTATATATATTAACGATAATGGAATTGGCTTTAATCCGGAATATGCCGGCAAAATATTTACTATTTTCCAAAGACTTAATAATAATGCTTTGTACCAGGGCACCGGGATCGGATTGGCAATTTGTAAAAGAATAGTTGAAAGACATCGTGGTATGATAATCGCAGAAAGTAAACCTGGTGAAGGTGCATTATTTACAATTACTCTCCCGGTTTTTCAAGAAAAGTTCGTTCATAATGAGGTAACTGCGCTTTTTTAATGGAACATTCCCGCTTACAACTTATCGGCTACTCAAATTGTTACAAGAAGGTATGAATGCCCTATATGGTTCACACCTTACTGACGGTCAGGATAAGGATGGGCTGTTGATAAAACGGGTTGGGCTATCATCGATAATTGGTCCGCTTCAGCATTTGAGCATGGTGTTTGGCGTCATCGGTGATGAACACTCCCGCGATGGCATGGTGAGCAGACTGCCCCAGTGATAAAAGAAACAAAGGCCAGCAAACTTAACATAGCTCCGGCAAACTCTCTCCTTTCAGTCCTGTCTCCAGAATAGTTGTCTTGATTGATTAAAAGCAGAAATGCTGTGAAAAGGCAAGATAATTCAAACATCGGAAGGAATAAGTGTACCCCATCCGCTATATATCGTACTAATCCCAGAGCAAAAAAGCCGAGTACTAGGAACCAGCCATAGAGAAGGTACTTCCCAAATTTAGCAGTTCTGGGCCATCGCTTCATGAAAATTAAAATGAAGGTATTAGTGTTTGAATTTAGCGCTCCAGAGTTGTTTAACAAAATATCCTTGTCACCAAGATATTCTCAATTACAGTATAAAGAATATCAGGCACTTAACTCAGCAACCAACCTCAAGTCTCCTAAGAAACGGTTTGAAAAGTGTCCAATCCGGGTCACTAACAGTAAGGATTACACGAGGTAATCCTTATTTTATTTTACCCCGTCTTACTTTGGAAGGGTTGATTTTCAGTATTTTATAACAAAGGGCTGGCGTTTTCACTTCGTATCTTTATTTGGGTAAACATTATTTAAATCGACAAAAATCGACAAATTATGTTTTTACCAATCAAATTGATCGTTGATCGCAGGCCCAGAAAGGATGGCACCGCCGTTATTTCCATTCAGTATTGCTTTTCTTCCGATAAACGGACATTATTATTTACCGGCCTCGCCGTACCGCCTCGCCATTGGAATAAGCGACTCTTGCGGATATCCCCGGACCTACCGCCGGAATACGGCCAGGCCGAGCAAATGAACTCTCAGTTGCAGAAAATGGTCCGAAAGGCAGAGGATATTGTTTCGTTTGCCCTGGAACAGAAAATGGAAGACCCGGTCGACTTTTTAAAGAAGCTTTGGCATCCGGATTTTGAAACGGCCACCCTTTCCGAACGTGCAAAGCAATTGGCTAAACCAGCGGTTGAGGAACAGGTGACCAATTTGGATTTCTTTGTTCAGCTGGATGACTATATTAAGGCGAAGACCCGGAAGGTCAGCACCGGCATGGTCCGCACTTACAATGTGATGAAGCAGCGATTGCTTTCTTTTCAAAAGCACCGAAAGGAGAAGATCACCTTTAGCAGTTTTGACTACAATTTTTATGAATCGTTTGTTAATTATCTGACTTACGAACATATCCATCGCCGCCGGCTGACAGTGCTACGGGGATTGAAAAAGAATTCTGTCGGGACCAGCATCAAGCAGCTGAGGATCTTCTTGCGTGACCGCATGAGGCGGAAGATTATTCCGGCCATCGATCTTTCGGACTTCAAGATCCTGGATGAAGAGACCGACGCCATTTACCTGGCTGTTCACGAAATCCGGGCCTTGTATAACGTGGACTTGTCGGAGCATCCGGAATGGTGCCGTTTCCGGGACCTGTTTGTCCTGGGCTGCTTCACGGGCCTCCGTTTCTCCGATTTTAATGGGATCAAGCCGGATGATATCCGGAAAGGCATGTTACACAAAAAGCAGGGGAAGTCGGATCATTGGGTCGTCATTCCTCTACGCCCTGAGGCATATGACATCCTGATTAATCGATTTAAGAGGAATGTTCCCAAAACCACCAATGCGGAGCTAAACCGCTATATCAAGAAAGTCGGGAAACTGGCAGGCATTGACACGCTCATAAAGGCATCATATAAGAAGGGAAACCAGGATATTGTCAGCACCAAGCCCAAATACGCCTGGATTACTACTCACACCTGCCGGCGATCATTCTGTACAAATGAGTTCCTGGCCGGCACGCCGCCGGAGCTTATTATGAAGATCAGCGGGCATAAGAGCCTGAAGGATTTCTACAAGTATATCCGCATTACACCGGAAGAGGCTGGGAAGAAGATTCAGGAAATATGGGAGCGGAGGGGAGACATGTAAGCGTTAGGATTGCCCTAAAAACAAAAACCCGGATGCTTGCACAGTAGCGCCAAACCGGGGATAACATAGGAAATATGATTTCAAAGGCCGTCAAACGAAGGGCCAGGAAGGGGCCATCACATGAAAACGACTAAGAGCGCCTTTAGCGAGTCTAGAAGGAAGCTGGAGCCCGAGGTATTTCTTAATTCAATGAGATCATTGGTCTTTTTATATTAAATTGCCCGGAGAACTCCTAACTCATGTCCTTTGACTTTTACGGTGAATATAAGAATTACCCCAACCTCGAGTTGCTAAAGATCATGCGGCAGCCGGGCGATTACCAGCCGGAAGCAGTGGCTGCGGCATCTCAGATTCTGAATGACCGGCAAATAGCGACGGAAGAATTCCAATCCCTCGATCAATCGCTGCAAGACCTGGAGGAGGATAAAAGGGAGAAAATAGAGAAAATTGAGCGCTTGAAGACGGAGGCCGCAACCTTATTATCGCCGATTCTACAGCCGCAGAAGAAAATCGACCCTTCCCAGTGGCTAAGCTATTTCCTTGTGGTAATTGGCCTTCAGTATGTCTGGACGTTATTCGGAATAGCGAAAAAGTTAATTCGATTGCACAATCGCGAAAATTTCTTTTGGGTTGATTATATAGACTTTTTTTCTGTCTTTTATATTCCGTTCATCTTCTACTTGCTTATTAAGAAAAGGCGCTGGGGCTGGATCCTTCTTTTTGCGGATAACTTTGGCAGCCTGATACTGTCGTTGAGTGAGACGTACATCTTTTTCAAATATCAATATATCCATCATGGGAATACCGTCTCGTTTGTAGTTCCGATCCTGATACGGGCGGCATTCGCTTATTTTCTGTGGAACGATGCAATCGCGGAACTTTTTTGTGTGAACACAAGAACAAAAAAGCGGACTGTTTGGATCACTGCCGGCGGTACCTTGCTCTTTATGGGAATCTTTTTGCTGGTTAGGTCATGATCAATGACAATAATGGTCATTGGATTGAACAAGTCAGTTTGAAGTATAATTACTTTGGTGTAATAAACCTTGAGTAGTCACCTATTTTATTTCCTTTGTCAATAAGCTTTTTTACTTCTTTATTATCTTTATCTATCCATTTCCAAATAATGAATGTTCGTTTTTTGTCACCATAACGTCCAGTTAAAACCAATCCGTTCGACAACCACTTTCTAAAAAATATTCCATCCACGCTCATTCCATAGTGAACCAACGCTTTTATTGTGTCCCCATTTTCATTAAAATCATATTCAAAACCAATCGATGAATCATTCCTGCAATTAGTATATGTTTTAATCTTGCCATTTGGGTAATACATAATTTCCTGTCCATTCAATTTGCCTTCTCGATAGCTGTCTTCCTGACTTATTTTACCGATGCTATCATAGATAATTTTGCGACCATCAACTTTCCCATTCTTATAGTCGAGTATGGCCATAGTGGTGCTGCAGGTAGCGGAGTGTTTCGCCGTCAAGCTTCATCGAGGTCTTTTACGTTGGCGGGTTTGAGGCGGTCTTTGGTCATGCTTCAGCTGCAATTGCAAAATATCGTCCATGTCCTTAGCACGGCCAAGGGCTTGTTTATTGATGATCAGTTGATCGTAACCGATAAAAGGCATCTCGACATCGCCAAGTTGGGTTGTCTCCTTTGCATTGAATGCCTCTCTGAACCGCTGAAGTCCGGGCATCTTGGGGAGGAAATCAAGGGTAAACTGAGGTCGTTCCAGCCTGAAAAACGACCGCTCTGGATCAGGGGCCTTCTCTTCTCTGAAACCGCTTACATCCTGGCCGATTTCTTCCAGGGCATTCAGAAGCCTGAAATAGTTGTCATAGGTCGGATTATACCAAAAGTCGAGATCATCGACCTCCGTATCCTGGCCGGTAGAGTCCTTTGACATTCGATAATGCCCATGTAAGGCCACTGCTGCACCGCCAATGATCAAATATTCGACGGAATGTTCGTTGAGAATATGACAGATATCCTGCAATTTCTGCAAAAGACTTGTGTTCACTTCAAAATTGTCTTGTTTGTTTTCTTTAAACGGTGCAAGTTACCGAGTGAAGAGGCAGATCTGAGTTTGTCAAAGGCGTCTTTTTGCTCGGCAAGTCGTTCAGCGAGGGGCTTGGTTGACGGGAAAGAAGGCGGAGCGGACTTCATCTCCTCAAAACTTTGGAAGACTGTGAGCTTCGACGGTTCGGCGCTATGGTTCTCTTTCTTGCTCATGAGAGACGTGGAA
>Ga0302306_10001993_pt1 | contig 10686 bp, 12 predicted proteins | sample III_Palsa_E3_1_FD_198761 | JGI IMG/M metagenome (GOLD analysis project Ga0302306, IMG submission 198761) | Peat permafrost microbial communities from Stordalen Mire near Abisko, Sweden - III_Palsa_E3_1 | ecosystem: Environmental > Terrestrial > Soil > Palsa > Peat permafrost | place: Sweden...
GTTGGCTGCGTGGTAGCCGCCAAAGCTGCAGCCTGCCGTTGCAACCTTACCCACGCCGGTCTCATGCATGGCCCAGGGCGCCAGTTCGTCGTACAGCATTTTATCGTACCAGGCATAGCGGCGTGCCCGCTCGCCGGGATGAATGCTTTTATCATACCAGGTAAGCCAGTCAAAGCTCTCCGGGCAATAGATCTTCACAAACCCCTCGTCAACAAACCAGCGCACGCTGTCGATCAGCCCCTCGTCCTTATTTTGATAGTACTTGCCCTGCGATGTCGGAAAAAGAATAACAGGGTAGCCCCGCTCGCCAAAAACCAGCATCTCCACATCCATGCCCATGGTTTGCGAATACCAGCGATGATATTTTTCAGTCAATGTTAAAAGGTTTTATTTGATGAAGGTAAGTTAGGAATTAATTTGATGAATTGTTAAACAGTAAAATTGAAAATTTTGGAAGCATTCAATTTGCCATGTTTGATCAAGCAACCTACCGTGGTAAGCAGGACTGTCGTAACGCACCAAAACTCAAAAAAACCACCCCTCCCCTAAATCCTGCGTGCCGGCAGGCAGGTTAGAGGAGGCCGGGAGGGGTAATGGGACAAAACCCCTTTTCCTCGTGGTTGTGTCCCCACAACCACCATCCGGCGCTTTATCGTGTCCGGAAATTTGAAGAGGGAGTGTTTTTTTGGCCGCGAGTTTCTTAAGAATAAAAACCTGGTGAAAAATCGATCTTTCAGGCTGGAATACAGCTCATTAAATTTTCGTGAGATAACACCTGGTGTAACGTAACGTAACTCCTGGTGTACCCTTAGCAAATCCCAATTTGTTTTCGCAATAAAAGCACAACATATTTGTATAGGGTTGCCAAAATGCATGATTGTACCGGTATGCGATTGAAAAACCCGCATCCCGATGACTAAGGGGAGGCTAACTAATTCCAGGTTGATTGTGAACGAAGCGACTTCATCAACGCCGCTGAAGAAAACGCGCAGCCTCTTGAATGCCTTGAAAAGAAGAACAATCCATGAAAAAACAATATGTGAAAAATCAAAAAAAAAGCCACCATCAACCACAAGCAATTCACCATTAACCACAAGCAATTCACCATTAACCACAAACAATTCACTATCAACCACCATTAAAAAACCATCAAAATTCGCTGTTTTTTCTGTGAAAAACAATTTTAAATAGCTGATATTTAGTTCTTTGGCATCTCGAATATTTATTACAATACTATCGAAAGCAAGTTTTTTTGCAAAAAACTGAGATACTTCGGTAAATCCGGACAGTAGGAATTGCTTAAGTTAGCGAACCGATGAACCGGGAGACAAATTAAACAGTCCTCGCTTGAATTTCACCGACGCCGGAAAGGTAGATGGACAGATGCCTCTGCGAATCTCCACGCCCCCTCGGCCGCCTTTGTGGTTATCCTCGCCGCCATTTCCTCAACATATGAGTTTCATATTTTTGAATCACCAAAATTCCAATCCGCAAAACCCTACCTTTGCATTTTTTAATTGATTTATAATACAAGATGTACTGGAATTTGCCGGAGATGGAAATAGCAATTGCTGAAAAAAATATCCTCATAAAATCTGACTATCTGAAACGTGATGTGGAGTGCACGCTTTTAATACCCGAAGACACTGAACTTACCAATTCATTCAGCCTGCTGCTGCTGAACGACGGGCAGGAAATTCATAGTCTGAAGCTAAAGGAAACACTCGAGGAACTCGCTAACACAAACCGCATAAAGCCCGTACTGGCGGTTGGTATCCACGCTAACGAAGAACGCCTGCATGAATATGGCACCGCCGGCAAACCCGACTTTAAAAAACGGGGCGCTAAAGCCGGTCTATACACTTCGTTCGTCACGCTGGAACTGTTACCCGCAATTCACAAACTTACAGGCATTGAAAAATTTGAAACCACCGTTTTCGCCGGCTTCTCGCTCGGAGGCTTATCGGCTTTGGACATTGCCTGGCACAACCCCGCTTTATTCGATAAGGCCGGCGTATTCTCCGGCTCCTTTTGGTGGCGAAGTAAAGACCTTAACAAGGGTTATACCGATAATGACCGCATCATGCACGGCATCATCCGCCATACGGAAGCCAAGTCGGCGCTAAAAATATGGCTGCAAACCGGCACCCAAGACGAAACCGCCGACCGCAACAAAAACGGCATCATCGATAGCATCGACGACACCATCGACCTGATAAAGGAACTCGAAAACAAAGGCTTTAAACGCCCCGAAGATATCCGCTACCTCGAGATGGTCGGCGGCAGCCACGACACGAATACCTGGTCAAAGGCTATGCCTAAGTTTTTGCTTTGGGCGTTTGGGAGGTAGAACATTCTCATGACTTCTCCTTGCTTTATTAATCATTCATGACGGCATTTAACAGCTTTTAATATTACATTTGCTTTTCGACCATTTCTTCTGGTCTTTATTTAATGAATTATTTCCAATGATAACTCAAGAAGATCTAAGCAAACTACTACCTGCTTTGGAGACAGATCGGATCGAAAAAACAATATCCAAAAACGATGCAGACAAATTTGGCGAAGCGATATGCTCGTTTTGTAACGATATGCCGAACCACCAACAGCCTGGCTATCTAATTATTGGCGCCAATGACGATGGAAGTTTGAATGGTTCAATTGTTGATGAACAGTTGCTACAGACGTTATTAAGTTATCGAACCGACGGTCGAATTGTCCCCCCGCCGGCGATGGTTGTCGCAAAATTTACTTACCCAACCGGCGATGTGGCGGTGGTCGAAGTTAGACCTTCGATGGTGCCCCCTGTTAGATATAAAGGCAAAGTATGCATAAGAATTGGCCCCAGAAAAGGAACCGCAAACGAAGCGGAAGAAAGAATATTGAGTGAGAAGAGATCTACCTTTGCCAGGTCATTTGACACACAACCAACTTACGGAAGCACCCTCGAAGAAATTAGTATTGACATTTTTAAAATCAATTATTTGCCTACTGCAATTGATAGGGAAATATTAGAACTGAATGGACGAGATATTAAACAACAACTTTCTTCTTTAAAATTCTTCGATTTGAAAGCGGATGTTCCAACGAACGCTGGAATATTGTTATTTGGAAAAAATCCTAGATTTTATATGAGCGGCGCGTATATTCAATATGTAAGGTTTGTTGGAGAAGATGAGGTTAGCGATTTTGACTACGAATATCGTTTTGATGGAGATTTAGCAACCCAAATGAAAGTGATAGACGATTTTATTAAATCCCAGATTGTAAAAAGAGTTCAGGTAAAACTGGGTGAAGATTATGAAACAGCATATCCGGCATCCGCAGTTCAGGAATTACTTTACAATGCTATAATTCACCGAGATTATCAGTCAAACGCCCCGATTAAATTTTACGAATTTAGCGATAGGATAGAAATAACAAATCCTGGTGGTTTGTACGGTGATGCCAGGCCGGAAAATTTCCCTAATAAAAATGATTATCGAAATCCCACATTAGCGGAGGCTGCCAAAAATTTAGGATTTATAAACAGCTTCAATGTAGGTGTAAAAAGAGCTCTTGCAGCGCTAAAAAAGAATGGATCACCTGATCCCATATTTATATTGGACCAGCCCACAAGTTTCGGGGTTATAATATTCAAACGACAATAATGAAGACCATCGCTTTTTTTAACAATAAAGGTGGCGTTGGTAAAACCACATTGGTTTACCATTTTACTTATATGCTGGCTGAACTAGGCTATAAGTGTTTAGCAGTTGACTTAGACCCTCAGACAAATTTAACCTCAATGTTTTTGCCTGATGATAGGTTGATAGAAATATATGATAATGACCAAACAAGGCCAACCATCTTAGAAAGTATAAAACCATTAAATAGAGGCATCGGTGATGTAAGGCCTGCACACATCGAACAAATTAACAGCAACATTGGGTTAATTGCGGGCGATCTGGAACTTTCGCTATTTGAAGATAAACTAAGCAACGGCTGGGGAAATTGTTTAAATCGCGATGAAGCTGCCTTTCGTGTAGTGTCATCTTTTTATCGGATAATTAAAGAGGCAAGTGAAAGAATTGATGCTGATTTTAATATAATCGATATAGGACCGAATTTTGGAGCAATTAACAGGGCGACTTTGATCGCGGCTGATTATGTTGTTGTTCCAATGGCCGCCGATCTATTTTCGTTACAGGGATTAAAAAATCTTGGTAATCGGCTGGGAACCTGGCAGGAAGAATGGGAAGATCGATCCAATAGAAATCCCGAACCTTCCTTAGACTTACCAACAGGGTCGATCACACCTTTAGGATACGTGGTTATGCAACATGGCATTAAAGAAAGCCGGCCTGTAAAGTCGTATTTAAAATGGGCCAATAGAATTCCAAATGTATTTCGGCAATTCGTCCTGAAAAATAACAACGTGATAAACTTAAGTGTCAGTGAAGATGAATATTGTTTGTCTCTGCTTAAGCACTACCATAGCTTAATTCCTATGGCGATGGAGGCAAGAAAACCAATATTTTTACTTAAACCATCAGATGGGGCTATCGGAGCTCATTTAGGTGCCGTTAGAAATAGCTATGATGACTTTTTAACACTTACCGATAAGATAGTTTCCAAAATTCAACAGAACTTGTTGTTCATGAACAATCTTAATTCATAAGGTCCTTTTTCCTAGTTGTTGCATCGATAGATGGTCCGCCAAACTCTATTCTCCTCTTCATTCTTCCAGAGCAACAAGTCATTTGATAGTTCTTCCTTTACCCGGATTTGATAATAGTAATTGTTATGTATCCGCTCCTGCAAAACAAGCGCAGACAAACTGCAATTGTATAAAATCAAATCCTTCGCATCTTCATGGTCAAAATCGTTTGCCAGAAGAAAACGGAAAATCTTGTCAAAAGTGAACCGGTCAAAACAAGTTTCGTGTTCACGTAGGAACTTTTCGATTTCGTCATCCATCTAAGAAAAATTTCGCTGCTAGCTAATATAGCAACATTACTCCTATTTTTACCCCATGCAGCACCCCGAAGACAACCCCTGGCAAATTACTTCCCAAAAGGAAATCTACGATAACCCCTGGATAAATTTGACCGAATACCAGGTGATCAATCCCTCGGGCAACCCGGGGATCTATGGCAAGATCCATTTCAAAAACATCGCCATTGGCATTTTACCCCTTGACGACGAAATGAACACCTACCTGGTGGGCCAATATCGCTTCGCACTTGGGCAATACAGCTGGGAAATGCCCGAAGGCGGCGGCCCGCTTGGGATCGATCCTATCGAATCCGCAAAACGGGAGCTATTGGAAGAAACAGGTTTGAAGGCTGAAGATTGGAGCGAACTCGTCCGAATCCATCTGTCCAACTCGGTGAGCGACGAACTAAGCATTATTTACCTGGCACGTAACCTGGCGCAATTTGAAGCCGAGCCGGAAGACACCGAGCAATTAATCGTAAAAAAACTTCCTTTTGAGACCGTTTACCAGATGGTTTGCGATGGAGAGATCACCGATTCCATGACGGTAGCGGCGGTTTTAAGGCTCAAGCTGTTAATGCTCGAAAACAAGCTATAACTATTACTTGGTAAATCTAAAAAAACCTAACTTTGGATTTTTTATGAGAAAATTCTTAGGGTATATCCTTTCTCCTTTTGCACTTGCAGCATTTTTTCTCGCGCTGATCATTTTCCAGCCGCTGCAATGGATCGCTTATAAACTTTTCGGGTATTCCGCTCATAAAAAAGTGGTTGATGCGTTAAACTTGGTGCTCTTCCGCACCTTTAATATTTTGGGTAACCGCATTGTATTCATCAACAAACAAAACCTACCGATAGGCAGGCCAATGATTTTTTTAGCCAACCATCAAAGCCTTACTGACATTCCGCCGCTGATCTATTACCTCAGGAAATATCACGCTAAGTTTATATCCAAGGTTGAGCTTACAAAAAACATCCCCTCCATTTCCTTTAATTTAAAATATGGCGGCGGCGCTAATATCGATCGCAACGACTCCCGCCAATCAATCACTGAAATTGTAAAGCTTGCCCTGCGCATGAAGGAAAACAAATGGTCCACCGTGATTTTTCCCGAGGGTACCCGCTCCAAAAACGGCCAGGTAAAGTCTTTCCAGGTTGGCGGTATAGCCACCATTCTAAAAAAATGCCCCGATGCGCTCCTGGTGCCCATAGCTATTGATAATTCCTGGAAAATGGTACGCTACGGCCTTTTCCCCTTAAACACCTTCATAAAAATGACCTGGGAAGTACTGGAACCTATCGAACCTGCCGGCCGACCGGTTGAAGAGGTAGTTAAAGAAGCCGAAGACAGTATAAAAAAAGCCCTGCACCAAAACAGTTAAATAAGTTTCATCTGCCGGCGCTTACCGTTTTAATAAAGTCGACCAAAGCTGGGAAATAATCCGCAGGATCATCGGCGAAGCTGATGTGGCCGCCGGCAGGCGCTATATAATACCGGGCATTTTCAAAACTTTCACTAAGGCTTTTGAGCTGTGCAGGCGTAATAATAAAATCGTACCGCCCGGAAATCAACAGGACCGGCACCTTTATTTTTTTGATCATCTGGCCGTAATTTAAAGAAAACGTGGATGGGCCGATAAGTCGCGCCACCTCAAAATTCTTGTGTTTCTTGGTCCGCTCCATTTCATCAGGCATTGTATCCAGCCGCAATAAAAAATTCCGGGTGAATGTTTTGTCAAATCCGTCCTGGTAGCGGGCAGTATCATAGGCCACACCTTTTAGCTTTGGCTCCATTATATTACGATAGTCGGAGCTTTGTGCCATGATACTATCGGTTTGTTTATTCGCGGCATTTACGTCCTTACCGAAATCGGCCGGGTAAGGGTTCATATCCGAAAAAATAAGCCCTTGCACATGTTCCTGATATTTAGCAGTGTAGGCGAGTGCAAGCAAAGCGCCATACGAATGGCCATAAACAAATAAGTTTTCCAGGTGAAGCCCTTTGCGCACCTGTTCCACTTCGTCCACATACCGGCCAATTTTCCAGATGGACGTGTCCTTTAGTTGATCAGCTGAAGGCGTTTGCGAAAAATAGGAACCAAACTGGTCGTAGTAATAAATCGTAACCCCCTGTGGAGGAAGGTATTTTGAAAAAATCTCAAAATATTCATGCGACTGTGCCGGGCCGCCATGCAGCAGCAAAACATTTATTTTCCCGTCGCCGATCTTTTGAGTCCACACCCAGAACTTTCCGTCGATCAGTATCTTTTTTACGCCAGCGGCATTTTCTTTTTTATAAAAGATGCTATCCTTCTCCTGGCAAATAGCGCTTAATGGAAGGGTGAGACCAATCGCTATACATGCGACAAACAAGAATCTCAATTTGATGAACATATATTTTTTTAGAGATACGACGCAAAGAAAGCATGGGCGGTTACAGCTTAATGAAACTCGTCGAAAAAAGAAGGTCGTGCTAGTATTTAAACGTTCTTCCCGTCAATAACTTTAAAGAATTCGTCCCGGTACGTATCGCCTACGGGGATGATCTTGTCACCGATAAAAATCCGGCTGCGTTCGATGCTGTCTATCTTGTTGATAGAGACGATATAGGACTTATGCACCCTCATAAAATATTTCGTTGGTAGTGCATCTTCCATCTTTTTCATGTTTTGCAGTGTGATGATACGCTCAACGGGTGTAAAAATGGAAATGTAATCTTTAAGCCCTTCGATAAACAGGATGTCGTTAAGGTAAACTTTTTGAATTTTATGCTCAGTTTTCACAAAGATAAAATCACTAAGAAACTCCTGTTTCGGCTGTTGCGGCTCGGGCTGAAGCGGCGCAGCAGCCGGAGCCGACGCTGGCTGCAGAATTGCCTGTGCTTTTTGTACGGCCTTATAAAAGCGGTCAAAAGCGATAGGTTTCAGCAGGTAATCGATCACGTCCAACTCGTACCCTTCCAGCGCGTATTGCGAATAAGCGGTCGTCAAAATAACCTTAGCCTTGCCGTTTGCGATCTTCAGGAATTGAATGCCGGTGAGTTCAGGCATCTGCACGTCTAAAAAAACAAGTTCCGCTTCCTTGTCCTGCACCAGCGATAAGGCCTCGATCGGATTGGTCGTCGACTTTACCAATTTCAAAAACGGGATTTTTGATATATAGTCTTCCAGCACGTGCAGAGCCAGTGGCTCATCATCAACTATCAAACATTTGATCATATTATAAAACTAATGATAATTCAACAGTGTAGGTATCCGCCTCGTCGTGAATATCCAAATTATACTTTCCGGGGTACAAAAGCTTCAGGCGCCGAACCACGTTGGTCAACCCTATTCCGCCCATCGCATCCCGGTTATTGGTATGCTTTTTATTTTGCAGATGCAGATGCAAATGGGATTCATCTACATCTATCAGCAGCCGAATCGGCGTCAGCGGGTTATTGGCCACACCATGTTTAAATGCATTCTCAATAAAAGCAATGAGCAGCAATGGTACGATCTGCTGCCCCTCAACGTTACCGACTATCTTAAAATCGATAAACGCTTTATTGCCAAAGCGTATTTTCTGCAAATCGATATAATTCTGCAGGTACTGCAATTCTTTGGCAAGGTCAACCTTGTTATCGTTGCACTCATACAGCATATAACGCATGATCTCCGATAATTTCAAAATGGCCTCGGGCGTGGTTTCCGACCGCTGGTAAGCGAGCGAATAGATACTGTTTAAGGAATTGAAGAGAAAATGCGGGTTGATCTGTGATTTTAAAAAAGCCAGCTCCGCGCTCAGCCGTTGATTTTCCAGATCGCGCTGAATGCGTTCGTTCAAAAACCAATCGACCGAAAATTTTAAAGCGGTACTTAGGAACAGGAACACCAGGCTGGTAAACAGGGCGCTGATGAAATACGAGCCAAAACTAACCAGGTGACCCTTCGACCGCAGCAGCACATAAGGTTTAAACAGCACCGCAACACCGTATTTCCCAAAACAAAAAACCAGCAGTACAGCCACAACCGACGCCGCATAAAGGCCATAGCGCTTTTTATTTAAAAACAGGGGAATAAGTACCAGGTAATTAATATAAAAAAGGCCAAGGTTTATAACGGCAAAAACAACAAATAACACCAGGATATCGGCCGTACTAAGCTTCGAGTCGCTCACCGCTACAAAAACCACAAATGTCACCATCACCAACCAAAACAGGATGTGCCAAAGGATTTGCCAGCGGTTCTTCATCAGCTAAAATTAGTGTTTTAAATGTGGTGCAAGTTATAATTTATATATAGATGAATGCTTTATCGATGAACTGCCTTTTTTTTACGACAAACGCTTAGAATCCGATTACCCGCTGTTCGTCTACAAATCCTGTGCGTTGGTCTAATACTTTTTAGCGGGTTAAACTTTTGCCATTTCTTTGTATCATAAAATATCACACAAATGAAAAAGCTCATTTCGAATTCAAACCCCTTCATCCTGTTGTTGGTCCCTGTATTCTTCGCATTGATAATGGGTGTTAGTTACCAGCTGCGTCAGCACAGCGAAAATATCACGATAAAAACCGAACAGGCCACTTCGCTTTTCAGCAAAAGCGTAGGGCTAATAAAAACTGTTTGTTCGGTAGCTAAAGAAAAGCTATGGTAATTTATACGGAAGGGCTAACCTTCAAATTCGGCCACCAAACGGTGGTTAACTCATTATCGCTCCGTGTTCCCGAAGGCAGCATCTACGGATTTTTAGGACCGAATGGTGCCGGCAAAACCACTACCATTAAACTGCTGATGAACCTGCTGCAAACACAGGTGGGCGCCATCAGGATTTTTGAAAAAGACCTCCAAACCAACCGGATCGGGATCCTTTCGCAAATAGGATCGCTCATCGAACAGCCTGCGATATACGCTCATCTTACCGGGAAGGAAAATCTGCTCAATAGAGCCTTGTTGTTAGAGGTCCCCTCGCAGCGTGTTGACGAAATGCTGGATTTGGTGCACCTGAAAGATGCCGCGCACAAAAAGGCCGGGCAATATTCCCTGGGCATGAAACAACGCCTGGGCATTGGCCTGGCATTGTTATCCGATCCCAAGCTACTGATACTCGATGAGCCCACTAACGGCCTCGACCCAAACGGCATCATCGAAGTGCGCGAGCTGCTGATCAAATTAGTTACCAAACACCAGAAAACAGTTTTCGTATCGAGCCACTTACTGGCCGAAGTGGAACGCATGGCTACCCACGTGGGCATTATTAACCACGGCGAACTGTTGTTCCAGGGAAGCATTGATGAATTACAGGCCTTGAACCAGCCGTTAGTGCAGATCGAAGCTGAGAATACAGTTGACGCGGCGAATTTTTTAAAGCGAAATAACATCGACGTTGCCGACATTAACGAACACCAGCTATTTGTCCCCTATATCGATAAAAAACAAATGGGCGAACTGAATGCCCTGTTAAACCAGAATGGCTTTACCGTTTACAGCATCAGCAAACAGCAAAAGGACCTGGAAAAATTATTTTTAGCCATAACCCAAAACGCCTGAGCCATGAAAGGATTTATACTGTCATTCCGCTCCGAATTCTATAAAACGCGCAAAACCATGGCGTTTTGGAGTCCCATCATATTGCCGCTGCTGCTTTGCATGCTGATATTTATTGGCTTTTATTCCGGAAGCGACAAATTGGCCAAACAGCCGGGTGTAATCCTGTGGCTGGAATTCG
>Ga0302306_10001995_pt1 | contig 10667 bp, 5 predicted proteins | sample III_Palsa_E3_1_FD_198761 | JGI IMG/M metagenome (GOLD analysis project Ga0302306, IMG submission 198761) | Peat permafrost microbial communities from Stordalen Mire near Abisko, Sweden - III_Palsa_E3_1 | ecosystem: Environmental > Terrestrial > Soil > Palsa > Peat permafrost | place: Sweden...
TGGCATTTACCTGGTTGCTCACCCAGTTATTGGTATTCAGCTGCGCCAGGGCAATCGGGCTGATAAAAGTGCCGCTGCCATATGATGCGGGGGCGATGGTGAAACTACCATCCGGGTTAGTAGCCGCCTGGTCGGGGGCATTTGTCAGAGCCGTATAAACAATGCCGCCATTATCACTTGCCCCTACATTTTGATCGGTACGGTTCAATGTTATGTTCGAACCCAGTTTCCACCAATCTTTCACTTTTCCCTCAACATTGCTGCGGAAGGAGTAGCGTTTAAAGTTTGACCCTATAATGGTACCGTCCTGCTTTAGGTAACCGCCGGATATATAATAATTAATATTTTCGTTGCCGCCGGTCATAGAAAGCGTATGGCTGTCCATTGGCGAGGTTTTGAATACCGCTTTTTGCCAGTTCGTGCCCGGCCCAAGTAAACTTGGATCCACAAATTCACCCCTGCGGCCCACGCCGGTAACATCCGCTATAACATTTTCAATATTTGCATATTGTTGCAGGTCCATCATTTGCAGGAAATGCCCTTGCTGCTGCAAGCCATAGTAAGCATCATAATTCAGGTGCGCCGTTCCGTTTTTACCCTTTTTGGTGGTAATAATAATTACGCCATTTGATCCGCGGCTACCGTAAATAGCTGTCGCGGATGCATCTTTCAATACATCAATAGTCGCGATATCGTTAGGATTAATGAGGCTTAGGGGACTAATGGTATTTTCACCATTATTCTGATTTTGAGTGTAGGTGGCAGCACCATCAATAAAAACGCCATCAATCACATATAATGGTTCGTTTGAACCGGTAAGTGCTGTGATACCCCTTATATGTATCGAAGCAGAACTACCTGGTGCACCTGTACCTTCAGTTACGGTAGCACCCGCGACCTGGCCTTGCAGCATCTGGTCAACACTCACCTGCGGCAGATCTTCAATCTGTTTTGCGGTAACTGATGAAACTGCGCCATTAACGTCGCCTCTTTTTTGCTTACCATAGCCGATAACAACCTCATCTAAAGTCTGCGTTTCCTGCTTTAAAACCTACATAGGAAAAAGCCAGAATAGCATTTTCACCTGTTACGCTAATCCTGAAATCACCATTTATGTCAGTAATGACAGAATTTTGTGTGCCTCTTTCCTTGATGGTCACACCTGGCAATGGCGAACCTGTATCATCGGTTACCTTACCGGTAATGGATATATTAGCAGGTACTGGCCCGACCCGCTTAGCGGCAGTTGAGGCAAAACTTTGTAAAAACGTAGCACTTAGTAAAAATAATGTTACGTTCATAACAAGCATAGTTTTGTAAATACAGCTACGGGGCTTGCTACCGATATGTTCAGTAAAATTTTTATACATTTGAATTTAGATTAATTAATAATTGATTGTTTGACTGCAATTGGTTATGATCTGAATGCCAGTCTTGGCTATAGCCAGGGGCGATGCAAACGCCCCTGGTTTTATTTTCAGAATATCTTTAAATTTTTAAACCGCTATTTCATCCCTTATCTCCTTTCTTTAAATTAAAATGAAGTTTCCCTGAGTATATATATGTGGCATCATAAATATTTATTTTTCTTAACATTGATCGCGTAGACTGATTTTTTAACTAAATCAGTATTAAAACCCTCGCCATTTTCCAGTTTTACCGGATAAGTACCCGGGTTATTTGGCGCTCCGGTTCCCTGGAAGTTTGTAATCCTTAAATTTTTGAAATTGTTCACTTCAATCCCATTTGTTAGAAATGACATCCGCGGATTAGTCCAGGTTAACTTAAAATCGTCAATCGTTAATCCGCTGACATGCTCGGCAAGTAAACCGGGAATATTCCTGGCAAATAGTTGATCAGTATCGCCCAGTGCGCCCCTTAAATCGATATTTCCGCCGGCTATATCATTTAATTTGGTATCCACCAGTTCAAATGTTATATTTTTAAAGGATACATTTTGAATGATGCTTTCATCAGTACCATAAATAAGCATACCCGCTTCGCCCTTACAAATGATATTGTTAAACTGTACATTTTCTATTTTTCCCAGGGCAACCTTTTCCTTGCCCCGGATAGCCGATATATGTATAGGTTCGCCATTGCCCCACCAATCACCGGTTGGTATCCTTGTTTGAATGTACATATTGGTGAATGTGATGTTCTTTAAAGAACCTTCATCTCTTAAAAATATGCCTATACCCCTGGACGAATTAGTGATGTTTACGTTGCTCACGCGTATATTTTCAACCGTGTTCTGATCCAAAAAACCAATGCGGATACCACTTGAGTTGGATTGCAAATTGCAATTACTGATAATAATATTCCCTGAAAAGTGCCTGAGGTGGCGGAACCCAGGTATCTCAAAGTGATGATCGTAACCCACAATCGCTAAAGCATCATCGCCCGCGCGAATGTCACAACCATCGATAATCACATTTGAACAGCTGGTAACATCAATACCATCACCGTTAGGAATGAGCATATTATTCCATAAACGTATACTATTTACGTGTACCCCGTCACAGTCAGCAAAATGCATGCACCAAAAAGGTGATGAGGTAATAAAAATATCCTTGATAGTTATCCTTCGGCAATTGCTGAACAAAAACATTTGGTAAGGCCTTTCTTTAGGTTGTATAGGGCCGTCTCCAAGGCCGCTGTTTACGTGTCTGAAATTATTCTTTTGCCGAGTGTAGCGGGTCGTAAGCGTATCTAACCTTTTTGCGATATGGGTTTCGAAAAAGACCTCGCCGTTACCGTCGATCTGCCCTTCTCCGGTGATACTTACATTTTCGGCATTTTCTGTAAAAAGCATGCCCTTACGAACAGCATTGAATGATGGCTCAGGGATACTTAGTTCATAATCATTAAGATTTGCGCTGCCTTTTAATACCGCGCCACTTCGCAGGTATAAATGAACATTGCTTTTCAAATGCACCGTTCCAATTATAAATACACCTTCAGGTATGATCACATCGCCCCCACCGTTGGTGTTACAAGCATCCACTGCCGCCTGCACTGCTTTTGTGCATACTTTTTCTGAATTTGCCACAGCACCGTAATTAGTAATATTATATTGATTGGTTTGTGCAAAACAACAAGCCGTGATTAACACAAAGGCCAATGTTCCAATTAATTTAAAAACACGCTTATTACGTTGTAGCCGTTTTACCATAAATTTTTAAAATGAAAGAAATATTATTCAGGTCACTGCGATGTCTTAGAACGCCGTATAATTGTTGAACAAATTTATAGGTGCGGGTAATTCGGGTATAGCAAGAATGTTAAGTTCTACAACAAAAATGTTAAATAGTGGTATTAAGCGCGGTCAAAATGAATCCGGCAGCGGGGATAAATGACGCTCATTTCAACAGCAGAAACTATTGACGAATTTTCCTTGTTGCATAGAAAATTTATTCCTGAAGAAAGGCTGCGGATAAAGAAATTATTCCGCTGCAGGTTCTTTTTCCTTCTTATTAACCCAAATGGCATATTCCGAAGGCACGGTTCCGTACTCATCTTTAAATACCTTTGAAAAATAAGTCGGATTATTAAACCCTACTTCATAAGCAATGCTGGCAATGCTCAACTGGCTTTTTTCTAAGAGCTGAACAGCCCTTTTCAACCGGACCGTCCGGATACAATCAACCGGTGTTTTACCGGTAAGCGATAGCAATTTCTTATAAAGGGATACGCGGCTTAAGGCCATTTGGCTGCTGAGTTCTTCAACGGAGAAATTATGATTGGTAATGTTCTTTTCTATACAGTCAAAAACATTTTTTAAAAACTTTTCGTCTTCAGAAATAATCGTTAAATCCTGAACCTGGATATCCATTTGCTTTTGATACGTTTTTTTGAATGTTTGCTGCATCGATAGTAAGCCGTTGATTTTTGAAAGTAATATCTCAAAATTAAACGGCTTGCCTATATAGTCATTGGCACCATTTGTCAATCCGACTAGCTGGTCTTCCTCTTCGGTTAAAGCTGTTAATAGAATAATGGGGATATGCGTAGTGCGGCTATCGCTTCTGATTTTTTTGCAAAGATCCAAGCCATTCATTTCAGGCATGGTCACATCACTTACAATTAAATTCGGATGTAAAGCGAGTGCTTTCTGCCAGCCTTCTTTTCCATTTACGGCTTCCAGGATGTTAAAAGTATGTTTTAAATTATCCTTTAAGTAAAAACGTAAATCATCATTGTCTTCAATTAGTAAAACCACAGGCCTTTTCTCCGGGTCCTGAACGGGCTTTGCCGGTTTTGAAACCTCATAAGATTGCTCACTCACTGGAGCTGATGCGATCGGTTTATCATCTTCAATCTGTATGGGTAATTGTATGATGAAAGTGCTTCCATTACCGGGTTCGCTTTCCACATATATTTCACCGGAATGCATTTTTACAAATTCATGGCTTATGGCTAATCCTATCCCGCTTCCCTGGTTTAATAAGCCTTCCGGTAAGTTATCCTGGAAAAAGCGGTCAAAAACCTTGTCCTGCTTTTCCTTGGCTATGCCAATTCCCGTGTCTATTACTTTTATTTCCAATAATTGGTTATTGTCATCACCTGAATTGGCACCGATTACCCTTAGTAAAATACTGATATTTCCGCCGGATGGTGTAAATTTAAATGCGTTTGAAATTAAATTAAATAATATACGCTCGATCTTATCGTGATCAAATTTGGTTATTAAAGAATTAATTTCGCTTACAACTGAATAACCGATGCGGTTTTGGTCTGCCAAATCAGTAAAGGAAGAAGATACCTCTTTTATAAATGCGATAATATTGCCTTGTCGTAAATTAAGCTTTAATTCCTTGAACTCCATTTTTCTGAAATCCAGCAATTGATTTACCAGGTTTAGCAAGCGCCTGCCATTTCTTTTGATCATCAAAAGTTGATTTTTCTGATCTGGTTTGTCATTGCTTTTGATCAATGTATCAATCGGGGATATGATTAATGATAATGGCGTTCTGAATTCATGGCTTACATTTGTGAAAAATTTAATCTTCATCAGGTCAAGTTCATGCATACGCTGTGATTCTTCGCGTTCATGCATAATCCTCCGATCGGTTTCCAGTTTATCCTGCCGGGATTGAAATTCCTTTTTCAATTTGCGTATTCCCCTGTGACGGATATAAAATAATAAGCACAGGATAATAACAATATATAATATATAGGCGAACGTTGATTTCCAGAATGGCGGCAGTATTTTAATATTTAGCGTAATTATATTTAAATCGCCCGGTTGATTGGTGTTTTTTGCTTTTACTTTAAAAATATAATCACCGGCGTCCAGGTTGGTATACGTGGCTTTGCGGGAACTGTTTTGTGAGGTTAGCCATCCTTTGTCAAATCCCTCCAGTGTGTACTGATAGGTTATTTTATCAGGATTGAAATAATCAGATTCAGCGAATTCAATACTAAAAACATTTTCATCATGATTTAAAATCAACGAGCGGGTTGCTGTGATGGATTTTGTTAAAACAATCTTTCCGCCAATAGTATCCCCTACATTAACGCTTTTGTTGAACAATTGAAAATCGGTAAATACCAGTTGTGGTTTTATGTTAAATGAGCTTATATTTCCAGGATTGAATATATTAAAACCATGATCACCCCCGAATATCAAATCGCCATTCCTGGTTTTCAATGCCGCGTTTGCGTTAAATTCACTGCCTTGGAGCCCATCAAATACGTTATATTTATGAATTTCATATGGATAACCGCTGCCGCCTTTAATCAGCCGGATACTGGCAAGGCCATTCGCAGTGCTCATCCAAATCCGGCCGTAGTTGTCCTCTAATATATTCCAGATATTATTACTGGGCAATCCTTGTTTCTCTTCAATATTTATGAATTTACCGGTCTGCGCGTTTAAAATGCTTAAGCCCTCCTTAGTGCCGACCCAGAAAAGGCCGGTATGGTCCTGGATAATACTGTTGACATCGTTCGCAACCAGGCTATTCCGATTGCCAGGTTGGTTCACATAATGTTTAACCCTGCCAGTATTCCGGTCGATAACGTCAATTCCTTTATCCCTTCCTATCCAGATATTCTTTTGCTTATCTTCATAGATAACCGAGGTGTAATCGGATAACATAGGATAATGGGGATGATCAAAATCATCTGTTTTTCTGTTATAAATATTTAAACCGCCTGCAAAAGTGCCAACCCATAATTGCTGAGACGCATCTTCGATAATGCTATAAACACGGTCGTCCGACAGACTCCGGGGCACATTGTCTTTATGTCGGTAATGAATGAATTTAGACCCGTCGAAACAATTTAAACCTCCAAAATAGGTTCCTATCCATAATCTATGTTGGTGGTCAATACATAAACTGATAATGATATCATTAGATAAACTATTGGCATTGTCCGGATCATGTTTAAATTGCGTGTACTTTTTTGTTTTCCTATTGAAATATATTACCCCTCCGCCATTTGTACCTATCCATAAATTATCATTGGCATCTTGTACAAAACAATCTACATCTTCATACGGTAAACTCGCATTATCCATAAGATAATGGCGAACCAGTGGAAATTGGATTATACCCTTATGAAAATAGCTAATCCCTTGTTTAAACGTACCTGCCCATATGATGCCCGTATTGTCTTTATATAATACCACACTATTTCCACGTAACGACTTTGGATCATCATCTCTGTTAATCAAGTATTTAACCGCATGATTGGTTTCATCAACCAAATTAATGCCACCGTGATCTGTGCCGATCCAGATGGTATTTCGATCCCCCTGTACTATGTTATTAATGATATTTGAGTTAAGGTTGATCGCCGGGCTGCCCTTAACATAATGCAGTAGGCTGTTCGCATTCGTATCATAACAATATACACCCATTGAAATTCCCGAAATATATATCCACAAATTTTGGGCGCTATCTATCATCGCCGAATAGGATTCAGATTTACCGTTATTCGCTTTGTATAAGTTATTGTTCCTTAATGCTATCTTATTTGTCCGGACATCGATCTTATCAATGACACCATCATTGTAAATTAGCCAAACAAAATCATTATCCCCTTTTGCAATGTCAGCTACATTATTTGAATGGAGCATTATTTTAGATGTCGGGGAAGCATTATAAAAGACGGTAATTTTATCTCCGGGATGATAGCAATAAATACCTTGACCGTTTGTTGTAAACCAAAAATTTCCTTTGTTATCTTTTTTAATTGAGCTTACCTGATTTGCGAAAATATGATAGTGCCGCAGTTCCTGGACAATGTCATTAGAAAAATTTTCAGTGGCGGGGTCATAAATACTAAGTCCATTATGGGTGTACACCCACATCTTCTGATCTGGCCCTTCAAAGATGTGTACAACATAATTATCAAATAATGAATGGGCATCGCTTGCATCGTGTTTAAATATTTTAAACTCATATCCGTCGTACCTGTTTAAACCTGAAGTTGTACCAAACCACATAAAACCTTCAGCATCTTTATAAATACAACTAACCCGGTTATTAGAAAGGCCATTTGCAATATCCAGCTGAGAAAATTGATACTCATTATTCTGCGCATATAAACATGGCGACATTATAATAAATAATGCCATTAATATATAAATTCTAAAACCCATAGCCGGCAATTGGTTTACAGTTTACAACTGATGTACTAAATTATTTATAAATGTAATAAATACACTAATAAATTCAAATAAAGTAGGAATGTAAATTTACACCATTAAACCGGTAAATTCGTATTATGCTCTGGTTAATTTACTATCAGGTAAGGCATGGTAAATATTCAATATCTGGCAAGTATTGCCGGCACTAATAATTGTCGCTTACGTTGCATATCCGAACTTGTTTATTGCTGTTTACAAGTCAAACAGATCATGAATGCCGGGGTGAGAAACCGGTTAATTATCCGGATGATTAAATTTAACATACTATTATTGGGTATGATAGCTTCTTAATTTATTACGTATAAAATTACCGGTTTCTGTAAGGTCAGCTGATGCCCACTTTCCATTTGACGGCGAGCCTGGTTGTAAAATCGAACACAGTTCGCCTGGCTTGTCAGATACTGACCAATTAACCCAGCTGATTCTATTGCTTTCCAAAAAATCAAACCAGGCTTCCCATTGTTTATAATCAATATGGCCGCTTCCCGACGCTTCCGTTCCGTTGCTTTCCGTTACAAAAATTGGGATATTTTTACTTATGGCATACGCGCAATCATCCCTTAACCATTGTCCGTGTGTTGCTGCGTAAAAATGAACCGTGTACATAATATTTGAATATCCTGTAATGGGAGCGTCAGCCACATAACGAATTTTTTGGTCCCAATAAGGGCATCCGACAATAATGATATTGCTGGTATCATATTGTCTTATTCCGGCGATTACCGCCTGTGCATAGGATTTAACCTGTGGCCATGATTGCGTATTATTTGGCTCATTCAATATTTCATATAAAACATTCGGGTATTTGCCATATTGCATTGCCATCATTTTAAAAAACGCAACGGCTTCATCCTGGTGGAAAGCTTCGCAATGCCAATCGATAATGACATAGGTTCCTTTTGCAATTGCCGCGTCTACCACAGTTTTAACGTTACTTAATTGCTCGTTTTGGTCATTTAAATAACCTTGAGGCCCTTCAACACCCATTGAAGCCCGTATCACATCTACTTTGAAATCATCAGTTAGCCAGTTTACTACGTTAGCATTCCAATATTTAGGCCAATAAGTGCTCCAGCCAAGGCTTTGACCCCTTAAACTTATGGTCTGGCCGCGCTGGCTTTTAAGATATCTGCCCGAAACATGGAGTTGTCCATATTTATTTACCGGCAATAGCGCGGATGAGTCTTGTTTTGCTAAGCGCCATGACCTGGCATTTGTCGAAACAACGGCTTTAGTCAAACCAGCACTTGCCGTTTCAAATTCTTTAAACGAAGTTAAAACCAATAATAGCAATATTGGCCCTGAAAATAATTTTAATGTGTTCATAAATAATTAAATTCTTTAAAAATTGATAACCAATAACTGGCTGCCTCCACTATTTCCGGGTGTGTTTCCTTTTTTAGGAAAATATTTTTTATTTTCGTAAAGCGCTGAACAATCCGTTGGTAATAATTGTGGTTGTGGTGTCGTTGGCATAGCCTTTAAGGGTACAGGTAAAGCTTCCCTGCATTACCTCATTAGTTATGGATGTAATATTAACATACCCTCCGGTGCCCGACTTGGTAATTTGTGCATTGCCTTTATCATAAGAAAATACGGCAATTATGCCGTTAGGCTGCAAAATATTACCGGTGTTATTAAAATAATACGTGCCTATTTGTGGCACAAAGTAAAAGTGAATTTCAAACAATCGGCAAATTGTATCATTACCCTGGTCTATGCCGCTAATGGTGACAAGGCTTTGACTATCAAGCATGCTTTCATGAAAGGCAGATTCACCCAGCTTATCAATCTTCCAGGGGAGGCCATTTATCACTGCACTCATGTAATATGGGGTAGTACTTGCCGGGCTTATGGTTTTCTTTCCACATCCGGCAAGCAATACCATTAAACTAAGCATAATTGACATTTTTTTCATCTGTATGGGATTTAAACAGTCATAACGGTTACCAATTAAAAGTTATCACCGGGTGTATTTCACCCATAGGTGGTACCATCATACTCACTATATTATCTTGAAACAGGAAGTTGTTAATTACACGATCATTTATTAATATGGAATTAGGTTTTTTAGCGCAGTAGGCTTTAAACAAGCCCCCTTCATAAAGCGTAATCTTTGATTTTTTAATCGTATTATTTTGCGCTATTATAGTTGCCGGCGCGTTGTATTTTTGTGTTAATCCCAAAGGGGCAAAACCATTTTTTATCGGGACTATATAATAAAGCTGATAACCAAGCCTAAGCAGGCTTACCTGATATTGTTGATATTTCCTGGCAATTTTAACCTGCTTTGAAAAATATTCATAAATAACAAAGTCATTGCCGGTAATGCCATCAACATCCGCCGCGCAAAAGCTGCCAGAAACACAATCCGCATCGGCAGCGTTAAAAATACCTAACAACCCGGTATGGCCAACTGATGAAAAAGCCTTAAATATTTTTTTGCCCTGTACCTGGAAAAGACAGTCAGCAGTAGGCAATAAAGGTTTTTCGGAATGTACAATACGGCCGTTATGGTAAACCAACGCATTTAAAATATTGTAATTCTGATCCCCCGGCTTATCAGTAATATATATCGGCCCGCAATTTAAAGCCCTGGCAATAGCATGAAAAACAGCATTCGGGCTGCCTGATTCAAACATATCAAAGTCAGGATAAACCATTTGCGAAAAATATATTGAATTATAAATAGCCTGCAAAACATGAGCCGCAGCATTGCCCTCCTGCATATTATACCCCTCATTTTTTTTATAGGGAAAATAGTCTTCTACCGTGCGTGCAACAGCCGACGTCCCAAAATTCAAATATGCATCTGGGGTCATATCCATGCAGTTTATTAAAGTCCCTTTAAAATATTTATCGGATGCTTTGTATATAGCCTGATGTATATTTGCAGAGAGTGAAAAGACGGGATAATTATTTAGCGCCATTCTTTCGGCGACTAATTGGTTATCAACCTTTGTAAAATCAAATCCCTGTTGTTTAAAGTAGCTATACCAGGTATTAT
>Ga0302306_10001999_pt1 | contig 10656 bp, 6 predicted proteins | sample III_Palsa_E3_1_FD_198761 | JGI IMG/M metagenome (GOLD analysis project Ga0302306, IMG submission 198761) | Peat permafrost microbial communities from Stordalen Mire near Abisko, Sweden - III_Palsa_E3_1 | ecosystem: Environmental > Terrestrial > Soil > Palsa > Peat permafrost | place: Sweden...
AAATTCTTTAAAGAAGTGCGCAGCGTAATTTCTAAGCAAGTTCTCGTCGCGGTCTACTTTTTTAGCGAATAAATGTTGCCTGCTTTCTTGAAATTGATATCTGGATACTTGTAAAACGTAGTCTATGAGATCGTGCTCATAATCCTTCACCTGATAAATTTCTTCGACCAATAAATTTATCGTTTTAAGGCTTTCATTATCCACAGGCATGTTACCCAAATGAAAGCTGGAAAAATGTTCTTTACAAGGAGATAAGAATACATCGACAAGGCGTATCAATTCCGAGATCGTTTTTTGGTCAGATTTCAGAAATGGAAATGATAAGTATTCTTCGTCCAGCCGTATTTGTGGCCTTGTCGACACCCCCCAGCCACAAGACTTTATAAAAATGAAATAAAGGTACAATTGTGAAATTGCATAGGCATATATCTGTTTAATGGTTTCAGGTTGCGTTTCTGAAGCTATTGAGTATATCCCTTTCCGGAATACGGCGGTTTCGTCAACGAATGAAATAAGTGGATCGCTTTCATCCTGGTTTTGTTCTTTAAACAAGATTTTAAGACCCTGAAATACTTCCAACCTGCGTCCTCTTGAGAGCACGGTATCGCTTGCTGTTAATTTTTTTTGATGATTAATTGGTGAATAATATTTTTTCACCTCGCTGTTTTCTAAAATTGGCAGGCCTTCAAGTTGCAGAAAAGGTTTGGCATCACTACCCCGTTCAATGCCTGCACCTTTAAATATTTCTTTATCGTCAATAAGGTCAGAAATTTTGAGTCCGAATTTTTCAAGTCTCTTTAAAAACAGGAAATCCAGGGTGTTACCGTACAAAGCAACTTTAAACATCCAGTCGTTTTCGATAAAATGTTTTTGCTGAATGCGTTTTTGGTCGTACTTCTCAACGACTAATGTTTTGAAATATTTTAGAAATATGTTCGATTTAACCGATATATGTTCGACAACATTGTCGGAACAATTTTCTACATCCGACAATCTAAAATAGACAATCGCTGCAGGGTTTGATTTTTCTTCGAATACCAGTCTTCTTACCGGGGATAAGTCAAAAAATTTTGTCAGGCAATAATTCGTGAGGAACTCTGACTTAAATGCCCTGTTTGTTTTTGAAATATTGTAAAAAATGGTGCTCGTTACAATCAAGGCAACCGAAGTTTGCGGTTGCATAAAATCCTTTGTGCGTAACAAAAATGATTGTGCTATCTCAAAACGACCGGTGACTTTCTTATTTACCTTCAACCAAGCTAAATGTTGCTCGTCTTTGTTGCTTTTCCAGGGTGGGTTTCCCAAAATAAATTGCAACTTCTTTGATTTAATCGTATTATTAAAATCATGAGATGTATCAAAGTAATCGGCACAAAATAGATTTTCAGATAGTAATACTGGAAATTTAAAATTGTCAATGATTGTCTTAGGATCTTGATAATCCAGCATCGCGATGTAAATCGAAAAGCATGAAACCTTTAATGCCTGTTGATTAAGATCAATACCGAAAAGATTCTTTTCTGCTAATTCACGTAAACGGACTTTACTTATTTTGTCGCCGTGCAAATGTTTTTCAGCGTCAACCATTCGGCGATAGGCTTGAACAAGAAAAATTCCGGACCCACATGACGGATCGAAAATGCGACATTCCGAGGTCTTCTCGTTTTGGAGATAACGATCCACTGTATCGCCTAAAATGTATTCTACTAAAAATGACGGGGTGTATACAGCAGATTGCTGTAATTTAGTTTCATCGTTAATAAGTGACTCGTAAATTCCGCTAATTATTTCTACAGGAATAATGCTAAAATCAAAAATATCAAAGTAAAATTCTGATAGATTGTCAAACAATGACGGAGTGGATTTATCTTTTCGGCCATCAAAAATTAGTGATACCGAGTTCGCCTGGATGGGAGACAAATGAATATTCGCATCGCGAAATAAAACGCCGTTGAATCTGTCATTTAAAAAAACAAAGAATTTATCAAGTTGATTTTGATCGGCAATCAATTTACTAAAGCTTGCGCGACGCTCAATCAATGTGTCCCCAGTGATATATTCAGTGGGAATTTGTACATTTCTATCAATCAAGTACCTGATAAAAATCAACCTTAAAATTAAAATATTTGCATCATCTTCGCTCAGAACGCCATCAATATTTTTAGTGCTGTCTGAAAGCTTTTGCCTAACCTCCCTTATATTGTCAAAAAGGCGCTGGTTTACTCTCTTCTTTTGAATATTGTTGCCTTTATAATAATTTGTTTGGAGCCACTTCCAACTTTCGCCAGTTTGAAGGCTCCAAAATGAAAATAAAGCATTGCGATCAGAGTCGTCAAGTTTGATATATTCCAGCCGTTCTTTCTGCTTATCATAATTAAAGGCATTGAAAAGCTGCACCTCATCCCCTTTTACAATAAAAATAAGAGGTGCGTAATCAAATGACCATACCTGTCTGTGAATTTGCTGTTCCCGTTCAGGGAAATCATTAGTAGTTAGATCAAAGAATAAGACAAATGGATGTTTATTAAATACAAAAAACGCCTCAGGAGAGATTATTTCCAGTTTGTTTCGAATATCCAAGTTCAGCACAGCATCTAGCGCACCGGGCTCTGTCCCTGTAAAAAAGACAGATGACGAGTCTAATAAATTCAGGCTGTTTAACAGCTCTGTTAGCGCTTTACTTATCAATTTTAAAATTTTAACGAAACTAACTATTATCTACCTAGGTTTCAATGACCGGATGAATTATATGAGCATTTGCCGGATCAAATTTAATACTAAAATTGTTAGCAAAGAAGATTTATAACAAATATGTACCGGCTTGAAGTGTTAAATAAATTGCTCAATGATCAATCGTATTGAAATATCGCCACATAAAGTTGATCTTAATTATACATACATTTGATAAGGCATACCCTAATTTCTTACTCGATGACCTTCACTTACGACGAACTTCAAGCTGCTTATATAAAGCTGAAAAGCTATGTTTACTACGACGCGACCAATCTGTTTATGCGTAAACAGTTGGCGAATTTTGAAACTTTCCAAGTTGATCCCGGGTCGGATCCTTCGGGTAAAATGGCGTATGTCCACCTTCGTAAACATTTTAAGGTTGCGTATGATAAGAATGAAACGATCTTTGAACAGAAGTTGCGGGATATAAGTTTGGCGCTCAATCATAACGAAGAGTATCCGCAATTCTGGAACAAATTTATCGGTCAAGTAAGGCCGCAATTCATCCCGAAAAAATTAAGCGGTGATGAACGTTCTAAAATCATCACCAATAGGAGAGTTGCCAAGCAATACGAGGCATCCCGAACCACGATTTTCATAGATGCACCGATTGAAGTACATTTATTGAGTGTGCTGTGGATTCTTCGAAAGGGATGTCATCTGGATAGTGAGTTATATGATGGCTGTTTAGGCAATAGGCTATTGCTCAATAAAAATAAAGATAATGTAGTGCAAGGCTCAGGTTTGTTCAAACCCTATCCCAGGCAATATCAAAAATGGCGGGATGATTCTGTGGCAATCGCTCGGGAACGTTTGGCCGCGGGCGAAAATGTTATGTTGCTTAATCTGGATATTAAGGACTATTTTTATTCGGTAAGAATTCCGGTAACCGATATTAACCCGCGGGATGAAAATGACAGGGATAAAAGTTTTTATGAATTGTTCGAGCGTGTACACAGAGAATTCACGGAGCAATTGGCCGGTGTCTACCGGCTGCCTTATCCGTTCTTGAGTGAAGTCGAAGGAAACGAAGAACAGGAACCCTTGGTCGTTTTGCCCATTGGACTGCTTTCATCATTCGTACTCGCCAATAATTACTTGAAGGACTTCGATGAGCGGATCGTTCATCGTTTTAAGCCCGCATATTACGGCAGGTATGTTGATGATATTTTGATGGTTATTACGAACCCGCAAGTGCCTGCAAAAGTGGATGGTCAGGTATCAGAGCTTAATTTTGACCTGGAAAACTATCAGACTTGGCTATCGAAATGCGGATTTGACAAAGGCGAAAACGAGTTGTCAGTGGAAACAGTCGACGATTTAACAGATCTTGAACTTTTTGTATTAGAAAATTTCAGCAAGATTATTTGCCTTATCGATACACCAAAATTTCTGAAACCCGGAGAGGATGTTGGCGACGATGAACGGATATTTAAGCTAAACGGGTATCCGCGCCTTTATTGCCAAAGCGAAAAAACACTTCTACACTATTTCGATGCGGACGAATCTGAATTGGTAATAGATAAGTTGAAGAAAGATTTGGAGGAGAAATCGAGCGAATTCCGAAACTATGACAGTGCCGACAACGAAGAGGACTTTGAAAAGAGCGCCTACCATTTACTTTATGACGGATCGAGTCACAAAATACGCACTCTGAAGGATTACAAAGAAGATCGGTTTGGTATTTCAGTGTACCTATCAAAGAAAATTCACAATACACTAAAAGTTGGCGACAAAATTTCTGAAAAAGAAGCGCAAAAATTGATTAAGCTTTTTAAAGGCGCGAATGCCTTAAATTTTTATACGTTATGGGAAAAGGTTTTTACTTATTTATTAGTAAATAATAAACCGGCAGAATATGTGAATTTCTATATTAACTGTGCTGACGCCATTGTGAAACTAAAGCCCAAAAAACGGACCATTCGGGTGAGCACTGACGATTATCAAAGATCTTTGCTTGAACATTTGGATTGCGCGCATGAACTTTCGCTGGCGCTGCAACCTTTATTCCTAATGACTGCTCCCAAGGTAAGACAGTCACTTAAAATATATTTCAACAGGATGAAAAGGGTACATCCCTTTTTTGAAGAACGTGATGAACCTACATTGGACGATAGTAGTTTTCTTTATCGTTTCAGAGATGCTAATCTTATCCGGCATCACTTTGTGAGTCAGCCACTTATCAATTATTGCGATTTAGGAGAGAAAGGAAGCTACCGCTTTGTACAAGTTCCGTTTGACAAATTCAGCCCCGATCCGGAAAAATTTGCGCATTCGCCGCGACGGGTCAAATATTGGGAATGCTGCCTGGCCATGTTTTTTGCGGAGTTAGGACGATGCCAGGTCGAGGGTGTGCAATTAAACGATGACGATACGGTGATAGGTATTTATCACAAGGATGGTCAACATTATCTCAATGGTGCTTTCGACCTTTATCTCAATGCGAATGAAATCCATATGGCTTCATCTGCTTCTGTTGTTACTAAAGGACTCGGCGCATTTTTTGACCATAAAATACCGCCCGGCAGCGATGGCGGGATTGAAGAATTTCATTTTCACTCTGGCACACGAAAGCTAACACCTAAAATAGCGGTTTGCAATACCATCGTAAAGGAGGCTAATATCAAACTCAGCCTACGTGGAAAGGCTAATACCGACAAAGAAAGATTTGAAACGCTTTCCAGGATTTTCCAACAAACAAAAGAAACCGGGGCGGATATATTGTTGTTCCCCGAATGTTTTATCCCGGCCGCATTACTCAGCAATATAATTTCGTTTGCCGTCAAAGAGCAGGTAATGACCGTAACGGGATTAGAGCATATTACCGTAGGCGGATTTTCATTTAACTATATCGTTACGATATTGCCGTTCGAACGTGACGGAATCAAGGATTCAGCCGTTGTTTATCGGCTGAAAAATCACTATTCACATGCTGAAGAAATGATGGTAAAAACAAATCATTTCCATGTGCCAAGGCCCGCAATAGCGCTGTATCAGTTATTTATTTGGAAAGGCATTTACTTTTCGCCATACTATTGCTTCGAAATTGCTAATGTCCTTCATCGCAGTCTTTTTAAAGGTAAAATTGACTTATTGATTGCGTGCGAATGGAATCCGGACATAAACTATTTTTCTAACATTGTGGAATCGATCTCGCGTGATCTTCATGTCTTTGTAGCCCAAGTTAATACGAGTCAATACGGCGATACCAGGTTAACACGTCCGGCAGAAACGGCACGAAAAGATATTCTTAAACTAAAGGGTGGCTTAAATGACACCGTGCTTGTTGGCACGATCGATATCGAAAAATTACGGGAATTCCAGCGTGAGTTGTACATGACTACAAAAGATGACAAGTCATTCAAGCCGCTTCCGCCTGATTTTAAACTGGAGGATGTACTGAAAAGAATTGAACATCAGTCTGTGCTTTAGTTTACGATTTTCTATTTTTTGACAGGAAAATTCCTCAAATGCGCTGACTTTCACGTCGGTTACGCATTTGAGGAATTTGTTGACGATCTGGGGTTAACAAAATAGCCCTAAATTAACTTTATAATCTATAAATACGCGTTAAGGATTGCCGTGAAAAGCCCACAGCAACAGCGAGGACTTGCAGCAAAAAGCCTGGGCCGAAGGCAACGCCAAAATAATGTTAAGAGTTCCGGATATATTATTTTTTTGATTTCAATTCCTTCCTAAGCCCAGGAAACTTAGGAATTGCTATTTCGAAATCGAAGATGGTGGAAGGCTGTATTTCAAGCGCTTTGCAAACTGCTATTAAATGACTGACAGAAACATTGTTTTTGCCTCGTACTATTCGATAAACCTGGCTGTAGCTAAACTCTGTACGGTCCTGTATGTCCTCTAATGTGATGCCGCTACTTTGCGATCTCTTCCATAGCTTCTCCCTGATTTTTTCTAAAGAGGTTGTATCTATATACTGTTTCGGCATCAAACAAAAGGAGTTCAAAAACTCTACTTTTATTATTCCAAATTTGGAATATTATGTATTAATGTTTAGGTTTGTTATTTATGTAAAAAGGCTTTTGACATTATTTGGATTGTAATGTAAGTCTACAAAATACATGAAGATTATTACATTTGCGGTACTCAATATAAAAATAATAGAGCACTGCTAAAACGAGCTTCGCCACTAAATCTAGTAAATTTATCCAAGCGAGGTAAGTACAGCATCTGTTCCCTATACAAGTTATAGGGTACGGTGCTTGCTTATTTCTTTACTTGGAGCCACCCGAAAGGGTGGTAGGCCCACTAGAGCCTTGTGGTAGAGAATAGCAAGTTACCGTGCCCTATTTCTTTGGCCCTTACTTCCTATCCTGAACGAAGCTCATCTTTTTCGATACGAACGAAGAAATGTGGGCCAATGCAGGATTACAAAATAATTTCCGACAATGAACTTATCCAACTTTTAAAAGAGTCGGACCATGCCGCCTATACCGAAATTTACAATCGCTATTTTCACCTCCTGTACGTTCACGGGTTTAAAAAACTGCAGGATGAAGGCCTGGCTAAAGATGTTTTACAGGACGTATTCGCCACATTGTGGTTCAAACGAGAATCAGACGTCGAATTGAGTAACCTTGGGGGATACTTGTATACTGCTGTCAGAAATAAAATATTTGATCTGTTTGCCCATGAACACGTGAAATCTAAATATCTTGATTCGCTGAATGCCTATTTAAGTACGCATACGAGTGCACCGACTGATCACCTTGTCAGGGAGAATGAACTTAAGGCCTATATTGAGAAAGAAATCCAGGCGCTTCCGCCTAAAATGAAACGCATATTCGAAATGAGCCGTAAAGCTAATCTATCGCATAAAGAGATAGCCGAAAAGCTCAACGTGTCGGAAAATAATGTTTCTAAGCAAGTGAATAATGCTTTACGATTACTAAAAACTAAATTAGGGTTGATCCTATATATTTATTGCCTATTAAAATTTTGATAATCATATTTTAAGCCCTTGATGGACTTGTTTTTATAATAATAATGTTTTAGTTTTAAATCTAATATTTCCCCAACTATTTAGTTACCCTAACTTCCTTTAAATAATGTTATATCTCCATACATCCCTTTTGGTTTTTCGTAGGAAGGTGTTTGACTTGTGCTGGTTTGGATTGCGAATTAATTTCCTTTTTTCACGGATTCCAGCAATAAACCGCGAGCTTATCATTCATAAAATTAAATAGCAATACAAATAATAATAAACCTTTAAATCAAAATTATGGAACTTGAAAAACTAATAAACGAAATCCAGACAACTGAACCAAAACCTGGTTTCAAAAAAAGATTAGAAAAGGTAAGAGCGATTGTTAGTTCTGATGGAACTGTTCTTAACTTAGAATCTGTCACTTTCGAAAATTTCGAAAGTCATACTAATCATTCAGATTGGGATAATCGAACTAAAAAACCAGCGCCTTTGGGAAAGCTTGTCAGATTAAAGTCCATTACGCTAAAAGCAGTTTCTGAAATTACGGGTCACACTGACCATAGTGATCATAACGATTTCAATAATATTCGATAAGCCTGCTCATCTTAGAATAATGGTATCAGCCAATCTATATGGTCCTTTGGAACTGCTAATTATCCAGGGTAGCCCTTTCTGTAATATTAATTGTTCCTATTGTTACCTGCCAAACCGAAATGATATCAGCAAACTTTCTTTGACCACTATTGACGCTATTTTTTCTAATCTTTTCTCTACTGATATTGTCCGGCAGGATTTTACTATTTGCTGGCATGCTGGTGAACCGTTGACGGTTAACAAAGATTTCTATCGTAAAGCAATCGCAATAGCGAACTCCAAAAATAATACAAACTACCAAATAAGAAATAATGTACAAACTAATGCGACATTAATAAATCAGGAATGGTGTGATTTCTTCAAAGAACTTGACTTTAAAGTCTCTGTAAGCATTGACGGCCCAGAGTTCATCAACGACCGGTGTAGGGTTAACAGAAAGGGCCAGGGCACCTTTGCCAAAACGATGAAAGGTATTGAATACTTAAAAAAGAACGATATTGAATTCAGTGTAATAACGGTAGTTACCGACTTTACATTGGACTATGCTGACGATTTCTTTGCTTTTTTTAAATCACTTAACCCACTTTCTGTTGGGCTTAATGTGGAGGAAATAGAAAATTTTAATGTTGCTTCAACCCTTTTCGAATCAGAAAATGTCTTCAGGCGTTATCATGATTTTATTGGCAGACTATTTGAGCTTTATTACAGCGATTTATCAATTGATTTTTATTTCCGTGAATTTGCACAACTTGAAAACTTTGTTTTTAAGAAGGATAAATTTATGACAGGTTTCGGGCAACAGACCGTACCATATCGAATAATTAGTGTTGATGTGAACGGAGATTTTTCTACCTTTTCTCCTGAGCTTCTAAACGCTAAATCAAAAGAACATAACAATTTTGCCTTCGGAAATGTGAAACACGATAACTTTCTTGAAGTACTTGCATCAGAAAAATTCAAATCCATTTACACTGATATTTTAAATGGATTGATGAAATGTAAAAAGAATTGTGATTATTTTTCCGTTTGTGGCGGGGGTACTCCATCAAATAAGTATGCCGAAAATGGAACGTTCGATTCAACAGAAACGAAACATTGCAAATTTAAATTTCAAGAAGTCTTTGATGTGTTTTTTGAAAACATTGAATATGAAGTCTTAAACCGATAAGCGGAATTTTAGTTTATGTCAGAAAACCTCAGTTCTAAAAACCTTTTCCATTTCACTGAAGAAAACGTCGTAAAAAGCATTTTACAGAGGGGTTTTTACGCCTTGTACCGCGAAGAATTCGTTTTAAGCATGGTATTTAATAAGCACATGAAAGCTCAATACATCCCCATGGTGTGTTTTTGTAATATTCCGCTCACGATGGTCAAAAATCACTGCGAAATATACGGCAGTTATGGGATAGGCCTCAACAGAGAATGGGCGTTAAAAAATAAAATAAATCCAGTCTGGTATAGTTATGCGAATTCTGCGCTTATGAATAAGTTCAATGATTCGCAAAAGGAATATGAACAGCTTGTAAAAGCAGGTATAGACCCCAAGGCTGAAAGGGCGATAATTAACAATTTTATTCAGCCGCTTTTGTACATCAAGCCGTTATATGGCAAAAGCAAGAAAAATACTGACACTTCTTTTTATGATGAGAAAGAGTGGAGATTTGTGCCGAGGTTGAAACATTTTAATAACACTTTTATAGCCCACAAAACCGTACAACAAGGCAAACTTGACTTTAGGTATTCCAAAAATCCCCGAAATAAAATACCAATTAAATCTATTGGTGAATTAAATCAAAACATCTTACAGAACAAGGTCCAGTTTATAGCCCGATACAAACTTCGATTTAAAAAAGAGGATATAAAATATATTATCCTTAAAGAAAAATCGGAGGTGCCTGGAATGATTGATTTTATTAACACTATGATTAAAAAAGGTGTTAACCCTATCAAGGAAGAAGAAGAAGCGAAGGCCCTTTCTTCAAAAATCCTTACCCTTGAGCAAATTCATGAAGATTTTTAAAAATCATTTTTTTTTCGCATTTATTGGCTATAACGTATAGCACATCAAACCCTCATAGGTGACGAATAGTCTAAACTAAATTCTTTTTTTAATTCGTTCTTCCTTTCCTTAAGACTTGTCCGTTTTGTGTTAAAAATTGGCTAACCCCATATTAACATGGAAAAGGAAGAATTGAAAAAGCTGTTCAAAAAGTATTCCGAAGGCACCTGTACGGAACAGGAAAAAGCTTTATTGGAAAATTGGTACTTGCAGCATAATGAACAAGCCCCTATCATCAACTATAAGAAGATCAATGTTGCTAAAAATCTGATCTTTCTAAAGCTTCCAGGTAATGAAGCAAATTTCCTTAAAATAGGGA
>Ga0302306_10002004_pt1 | contig 10644 bp, 10 predicted proteins | sample III_Palsa_E3_1_FD_198761 | JGI IMG/M metagenome (GOLD analysis project Ga0302306, IMG submission 198761) | Peat permafrost microbial communities from Stordalen Mire near Abisko, Sweden - III_Palsa_E3_1 | ecosystem: Environmental > Terrestrial > Soil > Palsa > Peat permafrost | place: Sweden...
GCCCCAGTTTTCTATGCCGAGGATGCCGATCTCTTCGTTGCCGATCCTTAAGCGACGGTTTTCATTTCTCAATAGGTCCCAACCCATTGTTTTATGGCAGCCGGTTATTTCGCCGAAATTTTTTTGCTTTGCCTGGGCCGAGGGCCAATCGACATAGTCGCCATAGTCGTGATTACCCAGGGAGGAAAATACACCAAGCGGCGCTTTAACTTTGCTAAAGAGGTCCTGGTAATGGAGCATATCGCTGCTCATTACATTGACCAGGTCGCCGGTGAAAAATATAAGATCGGCCTTTTCGCGCATCAGCATGTCGACGCCGCCCTGCACCGCCTTTTTATTGTAAAAGCTGCCTGAGTGGATGTCGGATATCTGCCCGATCCGGAGGCCATCAAAGGCCTTTGGCAGGTTATCGAGGTAAAGGTCCTGGTACCTGACATGGTAATCATACAGGCCTTTTTTCATTTCGAGCCTCATAGCCGCGAGGGGAATAGTTCCGGCCAAAAGCCCTGCCTTGAGCAAAAATTCGGAACGCGGGATAGGGTTGCCAACGGGTTTGTTTGCCGGCGCCTTGGTGATGGGTTTTGACTTGCGGCTAAGCCGGACCAGGAGCCGGCGCAAATCATCGGCCAACAAAAACAAAGCAAAGCAAAACTCAAACAGCAGCGATACAAAGAAAAGCACAATCACAGCCAGCCGGAAGCCAAGGCTTACTTTAACATAAACCACCACCAGCAAACAGCTCAGCAATAATACCGAGTATGCCGCATAGGCTACCAGGAATGCTTTTGTACCCAGGAAGCGCCATTTTTTTGACAGGCTGCGCAATCCTGAAAAAGCATATCCGTCAATGAGTAAAACTACAATAACAAATAGCAACAGGTTAAGGGAAAACCCCTTCATAGTATAGCTTTAAACGTGAGTAAATTAATAACGGTCATCGTCCAGGTCGATATCATCATCGTCGGGCTGCAGGTTGAACAGGCTGTTGAACATATCGGAAAATGCGAAGCCATTGTCCAGGAAGCCCTTGTTCAATTGCGAAAACTCCGACAGGCCATGTAAAACAAATTCCATCAGCAGCAGCTCCTGGTTTTCGGCTAAACGGGGATGGAATTTTTTCACCAGGTTTTTTAAGCCGGTAACAGAATTCAAGGCTTTTTTGTATTCCTGCTGGGGCAGCTGGTCGATCACGGCGAGGTTGTTCCCGTCGCCAAACCAATTGATGATCTCACCGTAAGGATTAGGCGCCTTCGCTTTTTTCGATTTTTCAGGATCCGGGAAAAATTTCAGCATGAGTGTTTTGATGGCCTTCCCGATTAAAATATTGGCCACTTTACCCGGACCTTCCAGTTCGCCTTCGTAAACCAGCTCAATTTTACCGGTGATCGCAGGAATAACGCCAAGGAAATCGGAAATACGGACAACCGTGGTTTTCTCCTTGTTGATGAGCATCCGCCGTTCGGCATTGCTGATCAGGTTTTCATAGGCAGATATGGTTAAACGCGCTGATACGCCGGATTTTTTGTCGACATATTCAGAATTCCGCGCTTCAAATGCGATTTGTTCCACCAGGTCTTTTACCAGGCCATCCGCCTCTACAGCAATTTGCTGATCATAGGTCAGCGAAGCTTCCTGCTGGGTGATCTTGCGGGAAATCTCAACCGAACGCGGATAGTGGGTGAGGATCTGGCTTTCGATACGGTCTTTCAAAGGCGTAACGATGGAGCCGCGGTTAGTATAGTCCTCGGGGTTGGCAGTAAATACGAACTGTATGTCAAGCGGCAGCCGCAACTTAAAGCCGCGTATCTGTATGTCCCGTTCCTGCAAAATATTAAACAGCGATACCTGTATCCGGGCCTGCAGATCGGGCAGTTCATTGATGACGAAGATGCCACGGTGAGCGCGCGGAATAAGTCCGAAATGAATCACCCGCTCGTCGGAGTAATTCAACTTCATGGTGGCCGCTTTGATGGGGTCTACGTCGCCGATAAGGTCGGCAACGGTAACGTCGGGTGTGGCCAATTTTTCGGTATACCGTTCCGAACGGTGAACCCAGGCTATCGGGGTGTCGTCGCCATGGATGGTCACCTCATGGTGCCCGAACCAGGAAATCGGAGCTAAAGGATCGTCGTATAATTCGGAGCCTTCGATGTAGGGGATATATTCATCGAGCAGGTTTACCAACAGTCGGGCAATACGTGTTTTGGCCTGCCCGCGCAAGCCAAGCAGCAAAATATTGTGGCGCGAAAGGATAGCGGTTTGCAGATCTGGGATAACGGTATCCTCGAAGCCCACGATCCCTTCAAATCCACCTTCCCCATGCTGAAGTTGTTTAATCAAATTGGCCCGTAATTCTTCTTTAACTGAGCGGCTTTTATAGCCCCAATCCTTCAACTGGCCAAGGGTTTTTATATTTAATAGCTTATTCGTCATTCTTCATTTTTCTAAGTCCATAGCCACTACGCCATAAACCATCGTGTCAATTATTACTCCAACTTATCTCGATTCGTTTTTTCATCTGCATCCCGCATGTGCGGGAAACATTTGCATATCCGCACATCCACCATTCTCCGGCCATGAGCCATGAGCTATGATCCATGAACCTTCTCTCATCCGCACATCTGCTCATCCGAACATACTCATTTGTAATTACTTACCTCGATCAAATTCTCATCCGGATCGCGGAAGTAGATGGAATGCATTTTCCCCATGGCGCCGGTACGCTGCACGATTCCCTGTATTGGTATGTTTTTACTTTCTAATTCTGTTTTTATCTCGTCGAGCGAGCCTTCCACAATGAAGCAAATGTCGATTGCGCCGGGCGTCGGTTTGTCCGCCTTCGGCTCAAACTCCGATCCTTTTTGATGCAAGTTCAGCTTCTGGTTGCCAAACTTCAGCGCTTTTCTTCGAACCGAATAGGTTTCCACTTCCATGCCCAATATTTCATGGTAAAAGCTGCAGGTAGCCTCGATATCTTTTACGGTTAAAACCAGGTGATCAATTCGTTCAACTTTCATTTCTTTAGTTCATGTGGTTGGTTCATAGTTGATGGCTCATAGTTCATAGCTGTTTTGTCACTGATAACATGACATTGCACATTCACACCCACGCTTCACACATCTCCATGTCCGTTTTTGCACATCGTTCCATCAGTGTTTTTTTCATCTGCACATTCGCATATCTGCACATCAAACCACATTTGCACGTCCCGGGTTCTCCGGCCATGAACTATGAGCTATGAACCATGAACCTTCTCCCATACGCATATCCGCACATCATCTAACCGTCCTTCTCCGGTTGCGAATATAATCCTCAAAAATATATTCCCCTAAACCATTCAGCGAACTGTAAAATGCTTTGCCGCCATTGGTTTCGGTAAATTTACGTACAAATTGCTGCAGGTAGGGGTCCTTGGCGATCATAAAGGTGGTAATGGGTATTTTTAACCGTTTGCACTGGGCGGCCATATTGAGTGTTTTGTTTACCACTTTGCGATCAAGGCCGATGCTGTTTTTATAATATTTCGTCCCTTCCTTTAAACAAGTTGGCTTGCCGTCGGTGATCATAAATATCTGCTTATTGTGGGTTTTTCGCCGGCGCAGCAAATCGGTAGCCAGCTCGAGGCCGGCGTAGGTATTGGTATGATAAGGGCCAACCTGCAGATAAGCCAGGTCCTTTAATGCGATAGGCCAGGCATCGTTGCCGAATACTACAATATCTAAGGTATCTTTTGGATACTTGGTTTTAATTAGTTCTGCCAAGGCCATCGCCACTTTTTTGGCAGGCGTTATCCGGTCCTCACCATAAAGGATCATCGAATGCGAAATATCGATCATCAGCACCGTGGAAGTAAGGGTTTTATAATCCATTTCCTCCACTTCGAGGTCGCGTTCGGTCATCATAAAGTCGCCGATTCCGTGGTTTATCTGGGCGTTGTGGATGGATTGCGTCATGTCGATCTGGTCGAGGCTATCGCCAAATTCAAATTCGCGGCGCTCGGCATTTTTTTCATCTCCCTGGCCGGATTGCGGGGAGCGGTGGTTGCCTTTGCCTGATTTTTTGAGCTTGCCGAAGATCTCCTCCAATGCGGACTGACGGATACTTTGCTCGGTTTTGGCCGTTATCTTGAATTCACCCTTGTCGTTTTCCTCGGTGAGGTAGCCTTTCTCCTTCAGGTCGTCGATAAAATTACCCATGCCATATTGGTCGTTGGTAATGTTATACTGCTTGTCGAGCTCGTTCATCCAGGCCAAAGCTTCGCCTGCATCGCCCGATGTATAATTCAGCAATTCGAGAAATAATTTGAGCAACTCATCAAAGCCGCCTTTCGGTAATTGATTTGGGGTAAACTTCGAAAATTCAAAACCACGCATACGGAACCCTTTCTAACTATAAAGAAACGGATAATTTTTTTTAAAAGTTTGGTGAGGGCGAGATTAATTGGAATTGTTAGGTATGGATGACAAAGGGCTGACAAGGGGATGATTTTTTCCCCTCTTTGCCGATTTCGGCAGAGAGGCTCGACCAGCGAAGCGAAGTCAGGGCGAGTCAACTCGCCGTTATGCTTGGCGGTAATGTCCTCCGGGTTGACTCACCCTGTCATTGCTTCGCTCGACCACCCTCTCTTTTGCGGGGCAAAAAAGAGGGTAGCAGTTATCATGTACACGATGTGCGAAGATTGAAAAACTTTCAAACTCGTCAAATCTGCTTATTTTTTAGTATGGAGATTAGTGATTAGATTAGCCTAAACAAGCGTAAAAAATTGAACACTTCTTTCAAGGTAGATTATGTATTTCGCGTAACTGATAGAGGAATGGTGCTGGCAGGAACAATCACCGGCGGCGAAATAAGCGCAGGCGACATGGTTGAAATCGATGAAGGCCAAAACGAATTTCGGGTTGGGATAAAGTCTGTAGAAGAGATAAGAGATATAAGTCACAAGGTTAATATCCGGTTGATACTTGATCCCGTCGATCAGAGGCAACAGCAAACCTTGAGGAATTTGGACGGGCGCACGTTAACGGTTGTTAAAGCAAAATAGAAGTCTAGACGGCAATTATTTGCCTTGGGTTACCCTCGCAGGAGACGCAAGATATTGCGTCTCTACGCCCCGAAAATGTAACGAATTAAACTCAATCGCGTCTTATCCCTAAATGGTCGAAATCTTCCAAAACATCCGTAAAATATACACGTTCGCGCAACCATGCGAGGAATTGGCAGACCACATCGAATTTTTCTCGGAATCATCGCCGGAGGCGACGAAACAATACATTTCAGGCCGAAATTTTTCGGTGAAAATGTTTGCCAGCTGGACGCCTACCTTTTACATCAACCTGGGTGCGCCTTACGAAATCCAGGTAGGCAACCAACACTATTTTATCAGGGCCGATGAGGATATTTTGATCCTGAGAAACTCCATCGTTGAGCGTTATAATATCCCGACCGACAATATTTTTACAGTTAAATTTTACCCGGGCAGCCTGGAAGCTTTGCTCGGCATCAAACAGAAGCTATTGGCCGATAGGGTGGTAAGCCTCAAAAAAATACTACCTGCCAATTTGCTGCATCAAATTAAACAACCCATAGATTTTAGCGAGCGCGTAGCGCTGATGGAGCAATTCTTCCTGGCTAATTACCGCAAACAGCCTAATCATTATATCAAATTTGTAAAAGACGCCATCGATAATTTTTCGGAAGCCGGCCTCCAAGCCAGCAACGGCGCCCTTGCGGAACGGATGTTCACCACCTCGAAAACCATCAACCGCTATTTTAACCAGGTGATCGGCACCTCGCCTAAAAGCTATTTTTCCATTATGCGGGCCCGCACGGCGCTAACCGCTTACGTACAAAGTAGGCCGGATTTTATTCCGTATGATTACGGCTATTATGACATGAGCCATTTTTATAAAGACGTGGTAAAGTTTACGGGGCAAAAAGTTGGCGGCCATAGAAATTAGCGATTGTCCGTTTTTTACTAAACTTCTTTTTGGCGATGTCTTTACTTTGCTGAACAAGAAATTAAGATGAAAATCCAATTTATACTAAGCGCCCTGGTTTTAATTTTAACGGCACAGCGTTCCGTCGCCCAAAATCAAAAATACACCCCTAAAATAGAACCCTGTGCCTGCGTCTTCAAAGCCGACAGTAACCATAAAGAACATTGCGCTTACCTGGTGGTTCCCGAAAACAGGAACAAACCCAATGGCAAAACCATTAAGCTGCCTTTTATAATTGTTGAAAGCAATAACCCCAACAAGCACAAGGATCCGGTGCTCTACACCGCCGGCGGTCCGGGAGCGAGTTCCCTGCACGGGGTAACCTTTGTTCATCACCGGGAATTTTTAAAAGACCGTGATTACATCGCCTTTGAGCAAAGAGGAACTGCCTACGCCATACCCACGCTCTCATGCGATGGCATGGCCGAAGCCGAAAAAGAAGCTTACCGCAAAGACCTGCCGCTGGACAGTATGGTGGTGGCCGCCGCAAAAAAATGCCGGCAGGAACTGATTGCCTCCGGCATCGACCTTGATGCCTATAACACCATTGAAAATGCCGCCGATATTGAAGACCTGCGCCGCGCGCTCAACATCGATTCCATCAACCTCGTCGGCATATCCTATAGCGGCGGCCTGATGCTGACGGTGATGCGCAATTTCCCGCAGCATATTCGTTCTGTTACTTTAGACTCCGCCTTACCGGGCTTTGTCAATTACGAAGAGGATGCACTTTTCAGCATCAACGAGGCATTTAACCGGATATTCAGCAACTGCGATCGCGATTCTACTGATAAAGCCTTGTATGGAAATATGAAAGACCGATTTCAAAACTATTTCACCTCCATCGGCGATAAGGTATTCACATTAAAATATCTCGAAAAAGGCGCCAGAGACAGCATTACCATCAAGTACCGGCGTAGCGAGCTGCTTGATTTTTTGGTGGATAACCTGCAAAGTAACCGCGAGCTAAAAAATATACCTCATATGATCAATGAGATCATTGCCGGTAACACACAAGGCTATATGAAAGGGTATTTCGACGGTATTTTTAATTCAGGCGGTCATAACACGCTGGGGATGCGTTTTTCGATGTACTGTTCGGAGCAGATCAATTATGCCGATCAAAAACTTATCGACAAGCAGAATGAAATATTTCCCTACCTGGCCGGTTATCGGTTCAATGATGTGGATCACCCGATCTGCGATTGCTGGAAAGTTAAGTCGGTTGATAAAGTTGCCAAAACACCGGTTTATTCAAACATCCCGGTATTATTATCGTCAGGAGATACCGACCCGTACTGCCGACCGTTTTATAATGATTTGATCCATCATTATTTGCCTAACAGCCAACGCCTGTTGTTTACAGATAAAACGCACGGGCCGTTGTTGAATACCAGGGTGGGAGATGAGTTGCTGGCGCAGTTCCTGGCTAACCCGATGCGGAAAGTTATGCCCGACGGTAAAAGTGTTGTGGCTTATTAAATTTATGCGAAAAATGAAGAAATTTATATTCACCCTCGTTATCTGCGGAACAATTTTATGCTGCTTCGCTCAGCAGAAGGATAACCGAATCGTTATCGGGTTTACCGATACCGTCTATTCAAAAATACTGAACGAAAAACGCCGCATTTTGGTGCATATCCCCAATAACGACCGCACCAAACATTACCCGGTATTGTATATCCTGGATGGCGACGATCATTTTGAGTCGGCAGTCGCAATTGACGAGCAATTAAGCGGCCCGTTGCCTGACATGATCATTATAGGCATAACCAATACCGACCGCGAGCGCGACCTGACGCCCACCCATGTACAGCCCGACCGGATTATCGGCCCCGGCGACGCGGCAAAATCCGGCGGCGGCGAAAAGTTTTTGACATTTATTGAAAAGGAACTGATTCCCTATGTCGACGCACATTATCCCACTACAACGTATCGCGTTTTCAGCGGTCACTCGCTCGGTGGCCTTACGGTGATGAACGCCTTTTTTAATCATACGGGCTTGTTCAACGCCTATATCGCTATCGACCCCAGCCTGTGGTGGGATGGCCGCCGGTGGGTTGAATCGCAGGAAACCAAATTAAAGACAATGCACCTTAATAATAAAGGTCTGTTTGTTGCCATAGCCAACAACCTGCCCACGGGGATGGACACACTTTCCGTGATGAAGGATACGAGCATCGGTACCTCGTTTTCGCGGTCGGTGCTGGGCCTGGTACAATCGTTGCGCGATAGCCGCCCGGCGGGTTTGCGCTGGTCGTCCAAATTCTACCCTAATGAATGGCATGGGGTAGTAGAACTGAACGCAGAATACGACGCCCTCCGTTTCCTGTTTCAATTTTATCGCTTCGACATGCGGCGCCTGCGCGAAAACCCCGACTTGAATGCGGATTCGCTGCTTACCGTACACTACCGGCAGGTGTCGGATATTTTAGGCTACCAAATGCTCCCCGGCGAAAGCAATGTGAACGACCTGGCTTATTTTTATATGGGTATCGGCAAAATGAACAGGGCTTATGCTTTGTTCAGGCGTAATGTGGATACCTACCCCCAAAGCGCCAATGCATGGGATAGCCTCGGCGAGTATTATGTATCAGCCAAAGAAAAGCAGAAGGCGATCGACGCCTATAAAAAATCGCTAAGCCTACAGGAAACGCAGGACACCCGGAGGAAGTTGACGGAACTCGAAGGGAAGAAGTAGCCTTGATGCAATTTTTTTAATCTCCATTTAAAATTTCAATTCTCCTGTAATGGCATAGATCAATAAAATCTCCTGTGTTAAACGTAAGCAGGTAGTCAATTTTAAGGCTTTCATCTGATAAAATAGATCGAATTATTCTATCAACTAAACTAAGAGGCCGTGTGCTGCCAAAAATTTCAGAGAGTACGTTTTCTCTATGTCCCAAGTCGTTGATAAGCAAAGTGTCTGATTTATAAATATAAGACTCAAAGCTATTAAGCCACACCAAATTTTTGCTGAATCGGGTATTGATTGTTTCGTATAGTGTAGGCCAGGGAATCAATAAGTTATTACCAAGTATTAATTCCGCTAAAATAATTGCCTTGTTATGGTGACTATCTCTCTTATCATATAAAGAAAACCAAAAACAGGAATCAATCAAAATGGATTTATTCATTCGGCAATATCCGATTCATTTTCGGCTATCATTTTTCCGAACCCTTCCCACGGCGATCTTTTTCTGCCACCAGATAAAAATTTTCCGCCGATATTGCCATTATCTTCTTTCCATATTAAATAGAATCTATCTTTATTAATGTCAATGCTTACGTTTTTTTGCAATAATTCATGAATTTGGACATCATAGGGAAGATTTGTATAACATTCATAACTAAAGTATGCTAAATTATCGACGCATTCTATCGCTGCAACGGTATCTAAAAAACTAAATAGACCTTCATAATCGCCTTTTAAGCCGAGATCATAAGATAACCAAAATGACTTTTTCTTTTTCATGATAATCAAATTTAGGGTTTAAGATTAAATAAACCAAAAGGCATCCCGATGCGCTTTGCAAAACGGATTGTGACCTATACAACTTATGCGTAATTGAAAATTAATAAAAAACTTTAAACTGGCTGCCCTTTAGCCAAGGCGCTATCCGCCCGCTTCACCGCCAATCCTTCGCGATATTTAGCATAGTTTCCTTTGAAAGCCATCTTAAGTGCACTGTCCAGCCCGCCTTTTATGGCCAGGTTGTAGATGCTGGCAACCTTCCGGGTGAAGGACGCGTCCCAGGCGCGGAGGCTCAAAGAATAGCCGCCTTCCAGGTATTTCATCCAATGCCAATAGCCGGTCGGCATAAAAAGGGTATCACCATGTTCTAAGAAAATTTCGGAGCCTTGAATACCCTTAAGCGACGGAAACTTATGGGTATCGGGGTTCAATACATCATAATCTTCGAGCGCATAAGTAGCATTTGGAATACAGTATAAACGCCGCTTCCACTTGTTTTCAAATAAGATCACATGTTTTTTGCCGCCGAAATGCGTGTGAAATATGTGCGGAAGGTCGATATCGTAATGTAAAAAGGTGACTGAGTTAGAACCCCCAAAGAACATGGAGGGCATGCTTTCGATAAATCCGCCCATCAATTCCTTCGGGAAAGCGATATCATTCAACAATTGGGGCGCCTGCTTGAAAATATTAAAGAAGAATATCCGCAATTCAGTGGGCTCGGACATAATCAAGTCGATATAATCATCAAAAGGCATTTCGGCAGCAGCCGAATTGATGGGTTTGGAGGGATCGGCTTTTGAATTGTCATACAAAGGCACGACTTTTTTACCGACCGTTTGCTTTAGGTAAGCCGGCGTCCATTTTTCCTTTGCAGGCCAACTATTGGTAAGACCTTTTATTACGAGCGGTCGCCGCGGCTCCAAATAGTGCTTCTTAAAATCGGAGGGACTAATATTTTCGACGGTATCCACCGGGCCGAGTATAAAACTCATGTTAGCAATTTCCCGGCTTAACATAAGCTTTACAACCTATAACAAGGAAAGCATCAAATTAACGGATTAATGTGACGCGATATATTAACGAATTGTTAAATAAACTTTTGCGGGATGCACATCTGGGATCCCGACGGCCTGTCGATGGGCATGGCGGCTAACACACCCCCGCCACTAC
>Ga0302306_10002010_pt1 | contig 10619 bp, 8 predicted proteins | sample III_Palsa_E3_1_FD_198761 | JGI IMG/M metagenome (GOLD analysis project Ga0302306, IMG submission 198761) | Peat permafrost microbial communities from Stordalen Mire near Abisko, Sweden - III_Palsa_E3_1 | ecosystem: Environmental > Terrestrial > Soil > Palsa > Peat permafrost | place: Sweden...
GTTGTGGCAGGAGTTGCATCCCATGCTCGCAAACAGGCGCTCACCGTTCTGCGCCAGGCTCTGGCCGGAGTTCGACTGCTCGAGCCACTTCTTGTAGTCTCCAGGCGTCATTACCGTCACTTCGCCTACCATGCCGGAATGCTGCGTGCCGCAATACTGGGTGCAGAAGATGTGGTACGTTCCCACCTGCGTCGCCTCAAACCACACTGTCGAGTAGCGTCCGGGAATCACTTCGCGCTTGATGCGGAAGTCAGGAATCGAGAAGCTGTGGAACACATCCTGCGATATCATCGTTAGCTGAATCGGCTTGCCCGTGGGTACGTGCAGCGCATTGATCTCATGCTGACCGCCCGGATGCTCCGCCTTCCACATCCATTGCTTGCCCACGATATAGATGTTCATCGCATTCGTTGGTGGATCATAGATGCGGAAGTAAAGCAGCGCGCCCCAAACGAATGTCACCAGGAAAATCGCCAGCGGAATAATCGTCCACGTTGCTTCGAGCAACGTCGATCCTTCGATCTGCGTCGCGACCGGATTCTTCTCGCGGCGATAGCGGACCGAGAACACCAGCAGCAGGATCGCCACAAACGTCGTTCCAAAAATCGTTATTGCCACTAAAAAGAAGTACAACGCGTCGACATACGGCGCGATGCCGCTGGCCTCTGCCGGAAACAGCGCCGAAGCGTGAAGCCAGTGCACCAGAAATTGCCACAGTACTGGACTAAGTCCCATCGTTTAGCCTTTATCCATTTCACCAGACTTTTTTTTGCCCGGCTGAGATATGTCTTGTTCGCGCGCAAGCTGGATATCGCGTCGAAACATTAAAAAGATGAAGCCGCCCAGCGACGCTACCGTAACGATACCGCCAAGCTGTACGACACGCACAACCATTAGGGAATGCTTGTCCGTCTGCGGATCGTAGTGGTAGCAGTACGTCAGAATGTTCGCCACAGGCGATCCAATATGGTTTCCGGAAGCGTCTATGAGGCCCAGCAGTACGTCCTTCGGCGAGTACTCCACGCCCAGGTAATACTGCGCCAGCTTTCCCGCCGGGGTCGCAATCTCAATCGAGCTCGCGTGCGCGTACTGCGTCAGTCTGCCATCCGGTCCCGGAACCCGCACATAACCGAAGCCAACCGTCTTGGTGACCGCATCAATAGCCGGGGCTTGCCCAGTCAAATAATGCCAGCCAGCGGCTGTCTCCGGATGACCGTAGCGGCGCAGGTAGAACGCCTTCTTCTCCGCAGCCAGTTTTGGTGTCTCGGTTGGGTCGATGCTGATAATGACAATCTGAAAATCTTTGCCCGGCACCAGGTGCACCATCTCGAGCGCGCTGGTGAGCCCGTCCATCTCTTCCGAGCACAACATCGGGCAGTTGTAATACACCGTCGTCAGCACCGCGGGATGCTTGCCATCGAAGTACTTTGCCAGCGTCACCGGCTTACCTTCGTCGTCGACGAACGCCGCATCCAGAGGCAGTTGCGCATTCAGATGCTGCGTCACCTGCACCTTGCTCAACACCGTCGGCAGCTGGTCATTCAGATTCTCGCCCGCGGTCTTCTCGCCAGTGGCCGAGACCTGCGCACGTCCCTGCAGCGGCGCGGCCATCAGGCCAAGCGCGAGCGCGAACCCCATGAGGGTTGTCGTGCTGCGAGTTGTGCGTCTTGCAATCACGCTTTGCTGCTCCCCTTCGTCGAGCTCTACTGCTTGCCCTCGGCATGGTTGTATTCGTTCTTTTCTTCGCGAGCTTCGATGGTCTGAAGCTCATATCCTGTCCGTGCAAAGCCATCAGTCAGCGGAGCCGTAACCGTCGGTGCGCTCTCGCCAGCCATCAAAGCCGTTGTCTTCTGCGCTGTCGCCTGTGGCAGCCCGCGCTGCAGGATCAATTGCATGGCGCGATCGATCGGAATGCGAATCGCACCCGCAGGTAGGTCCTGCGCGCTGCTGTTGTAATTCAGCAGCAGATCTTCGCGTGCGTGCAGGTCGGCAAGATCCTGGTTGCCGTCGTCGGTCTCAAGCCGCGGCGTCGGGAATACCTGCGTCATCTGCGACAGCTCGCGCTGCTCCATAACCGCATTCGATGTCAGGTCTTCGCGCTTGTCACCACGCGGCGTCGCCCCTAGCGTTACAGGTTGCGAGTGCCACTTGTCTGGCCCGCAAGAAACGTGATGATGCCGCCAACGCTGACATCCTCCGTCTCATAGCCCGGGTGTTCGCTGTCGAGTTTGGGCGAAGGGTGCGCCTGCACTCCTTCTGGCTGCCCCATGTCGTGTCCCTCAGTGTGCATGTTCAGGCTCCAAAAGCTCTTCCGTATGCGGATCGTTCACGTTGATCAACGGCCGCTTCTTCAGCTCCGTCAGATAGAACCACATCCAGACCGCAACCACCGAGATTGGCACGGTCACGTACGCCAAAATTCCAAAGTTGCCGGTGATGTGCAGGTTACTCGCCGCGTCCTTGAAGTTCGGCTCGATCAGCCAGAACATGTCGATCAACCGCGCGCCGATCATGAATGTGCACAGCCAGATCATCTTGTGCTTTGAGCGCTTGATGTCGCGCGACAGCAGCAGGCAGAAGGGAATGATCCAGTGGCAGATTACGTCGAGCGAGCAAATTACCCACCATCCGCCATGGATGCGATGCAGGTACCAGGGAATCTCGTCGGGTACATTGCCTGACCAGATAATCAGGAATTCGGCAAAGGTCAGATAGATGTTCAGCATCGTGAAGGCGAATGCCAGCTTGCCTAGATCGTGCTGCTCAGTGATTCGGAACATTGTCTTCATCGGTTCATAGCGCGAGAGCAGCACCAGCGTGAGAATGCCAAGCGCCAGCACCCCGTACCCCTGTGCCACCAGGAACTGCAGCCCATATACCGACGAGTACCACGTCACATCCAGCGACTTCACAAACAAAATCACGAAGTCGGTCATCAGAATCACGTAGAACAGAATGAACGGCCCGGAAAGATTCTCAAACCGGACCCTCCACTTGTCGAAGCTAACGAGTGTTCCGGCCGCCGGATCGTTATCCCGCTGCACCGACCAGCGATTCAAGATCGTAATGACCAACGCCATCAGCCCGAGCACGATCGCCGCCTGCACCACGGCCGAGGTCGGATTGAGCATCGCGTGTTTGGAATTCGCCGTCAGCTGCTGTTCCTGCGTCATGAAGCCGTTCTTGTAGGCCCACAACGTCGCCGCTGGATTCGGGAATGCCGCCCACTGATACAGATGCTTCATCAGCAGCAGCACCGGCAGCAGCATCACGATGACCACCCAGATCGTGCGTGTCATTGCCTCCAGTGGGCGTCTCAGAATCTGTCCCCACTTGCCACCCGACACATATTGCACCATCAGGAACGCCAGCGCTCCGCCCGTGAAGTTGAAGCATGTCATGTAGCCCATCAGGTACGCGCGCAGCAGGTGCTCCTTGCCGCCTGGAACAAATAAGAAGACCAGCGAGATCACCCCGAAGACGACGGCCACAATCGCCGCGCGCGTGCGCCACGTCAGAACGACGTCGGGTGCTGCCAGGACAGCAGGCAGCGCGCGCGCGCCGTGGTGTGCCTGTCCCAGCGTCAAATCCGCTCCGTGATGTTCGTTTGCCATTTCCATGCGTCAGTCGCCTTCAATCTCGTAGTTACGTTTTTCCTGATGCCTGTCCTAGTACGGCTTGCCATACGGCGTGCCGTTAGAAACCGGAGCGGTGGGTTCACCGCCAGAGTCCCGCTGGCCTGAGTTTTGTGTCGCGCCCTGTCCATAGTGCGCGCCCGCGCCGGATGGAGGCGTCCCCATCGGCTGTCCCGGAATCCCATTATCTTCATTGTTCGGCGTGCCGTAGACCGCGGTCGAAGGCAGGCCCCATGGATCCGCAAAGCCATTCGGCATTCCAAGGTCATGCGCGATCGCGTGCAGATCTTCAACATGCGCGTCGCCTGCGACATCGCTTGGCTTCGCATCCTGGCTCAACTGCAGTGCACGGATATACGCAGCCACGGCCCAGCGATCTTCCGGCGTAAGCTGCGCGGAATAATCCGGCATCGCTCCGTACCCGTTCGTCATCACCGCAAAGAAGTGGCCCAGCGGCGCGCTGCGCAGACGGTCCGTGTGGAAGTTTCCCGCCGGACGATACCCGCGCTGCACAATCATTCCTTCGCCATTGCCCACCCGTGAGTGGCACGGCGTGCAATAGATGTTGTAGCGCTCCTGGCCGCGTTGCAGCGTCGCAGCATTGAGCGGAATCGGCAGACCGTCGCCCTCTTTGCCGTTCTCAATGCCGGTGTACAGGTACGCGTCTTCATCCATCTGACTCCGCGCCACGGTGTTCTCCACCTGCGGACGCGCCGACCGACCATCGGCGAAAAATGATGTCCCGCGCTGAGGAATAAACTTCGGCTGATTCTGCATGTCCTGCCGGCAGCCCGCCAGCACCAGCGTCGCCGCCATCGCACTCGCAGCAACACCTGCACGCACAACCCGCCCGCATCTCATATCTCGCATTTCGTATCTCACTAGTGGTCGACCTCCACAACGGAGACCGGCGCAAATTGCTCCAGAAATACCCGTGTCGCGACCGGTTCAAACCGTGGGTCATTCGACTCCAGGCACAAAAAGAACTTATCCGTCGTCGCTCCGCTCGCAAAGTTCGGGGCATTGAACAGCGGATGATACAGCTGCGGCAATCCATTCAGCGCAATCATGCCGAACGCCGCCGAAAGGCCTGCAAACAGAATCGTCATCTCGTATGCCGGAACCACAAATGCCGGCCAGCTGAACAGCGGCATCGCGCGAATGTTCAGCGGATAGCCCCACACATTCACCCAAATCTCGAGCAGAGCTCCCGTCGTCAATCCGCATAGCCCGCCCAGCAGGCATAGCAGCGGCACGCGCGTTTTGTGGAACCGCAGCGCCTCCGCAGCTTGTTCCACCGGATACGGCGTGTAGCACTCCATCCGGCGATAGCCTGCACGGTGTGCCATCTCGGTCGCGTGCACCAGCTCACTCGGCGTATTGAACTCGGCCAACAGACCGTACACTCCCTCGCGTGGCGGCATTAGAGCGCCTCCTCAACAACAACATCGGCCTTGGCGCCACCCGGACGCACCTTCGTCTGTGGCAGCATCATTCGGATCTCAGACATCGGAATCATGGGTGCGAACCGAGCGAACAGCAGGAACAGTGTGGTGAACAGTCCCCACGTTCCAATGAACAGCATGTAGTCCCACTTGGTCGCGCGGTACGTTCCCCAGCTCGAAGGCAGATAGTCGCGGTACAGACTCGTCACAACAATCACGAACCGCTCGAACCACATACCGATGTTCACTACGAACGACAGGAAGAACAGGTAGCCCACATTTACGCGCAGTTTCCGGCTCCACAGCGTCGTCAGCGGAATCGCAATATTCGTCAGAATCAAAATCCAGTACGCCCAGCCCATCGGCCCGAACATACGGTTCCACATCATGAAAAACTCCCAGTGGCTCGCCGAGTACCAGCTCATGAACACTTCCATGCCATACCCGTAGGCCACAATCGATCCCGTCGCCAACATGACCTTCGCCATATTGTCCAGGTGGCGCAGCGTCACCAAATCTTCCAGGTGATAGAACTTGCGGATCGGAATCGCCAGCGTCAGCACCATCGCGAAGCCCGAATACACGGCGCCGGCAACGAAGTAAGGCGGGAAGATCGTCGTGTGCCACCCGGCCATGGCCGCGACCGCGAAATCGAAGCTGATCGTCGTGTGCACCGAAAGCACCAGCGGCGTGCTCAATCCTGCCAGCAGCAGCGAAGCCGACTCATACCGGATCCAGTGCCGCGTCGACCCACGCCAGCCGAGCGACAGAATTCCATAAATGTACTTCGCGAGCGGCAACTTCGCGCGGTCACGAAGCGTGCCCAGATCCGGCACCATGCCGATGTACCAGAACACCACCGAAATCGTCGCGTACGTCGACACCGCGAATACGTCCCACGCCAGTGGGCTGCGGAACTGCGGCCACACGTTCATCGAGTTCGGATACGGTAGCAGCCAGTAACCGAGCCATGGACGTCCAATGTGCAGCAGCGGGAACATGCCGGCGCAGACCACGGCAAAGATCGTCATCGCTTCCGCGAATCGGTTGATCGAGTTGCGCCATGTCTGTTTGAACAGCAGCAGAATCGCAGAGATCAGCGTGCCCGCATGGCCAATACCAATCCACCATACGAAGTTGATAATCGCAAATCCCCACGCCCCCGGAATCGTGATACCCCAGATTCCGACGCCCTTCAGCACCAGCCACGTCACCGCGATCACAACACCCATCGCTACGGTCGCCGCCAGGAACAGTCCGCCCATCCACGCGACCGGTGTGTTCGACGTCAGCACGATGCCCGCAATCTTCTGCGTCACGCTCTTGAACGTGTGTCCCGGCGCGATGACCGCGTACTCGCCGGTGCGCGGGTCAGTCATCGGATCAACGATTTCAGGTACGGGTCCCTTGGTAGCCATTAGGCAAGCTCCGCATTCGGGTTGATGACGCCAGCGGTATACGTCGTTCGCGGGCGGTAGTTCAGATCGGCAAGCACCTGGTAGTCACGCTCTTCGGCCTTGCGTTGCACCACGCGCGACTTCGGATCATTCAGGTTGCCGAAGACGATCGCATCGGTCGGGCATGCCTGCTGGCAAGCCGTCAGAATCTCTCCATCCTCAATCGCGCGATTGTTCTTATCGGCCTCGATCTTCACCGCCTCGATGCGCTGGATGCAATAGCTGCACTTCTCCATCACACCGCGTGACCGCACCGAGACATCGGGATTGCGCATGAACTTCAAGCTCTCCGTGTCGTAATCTGAGTACAGCAGGAAGTTAAACCGGCGCACCTTATACGGGCAGTTGTTCGAGCAATATCTCGTCCCAACGCAACGGTTGTACACCATCGTGTTGATGCCTTCAGGCGTGTGTACCGTCGCGCCCACAGGACAAACCTGCTCGCAACCTGCGCTCTCGCAGTGCTGGCAAAGCATCGGCTGGAAGTGTGCCGACGGCGCATGCAGATCGCCCTCAAAGTACGTATCGATGCGCATCCACTGCATGATGCGGCCAATCTTCACCTGCTCGCGACCGACCACCGGAATGTTGTTCTCCGCGTAGCAGCTCACCACGCACGCATTGCAGCCCACGCAGGAGTTCAGATCAATCGACATCCCCCACTTGTTCTGCAGCACCTTGCCAGCGCTGACCTCTTCGATATGGTCATAGCGCCAGTTGTCCGGCCAGAAGCTCTCCTCATGTGGGACCGCCTCGCCCTGCGGGTTGTATCCAACCTTGTTTACCAGCGTGCCGTTCGAATCCTTCGTGCCCGTGTGCGCGAAGTCCGGATTCTTAATCGCCTCTTCATAGGTCGCGTAGCGGATGATCGACCGCTCCATCGCCTCGTGTCCCGCCAGCGAGTACGTGCCGTCTTTATCCGACTCTGGATGCTCCAGGTCGCGCTGCGCAAATGACCCGCGATGCTCGATGTTGTGCACCTTCGTGACGCAAAGATCATACGTCCCGTGACCGCGCGCAATCGTCAGGCCATTTGCCGCCAGCGGTGCATCGGTCGTCCGCAGCGTGTACGCATTGAACCCGACACCTGCAGCCACGCGCCCAGCTTCCGCGCGCCGTCCCAGTCCGAGATGCACCGTCACCACATCGTTCGGATGGCCAGGCGACATCAGCACCGGAGTAATGATCTTGCGGCCGTTGAGCGTCAGCTCGATCGCTTCATTCTCCTCGATGCCCAGCTTGCCCATCAGGTCCATGTTCATGAGCGCGGCATTATCCCAGCTCATGTTCGTAACCTGCCGAGGCAATTCCTGCAGCCAGCCATTGTTTCCGTAGCGGCCGTCATACACCGAAGCATCCGGCTTGAAGCTTATCTCGATCCCGCTGCCCGCCGTCGCAGGAGTTGTCACTCCACCCTTCGGCGCGCCCAGCGTCTTCGGCGTGAATGCCGTGTTCGCAATCCAGCCATCATGCAACGCCTTGCGCCATGCCAATTCGAATGGAGTGTTAGCCGCAGCCAATCCCAACGCAGCCTTCGAGGCTTGATCCGGCGACACGCTGGTCGCGCCCTTCGCCGTTCCGCCAGCCTCCGAAGCCGCACCACCGCCGCCCACCAGATACGTCTTCGCGTTCGCCAGCACCACGTTGTACGCGCTCACCGACGGGTCCAGCAGCGTCTGCAACACGTCATGCGCGCTCTTGCCCGCATACAACGGCTCAATCATTGGTTGCACAATCGAGATCGTGCCGTCAGACGCTCGCGCATCCGACCAGCTCTCCAGGTAATGCGCCTTGTTGATGTGCCACGTCGAGTAGAAGCCCGTCTCATCCACATGCGAGCCCAGGTGCACCGAGTTAGGCACTTTGTTGAACGCAACCTCAAACGACAGATCGGCCGGAGCGTTGTACAGCGGGTTGACGCCCAGCATCACCAGCCACTGCACCTTGCCCGCGTTCATGTCCGCAACCAGCGCCTTCAAATCCGATACATGTTCAGTCGGCAACGGCACCACCGTCTCCGTGTAGAAGACCGTCTTGCCCACCGCGCCCTGCGATCCGTTCACCGTCAGCGCAGCCGTGTGCGCCGCCTGCGAGCTCTGCGGTCCAACCACCACCGCAAACCGTCCGCCCGACTTCTTGATGTCCGCTGTGACAGCAGCCAGAAACTTCTGCGCCTCAGGATCGCTCAGCGTCGAGTTTCCACCTGCCAGCGCATTCGCAAACTGATCGATCTCACTAGGCTTCAGCGCCAACCGATGCTCAGCCTTGAAGCCGGTCACCGTCGGCATCGTCTCCACGACGTACAGCCGATTCATCGGCTTGTCTTTATCAAACCGATGCCGCTCCGCCCACGCCGCCGACATCGGCAGGAATCCCGGGAATCCAATCCCACCCAAGAAGTCGGCGTCCAGCGCGAGGATCACATCCGCATCCTCGAGCTTGTGCTGCGTGTCGTAATAATCTCCAAACGCAGCCTTCGACGCCGCACGTCCCGCATCCTGGTTCACTGGCTCGTACTGCACCAGCTTCGCCTGCGGATACTTCGCCTGCACCGCCTTCCACTGCGCAGCCAGCGTCGGCGACGTCACGGTCTCCGACAGGAACACCACGCCCTCACCCGTCTTCGTCCCCGCAACCGCCTTCGCGAACTGCTCCTGGAATTCGTTGAAGCCTGCCTGCTCGCCGCGGAAGCGCGGGAACTGCGACCGGTCCGGATCATACAAATCCAGCAGCGACGCCTGCGTGAACGCGTCCGACTTGCCCTTCACAATCGGGTGCTCTGGATTGCCCTCGAGCTTGATTGGCCGGAATGCATCCGACTTCACCAGCACCGGTATCGCGCCCGTCGGAAACGGGTGCGCGGTAGCAAAGAACATTGGTTTGCCCAGCACCAGGTCTTCGGGCTGCTTCACGTATGGAAATATCTGTTCATCCGGCTGCTTGGTGCAACCTGCCAGACCGGCCAGCGCAAAGCTTGCGCCCATGACCTTCAGGAATCCACGCCGCGAAACAGAGTCGACCCACTCACCGGCCGAAGCCTGCCGCGGGAACTCCTCCTGCATCAATTCCTGGAACGCAGGTGTATCGGCCAGCTCGTCCAGGCTCTTCCAATAGCGCTTGCCACTCTTGCCATCGAGCTTCGCCCGCACCTCGGCCAGCGTCATCTTTGCCGGCGCAATCGCCGTCACCACCTGCGCCTGTTTCTCTCCTGCCATCGCCTGCTCGATTTCCATTCGTGTCTCGTTCATCGGTGGCACACCTCACAGCTGGACAGCTCGTTGGCCGTGCGGATGTGGTACTGCTTCATCAAGTAATGACCCAGCTCATCCTGGCTGGTGAACTTCACGTAGTTGAGTGGCATCGGAATCGCAGGAGAGCTCGCCACACCCTGCACCCCGCCAGGCCCAGTCGGAATCCCCACCGGATTGCTCACCTGCGCCACATGCGGATTGTTGGAAGCCGGATCGCTGTTCACGCACCCGACCTGCTGCGCCGTTGGTCCGGCCGCACCCGTCGGCGCGCACCACACTGGCTTGTCGCTCGAAGGCGCGGCCCACGCCATGTTGTAAATCTCGGAGGCCGGCCGCAGGTTTACCGCAGGATTCCGGTGGCAGTTCAAACACCACTCCATCTGCAGCGAGTTCTGCTCATACATCAGCGGCATCTCGTCCACGCGTCCATGACAGCTCGCGCACCCAATGCCCTTGTTCACATGAATCTCGTGGTTGAAATACACAAAGTCCGGCAGATCATGCACCTTGATCCACTGGATCGACGCCCCCGTCGCCCAGCTCTGCCGTACCGGCTCCAAGAGCTGCGCATTCGTCCAGATCTGCGAATGGCAGTTCATACACGTCTTCGTCGGCGGAATGCCCGCGTACGAGCTCTTCTCCACCGACACATGACAATACTGACACTGCAGCCCCAGCCCTTCGACATGGTGCTTGTGGCTGAAAGGTACTGGCTGGTCCGGACGCTGTCCCTGCCTGGTCACCCACGGCGACCGCTGCAAGCTGTTCAGCGTCACCCCGAGTGCGATGACAATCAAGCCCGACAGCACCAGGCTTGCGCGAGCCAGGGCA
>Ga0302306_10002017_pt1 | contig 10603 bp, 11 predicted proteins | sample III_Palsa_E3_1_FD_198761 | JGI IMG/M metagenome (GOLD analysis project Ga0302306, IMG submission 198761) | Peat permafrost microbial communities from Stordalen Mire near Abisko, Sweden - III_Palsa_E3_1 | ecosystem: Environmental > Terrestrial > Soil > Palsa > Peat permafrost | place: Sweden...
GCCTGATGGTCAACTTCTTATTGATGGGTGACTAACCTTTATTGGTCAACTGGTCGGTAATGGGTGACTAACCAATTTTGGTCAACTCGATGACAATGGGTGACTACGCGGGTTTGGTCAACTAACTTTTCGTGGGTTACTGAAGCTTGATGGTCAACTCATGATCGATGGAGGACTAAGGATTTGTGGTCAACTTTCTTCATCTGGGTGACTAGAGACTCATAGTCAACTATTTTTTCATGGGCGACTATACAGTCGTGGTCAACTATTCCGTTTTGGGTGACTAGTTTTTCCTGGTCAACTACCTCAGTATGGGTGACTGTTTGTGCGTGGTCAACTACCTCATTATGGGTGACTATTTGAGCATGGTCAACTTTCTTCTCTTGGGTTACTGGAGGATGATGGTCAACTGACGCAAACTGGGTGTCTATCCTGTCTTGGTCAACTTTCTAAATATGGGTGTCTAGGCTTCACTGGTCAACTATTCATACTTGGGTGACTAGCGAATTATGGTCAACTTTCCTATGATGGGTGTCTAAGTGATATTGGTCAACTATTCCATTTTGGGTAACTAACCTATAATGGTCAACTATCGCTGCTTGGGTGACTAATCTCGGATGGTCAACTAATAGGGAATGGGTGTCTTTTTGCCCGTGGTCAACTGCCGGATAATGGGTAACTACTCAGATTTGGTCAACTAACTTACTCTGGGTGACTATCTCCGCTTGGTCAACTTTGTCATACTGGGTGTCTAGGGGTATTTGGTCAACTGTTTCTTCATGGGTATCTAGAATTCTTTGGTCAACTATTTATGCATGGGTGTCTATCCTTTCGTGGTCAACTATCTCACAATGGGTTACTTGATCAGTATGGTCAACTTTCCTCTCTTGGGTGTCTAAGTTAGCGTGGTCAACTATCTCACAATGGGTGTCTATCTAAACATGGTCAACTAACATCTCCTGGGTGTCTGATGCCTAATGGTCAACTAGTTCCGTATGGGTGACTGTGTAATCATGGTCAACTAATACTGAATGGGTTACTGAATGCTGATGGTCAACTAATACGACATGGGTGTCTGATGATGTATGGTCAACTACTCTTTCCTGGGTGACTGTGTAACGATGGTCAACTATTTCAAGATGGGCGACTAGGCTATCTTGGTCAACTGGCCTGTTATGGGTGACTTGTCGAGGATGGTCAATGCAAAGACCAGGGTGATCATACGAATATGATCATTGGCTCTGGCTGGGTAACTTGGAAACCTGATGGTTCATGTAACAGATGACATTCGATCACGGATATGAAGCGGTGTCTCTGTGCAATGCTTCAGGGCCTCCTCAAGCTTGGCACGATCAAACGCGCCAAAAAGGAGCAGGTCCTGAACACCTTGACCAAAGACGGTGATGCAGACACGCCTTGGTTCATAGGTGAGGGTGATCCGGAGTTGACCACCAGTACCGGATGACGTGATCATGCCGGGATTGACGACGAATCCTTGTCGAAGAAGATATTGATAAACCTTATTGGCCGACGCCGTAACAGATTTATGTCGCACTTTGGGATTATGACGATTACCACGGATTTTCGCCATGACACCCTCCTCTATGTTTTCCTTGTTACGAATGAATAACAATCAAACAAGAAGTTCCCCTGCTTTGAACCATGAAAGTCGCTTCTGAATACGAGACGGAGTCTCATCAAGTGAGCTGACAATAATGACAGATTCATTTGTCTTTATATAGAGGGGTAACTTTCTGAGTTCTTTAACAACATCAAGTCGATATTCCACAGTCATCCGTTCCACACAACTGATCGTTTTTAAATCGACATCATTAATGTAGATGTGCGCCAATTGTTTGATACCGAGTACAACATCATAAATCGCTTTTGCCGTCTCGATCGGTGATAACCGTTTTGTTTGTGATGTTTGTCTATCCGTATCATCATGAGCACGCCTGGTATCCGGTGTTGCGCTGAAATTTCCATAAGCCTCTCGACGAAAATCTCTCTCACGCCCATCTTGATTGAGCCATGAACGATTCAGCGTTGCATAGGTAACCATTTCCAGTGCATCGATCAGACAGGCTTGCTTTGTGGCATCAACGCTGTTATCCAGCACATCCAACAACGGTGAGGCTTTCGTCAGCGCTTCACCGAGAGCATCACGATCCTCAGGCGATAGAGCCTTGAAGGCCGCGGCAAAGACGAAAAGACGATCAGACATGGGGTAACTCCTAACACAAAAGGTTGTTGTCGTGTTCTGTTCTCGACTGCTCAGATGATCGATACGTGATGATCGGCATCCTGCGTGTTCCTCGTGTGCCGATCAAAATCTCGGTATCACTCGATGACACGCGATTTGACAATGTCTCAAGACATCGGATAACATCGCAACGGTAACCAACATGCATTCTCTGCTTGCCGCTGATCGCCCTCAGATCAGAATCTGTTATCCGTACATAAGCTGGTTTTTTGACGCTGGTAACCATACAGTGAATAACATTCGCTGTATCGATCGGTGTCAACACCGGATTGTTCCGACCTCTCGTCCATCTGAACGCCATCGCCACTGCATTCTTCTCGGCATGAGACAAAGACGGGACTTTCGGAAGAACCATTTGCTTTCTCCTATTACGTTTGAATGGGAGTTGGTTGTCAGTTGAGTCTGTGTCGTATTCCCGTGATGATAGTCGGTTGGAAATCGCCCTCCGGCGTCATTTCCATTTTGACCGCGAGAACACGCGTCGATGCTGAGACATGCATGAAAACCGGCACAAGGTCGTTCATTGCCATAAGCTTCCTATCCTCATGACCTTGAATATGAAATTGAACGATCAGTATGATAAGACACCGCACCAGTTGTTCTAAGGTCGTGGCCTCACTACGTTCTAAGTGTGCGGCTATATCAATCTCGCGCGGATCAATAGCACCACTATAATTGAGATATTCATCTGAACCATCTGGCTTCTTGATCCAGATATGGAGATAAAATGTCGCCGGATTATCAGATATCATAGCAATGTTGACTTCGTCTTCATATAACGCTGGAAACTCCGTAAATATATACATCATAGTACCGTTAGTAATGGGTATTATGGGTGAGTCAGACATGAGACTGTCCTTCAATTGATACGATTATGTCACTTCAGGATGCCAATCGATCGCAAGGAAGTCTCCGATCTGTGTTTCTAGTATTGGCACATGCACAAGATGTCTTATCACCTCACCTGCTTCATTGAGCTGGCTATAGCCAAGTTCATCATGGATGACGTCATCCATATCAGGTTTGAGATAGGGTGTTGATAATCGTGTCGCGCCATTCTGCAGGATACGTCGTACACCATTCGAGGAATGACCGATCACAAAATCACCACGTTGTTGGGCAAGATTCTGCAAGATCGAGACTTTCACTGCGGCTTCCTCCAGGGTTACTGCCTCAACAAGATAATCAGTATGATCTTGCACCAACACTTCTGCCCAACAGCGAATACGATACTGACCCTTGCCTGATTCTGTTGCGATTTTCGTGTCTGCTATGGATTCTGTTGGCTTGGAGAGAAGATCAAGCCAAATCTCTCTATTCTCCTCAGCTGTCAGCATTGCGAATACACGCTTGGCTGCATCATAGGCACGATAACGTTCTGTCGTGTGTTGGTTATGACGTGGTTGCCGATGGAGTTCGGGATCGATGACGTCCATCAGTTTGTCAATAAAGGCTTCTGGTTGCATGAAAAGTCTCCTCTTACAAGTGCGTGAGATCACGACGTCGTGTTCGCAACATGATCGATGATATTTTCTTTATCTTTCAGAGGTATGTGAAGTCGCTTCGGCACAATGAACCCAATGGTTAAGAATGTGATCGGAACTGTACCGATCAAGATCCATTCGGTCTTGTTAATGCCTTCGGCTGCAGCGGCCAGAGAGAACATCGCAATCAACCAAAGGAGTATTCCTACCCAGAATCGCCAATGATGATAGAGCCAACCGCATACAACCATAAGCGTTTGCCAGTTCTTGCGCATGACGCTCCTCCGTTCTCCATCCCTCAGGGATGGAGTGGCTGTAATGACTATTGTCCATTCGGCTTCCAGAAGATGACAAAGGAGGACTCACTGAAGCTCTGGTCAGCAGCAGTCAATCGTCCATGATAACTGGACGTTGCGCCAGTCGCATCGACACCATTTTTGCAGTAGGTGTTAAACCCTTCTGTGGGAATCAATGTCGCCTTCCATTTCGGCAAGGAGGCTGGCGCATTGGTTGTTGCATTGTTGGTGATGTAGGGTTTTGTACCAACCAAGAAATAGCCACGACAGACCACCGAAGAGAGATCTTCTCCAGTTGCGTTAATCGCATAAACCGACGATTTGCCGATGATCGGATCAGCATTGATCATGTGGGTAATCAGATAAATCCACTTTTCAGGCGGCAACTTAGTAATGGGCTCAACATCAGAGATTTCGATATTCAACCCTTGGGTGCGAGCCGATGAAATCGGAATCATTGTGATTGATAGAAGTGTGACAGAGACCATAACTGCAGTGAACAAACGACGCATGAGAAGAGTCCTTCTGATTAGAGGGTTGAAGCAAAGAAAGCAATGCAAGATAGTCTCCGGTATACATACGATGAATTTGTGATTTGATTAAATACTGAGATACTTTACAATGCTTTCCTCTCTCAATAATATATATCTGATAGAGGGCTGAACAATATAGTGTCTTATATCATCAAGAGGGAAAATCCCTCTTGATGATATATAAATTATAGACCGATACGCAACGTTGTGAGTTTCTGTTTGAACCAAGAACCGGCAGCGCTGAGCTCTTTTTCCAGTGTCATCACTGTATCACTTTTGGCAGCGATCGTGGCCTTGTAATCGGTTGCCGCTTCCTGTTGGATGCGGGCTTTGTTGGCGGTCATCCAGGCTTCGAAATGGGTACCCGGATTCTTGACGAATGTATCGAGATCGGTGACAGCGGCTTCGTATTCTGAAGCGATCTTGTTGAGGGGACGGCTCGGAAGTGCCGCTGTTGATGATTGCACCGTAAAAGTTGTGTTGGATTCAATAGGCGCGATGGTGGCAGTTGATACCTCTGGGATTGACGGATCAGTGACAGAGTCTGCTGTCGAAGGTGGGATAGGAAGAACACTATCGGTCTGTCCTTGGATGACCCGATTCGGCGTTTCCGCTCCAGCGAGACCGACATACCCCGTATTGCTGCCTGTCAGAGACTCAGCGTCTGTATTCATGGGCGTGTGCTCCGTGATAAACATGTCTTTGAATTCTTGCCAGACTGACATCGATGATTCCTTGTTGCCACTGGGCATAAGATGGCGACGATATAAAGTGCATAATACAGAGGAGAGCAGAGGATCACCCCCTGCTCTCACTCTTTCGTGATGATTCGTTGATATCACTCAACCGCTATGACTGGCAGCGGCACGGGCAGCAGCAGCGGCTGCGGTACGACGGGCCATCGAGGCATCGCTAACATAACCCTCGACTTCTTCTTTGGTGCCGAACAGACCTTTGAACACACCGAAGACACTGGTGAGGATCGCCATACCACGACTGGCAACCCACCGTATGGCACTCATGCTCGAGCTCATCAAGAATCGCAGAGCCGTACGAGCAAAGGACAGACTGGCTGTGCCGGCTTTCCCCGCAGCTTCCTTGGCCGCATTGAACGCCGTTGTGCTATGCTCCTTGATCGCGGCACCGAGACGATTCATGCTGCCACCTTCGGCGAACGCTGCCTTGGCACCGTCAGTCACAGCAGTGAACTTCTCCTTGGTGTAACCCAAAGCTGTTGCGGTGCCTTCTTTCACCGCCTCGATGCCGGTGCCGGCGACTTCGGCACCCTTCTTGCCGACAGCGACAGCACCCTTGAAACCCGCCTTCAGTTTACCGGTGACTGCTGTCTTCCAGGTCACCAGTTGTTCAGCTGTTACCGGCAAGGGAATTTCCCAGACCGACATGATAATCGCACCGGCTCCTACAGCAAGTGCCACTGCTGCCAGCGCCGATGTGATCGGATGCGCCTTGACGACTTCTGCCGTTGCCTTAGCAGCATTGTAGACCTTGCCGGCGGCCCATTTCGTTGCTGATTCAACCCGTTCCCAGGCAGCCTTGGCAAGTGCCACGACCTTGTCGGAGAGGCTGACCACGGCATCCCAGGCCTTCTTGAACCATTCAGCGCCCATTTCCTTGATCTTCTCGACCAAGGCTTCCTGAGCCGCAATGGTTTCAGCGGCGTCGACCGCGACGTTGCCGCCGAGGGCTTCGCAGGCATCGAACTGAGGCATGACGGTGGAAAGCAGTTTGTCGCGATTGGTAAACGCCAGCAAGGATTCGGTGACGCCGTGTTGTTCGAACACAGCATGAAGGTGTTCGAGATCGTCGAGGGTATCGCCCAGTTGTTCGAGCGTGGCAAAATCCTGATAGGTGACATCGAGATCGGCGGCAGCTTCAAACAGCGCCTCATTGGAAATGGTGAGTACCTCATCCTCATCGGTTTCGAGAATTGTATCCTGCAAAGCAAGGCTATTGAACATTACGGGTGCCTTCCACTAAGTTATCCCATAACATGTTGTTGATGATGATCGTGATTGGCCATAGTATGTGGTAAAAAGGAGCTTTATTATGCGTGATTTTAGTGAAATGTTGACGCGGATCAAATCCGAGTATCTTGATGTTAGAGGCGTTGGTATCCGTCGTTTTGCGACAATGACTACCATCCGTCGGAGTCGATTGAATCAGATCTTTGCCGGTCAAAAAGAAGCTACCGTCAGTGAACTTGTGCAGCTTAACACGGCGTTGAATATCATTGAAACGCATCATCAGGCAAAACAAGCTGCTAACCGACCGTTGGTTACTGTTGGTCAACCCAAGCCAACAAAACTTATACCACCCTTCGTCAGACAAGAGTGAATGGCTGTTCCTATCATGACATACCACAATATCTATAAATAGATCCTTCTTATTATATGTAGTAAAATACAACAATCTACATATGATAGGATTCAGAGATGAAACAAAACCGTATCTATATTGAAAACTTATTTGACTCAGCCTACCGTGACAATCCACAAACACCTATGTATATAAGACCAGAGGTACCATTTGATGGATCCATCGATCCAAATATCAATTATGACAGAGGTTGTGTCTATGCATCGAAAAAGAATAACCGAAGGTATGTCGCCTTAGACAACAGTCGCAACACAAAATCAAAAAAGAATATCAGCTATGCTCGTTACATCTACCAGATTCGATATTGGAGATTGTTTGGCAAATGGCTACCGCAAGATCTCCAGGTGGATCATATCAATGACAATCCACTAGATGACACGCTGTTTAACTATCAACTCCTAACAGGTCATCGAAATCTCATGAAAGCAGTTTCCCTTTTGGGATTACTGAGCTATGTTGTTGTGTGTCCGTCATGTGCATGTAAATTTATCGTTGAACCCTATCGTGTATTGGTCGATTATGTGATATTTTGTAGCCGTCAATGTGCCATAATATTCAATATGTGTAAAATTGACTCGGAAACAACAGCCTGGTTGAAAAAACATCAATTGGTGTATGAGATTAAACAATGGCAATATAAGGAGCAGCCATATATAGAAATTTTCAACGCTCTGTCTCGAGAAATGATTCACTACAATCAAGACGACGTTAGAAGATTCTTCAATGCGGATATTAACGCACCAAGATTTTTACCAACAAAGGAGAAGGCTAAGCTCATTAAACATTATCATCTTACTGAAGGGTTGACAGGTGTAGAGATAGCACGACGACTAGGAGTGACAGAAACAACAATTTCGGAGATACGCAAAAATCATACATCATTACCCATGCAGAAAGACAGAACCCGTACTTTCGTAGACACCATCAAAACATATCTTGATGCTGGTCGCAACCAGGCAGAAATCAGTGAAATTCTTAGTGTCCCAGAAGGCCGTCTTTCAAAAGCAATAGCTAAATATCTTCCAGAGTATACCCAACAAGCATTAATACAAAAAAAGATGATCAAGATACAAGAACTGAAGAATACTAACATGGATCATAATGACATCTCCATTACAATGGGAATGACATCACGAGATTTAAGTTACTTTCTAAGTAATTATAAGAGATCACACCCAGAATTTGTCTTATAAACAAGAGGTATGGGGGCGATTACCCCCATACCTCTTCTTGGTTAATTTATTTTCCAAACAACCCTTTTAACATACCCAATAACGTTTCTACTCCGGATGGTGGATTGAGATGTAATCTTTTTACAATTCCGGCGATTTCATCGCGATCAGTAGATCCCATGATAGAAGAAATTTGTGACTGTGACCACTTCAGTATCTCATCTGCTCTCGTACTCAGATTGGGTTCATTCGTTTGAAGAAAAAAACTATACAAATACGTTTGTGTGTCTTGACCAATACGATATGCACGATGAAGTGCCTGTTCTTTTACGTAGTCTCTGAAAGGAACGTCTAAGAACAGGATTGTGTTAGCAACTGTCAGTGTTTGTGATGCAGACATCGATTTATAAGTGGCAATGATTGGGTTGACATCAGGATCAGACTTGAACTGATTAATGATCTCTGTGATTTGTTTTGTGTAATCGCCATATACCTGTAATGTCTTGAATCCTTTTTTAGTGAGAATATCATTTGTTGCCATGATAGGCGGAACAAAACTAGAAAATATGATTGTCTTTTTATCAGCCGCAACAATGTATGATTCTAGATTTGCATACTGTGCAATGAGTGTGGTACATTCAGCGCGTTTGGTTCCAAGCCATCCAAGCGCTTCACCGAGGGTTCTGGCCTTCATAAATTTGACAATAGAGATGGCATCCTTGAATTGATTCTTAATCGTCATTGGTAAGGCGGGTATGATTTTTGTTTTCTCAAATTCTTTGGTCTGATGAGCAATGTCTTTATGAGCAATAGGATTATACCCTTCGATAATAATTTTCACATTCTCTTTGTATTGTCGAAATTCAACATGTTGTGCCGAAGTTCTCAGTGTTTTCTCATAAGCATCAATGCCTTGGTTATAGACACGGATATATTGTTTCGCGTTTGTTTGATAGAACTTATACCGTTCCTGCATGAACTTCGTCATGCCGATTTTTATGTTCTTGATTGTATATTGATCACCACCTGGTGCTCTAACAAATATTTCCTTCTCTATAGGTGGTGGAATCGTCATATAGGCATCTTCACGAATCCGATGTGAGATCAACCCGAGACGATTACGGAGGATATCATTGGCCCGTTTGGCTGTCGCCCCATAAATCGCCTTGAAGCGGTCTTCCGTATCGGGGGTAAACATGTCATCAACCGAACGCAAGATCGGGATCATCTCAATCCCCAACGCCTTAACTGGTGTTCCTGTGGCGAATACGGTGTTTTCACAGTTCAGCATCTTAGTCAGATCAATCAGTCGCTGGGTACGAACCGAGGTGATCTCATTGAGGTTATGGGATTCGTCAATAGCAATGAAAGGTTTCTTCCGATCCATCAATTTCTTGGCAATATAGAGCGCCATCGGCAGAGCTTCGTAATGGAAGATATAGTAATCATAATTCTCGGTGAGAGGAACATCATGCGTTGAGGCCCACACCCTGGCTGTAGGACCCAGTTCTTCCACAATCCCATCAAACCACACTGTCGTCACAGTTGATTTCGGTACAATAAAGATACTGAGATCGGCATGCAGACAGACACTGAGAGCAATCGACATCAACGTCTTACCACTGTTATGCACAACGATGGTATTGGCCACGAAGTTAAACTGCGGTTCTATACACTTGATATCGTATGTTGGATGCATGCCGATCAAAAAAAATGCAACCGCTTTGACATAACTTGGCAGAACACGATAAGAACCACCCTGGTAGTGACCTTTGTATTTTCGATCACACATCACCTGACAACCGATGATATCATGTGCTTTGACATAACCCTGATCGGTCATAATCGGGTTGTCATAAGTACAATCAACAAAACTGTCATCTTCCAGTAATAGACGATAGACGTCTTGGATACCACAATAAACAATACTGTGAACTTCATTCAATTCAATATGCGATCCCGTGAAGGATCGCACATAGGTTGGGATGGATAAATCCCAATTCAACCGAGGATGCGTCTCTTGCTGGAATCGATCATGCGCTTGTTTCAGCGTGAGCATCGATCCAGTTTGACCCCGTTTGAAGTAGATCACCGTGTTACCCAAGAGACACCCCGGAGGTGTGCCCAAGAGAAAGCCCTTGAGTTGCATCTTTGGGACTTTTTCATTATAGGCTTTGAGCGTCTCAACCTGATGTTCAAACAGGGTCTTCTTCAACCGACGCAGCTGTGAGAAGTCAAGAATATCGTCGTGTTGCTCGATCGTTGATTGCAACCAAGTCTCTTTTAAGAGACTATGGATGGTCTGATGGATCCGATACTTACTGGATTTGCGATTTTTAAACTGGGTGATTTCTTGCAGTACATAGAGGATATCAGGTGCGAAGAATCGGTTGAAACTAATCCGATACCGTCTGACATCCTGAAACAGATTTTTGGCAACACGGCTATTCTTCCAGAT
>Ga0302306_10002023_pt1 | contig 10585 bp, 7 predicted proteins | sample III_Palsa_E3_1_FD_198761 | JGI IMG/M metagenome (GOLD analysis project Ga0302306, IMG submission 198761) | Peat permafrost microbial communities from Stordalen Mire near Abisko, Sweden - III_Palsa_E3_1 | ecosystem: Environmental > Terrestrial > Soil > Palsa > Peat permafrost | place: Sweden...
AGCCAATCAATCCATAGCTATTCCGCCCGGCACTAAACATCGTATATGGAATGACTGCGAAAGCGATTTACATTTTTTAGTGATCTCAGAGCCAAAAACCCGTGGGGATAGGGTGAATCTTTAATCTCAATTTCGTTTACTTAGCTGACCTTCAGACGGTAATGAACGCGCTCCGACTACTCACCCGGACATTTCCGCCAGCTGGCGGATCGTTCACCCTCTCTTTTGCAAGCAAAAAAAGAGGGTAAAAATTATGTTTTTTTAAGTAAAAGACATTGATCGATGTATGGAGAATAATAGCCAAATAAAAAAGGACATGATCCTACAACCATGTCCTTTATATTTTTTACTCCCGACTTTCGACTTAAGACTTTCGACTTAAGACTTAAGACTTAAGACTTATTTACGGCTTAATACCGGTAATATTCAGGTTTAAACGGACCTTCAACGGTTACGCCGATGTACTCAGCTTGCTCAGGATCCAATACTTCCAGCTCCACGCCGATCTTTTCTAAATGGAGGCGTGCCACTTTTTCGTCAAGGTGTTTCGGAAGTGTGTAAACTTTGTTTTCGTATTTATCACTGTGGTTCCAAAGCTCCAGCTGGGCCAGTGTTTGGTTGGTGAACGAGTTGCTCATTACAAAACTTGGGTGACCGGTAGCGCACCCCAGGTTTACCAGGCGGCCTTCGGCTAAAACAATCACATCCTTACCTTCAATGGTGTATTTGTCAACCTGTGGCTTTATCTCTATTTTGGTATTGCCATAAGCGCCGTTCAGCCAGGCCATGTCGATCTCGTTATCAAAGTGACCGATGTTACAAACAATCGCCTTGTCTTTTAAGGCGCGAAAGTGGCCTTCGCGAACTATATCTTTATTTCCTGTTGCGGTAACCACGATATCTGCTTCGGGAATGGCGGTAGAAAGTTTTTTTACTTCAAAACCTTCCATGGCTGCCTGTAAAGCGCAGATCGGGTCGATCTCGGTGACGATAACACGGACACCCGCATTGCGCAACGAATCCGCCGACCCCTTGCCCACATCGCCAAAACCACAAACAACCGCTACTTTGCCGGCCATCATTACATCGGTTGCGCGGCGGATTGCATCAACCAGCGACTCGCGGCAGCCGTATTTATTATCGAATTTAGATTTTGTAACTGAATCATTCACATTAATTGCCGGCATGGGCAAAGTGCCAGCCTTCATGCGTTCGTATAAACGGTGAACGCCGGTGGTGGTTTCTTCGGACAAGCCTTTGATACCCGCGATCAGTTCAGGGTATTTGTCCAAAACCATATTGGTTAAATCGCCGCCGTCATCCAGTATCATGTTTAGCGGTTCGCGATCTTCACCGAAGAACAATGTTTGTTCAATGCACCAGTCGAACTCCTCGGCGTTCATGCCTTTCCAGGCATAAACAGAGGTACCGGCGGCTGCTATAGCGGCGGCGGCATGGTCCTGGGTTGAAAAGATATTGCATGACGACCAGGTTACTTCGGCCCCGAGCGCTTGCAACGTCTCGATTAACACCGCTGTTTGTATCGTCATGTGCAGGCAACCAGCAATACGCGCGCCCTTCAGCGCTTTTGACGGTCCATACTCTTTGCGCAGCGCCATCAGGCCCGGCATTTCGGCTTCAGCAAGCTCAATTTCTTTACGGCCCCATTGGGCAAGGGAAAGGTCTTTTACCTTGAATTTTTCGTAGGCGGTTTCTGTTGTCGACATAAGTATTTTTAGTTTTTAAACAAAAATAAGTGATTTGCTTATAAAATCCAACAAATAATCAATAGATTGTTATGATTATCGCAAATTTATATGCATCTAACAAAGATTGGCGCTGTAACGCATGGAAGGGATAAGACCGATAAACTAAACTTCGATCATTTTTGGCTCGTGCTGCTTGCTTATCTTTTGACTATGCGCAAGCTTGCTGTTCTGGGTCATTGAGAGCGTGCCATTATAAATTGCGCCGTTTTCAACAGATAAGGTTTGGGTTCTTATCTCGCCCGAAACTTTTCCGGTTGATTTGATTTCCAGTGAAGTGGCCTGGATATTACCATTCACGGTGCCGTATACAAAGAATTCTTTCGTGATGACGTTGCCGTGTATCGAGCCCTTCTCGCCCAGAATCAGGCCTTCATCTACCATCACGTCGCCGGTAACCTGTCCGTCGATACGGGCAAAGGCGGGAGCCCTGAGGTTGCCATCTAACATACATCCTTCGCTTATCAACGTGGAGATAGACTGCAAATCGAGCGCAACAGGTTCTTTTTTCGAAAAAAGTGCCATGGCCTTTTATCTTAATTATTCAATGTGAGATAACTTATCGGATTTATGGCTTTACCATTTTTCCGTATTTCGTAATGCAGGTGCGTGCCGGTTGAGCGGCCTGTTGAGCCAACCTCGCCAATTTTTTGCCCTACCAATACATCGTCTCCTACTTTTACATTTATCCTTGAAAGATGACCATATAAGGTTTCAAAATTGTTTGTGTGCGCTATCCGGACACAATTGCCATACCCACCAGACCAGCCTGCAAAAACAACGCGGCCGTTTGCGGTACACCTGGCTGCATCTCCGCGGTTGCCCTTGAAGTCGATACCCGGATGGAACTCTGCATTTCCGGTATCAAATGGGTCGCTGCGATATCCAAAATAAGATGTGAGCGCACTGATGTGCGGATACCCCATCGGCGTAAAAGCTACGGCATGCACCAGGCGATCGAGGTATTCATCGTACAGTGAGTAGGCTTCTTCGTCGGTAAGCTTTGCTGCATCGGCATTTCCGTTACCACCAACAGCCCTCGTTGAGAATCCTTTTAAGCCGCGTTTGTTCAAATAATTATTGATCTTCTGCAGCTTCCCTTCTATGGACTGAATATAATTCTGCGCGCTTCCATTGCTTTTAACCTGCGGCGCCTGTGCCGGCGCCTGGCCTTTCAACTTTGTGATCTGCGCCATCAGCTGCTTTTTCTCATCCTCCTGCCTGTTGTTTTGCGATCGTAAATACACAATCGACAAAGCCAGCAACACGATAACCGATGCTATACCGATACCATAATGCCTAAGCCTGCTGATGTGTTTTGTTTTGACCCTTAGTGTTTTCGGCTCGCTATTTTTGTTAACGATGATTACCGTGCTGATATCAGAAGATTTGAACTTCATTTCAAAATTTTAAACTAAATAGGGCTGCCAAGATAATGAATACAAGTTAAAAAACAATATTAATTATTAATAAACCTTGCGTTAACATGCGCCTGGATTTTTAGATGGAAAATGGGCGGAATAAGCCCAAAGTCAGCGGAATGTTATTATTCCTAATGGTTGGTGGAAGATAGTTCTCAAATGTTATTTTTGTGCTGGTTAAAAAAAGAAGTGATGTATCCAGAATATTTAGTAAGCCCGATGCGGCAAGAATTGACAAGTGTTGGATTTGAAGAGTTAAAAGATCCCGAAACCGTGACCAAAGCTATTAACAGCGAAGGGACCGTATTTGTGATGGTTAATTCGGTGTGCGGATGCGCCGCCGCCAACGCCAGGCCGGCCGCGAGGTTAGCCGTTAAAAACGAAAAGCATCCTGATAAATTGGTGACGGTTTTTGCGGGGATGGAAACGGAAGCTGTTAACAAGGCACGAGCTCTTATGCTGCCTTACCCGCCATCATCGCCGGCGATGGCTTTATTTAAAGACGGCAAGCTTGTTCATATGATCGAGCGTTACCAGATAGAAGGCCGGCCGGCTCAAATGATAGCCGATAACCTGATCAGTGCTTTTGACCAATATTGCTAAAGAAGTTTTTATACCTATAATAAACCCCGGTGCGCCTTGCACACCGGGGTTTTATTTTTTGGATGTGTTTTGGGCAGCATGCTTTTCCAACTGTAAGGATTTGCCTGCTTAATGTAACATATCATCCCCGTTCACTGTCTTAACCCAAATCGATCAAAACTTTATAACTTAGCTTTATAATAGCTGGCCTTTTGTTTAATAATTATGGTTAATATCATTTTGCCCTTTTTATTTTCGCCCGGGCCAGGTAAAAACATGAACTTCGTTATAAAAGAAAGAAAAATATACAATCAACAAAAATCAGTTATATGAAACACCATTTACCCGGGCGGATTTTTTTGAGCAGCCTTGTCGCAGCGCTTGCCCTGTCCTCCGCTTATGCACAAATGCCGGCAAAAGCCGATGACCCGCTTTTGAAAATTTACAGGGCTACGCCGCCCAAGGTCAACGATTTGGTACACACCAAACTCGAAGTTCGATTTGACTATAAGAAGTGCTATCTGTACGGAAAGGAATGGGTGACCCTGAAGCCGCATTTTTACCCGACAGATAGCTTAAGACTTGATGCCAAGGGCATGGACCTGAAAAACATTTCGCTGGTAAAGGAAGGCAAGCTCACCCCGCTTAAGTACACTTACGACGACAGCCTTACCGTCAATATCCATTTGGACAAAGTGTACCACAACGATGAAAGCTATACCGTTTTTATCGACTACACATCGAAGCCCAACCTGCTGAAAGTTAAAGGCAGCGCGGCCATCAATGATGCAAAAGGCTTGTATTTTATCAATCCGGACAGCACCGAAAAGGACAAGCCGGTACAGATATGGACACAGGGCGAAACCGAAAGCTCCTCCTGCTGGTTCCCAACTATTGACAAGCCTGAACAGAAAACTACGGACGAGATCATCATGACTGTGCCCGCAAAGTATGTGACCTTGTCAAACGGTCGTCTCGCCTCACAAAAATTGAATGGCGACGGTACGCGTACCGATGATTGGAAAATGGAGCTGCCGCATTCGCCTTACTTGTTTATGATGGCGGTTGGCGATTTTAAGATATACCATGATCACTGGCGGAACAAAGAGGTAAACTACTACCTCGAGCCGAAATATGCACCCTATGCCAAACAAATATTCGGCATGACGCCTGAATTGATCGAATTCTACTCAAAAACCCTGAACTACGATTTTGCCTGGAACAAATATTCGCAGATAGTTGTGCGCGATTATGTGAGCGGCGCTATGGAAAACACCACCGCCACGCTGCATGGCGAATATGTGCAGGCGACGCCCCGTGAACTGTTGGACGCCTATTATGATGACGGGCGAAGCACCATAGCACATGAATTATTTCACCAATGGTTTGGTGACCTGGTTACCTGCGAAAGCTGGAGCAACCTGACGATGAACGAATCGTTTGCCGATTTCAGCGAGATGCTGTGGGCCGAGCATAAATATGGCAAAGATCAAGGCGATGCACACAGTTACCAGGCGCTGCAAGCTTATTTAAATTCACCTGACGCATCGACAAAGGACCTTGTGCGTTTCCATTACGATGACAAGGAGGATGTTTTCGACGTGGTTACCTACCAAAAAGGCGGCCGTATTTTGAATATGCTGCGGAACTATCTTGGTGATGCGGCTTTTTTCAAAGGCCTTAACATCTACCTGACAACAAATGCCTTCAAGAACGGCGAAGCCCAGCAACTGCGTTTAGCAGAAGAGGAAGCCAGCGGGCTTGACCTGAACTGGTTCTTTAACGAATGGTATTACGGAGCAGGGCATCCTATACTGGACATTAACTACAAATGGGACGATGCCAGCAAAACAGAAACGGTGTACCTGAAACAAAACCAGGACGGACAAACCTTTAAGCTGCCATTTGCCGTGGATATTTATGCAAGCGGCAAAAAAGAGCGATACAAAGTTTGGATGAATGACAAAGCCGATACCCTGACCTTTAAAGTTGCTTCGAAACCTGACCTGGTGAATGTTGACGGCGATAAAGTTTTGCTTTGTGCTAAAACCGATAACAAGACACTGGAGGAATTTGAATTCCAATATTTTAATGCGCCATTGTACCTTGACCGGTTCGAAGCGATCAATGCCGCAGCCGAAAAGCAATCGGACAAAGGCGCCCAAAAAGTGCTTATAGCCGCATTAAAAGACAAATATTACGGACTGCGTATTAAGGCGATCAATGCCCTGCACATGAGCAACGATGATGTGCATAACGCGGCACTCCCGGTGCTTACGTCGCTTGCCCAGACGGATGATAACACCCTGGTAAGGGCGGCCGCGATTACCGTGTTGGGTAAATTAAAAGCAACCGGCAATATGGACATCTTTAAACAAGCCCTGGCGAATCAATCGTATGCAATTGAGGGAGCTGCCTTAGGCGCCATTAGCCAGACGGACCCCGCCCAGGCATTGACGCTTGCGAAAAACTTTGAAAAGGACAATGAAGGCGCGCTAACTTCAGCCATTGTAACGGTGTATTCAACCAGCGGCGGTGATGACCAATGGCCGTTCGTGTACAATGTTTTCGAGAAAGCGGGGCCACAGGGCAAATTCAATGTTGTGCGGGGCTTTGCTGCCATGATCGGCAATCTGAAGAACCCAACTTATGCACAACAGGGAATAGCTGCCTTAAAAGATATTGGCATAAAATACAAACAATTTGGTGTGGCGCCGTTTGTTACCGGTTTGCTTACGCAAATAAAAAGCGCACGTGCCGGCATGAAGGATGATGCCTCCGCTGCTGCCATTGATGACGCGATCAAGGCGATCAATGACGCTAAATAGTTAGGACCGTTTTACTATAAAATATACCAGGGGCGCAAATGTTGCGCCCCTTTTTTTAACATTTCAGGCGCCGGGATTAACATTGTTTTAACACTTTTATTTTCATAAATTATCTATTTTGGTGTTAAATAAACCGTCATGAAAAAAGCCTTAATTGTTATGTTTGTTTTGGCTGGTTTTAGCCAGGCAAAAGCCCAGCAATTTTTTAACCCTAACCCTTCGGACAGTTTGAAAAACAACTCGTTTGATAAATGCTTCAACACCGCGCCGGGCAAACAACAGCAATTGCTCCATCTGCAAGCAAACCCGCTTCAGACGCCGGCATTCGTCAAGGTCGAGATTAAAGTGAGCAATTACGACCACATGCCTATTGCATATTTGCCTGTTAATTCAAAGATGCCTGTGATTAAGTTGGGCGGATCCTATAAAATGCCGGTATTGAAAATAGGTGAGGATACCTTAGCCGATCTGAAAAAGCGAACCCCTTAATTGAGTAATTCTTCCTGCTCTGCCAGGCTTATATTAATTTCGAGCGGGGTGTTTTCCCCTGCGCTCAAGGGGGTGGTTTGGATTTTTTGCAAGTGTTTATTTTCGGAGTACGCAGGGGCTGCTGACAGGGCACCTCAAAAATCCCGGACAGAGACGCCCCATTAATCGGGCGTCTCTACGGCCATCCAGTTGACGTTCAGTACAAAGCAAAGGTCGGAGACGCAAAATGTTGCGTCTCTACGGCCAATGATGAATTACAGGTTTGCCTATGCAATATGTCAAAGAACTAATTATCAACTATCTACAGCTAATTTTTAGTAAAAAACAGGACATGATTCCTGTGTTTTATTGTGATTTGCTATGATTTGTTTGTGTATTTATTGTGTATTTATTGTGATTTTGTTATGAGTTGCTTATGATTTCGCCGATTTTATTGTGATTATTCACATGTTTTGCAGGCGAATAAGGGGGTTCTAAACAAACATTCAATATGTCAAATAACTAATTATCAGCTATTTGCTGGCAAAAGCCGATGTTGTATTCCCGTATTTTTGCTTGTGATTTCATGGTGGTTGATGGTGGATTACTTGTGGTTGATGGTGGATTGCTTGTGGTTGATGGTGGATTGCTTGTGGCTACTAGTGGCTGCCTCGCTCCGATTTTTCTTGTCCGGTTCATGCGGGGTTACTGCTTTGTTTTTACTGAAGTATTGGCCATCATTGCGACTAATGCTTTATTAATGCTAATTTTTGCTCGGGTTATTTTCTACCGATAGTCATTTTCGCCTAACCGCCTTTTTTAATAAGGGTTCAAAAGATTCCATGGAGGAGGCATTTCTTGCTACCTGGCGTCACTATCATCTTTTGGATATTGCAAAACCCAACAAACGGCTAATGATAATGCAGGCTGGTGTCTTCCAAATTACCGATGCCGCGTAGCGCGTAGTGTGCCTTTAAAAAAATCCGTTATAAAGATGGGACAGTTTGATGGTGAAAACAAATCGGGTTTTGCTAAGGGTACTCGTAGTGTAACGTAACGGTACACTACGAGTACCCTTACGAAAATTTATTGTATTGAGGTTGAACTATTTGGCTTGCTTTATAGGGTAAAAAGACTACGCGTGTTTTGATTGCAAAGTTTGCTCCCTATCAGCGGGTGTCACGAGTTGCCTTTGCGCTTTGGCCGGTGCGTCACGCACTTGGAGAGAGGAAATCATGGTTGGCAATACCGTAAAAGTTATTTCAATGATACGTATTGTAAAGAAAGCTGAAGGGGCCGGGCCATTTTTACAAACATGAATTTCTGCCGCAAAATAAAACCTAATAGTTAATCTGCCTGCAAAAGAATAACGAATTTATTTTACCAACCTCGTGGTAATGCACGGCGGACCACCTGTCAGCGGGGCACGAATACCTACCTCTTTTGGCCGACGCTTTGTACTCGCGCTTGGGGGAGGGTTATTTGGCAACGTCAGCGTGACGCTGACAGGGGATTGGATTCAAGCGGGACGCTTGAACCGGCGAGGGTGTTTTCGAACGGCAAAAAAAGTATATCATCATTTACAATATCTGTATAAATAATATCTGATACTTGAGGGATTAGAGACTCGAGATCAGTGCAATCCCCATCTAATCTCCAACCTCTGGTTAACTAATCTCCTTCACTAATACTTGAGCACAATATAGCCGGTTCTATGTTTTAATACACCATTGACATTATAATCCAGCGCGTAAAAATAAGTGCCGGGGGCCTGCATTTTTCCATTGATATTGGAGTGCCCGTCAAATACGCCGTTGCTATTGTCGTAGCCCTTTGCCTGGTAGATTAGAACCCCGTTGAGATTAATGATCATTATATGGTTGTCGGGATACTGGGTTATTCCGTCTATCATCAAAAAGTCGTTGATCCCGTCTCCGTTGGGCGAAACACCCTGGTGCACCAATATGCCGTCATTTGCCATAGATGTGCTGTCTGCCGGGTTTACAGGATTTGCCGGTCTGAATGCTGCCCCCGGTGCTGTTTGGGTTGCCGTTAGGGTATAGGTTTCGGTGGTGGCGCCATTTTGTGCCTTTACCACGGTGGTGATGGTATTAGCCCCCTGAACCAAAGGCAGGCCCTGCGATGCCGTGCCGGATGTTACTGGTGTTCCGTTCACAGTGACAGTAGCGGTGGAAACACTGGTCGTCGGGGTTAGGGTTATACTGGTGACGGTACTGGCTACAGTTGCCGTGTAGCTGGTTGTGCCTGCTGCAAACACCGGTGTCAATGGGCCGCTGCTTAATATTAGGTTGGAAAGGCTTGCATTGTTTGATAATACGGTGATTTTGACAGTTGCCGTGCCGTCGCCCGCAGCGTTATAAGCCATGACGATATAATTTGTTGCCGGGCTTGCGGTGGTTGGCGTTCCGCTGAGAATACCGGAAGTATTGTTAAAACTTAAGCCGGCAGGTAAGAAAGGACCTATATAATAGCCTCCAAGCGGTTTAATTTGTTTTACTGCATTATTGCCATAATCTGCCACATATACGTTGCCGGCGCCATCTGTTGCCACCCCGTCAGGATGGCTGAAGCCTGAACCTATTATTTGCGGGGTATTGGTGCCGGCAGGGATCATCTTCACCTGGTTATTTCCATAATCTCCAATATATACATTGCCTGATGCGTCGACTGCTACGCCCGATGCCGCATTGAAACCGGAGCCGATGATCTGCGGTCCCGTACCTACGGGACTGCCCGTTGGGATCTCCTTTACGGCGCTATTGCCTTTGTCGCCCACGTACACGTTTCCCTGGGCATCTACTGCAACCCCTATCGGCCCGCTAAAGGCCGAACCTATGGTTTGAGGCGTATTGCTGCCAGCCGGGATCTTCTTTACTGCATTGTGGCTGTAATCAGCTATGTACACATCGCCGGCTGCATCTATGGCTACGCCCGTTGGATGGCTGAACCCGCTGCCTATGGTTACGGGGGTTCCATTGCCTGCCGGGATCTTATAGACGGCACTGGCGCCATAATCGGTCACATATACATCCCCTGCCGCATCAACTGCTACACCGTATGGGTCGTTAAAACCCGAGCCTATGACTTGCGGGGTATTGCTTCCTACAGGGATCTCCTTTACCTGCTTGTTGCCGTAGTCGGCCAGGTACACATTTCCCGAAGCATCAATGGCTACGCCGGTCGGTCCGCTAAAACCCGAACCAATGGTAACCGGGGTGGTTCCGTAACCCGGCGCTGCTACATTGCTGCTCGTGGATGAAAGCGGCGTTATGGTTGCACCTACATTATAAGTTTGCGGACTGGTGTAACTAACTGTGGGCAGGCCAATAACCGTTATATTCAGTGTTGCCGGGCTGCCTCCGGATGCGTTATAAGCTGTTATCGTATAATTTGTTGCCGGGCTGCTTGCGGTTGGCGTTCCGCTGAGAATACCGGAAGTATTGTTAAAACTTAAGCCGGCAGGTAAGAAAGGACCTATATAATAGCCTCCAAGCGGTTT
>Ga0302306_10002026_pt1 | contig 10578 bp, 9 predicted proteins | sample III_Palsa_E3_1_FD_198761 | JGI IMG/M metagenome (GOLD analysis project Ga0302306, IMG submission 198761) | Peat permafrost microbial communities from Stordalen Mire near Abisko, Sweden - III_Palsa_E3_1 | ecosystem: Environmental > Terrestrial > Soil > Palsa > Peat permafrost | place: Sweden...
TCGGCCATCAGCACCAGGAAGATCAGCATGCCGAGCAGCCAGACCATCTCGCGCGGCTTCTTGTACGAGCCGTACATCAGGCCGCGGAACATGTGCAGGAACACCACCACGAAGAACAGCGACGCGCCGGTGGAATGCATGTAGCGGATCAGCCAGCCCCACTCCACATCGCGCATGATGTACTGCACGGAGTCGAACGCACCCGCCGCACTCGGGTTGTAGTTCATCGTGAGAAAGATGCCGGTGAGGATCTGGTTGACCAGCACCACGATCGCCAGCACGCCGAAGTAGTACCAAAGATTGAAATTCTTCGGTGCGTAGTATTCGGTCATGTGCTTGCGATAGAACGGTGCAAGCCCGGGCGCCCGATCGCCGACCCAGTCGCCGATGTTGGTGAACACGTTGGCCATTACGCAGCCCCCTTGGGATCGACGCCAATCTGGATGGTCGTATCGTCAATGAAGTGATACGGCGGGATCTGCATGTTCTTCGGTGCTGGCACGCCTTGATAGACGCGGCCGGCCATGTCGTAGCGCGAATGATGGCAGGGGCAGTAGTAGCCGCCCTTCCAGTTTGGATCGAATGGCTCGGGTTTCATCTCGCCCACATAACCCGGCACGCAGCCCAGGTGGGTGCAGATGCCGATCATCACCAGCCACTCGGGCTTGATCGAGCGGGACTCATTCTGTGCGTACTTGGGTTGCTGCTGCGCCGAGCTGCCGTCCGACTTGGGATCGACCAGGCGCGAATCCTGCGTCGGCAGGGTCGCCAGCTGATCCTTGGTGCGATTGACGATGAATACAGGCAAGCTGCGCCAGCCGACGATCAGCTGCTGACCACTTTCGATCTTGGCGAGCGACTGGGTGACCGGAGCACCGGCAGCCTTGGCGCGAGCGCTGGGTTCCCATGACTTGATGAAGGGTACTGCCACCGAGACGACCCCAACACCCCCGACCACCGCGGTGGCTGCTGTCAGGAAACGGCGGCGGCCGTGGTCGACAACTTCATTCGCCATCAGGCTCTCCGGAAGTGTTCTAAGGATGGGGTTTGGGACCCCTCAAAAATCGCGTTAGTGTAGCGTCAGGCCTTCACCCATACAATAAAACCGCACACCCGGCGACGTCGATCCGCCGTGAACATTCGCCACGACTCGCCGGGAATCTCTTTTCGACATGAAACATGCCGCCGGCACACTCGCCTTCATCGCTCGCTTCGTCATCCTGGGGCTGGCGGTAGCGTTTGTCATCGGGCTGTTCTGGCCCGGTAGCGGCGAGCGCCTGCGCACACGCTTTGGTTTGTCCACGACGGCGCCGGTGCAGCAGGCCAGTCCGGCGCGTTCCGGCATGGGTCCGGTCTCGTATGCCGATGCCGTGGCGGTCGCCGCGCCGTCGGTGGTGAACATCTACGCCAACAAGATCGTCACCGAGCAGGCGTTGAAGATGTACAACAACCCTGTGCTGCAACAGCTTTTCGGCGGGATGCCCACGACTTACCAGCACCGCGAACAGACGCTGGGTTCGGGAGTCATCGTCAATGCCCAAGGCCAGGGTTACGTGCTGACCAATAATCACGTGATTGCCCAGGCGGCGGATATCCAGGTGTTGCTCTACGACGGCCGCATCGCCAAGGCCACCCTCGTCGGCGCTGACGAGGAAACCGATCTGGCCGTGCTGAAGATCGATGCCAGCAATCTCCCGGTGATCCAGATGGCCAGCAAGCAAGATCTGCGCGCCGGCGATGTTGTGCTGGCGATCGGCAACCCGCTCGGTCTCGGCCAGACCGTGACCATGGGCATCGTCAGCGCGGTCAGCCGCCAGCTCAACAGCTCCAGCGCCGAGGATTTCATCCAGACCGATGCAGCCATCAACCTGGGCAACTCGGGCGGCGCGCTGATCAACACCGAAGGCCAGCTGATCGGCATCAACACCCTGCTGATCGGCGAAGCCGCTGGCGCCGAGGGCATCGGTTTCGCCATTCCCGTCACCACTGCCCGCAAGGTGCTGGATCAGATCATCGCCAGCGGTCACGTGGTGCGCGGCTGGATCGGTGCCAATTACGTATCCGTCCCGGTGGCTGCCGATAGCGGGCTGCCTTCCGCTGCGCGCGGTGTGCAGGTGACCGATGTCACGCCCGGTGGCCCTGCCGCGCTCGCCGGCATCCAGCCGCGGGATATCCTGCTGAAAATCGGCAACGACGACATCCTCGACCCCACCGATCTGCGCCGCCACGAAGCAGCACTGAAGCCTGGCAGCAAGGCTGAAGTTTCCGGCCTGCGCAACGGCAGTCCCTTCCATCTCGACGTCACTCTGGCGCAGCGTCCGCCAATGAGCGCCACACCCGTGGTTACCAACTGATTCGATCGCGCTAGCTCACACTGACAGCGCTATCAGCGCATGACTAACCCTGACCGTTCGACGCCAGCGGCGGATGAATCGCCACACCGTAGCGTTTGCGCAGAGTGCCAACGCGCTCCACGTAGACCTGCGTTTCCGCATACGGCGGCACGCCGCTGTAACGCACTACCGCGTTCGGCCCCGCATTGTAGGCCGCCGCCGCCAGCTCTTCGTTGCCATTGAAGTCACGCAACAGCAGGCCGAGATAACGCGCGCCGCCGCGGATGTTCTGGCTGGTGTCAAAGGCATCCAGCACACCCATATCGCTAGCCGTCGCCGGCATCAGCTGCATCAATCCCTGCGCACCCTTGATGGACAATGCGCGCGGATTGAACGCACTTTCAGCATGGATGATCGCGCGCAAAAACGCCTCGTCCACCCCATACTCGATACTTGCCGCGCGGATCACATCGGCATAGGCGGTGAGATTGAGCGCCGTCGTACCCCAGTGAATCGGCGAATGCAGGTTGCAGGCCATGCATGTGTCGATTTCGGTGTAACTGAAAAGCATGGTGACCGTGTTGCCTTTCAGGTGCACTGGCGGAACGTTGGTGTACTCCACGACGCCATCGGAGCGCACGACGCGATAAGTCGAACCCCGTCGCACGCGGTTTCCGTTTTTATCAATCTCCAACTGCGGCGCCATGGCCTCCTTGGATTCGTGATAACCCGGCTGAATGGCAACGACAGCGGCAAGCGCTGTGCTGGGCACCGCTGCCAGCAGAAGTTTGGCGGTGGTTTCCACTGAGCCCTGCACTCCAACGAGCGATGGACGTTGCGCCGACACGTCGCCATCGAGGTGACTGCTGTTTTCGACTCTCGCCAATACCCGATCGAACGAGGCGGAATCAGCGCCATTGGCCGCAATGCTTCGGGCCGAGGTAGTAACGGAGCCGCCGACCAGATTCAGCGAAGTTGGAAGATTCCTTGCCTTCTGGCGCGTTGTCGGTGATGCCGAGGCAAAGCTGGCGATCTTCTTGCACCCGCGATACCCGGCCGTGCTGCTGCTGAATACGGTTTCGCCACTGACGCCGGTACAGCGATAGAGCGTACCCGCGTGAGCCATCGAGAATGCCTGCCGGCAAAAACAGCCTCCCGTCCACAGCATGAAGCCGATCAGGGCGGCAACAAACAAGCGGTTTGGGCGGGAGCGGAAACCGGCGCGCTCCCCTGTACGGACGACGGCATTCATGGCGACGAGTCTGACGAAAGGCATCGGGCAAGCCAAGTCGTCAGTGCGGCGCCGCAAAATACTTATTGCGAATGATTCGTAATAAATATTTAATAGGCCCCAGGTTTCCAACGCAACGAGCCATTCGCCACACAGCCTTTTGCGGTTGCGGTCAGGCCTTCGCCTCCAGGAAAACCCAATGGCAGCCATGGCATCGCTTCGTCATACCGGAGTGCGCCACAGCGCGCAGCAGCACCGGCGTCGGGCAAGTCACAGACCCGCTAGTTCGTCTGCAGCGCCGGTTGCGATGACGCCAGGAATAGGCCCAGACACACCTCTTACGCGTCGAGCAAATACATGTCCGAAACATCTAGTGGCCACTTGAAAAGACGCACGGCGGTTACCCCCATCTATCGACTCGCGGTGGCATCGAGGATTATCGCGGCGCTGGTCGGCGGCTACCTGGTCGCCTATGCCAGCGCGGCGCTGCTCACCGTGGTGCTGCCGATGAGCCGAATCAATCGCGTCGTGACTGCCAGTCTTCTCAGCTTCGTGGTGTGGACGGTCGTGGCAATAGGCGTATTTGCTGCGCGCAATGCGTGGCGCAGCTGGTGGCCGCTGCTCGCCGGTGGCGGCGTGATGCTGGTTCTTGCTTTCGTATTCCGCAATTACGGCATGCGCCCATGAGAAACACGTTTCGGCAATCGATGGCCTGGCTGCATACCTGGGCAGGCCTGATCGTCAGCTGGGTGCTGTTTGCGATTTTTCTTGGCGGCACGCTGGCCTGCTTCGACAAGGAGCTGGATTACTGGATGCGTCCGGCCCTGCATCAGCTCAAACCGGGGCCGCCCTCGATGGATGCCGCTGCGAAGACCTTGCGCGGCATGGCTCCGAATGCCGAGACGCTATATCTCAGACCACCCAGCGACCGCGATCCATCGATTCGCGGCTTCGCCTTTGAACCCGGCAAACCGTATATCGATGTCGCGCTGAATCCACGCGATGGAGCGCTGATTCCGCCCACGGTCGGCGGCAACTTCTTTTTCGTCCTGCACTACAACCTACAGGCGGGCACGCTCGGCATCTATCTGGTCGGGCTGGCCGGCATGTTGATGTTGCTGGCACTGATCAGCGGCGTGATCATTCATCGCCGCGTGTTCAAGGATTTTTTTGTGTTCCGGCCGCGCCCCGGTGGCCAGCGTGCGTGGCTGGACGGGCACAATCTCACCGGCGTGCTGGGCCTGCCGTTTCATCTGATGATCGCCTACACCGGCGTGATCATCATGATGTCCAGCTACATGACGGCCGGTGTGCAGATCGGTTATCGCGGCGACATGGCGCGCTACTACGAAGCGCTATCCGGCACGTCGCATCCGGTCGAGCAGCACCGACCACCACGCCGGGTGGCCTCGCTGGACAAGATTCTGGGCGATGCGGTGCAACGACTTGGCGGTGCGGTGGAGTATCTGGAGATTGAACATATCCACGATGCTTCGATCACGATCAGCGCGCTGTCGGCCGGCAACGATGAAGTCGCCGGTGGCCGCCGCAACCTGATCTATGACGGCACCGAGGGCAGCTTCCGCGGTGAGAGCGAGGGTCCGCCGACCGCCTATCGCACCTATCAATTCTTGAGCGGACTGCACCGCGTGCAATTTGGCGGCGCGGCAATTCGCTGGTTGTATTTTCTGCTCGGCGCCACCGGCTGCGTGATGCTTGCCACTGCAGCGCAGGTATGGATCGAAAAACGCACACGACAAGTCGAGGCCGCCGGATTGCGCTCCGGCTACGGGCTGGTGCGCGCGCTGAACGTCGGCGTGATTGCCGGCATGCCGCTGGCAAGCGTTTCCCTGCTCTGGGCAAACCGTCTGCTGCCGTATGAACTAGCCGGGCGCGCGGGCATGGAGGCGCAAAGCTTCTGCGCGATCTGGTTGCTCGCGACGATCTGGGGTGTGCTGCGCCTGCGCCACGGCAAGCCATGGCGCGATCTGTTCGGCACCACCGCCGCACTGTTGTTCGCGTTGCCGCTGATGAACGCTTTGACCCAGCCCCACAGCAGCCTGCTGGCCAGCATTGCCGCTCGCGACTGGGTGCTTGCCGGCATCGATGCAACGGCTTTGGCCTTCGGCTTGGGTTTCGCATGGCTGGCCTGGACCAGCACGCGTCCGCGTCAGCTCGCCAGCCGTGATCCGCGCATGGCACCGCCTCGATCATCCGTGGCTCGGTCGGAAGCGGCGCTTCCCGCGGTGGAAACGCCATGACGATGTGGCTGTCGTTGTTGGCACTGAATTACCTGAGCTGGGCATGCTTATGCCTCGCTGTCGCGCGGCACTACCGGCAGCACTTCGGCGTCGACCCATCGCCCGTGCGTAGTCGCGTGCTGCGAATCATCGGCTGGCTGACGACGCTGCTTGCCTACGCCATCAGCGTGCGCTGGCGCGACTGGGACATCGGCAGCGTCGACTGGTGTGCGAGCTGGATGCTGGCCGCCATCGCCTGGGTCCTGCTGCAACCGTATCGCCCCCGCTTCGCGCGCTGGCTTGCCTTCGTCGGCGGCGCCGCGAGCCTTTTCGCTTTGATCTTTTATCCATCACCAACGCTCTTTTGAGGAACTCCATGAACACTTCGACCCAGTCGCCGGCTCCAAGTCGTCAGTATGTCGGCCTGCGCCGCGCCGCATTGCCCTGCCTGCTGGCAGCGGCACTGGCAGGCAGTTTTGCAGCGCACGCGCAAACCCAGCCGACCGATGCAACCAGTACCAACGACGCGAGCAATACCAAGGAAATCCGCAAGGCGAAAACCATGGACACGGTGAATGTACAGGGCGTCGGCTTGCCGACCTTCGGTGGCGGAGAAATCGCCCGCCGCGGCAATCTGGGCGTGCTGGGCGAACAGGACCTGATGGACACACCGTTTGCAATGACCAGCTACACCGAGAACTACATCGCCAGCCATCAGGCGTACACCATTGCCGACGTGGTTGCCGATGATCCGGCCGTGCGCGTCGCCGATGGCTTCGGCAATTTCGCCGAAACATTCGTACTGCGTGGCTTTCCTCTTGATGGCGATGACATTACGTTCGGTGGTCTGTACGGCATCATTCCGCGACAGATGGTGGACGCCGACGCGATCGGCCGACTCGACGTACTGCGCGGCGCCAGTGCGTTTCTCTACGGCGTATCGCCCGGTGGCAGCGGCATCGGCGGCTCGATCAACGTGGAACCGAAATGGGCGCTGGACACGCCGCTGACGCGTGCCACAGTCGACTACGGCAGCGACAGCCAGGCCGGCGCGCAGTTCGATTTCAGCCGGCGCTTCGGCACCAATGACGAATACGGTATCCGCGTCAATCTCGGCGGCCGTGATGGCGATACGTCGATCGATCGCGAAAGCCGCAAGTCGAATGAACAGTCCATCGCGTTCGATTACCGAGGCGACAAATTCCGCATCAAGGCCGACATCAGCCATCAACTTCAACGCATCGACGATGGTCGCAGCGTGGTTTACCTGACTGGCGACGGCGTTCCCAAGCCACCATCGGCGAGCGCGAACTACGCACAGCCGTGGAGCTACTCCAGTCTGGAAGATACCTACGGTCTGGTTCGCGCCGAATACGATTTTCTACCCAACCTGACCGGCTACGTCGCGGTCGGTGCTGACCATTCCAACGAAAACGGCGAGTACGCGTCACCCACCGTGGACGGCAACGGCAACGGTTCGATCTATCGACTGGGCGTGCCGTATCAGAACGACGCGCAGAGCGGCGAAGCCGGCCTGAATGCGCATTTCACCACCGGTGCGGTCAGCCAGAAAGTTAATCTGGGCATCTCGGCACTGAATCAGAAAAAGACCGTCAGCTATACGTTCTCCGACTCCTCGCCGACCAACCTGTACGACTATGTCGCGATGCCGTATCCAGCCACTACGTTCAGCGGCGGTGATCCGGTGGTGACCGGCCGCACCAAGCTGCACAGTCTGGCGCTGTCCGACACGCTGGGTTTCGCCGACGATCAGGTGCTGCTGACCGTTGGCGCCCGGCGGCAGACGCTGCAGACCCTGGGCTATGCCTACACCACCGGCGTGCAGACCGCGGACTATCGCAAAACCGCCACATCGCCGGTGATCGGCCTGGTGGTGAAGCTCAACCCCAACTTCTCGCTGTTCGCCAACTCCATCCAAGGGCTTTCGCAAGGACCGGAGGCACCGATCGGCGCCGCCAATTTCGGCCAGGTGTTCGCGCCGTATCGCTCAAGGCAGCTCGAAACCGGCATCAAGTATGACCAGGGCAACTTTGGGAGCACCTTCAGCCTGTTCCAGATCAAGCAGCCCAGTGGCATCACCGATGGCGTCACGCGCGTTTTCAGCATCGCCGGCGAACAACGCAACCGCGGTGCGGAGTGGAGTGTCTACGGCGAACCGGTGAGCGGGCTGAAACTGGTCGGCGGTGCCAGCTATATCGATGCCAAGCTGACCGAGACCGCTGGCGGCCTCGACAATGGGAACACCGCGGTCGGCGTACCGAAATGGCAATACAACGCCGGCGTGGATTGGGCTGTGCCAGGCACCAGCGGGCTGGGGCTGAATCTGGGCGTGACCCGCACCGGCGGCGAATACGTCGATCTGGCCAACACCTTGCGCATTCCAGCCTGGACACGGGTCGATGCCGGCGCCAGCTATGCCACAACCATCGACGGTCGTCAGGTGACCTTCCGCGCCGCGGTACTCAATATCGGCAACAGCAATTACTGGGCCTCGGCGCTCGGTGGTTATCTGACGGAGGGCGCCTCGCGCACGATCAAGCTCTCGGCCAGCGTCGACTTCTGAGTCGAAACGCTGGCTCTGAACAAGCGGCCCGGTCCATCCCGGGCTGCCTGTTCACTGGCGAGCCCGATCACGGCGGCGTAAACTACGCGGTTCGATGCTGCACAATGGCGGCATCGCGCTGGCTGGCAAGGTATGCAGCCCTCAGCCTTCTGTTTACGAACCACGGTAACTCCCCAATCATGAGCGGCAAGCTTTTCATCAAGACCCACGGTTGTCAGATGAACGAGTACGACTCGGCCAAGATGGCCGATGTGCTCAAGGCGTCGCATGGCATGGAGCTGACCCTGGACGAAGCCGAAGCCGACGTGATCCTGATCAATACCTGCTCGATTCGCGAGAAGGCACAGGAAAAGGTCTTCAGCCAGCTCGGCCGCTGGAAGCAGCACAAGAAAGATGGCAAGCCAGTGCTGATCGGCGTCGGCGGCTGCGTGGCCTCGCAGGAGGGTGACGCGATCGTCAAGCGCGCGCCGTATGTCGATCTGGTATTCGGCCCGCAGACCCTGCACCGTCTGCCCGAGCTGATCGAAAAGCAGCGCGCTACCGGCCGACCACAGGTCGACATCAGCTTTCCCGAGATCGAAAAGTTCGACAACCTGCCCGAGCCGCGCGCGGAAGGTCCTACCGCCTTCGTGTCGATCATGGAAGGCTGCTCGAAGTACTGTAGCTACTGCGTGGTGCCGTATACCCGCGGTGAGGAAATCAGCCGTCCGTTCGACGACGTATTGGTCGAGGCTGCGCAGCTCGCCGCCCAGGGCGTACGCGAAGTGAACCTGCTCGGCCAGAACGTCAACGCCTATCGCGGCCCGACTCATGATGGCAGCGTGGCTGACCTATCAGTGCTGATCCATGCGATCGCGCAGATCGACGGCATTGGTCGCATCCGCTTCACCACCTCGCACCCACTGGAGTTTTCCGACTCGCTGATCGAGGCCTACGCCAATGTGCCGCAGCTGGCCAACTACCTGCATCTGCCGGTGCAGGCCGGTTCCGACCGCATCCTCAGCGCGATGAAGCGCGGCTACACCGCGCTGGAGTTCAAGCAGAAGATCCGCAAGCTGCGCGCGGTGCGACCGGACATCTGCGTATCGTCCGACTTCATCGTCGGCTTCCCCGGTGAAACGGCCGAGGATTTCGACAAGACCATGAAACTGATCGACGACGTCGGCTTCGACCAGAGCTTCTCCTTTATTTTCTCCTCGCGCCCGGGCACGCCTGCCGCCAATCTCGCCGATGACACGCCAGCGGCAGAGAAGCACGAACGGTTGATGCGCCTGCAGGCCACGCTCAACGCCAATGCGAAAAAAATCAGCGCAGCGATGATCGGCAGTGTGCAACGCGTATTGGTGGAAAAGCCAAGCACACGCGATCCGAGCGAACTGACCGGCCGCACCGAGAATATGCGCTTCGTCAATTTCTCCGGCCATTCGCGCTTGATCGGCCAGTTTGTCGATGTGCTGATCACCGACGCGATGAGCAATTCGCTGCGCGGTCGCATCGTGCTGGCTGACGAAATCACCGACACACCGGTCGCACTGGCTTCATGAGCGAAGCCGTTGCGCTGCGCGAAATCGGAGCCGACGAATTTGTACGCGTGTGGCCGATATTCCAGTCGGTGATTGCTGGCGGCGACACGTACAGCTATCCAGCCGACATGCGTTTCGAACAGGCGCGCGACATGTGGACCGTGCCGCCCAGCCGCTGTTTTGTCGCCGAATGCGATGGCAAAGTGCTTGGCGCTTATCTGCTGAAACCCAACCAACCCGGCCTGGGCGATCACGTCGCTAATGCCGGCTACATGGTCTCACCCGCTGCACGTGGCCAGGGCATCGCGGGCATGATGTGCGAGCATTCGATGGAACAGGCCCGCTGCGCCGGCTTCACGGCCATGCAGTTCAACTTCGTGGTATCCACTAATACTACCGCCGTGCGCCTGTGGCAGCGCCACGGTTTCCAGATTGTCGGCCAGGTGCCGGGCGCGTTCCGCCATGCCGTGCACGGACCCACCGATGTTTACGTGATGCACCGGGAACTATGACCAGCACAAGCACGAATAGCGGCATCGGCGAGAACGACTTTGTCCTCGATCCCGAAGACAACGCACGCCTCGCGAATCTCTGTGGTCCGTTCGACGAGCATCTACGCCAGATCGAGCTACGCCTGGGCGTGGAGATCAATCATCGCGGCAATATT
>Ga0302306_10002036_pt1 | contig 10555 bp, 6 predicted proteins | sample III_Palsa_E3_1_FD_198761 | JGI IMG/M metagenome (GOLD analysis project Ga0302306, IMG submission 198761) | Peat permafrost microbial communities from Stordalen Mire near Abisko, Sweden - III_Palsa_E3_1 | ecosystem: Environmental > Terrestrial > Soil > Palsa > Peat permafrost | place: Sweden...
TCCTGGGCAACAGGTAGTTATGGACGAGGCGTTCTTCAATGGCAAAAACCACATCGCCCGAAATCCCGGCAAAAAAAGAAGGCGAAGGCCGTGGCTCAAACATATCGATCCCGGGCTCCCCGCTAATATGAAACAGTCGCTTAGAGTTTTTTAACGAATCCTGATGATTTGATGGCATAGCCCATTTTTTTATAAAATGCATGGGCGGCGTCCCTTTCGGCCCGATTACCGCTGCTGATGAACACCGCATTCAATCCTTGCTCCAAAGCCCATTGCTCCGATGCCTCGATCAATAGTCTGCCTATGCCCAATTCCCGGCGGTTTGGTTTCACTACAAAAGCCAGTATACGCAGGTACATGCCGTTCATTTCGTAGAATATATTTTTCGACAACCCTGCCATACCAACCAACTCATCACCCGCGACTGCAACGATCGTCTTATAATCCGTGTGGGCCGCAATTTTTCTAAATCTTACCGCAAACTCTTCAAAGGTGGTTGGATAGCCAAGGTCGGTCATAAGCCCGGTCAATTCCGCCAGGTCAGCTTCGCCGGCGTCCCGTATAGTTGTGGTATGCGTTAACATTTTTTCGCAGTTAAAAATAAATAATCACCCGGGGAATTAGCAAACTTCGAACGTATACAATTAAAGCGGCCGCTGTCAATATCGCCGCGAAGCTGCATTAAACCACGTTCAACTTCCGCAGCATTGGCCAGCGCCGAAAACGACGAAATACCTGCCCGGATGTTTTCATCAAAGTAAAGCTCCGGCTTGTTTTTTCCTGCATACAGGAAAAGATCCTGCAGATCGTCTTGTATGTTATATTTCTCCGTGCCGGCAAGGACAAAACCTGCCGTAGTTAATGCATCACTGACAGTCTCAAAAGACGGCATCTGCCGGATCGAACTTTCCATCATGGCCGGGAAATAATAGTTCAGCCAATAACCCTGCATTTGCTCCGGCGTAGCCGTAAAGATAACCAGCCGCGTGTTAGATTTTAAAACACGATACAATTCCCCGAACCCCTTGTGCAGGTCTTTCCAATGATGAATGGTAAGCGTGGCTATCGCGCCATCAAAATGTGCATCCTTAAATGGCAATCGCCCGGCAACACCCTCCACCCAGGTAATATCGCTGCTCCGGCTCCTGGCAACATCGAGCATTTTATTGGATGGCTCGACACCATAAAAACGAATGCCCTTATCAGCCAATGCCAGGGTATAATTGCCTGTCCCGCAGCCGATGTCAAGGTATACTCCGCCGCCCGTCGGACCTAAAAACTCAAAAAGTCTTTCGGCTATATAAGGATCGGCTTGCCGGGTAGCATTATATCCCGAACCTATCTGATCATAAACAGTTCCAGAAGCTTTCATATTAATTACTGATATTCAGGTTATTATGTAAAAAAAGCAGGTTGCAGGATTTTATCAGCGCAATCTTCTACAACACAAAAGTCGTCCTAATTTATTAGTGACGTGTTAGATATAAGTAAGAATTATTTTCACTTGGCGGCATATCGCACATACCGTACCTGCTGCCATGAGCTATGAACCATGAACTACCGCCCATCCGCAGATCAATTCTCACTCCCCGCACTATTCCCTTCACATCATCATTCTTTATGCCCCTGTTATTTGTGTTACGTCTTTCGAAGATATTTTATCCAATTCCCATAATATACAACCCTGGTTATCAAATCATTTTCAAAGTAACTATCAAGCTGCCCATCAAGCCACAATGCAATTTCCTCATAAGCGCAGGAACCGCGTTCAACAGCCGCTATTACATTACTTTGCGTAATAAAATAAGCAATCAACTGCGATTTCGTAAAGCAAATGGGGTTTTTAAATCCGTCGGGAGTTTGAATGGTAAAATTCTTTGATTGAAGATTTTGGACCGACCAATCATAATTCTTATTGCGCGGAGGCGACGGAAAACGGGCCAGGTAAACGTTATTCACCCAATAGTTAAAATCATCGTGGCCATCCATTTCACCGGCGAAAAAGTTTTCGTAAATAACCAACCATCTGCCTTTTTTTAACAAGCGGTTGGTTTCATTTAAGAATGCTTCAATGTCAAACCAATGAACGGCTGAACATGCCGTTATCAAATCAAATTCCCCATCACCGAAAGGCTGCTTTTCAGCAGCCGCGACAGAATAATGTATTTGACTTGGTTCAACAGCCAGCTTCAGCATTTCTTCGGAACTATCGATACCGTAAACGTCAACTGCAATACTCAAAAGCGCCCTGGCGGAAAGCCCCGTACCGCAGGCAATATCCAATGCCTTTGGCAATTTCCCTTCGATATTCAAAAAGTCGCGGACACGCTGAATCGTCCCGGCATGAAAATCAGGCCGCCCGGCAGCATATTTTTCGGCAGCTATCTTTGAATTAAAATAATTCATTGAACCTCCCTTTCACCTGCACTCCTGCGCATGTGCACATCTAACCCCTACTCCAAAAATTTAGCTTTCAACGCTGCTCTTTCTTCATCATCGAGCCCGATCTGCGTCTTGAAATAATTGTCTACCGACCCATATCGTGTTTTAATGGCACTGAAGGTCGCATCCAGGTATTCTTTTTTCGAGCTACCCATGGCCTGGGCCACTTGCGGATCTATATGCATTTTCGCCATCTGCGCAGCCATTTTCACATTGACGTCCTTCCGGTAATAGTTCGTTGCCACGTAATCGCTTACAATGGCATCATAAGGCACGCCCAGTGCGTAAAGCAGCAGGGCCGCGCCGATCCCTGTACGGTCCTTACCCGCAGTGCAATGAAAAACCAGCGACTGTCCCGGTGGAAGCGCCAGAAGCTTTGCAAAAAATGGCTTATAACGCAAGGTTATCGAATCGATATTACTGTAAAAAGCTATCATCAATGAATCACCGCCGGTCCCTTTTATTTTGGATATGCTCTTCATCCAGTTGTCCAGTCCATCGCTTCCTGCCGGTAATAGAATATAATCGGTTCCCGGATTTATCCGGTCGGGCGCCTGTGCCTGCTCGTGGTGCCCGCGCAGATCCACATCGTAAGTGATGTTTTTTTGCTTCAAAACGGCAAGGTCTGCGTCAGTGAGCTTGCTGATATCAGCGCTCCGGTATATCTCACCCCACTTTACATGGCGGCCATCCATCGTTTCATAACCTCCAAGGTCACGAAAATTGGCCGCACCTTGTAAAACCACGTGCCGTTTTGCGCTGTCGGCAACCTGTGCAAAACTGTTTGCACTGATAAAAAACGCCGAGATGAGTAGAATTCTGTTTTTCATATCAATTAGATGTTTATCTGTTAATTCAAATATATATTCCAGGGCTTTACCCGTTCTCATGTCATGTCACATCCCATCTCATATCTCACATCTGCACATTCCAACCTCACTCCGGCAATGAGCCATGAACTGTGAACCCTTCCGATCTCACATCTCATGTCTCACATTTCAAATCTCATACAACTCAAGCCAAAAAAGCAGGGGCCCCGGCTAAAGTCCCCTGCTTAATAAAAAATTTATTTTATCCTTATTTCGTAAGCCAGGTATCTTTTGTTGGGTCATCTACAGCGCTGCCGAATTGCGATATAAGCGCTGCCTTATAATTAGCTGAATTGGAGGAGGCTTCGGCTGAAGGATATTCCCAGCGGCGTGGTAATAAACTGTTTGCCGTACCTATACCAGGGCCGCCCTGGTCCCATGCAGGTATGCCGTTTGGATCAGTAGTACTAACCGACCTTCTCCATTCGTAAAACGGCTCCCAGCCTGAGTTTACAAACATGGCCACATAACGCTGTGTAAATATCTGGGCCAGCCCGGTGGCGTTGTCGCCCGCATAAGCAACATTGGCCATAAACTGCGGGAGGTCAACTGTAGCAGTTCCCCATTTACCGCCCTGTGCAATGAGGCCGGGGTTAATGGTTGCATCAGTACTGGATATAGGAAATCCAATTGTCACTGCTTCTCCGTTCGTGATGCCATAAGTCGCTAATGACGCATTGATCCCGTTAGTGTACCAGGTTGTTGAACTTCCGCTTGCCCAGCCTCTGTTGATTCCTTCAGCTATATTAAAGCATAATTCAGGGTAACCTATAAACACAAATGGTTCCGCATCGGCGCCCGAAATGCTGGTATAATAACGGTTATAACTGGTGTAGGAATATGCGCCGTTATTGGAGTTTGCCAACAATTGAGGTTCGGTCAAATTGTCGTTCGAACCCACATAAGCAGTAAAATCACTTACGCTTTTACCGCCTGCAACCGGCGCCGGCGCCGGTGTAATAGTAACGTATGCGCGAGGATCCTGGTTGCCGGCTGTCGCATTCACGTAGGCCTCGCCCGGATTTGCGAAGTTGTTATAGGGCTCGTCGCCCGACGCGAAAATCGGGTAAGGGTTAAAAGCCACGTTATATGCATATATCAGGTCATCCGAGCTACTGGTCATGATAGGATAAGTAGATGGGTTATTTACAATCGTTGCGAACGTGGAGGTGATGTTCAAATCGGCTGCTGTTGGATCACCCACGCGTTTGCTCAGGCTGATCAATACGCGCAGCGTGTACGTATTGATCACTTTTTGCCATTGCAGGTAAGTAAGGCCAAATATATCTCCGGCATCAAGTTTAGCGCCAGGATTAGCTGCCGTTAAAGGTGCTAATAGGGAATTAGCGTTATTCAACAAGGCCAAACATGCTTTATACACATCGTGCTGCGTATCAAATTTCGGCGTTAAAATTGTCGGGTTGCCGGCCTGTGAAAAAGGAATATCGCCTACCCTTTGTGTGAGCCAAATACCTGAATACGCCTTAAAAAATTGGCCTAAAGCATAGTATTTATTAGTTTGGTTACCTAATTGCTGGGTTGACTGTGTTTCTAATGCTATCGCATATTTCAAAACATTATAGTCATCCACTGTACTGCCGTAGTTGTAATTGTTGTTACCCCTGTAATACTGATAATTTGATAGCTCGTATTGGGCGGCATTAGTAGATACCTGGAAAGGCTGTTCATAAGATATTGTATAAGGTGCTGCTGTTGATCCTATAAGCGTTGAAGTAAGGTGATTCAGCAGAAGGCTGGCCGGCACAGTCCCGGAGGCGCCAGCTACGTTCGGGTTGTCGATCAGGTCGCCCTTCTGACATCCGGTTATCGATACCATGCCTATTGTAAACAATAAGGCTAATGGGATAAATGATTTTATTTTCATAAATTTCTTTTTGATCAATTAAACAATTTTAGAATGTTAAATGAATATTAAGACCATAGCGACGCGCAGTAGGGCTGGATAAGGTAACCGGACTGCCTGAAGAACCCTCGCCTGTTAAAGTCTTTGTATCAGCGTCGTAACCAGACGCATATTCATCCAGGTCGATATCTTTATGAGCCGCAAAATACAACAGGTTTCTGCCTACGATATTGATGCTGGCCTTTTTAATGAATGAACCCTGTAATATCGATGCGGGGAGATTATAACCGATGTCTGCCTCGCGTAACTTAGCGAAGGAACGGCTAATCATATAGTATTCATCAAAGTTGCCGCCCACACCGCTTGATATATAGCTTTGAACAAAAACTTTGGTTGTATTCGGTGCGAAGGTTAACTGGCTCATATTGGTGATCACACCGCCGGGGCCGTAAGTAGGCGTACCGCTCACAAGTGTTACGCCGGGGCCAGTGTATTCGGGCGTTGCCGGTTTGGTGTCTAAATCGGTGCTGTTCCATTCCGCTAAACGGGCAGCGCCGTAAGCGCCTTCCGCAGTCTGAGGTGCTGTACCGCCATTATAAGCTTTATATGCCTCATAATCGTAAATGCTGCCGCCGATCCTTCCGTCAAACTCGATGCTTAAAGTGAAGTTATGGTAACTGAAATGGTTAGTGACGCCAAATGAAAAACTGGGATCGGCATAACCTAATAAACCGTAATTTGCATCATCCTGTGCGCTTGGCGCCGAAATCGGTTCACCACCGCTATTGATGATTTGCCCATTTCCATCCCTCACGAACTTTGTGCCGTAGATAGCATCCAACCGGTCGCCAACATTATATACGTGGTTGTTTAAAAATATGGAAGTTTGCCCGCCATAAACGGATGCCAGCGTTTCCCGGTAGGTGGAATAGTTTGCATTGATGTCCCAGTTAAGGCCGTCCTTGCTTTTGAGGGGAGAGCCAACTAATTCCAGTTCGATACCGTTTTTCCTGGTGGTTAACCCATTCACAATTTCGCCAGTATTTGTTGTGGATGGCGCAACAGGTAACTCGAATATATTTGGCCCGTTAGTGGTTGTAAAATAAGTGGCATTTAAACCTAACCTGTTATTTATAAACTTAAGGTCGGCGCCAAACTCGTATGATTTTACAGAATATGGTTTGATATCGGGGTTTGCAATCGTATTGGAAAGGCTTACCGATGGCGTACCATTATAATAGGTAGCAGGTGAATTTGGGCTTGCATTTGCGTAGGTTGGGCCGTTGTAGGGAGTCAGCAGCTCGGTTCCGTATCCTAATAAATTACTCACCGGTTGCGAGTTCCAGCCTGTGCCCAGCGCTGTTGATTGCACGGCATTATAGGATGAGCCGATATATGGCGAGGTCAGGCCTCCTTTAACATCCGCAAATGATGCGCGTAATTTAAAGAAGGAAATAGCATCGGGTAATTTAATATAGTCGCCAACAACCGAACTGAGAGAAACCGAAGGGTAGAAGAAGGTGTTATCTCCTGACGGCAATGTAGAAAGATTATCAACGCGGCCGGTGGTATTGATGTTAAAGTAATTTTTGTAACCTAAATCCACCGAATAATAGGCGCTGTTAACCTGCATTTTTGAGTCGAAATTATAGTCCAGGATAGGGTTTATCGAGTTATCCAGGTTATATACGCCCGGTATTGAAAGGTCTTTTGTAGTGGCCCAATCAGACAGGTACCTGAATGAGCGTTCGTTTGCGCCCGCAAGTGCCGTGATATTCCAGTCCTTCAATTTTTTATTATAGTTTAAATTAATGTCGGTGTTATTTTCCAGCAGGTTACGTTGGTCCTGCCTGTAATCGCCGTACCATCCGAAGTAATACCAGGGCAGATATTCATTCAGGTTGGCTGACGCGGGCACATCTTCGGTATTCAGCTCATTGTAAGTATCTAAGGCTGTGCGCAATTTTAAACTTAGTTCGTCGGTAAACTTGTAGGTCAGCGCCAGCGAGCCGTTCACTACCTGGTCATTACGTCCGCGCAGCCATTGGTCGGCCTGGAAGTAGGGGTTGTTTTCACGGCCATACTCGGATGCATACTGTACCAGGTTTGGCACACCCTGCGGCCCCTGGTAATAATTTTTTAATTCACTGATCGGGTAGTCCGCCGAACCGTAAACAAAAAACTCATAAGCATAGCTGTTAGGGCCATAGGAAACATCAGGAATGTTCGGCGAATATTGCAGGTTCAGGTTCACATCACCGTCAATGCGCAGTTTCGGGGTAATGTCATAACCTGCCACCATCTTAAAGTTATCGATATTCAGTTTTGTATTCGGGAAATCACCTTGCTGGAAAGTGTGACCGTATGATAAACGGATGTCATAATTGGATCCGCTTCCGGCAACCGAAAAGGAACTTGTAGATGTGTAGCCGGTTTGCACAAACTGGTTAAAGTTATCAACGCCGCGGGCTAACCACGGGGTAGGCGTTCTTACGTCCGTAACCGGGTTAAAAGGGCTGTCAAACTGTGTGGTGGAGTAACCGCTGTTAAAACGGGGCCCCCATGTAGGTAAACGCTGCGTATTATCATACAACTGATCGCCGTATGCATACTGATAGTTTGTTCCGATGCCATACTGCGTTTGCATAGATGGAAACGCAACAAAACCTTTTTCTGCTTCAACAGTCTCGTCAAGGTCAATTTGCCAACCTTTTTTATCTTTGGTGCCTTTTTTGGTTGTAATGATAATAGCCCCGTTTATACCCCTGAATCCGTAAAGGGCAGCTGCGTTAGGGCCTTTTAACACGGTATAGGTTTCTATATCGTCCGGGTTAAAATCGTAAGTGTTCGATTCTACAGGTTCGCCATCCACAACATACAGGATGTCTTCGCTGCCGCGTAGGACAACTGTCGGCGCACCAAAAAACTCTGAACTGGAGCCAATGGTTAAACCGGCCACTTTGCCTTCCATCGACTGAAAAGGATTTGCGTCCCTGGCCTCAGTCAGCTCATCGCCATTAATTACCGATTCAGAATACCCGAGCTTTTGAAACTCTTTTTTAACACCCAGAGCGGTCACCACCACTTCATTAAGTGTTTTAGTATCCGTTTCCAATTGGACTGAAACGTACGCGTCGGTAATTACCAATTCTTTAACCAGGAAGCCGATTGATTTGAAAACCAATGTTTGTCCCTTTTCAACTGAAAAGGTAAACCGGCCTTCCGAACTGGTAATTGTACCTTGAGGTGTACCCTTAACGGTAACGGTTACGCCGGGTAAGGGTTGGCCATTGTTGTCCAAAACGATGCCCCGTACCGCGAGGTTCTGCGCAAAAAGATTCCCGCATACCAACAGCATAGTTAGCGTCAACAGCGACCTTGAAATTTTTAGTAAATTTTGTTTCATAGCGATTTAATTTATCTGCTATAAAACTATCCCCGAAATGTTACGCAAACATTGATGACGCAATATCAAAAAGTTAATAAATACTAAACAACCCACCAAAAGCTTGAGTATTGTTAACAGAAAATAAGCCGTTTGTCACTATAACGTTACGGCGAAAAAACCTTTCCTTTTAGGAAACGTTTGGGTATGAGTATTGCAGTATTTATTTGGGAATATTTCAATTAACACAAAAAATGCCAAGGCATTTTAATGATTGGTCATTCCAGGAATGGTTCTGTTACTAAAACCATTATAAGAGATAGTTTACTTCCGACGAAAAGGGGCTATTTAATCTTCGTCAGCCTGGCCAGCGTTTAAAGGTTATTTCTATCACTGTTATTTGGCATTGACTAGCCCAATTCTGGCCCAAGATGCCGACGTTTTATAACTATCAAATTAATCAGCGTGGGGTTTGAACCGCGCCGGCATACTGAAAGGATTTTTATACAGTTGATTTGGGTCTTCTTAATTCGGCCCGGTACGCCGTGCATGAAATTGTTGACTGGAGCGAGAGTTTAGCAGGTATATAAAAGCGAAAACGGAAGCTTCCTCTTGCGATTCGACTTCCGTTTCCTGACTCCTTGCGCAGCCGTAGCCGCTCATGAAGCACCAAGCTTTGTGTATATTGACCGATCTGCTATTCTGTTGCCCTTGCGGACATTGATTCCTTTCAGTTCCTCAGCGGTTTTTGCTTTCTTCCGTAAAAAATCGCAATCCTTTCTGATCCTCGTGTAGTTCCTCTTCTTTTTCCGTGGCTTTCGCCCTTTCATTTTCCGAGTTACTCAGGTCCTTGTCGTGATCTTTAGCTCGCCCGGAGGTTCGCCCGATTCAGTTTTGGTTTCCTGTGAGATGTCAAAGTACGTCGTTCTTGATGATTCTAAGATAGGTCGTGGAGGTACACGTGTCAAGTTTTTTTTATAGTTTTTATTAACACGTTTTGAACAATTTTATCCCCCGGTTTTTATGCGTTTGGGTGCTGTTTTATCTAAAGAACTTCCTGTTTCTTTAGGTTTATTAACACTCACGTTTTCCACAAATTGGGCCGAAAAGCATTCCGGTGGGTATCCAGGAAATTCTTAAAATCACAATTTTTTAAAATTTTCTTAAAATAGACCCCCTCTTTTTAGGGGTTTTCTCTTCATAATTTGTTAATTTTTTTCCTTTCAACCTGTTTTTTACCGGCATACTTTCCAAATTATTTAAAAAACTTGTGATTGCTGAAGATTTATTCTAAATATGTAGAACAATCACTAATCCACCATTCAAAGAAATCCATGAAACGCAGCTATTACATTGTGGCATTGATCATGCTCACTTTTTTTGTCATTTCATTTCTGACCAATATTATCGGGCCGCTAAACCCTGAATTCATCAAGGATTTTAATTTAAGCACGGGATTGTCGGGCGTGCTTCCATTTGCATTTTTTATTGCTTATGGCGTAATGTCTATCCCATCGAGCATGCTGGTTCAAAAGTATAACGAAAAGGTGATCATGACGGCTGCATTCGTTGTGGCATTTTTTGGTGCTTTACTTTTGGCCGCCGAACCTAACTACCTGACCGCTATCCTGTCGCTCTTTTTAATTGGCTGCGGCATGGCCATGTTGCAAGTGGTGATTAATCCTTTGCTGAGAACAGCTGGGGGCGAAGAAAACTATGCATTCACTTCGGTATTGGCGCAGCTCATTTTTGGCGGCGCGTCGTTTGTCAGCCCGTTTGCCTATTCCTATTTAGTGTTAAACCTGGCCAAAGGGAATCATTCAGGCATTTTCGCGGTGTTGCAGCCTTTGGTTCCGCATAACCTGTTGTGGATATCGTTGTACTGGCTTTTTACCGTGATTTGCCTTTTCATGTTTGTCATCCTCCTTCTTTCAAAATTTCCAAAAGTTGAATTAAATGAAGATGAAAAAGCCGGGCCCTGGGCTACACATGTTA
>Ga0302306_10002038_pt1 | contig 10553 bp, 14 predicted proteins | sample III_Palsa_E3_1_FD_198761 | JGI IMG/M metagenome (GOLD analysis project Ga0302306, IMG submission 198761) | Peat permafrost microbial communities from Stordalen Mire near Abisko, Sweden - III_Palsa_E3_1 | ecosystem: Environmental > Terrestrial > Soil > Palsa > Peat permafrost | place: Sweden...
TTACGCACATTAAGCCATAAGGCCTGATCCCTTGGCGCTCTTTTATCAAGGTCTTTCAGGAAGTTGCGCATAAAGTTTTTATCAAACTGGCCTGTTTGCGGGTTAGTGAAAAGTTGTTGAATTAAAGGGTGTATATTTTTGCCCTGTATCATGTCTTCTACTTCTTCCTCGGTAACTTCTATACCCAGCTTATCAAACTGCTTCTGCCATGCCGTTTGGAAAATAAGCTCTGTCCAGGCCTGGTCTTGTATGTAAGAGCGTTCGTTCTCTGTAACATTCTTACCCGAACGGATAACATAGTCCATTTCGGTCTTTTTAATAGTTTTGCTATACATTTCGTAGGAGATTTTTTCTCCTTCAATTTTACCTACATCGGTGCTACGAGAATTAAACAAGGAATTATTACCAAACAGGACGTCTGAAAGCAAAAACAGTAAAAGTCCTGCTGCTATTACTCCCACTACCATCCCCGATTTTTCGTTAATTTTATTAATTATGGCCATTTTTATAAATTAAAAGAATTGCAAATTAAATCTATTAATGCCAAATCACAAATTTTAAATCATTTGCGTTTGGCGTTTTTGTTTTTTACAGATTTTAAGGGTTTTTTAATCGGTTCGTCGGCCTCTTTTTTTGGCTTCTTTCTTAACTGGAACCAGTAGAGCAGGCTAAGCATAATCATATATATCCAGTAGCTTTGCACAAACCCGGCTACAAAAGTCTGGTGAACGCCTACCACAAACAGAAAAACAATCAGAGAAAGTAAAATGGTATCGAACAGTTTCATGGGGTTTCATGCACGGTAAAAACACCTTCAGGATCCTTGAATTTATATTTTGTGAATTGCTGGTTAGTAACCAGGCCTCTTCCGGTCAGAATTTCATCTGGGGTTTCAATTCTTGCAAAAACATTGGTATCTGTATATATTTTATCTAAATGGGGATTCCAATGCAGTTCTTCGGTGTTCATTTTTTTGCTTTCCAACATGCTGTTTATTTTTACATCTCCCCGCACGGTATATATATCTCTTTCCTTGTCGTAATAGCCGGTATTGGCTACCAGCGTAGAGGATTTTACGCCATGATTGTCAAAAAACTCAATATCAACTCCTTTAGGAAACTCCCTGTTCCCATTCTGGAATTCAAATTCTTTAGGAGCCCTAAGCCTTACCCGCAAAATTGCCGAATCGGAATAAAGCGTTTCTACGCTATCAACATCTATCAACGGCCCGTTGTAGGGTATTATTTCCACCAGGCTTTTCTTTTGGCAGGCGATTACTAATAATAACACAATAAATAAAGAGAGTTTTGCCAACGAAGTCATTATTATTCTACTTTTCTCATTCCGAACCACTTATCATTGATGATAAATCCTAAATAGACTTTCAAATAAATTTCCTGCACAAGGCTCATTTGCGTTGTGCCCTGTTCGCCCAAAATAATAGCGGCGTTTACTTTAGACAATGGCCTTTTACGATCGGAAGCTTCCAGTTTTCCCAGAGGAACAGTGCAACCCATAGTAAAGGAATAGTTATCAATAGTTATATTATTAAGCGTAATAGGGGTTTTGGTATATGAAAAACCGGTACGAAGAACTTTTTTCCGGTGTTCCAACTCTGAGGGGAGGCAATACTCTCCGCCAATAGCTATCCCATAAGATTGATAAAGCCCTCCGGAGTTCTCTACTCCCCTGTAATTGTTCCAGTTGGCATAATTAACATCAACGCCTATGTTCCAACTCCCTGGTTTGTCTATGCTAAAGCCTGCGCGGTAGGTAATAGGAACGTTTAAGAAGTATACATTGTGCTGAACTCCGGTAGTACCCATAGCATTGCCAAGCGAGTCGGTTTGTTGAAAAGTTACATTGTTTATCGCCCTAAGTACCGGGATAATTTCGGCGGTAAGCCCTATGTTAAAGTAAGTAGCGCGATCCTGATAGGCAGCGGGATTAAATTTTCCCCTCCATACCAGTCCGGGCTTAAGGCTCATTCCATTATAAATAGCGCTGTTATTGTAGGTTTCTACATATTTATAATCAACCTGAATCTGCGAAGAGGAATTATGATTTTCATTACCAAATAGATAACCAACTTCCAGGCCGGCAGAGAGGTTTTTTGTAAGGTCAATGCCATTGGAGACAAAAACTTTATATAAGCCTCCGTTACCCAAATAAGAGATAACAACCGTGTTGGTGTCGGTATTGGCTACACTGGTTTTACTGTATGATTTATAAGCGACAAGGCTATAGGGCTGTAAACCAACATTAGTTACCCATTTTGATGAAACCGGCAGCGCCAGATTTAAATATGCCTCATAAACAGACCCGTCAACTGCCATTCCATTAGTGGTAGAAATTTTACTGAGAGTAAATTGACCTGCGGCGTCCAGCATGGTATAGTTAGTTGCCGCCGAATCGAAATTCATGTACTTATTTGCGCATAAAAGGGCAGGGTTAAGGTTATTGATATACTCATAGGTGGATAAACTTACGCCTACGCCCGCCATACCTATGTTTCTTAGCGTTCCCTGCTGTTGAATATCGCCAAGCCCCAATTGGGAATAAGGGGAATTACCATTATATTTTTGAGCTTTTAACGGAAAAAACAGTATTACAAACAACAAAAATAAAAATAGTCTCCTAATTCCCTGAAACATTATATTCTAAAATTCTATTTAACCCGATTAGCGCCAAATCGGAAACTGCAAAGATGGGTTCTTTTATTTTACTTTCAAAAAAAGGGGTGTTCCCCCCGCAGATAATAACTTTTAAATTATGGTTCAATGCCTTATAACTATGCATCATGGCTTCTACTTCTGCTAATACTCCGTTTAATACTCCCGAACGGATGGCATCTTCCGTATTTTTCCCAGTCAATACAAACTCGTCCTTTTTTTCTACCAACGGAAGTTTTTGCGTAAACGTATGTAAGGCTTTAAAACGCATGGCAATTCCCGGAGAAATACTGCCGCCCTGGTAATTGTTATGTTCGTCAATAAAATCGTAAGTAATGGCTGTTCCGGCGGCAATAACCAGGCAGGCGTCAGAAGGAAATAAAACTTTTGCCCCTATTACCTCTGCCAGCCTGTCCATACCCAGCGTTTCAGGGGTTTCGTACAAATTAGTAATCGGGACAGGAGTTTTATAATCTAACGAAAGTACATTTTTGAACTGATAACCAAGCAGTTCGGAAGCCGATTTGCTTACCGAAGAGAAGATGACATGATGGGGCTGGTACTTTGTCTGTAGAAAACCCAGGTCGTCCGTTGGGGTCAAAACCAGTTTTTCAACCAGCTTACCAGCTTCAAAAAAGCCTGCCTTTATAAAAGTATTTCCCGCATCTATCGCCAGATTCATCTTTAAAGTTAAGAAATTTAATGGTTAACTTTATGCTGTGGATACTTATAAAGTAGTAGGAATTATGTCTGGCACCTCGCTGGACGGTTTAGATATAGCCCTTTGCGAACTTAAAAAACAGGGCGGAACATGGCATTACCATATAATAAAGGCAGAAACCATAGAATATTCCCTGCAAAAAAAAGAGGAATTCAATAGCCTGTTATATGCCTCTGCCGAACAATTAGCTTTTGCGGATATGGGCTTTGGATACTACATTGGGGAGAAAGTAAAAGCATTTCTTGCACAAAATAATCTTAAAGCTGACTTTATTGCCTCGCACGGGCATACTGTTTTTCACCAACCTACTAAGGGATTCACTTACCAGATTGGCAGCGGCGCGGCTATAGCAGCAGTAAGCGGTTTGCCTGTGGTGTCCGATTTTCGTTCAGTAGATATAGCCTTAGGCGGGCAGGGAGCTCCACTTGTGCCCATTGGAGATAAATTACTATTTGCTGATTTTGAGTTCTGTCTTAACCTGGGCGGCATTGCTAACATTTCCTTTGATGAAGCTGACAAACGATTGGCCTCGGACATTTGCCCCGTTAATATTGTATTGAATGCGCTTGCAAAACAATTGGGGCAGGAGTATGACAAAGACGGTTTACTAGCCCGCAAAGGAACTGTAAATACTGAATTGCTTACAAAGCTAAATGGATTGGATTACTACAAGCAACCTTTCCCAAAATCCATCGGTAAAGAGTGGATAGACAAAGAGGTGTTCCCTATTATAAATTCTTTTACTATTAGTACAGAAGATAAATTGGCAACCTTTTGTACCAATATTGCAGAACAGCTGAGCAGTATTACTAACAGAAAGTCAGGCAGGCTACTGGCAACGGGCGGCGGGGCGTTAAATGGTTTCCTGATCGAGAAAATAAAACAATCCTGTGCAACTATTGAGGTAGTTGTCCCAGATAACAACATCGTACTATTTAAAGAAGCGTTGATCTTCGCCTTCCTGGGAATTTTAAGAATAAGAAATGAAGTTAATTGTTTAAGCTCTGTAACCGGAGCTTCATCCGATAGTATCGGCGGCGCCTTGTACGGAGATTTTAGGAATCTACTTTAAGAAAGAATACACCAACAGACTGGAAACATAAGCCAATCCCGTCATATACACAAATTGCAAAGTGGGCCATTTCCAGCTTTTGGTCTCCCTATACACCACCGCCAGGGTACTCATGCACTGCATAGCAAAAGCATAAAACACCAGCAGCGATAACGACATGGCCAGCGTATAAACCGCCTTGCCCGTGTGTGGGTCTACCTCTTGCTGCATTTTTTCTTTTATGCTGTCGTGGTTGTCTGCAGAGTCGCCAATGCTGTAAATAGTAGCCATAGTGCCTATAAACACTTCCCTGGCTGCAAAGGAGGTCAGCAGGGCAATGCCTATCTTCCAGTCAAACCCCAGCGGCCTTATGGCAGGCTCTATAAAATGTCCGAAATGCCCGGCGTAAGAGGCTTCCAGCTTATTGGCGGCGATTTTATTTTCCAGTTGTTTTTCCGTAAAGTTCTTCGCTTTGGCTTCTACTATGGCGTTGCGCTGCGCCTGTTCCATTTCTTCGGCAGGGCCATAGGTAGCCAGCGCCCAAAGGATGATAGAAATAGCTACTATTACCTTACCAGCCTCCCATACAAATGCTTTTACTTTTTCTACTATCGTTATACCCACATTTTTCCAGCGGGGAACTTTGTACGGAGGAAACTCCATGATGAAGAAGCTGCGTTGCTTGCTTTTTATCACCAGCTTAAGTAGCCATGCAGATAGTATGGCAGCTACAAAACCCAGCAGGTACAAGCCCATAAGTACAAGCCCCTGTAAATTTAGTCCCAGTATATACTTTTGCGGCACTACCAAGGCTATGAGGATAGTATAAACCGGAATACGGGCGGAACAGCTCATCAGCGGAGTTACGAAAATAGTAATCAGCCTGTCCTTCCAGTTGTCTATGCTACGGGTTGCCATTATAGCGGGCACAGCGCAGGCCACGCCGGAAATAAGCGGCACAACGCTCTTTCCGTTCATCCCAAACTTGCGCATAATCTTATCCATCATAAACACTACCCTGGACATATACCCCGATTCTTCCAGCAGGGAGATGAATGTAAACAGTATAGCGATCTGCGGAATAAAGATTAGTATTCCTCCCAAACCTGCAATAAGCCCTTCGGTTAAAAGGTCGGTCAATGGGCCTGCTGGCAATACTGATTTTAAATAGTCGCTAATAAAAGTAACGCCATGGTCAATAATTTCCATAGGAAGCGTGGCCCACGAAAATATGGCCTGGAACAATGTAAACAGAATAGCAAGGAAGATCACATACCCAAAAATGGTATGGGTTAACACCTTATCTATTTTATTGCTTAACCGTTCCCGTTCTTCGGCATGTAGCTTGGTGACAGAGTTAATAACAATCTTATTTACCAGCTCGTACCGCTCAATGGTTTCCCTGGACTGTAATAATATATTATCGAAGCCGCGCTTCTTAAGTATTTCCTCTATTTTGGTTTTGCTGGCAGGCTCAAGGGCTTTCATGTCCCGGAATTGATGTGCCAGTTGCAAGGCCTTGTAATCGCTATCAATATGCAGGCTTTCTTTTATGTCATGCACTACTTCCGGCGCAATGGATGCCGAATCCAGCATAGGCACAGTTTTTTGCAGAGAAGGATTTAATAGTAGATGCTTCAGCTCGTCCAGCCCTTTGCCGGTGCGGGCGTTAATGCTAACTATAGGCACTTTAAGGTCTTTGCTTAGCTGGGGAATATCAATCCCCACGCCTATGCGGGTGGCAACGTCCAGCATATTTAATGCTAATACGACAGGGAAGCCTAAATCATATACTTGTGTAAATAGTAGCAGGTTGCGCTTTAAGTTAGAGGCGTCCGCAATTACTATTAGCAGGTCTGGGAAATTTTTATCGTTGGGGTTATTCAGAAAATCAAAAACAATGCGCTCGTCGTAGGACTTGGGGTAGAGGCTGTACGTTCCGGGAAGGTCTATAATGCTGGCGGTAACGGTGGCGCTTAACTGGCATTCCCCCGTTTTTTTATCTACCGTAACGCCTGGGAAGTTCCCTACTTTTTGGTTTAACCCCGTAAGGTGGTTAAATAGCGAAGTTTTGCCGGAGTTAGGATTGCCAAGAAGGGCAACTTTAAGATTGCTTTTAAAGGACATTCATTTATCTCAGCATTACAGTTTTTGCTTCATCCAAACGCAAAGATAAATTATAACCGGAAACTTCTATACATATAGGGTCGCCCAACGGAGCGCGGCAGGTAATTTGCACCTCCGAACCCGGTAAACAGCCCATTTCTAATAACTTAAGCGACATTTCGTCGTCATTAAAGCAGCAGATGGTGCCCTTTTCGCCTAATTTTAAATCTGCTATACTTTTTTTCGCTATACCCATCCCTCTTATTTAGAATGATTTTAAACAAAACAAATTTAATAGCAAAACCAATATCAACCAAGTACAGTTCGTAAAATAGTTTCTAAAGGATTTTAATTAAATTTAAAGAATGAACAGGAACTTACGGGACGGATTGAATTTTGTTTCAAAGCTTACGCCTTTACGCTTATGGAACGCCGCCCAGGTGGTTTCAAGTTATTATTACTCAAGGTTTAGCGGCAACCTGGTTCATAAGGGCATGCCCCTGAGCGTTTCTATAGAGCCGACTACCTCCTGCAATTTGCGCTGCCCCGAATGCCCCAGCGGGCTACGGTCTTTTACCCGGCCAACGGGTATGTTGGAAGAAAGTTTGTTTAAAAAGACCATAGACGAACTGCACAACCGACTGCTTTACCTTATTTTTTACTTCCAGGGAGAGCCATATTTGCACCCTAAGTTTACGGAACTGGTGCAGTATGCCGCATCCAAAAACATATACACGGCTACCTCTACCAACGCCCATTACCTCACGGATGAGAACGCCCGCAAAACAGTGGAATCCGGGCTGGACCGGTTGATTATTTCCATTGACGGTACCACGCAGGAAACGTATGAGGCCTACCGGGTGGGCGGCAACCTGCAAAAGGTGATAGAGGGGACTAAGAACATACTAAAATGGAAGAAAGAACTGAAATCGAGCACCCCGCATGTGATCTTCCAGTTCCTGGTAGTAAGGCCCAACGAACACCAGATAGAAGACCTGAAAAAACTAGCTAAAGAGTTAGGAGTAGACGAGGTGGGTTTGAAAACTGCGCAAATTTACGACTACGAACAAGGCTCTGACCTGATACCGGAAAACGAGAAGTACGCCCGCTACCAGAAGAATGCAGACGGAGGCTACTCTATAAAAAACAAGCTGCTGAACAACTGCTGGAAGATGTGGCATTCCTGCGTAATAACCTGGGACGGCAAAGTAGTGCCCTGCTGTTTCGACAAAGACGCCCACCACCAAATGGGTACCGTTAATAACCTTAGCTTTAAAGAAATTTGGGAAGGCGCAAGTTACTACCAGTTCCGCAAAACGCTAATGAAGAGCCGCACCGAAATAGAGATGTGCCGCAACTGTACCGAAGGGACGGAGGTTTGGGGGTAGGAAGGTAGTATCATTTGCTGGTCAGGATTTCCGAATCCTGACCTTTTGGTTTGTAATTTGTAATTACATTTTTAATATAATAAGATGGGGGTAAGGAATAAAATATATCAGGATTACCTATATTTTCTTACACTTACGGTAGTAGATTGGGTAGATGTTTTTACAAAGCCTGTATATAAGAATATTATTCTCGATTCTTTAAGATATTGCCAGAAAGAAAAAGGCCTTGAGTTATATGCCTGGTGTCTTATGAGTAATCATATTCATTTAATTGCAGCAGCTAGAGAGCCTTTTCATTTATCTGATGTATTAAGAGATTTTAAAAAATTTACTTCCAAGAAATTAGTAGAGGCAATACAGGAAGAAGCCGAAAGCAGAAAAGAATGGATGTTATATCGGTTTGAGTATGCCGGAAGATTTAAAAGCCAGATAAAAGAATATAAATTCTGGAGGGATGGAAATGAAGCAAAAGAAATTTTTAGCAATGAATTTCTTATTCAGAAGTTAAATTATATTCATAATAATCCGGTTAGGGCAGGAATTGTATCAGAGCCTGAATACTATTTATACAGCTCGGCTACTGATCATGCCGGAGGCAAGGGGTTATTAGAAATTATTTTTGCTGTGTAAGTATGGGTTTTCAATTTATTGTTAACTGGTAATTGCAAATTACAAACAATGGGGTCAGGATTCGGAAATCCTGACCAGCAAGGTATTTATTATAGTAGTAATAAAGAAATAGATGAATTTTATGCAAGGGTTTTTTAATCGGATTATTGCAATTGTTGGATTTATAATACCGTATAAGAGACTTTGCTATCTAATAGACAATCTATCAGAGGAAGAATTTGAAAAAAAAGTAACCATTTTAGAAAACTCTAAAGAAAGTCCCCGCTGGCGCACGCGTGTCGCGTGTGTCAACTAAAAAAAACATAATAATTATTTCTCCTCTACTACTTTCTTCAATCCCGAAAGCATCATTGCCCAGTTTTTCTCAGAATGTTGTTTCTCTTGCGCATTACTGTTATTGTCCTGGTACAAGGTAACCAACGTTGTGGCGTCTTTTTCTTTTAATTCAATAGTAACAGTATGGTAGTTTTCGGGGACGTCCGCCTGCCCTGTAAGAGGGCTGAAATGTGAATATTGTAGTTTTATTTTGGGCTTTATCTGTAGAATTTTTCCTTTATCTTCATAAGGTTTTCCCTGCCATTCCCCTTTCCAGGCAATAGAGCTTCCTTCTTTCCAGTCAGAAACCACCGTAGTTCCGAACATGTATTTCTTTATTGTTTCCGGGTTAACTAAGGCGTCCCATATTTTATCTGTAGGCGCGTTAATTTCAGCTTCAGCCTTTGCAATAAGGTTTTTAGTTTCCATACTAGTTGAATTGAAAATGAAATGTTCTGTTTGCATCGTCCCCCTTAAATAGTAAAAACTTGCAGGAGGTTGAATCTGCAAGTTTTTTATCCATAGCAACAAGGGAGTCTAAAAAAAGATGCCTTGTTATTTTTTATAAACAGGTTGTTTACCAACCGCAATCGAATCTTTTATAGGGTTATCCGCCGTGTCTTTCAAGGCCTGAGACTCTATATAGCCGGAAGAATAACTACTGCCTGTTCCGGCGCCCTCTTCGCCTTTAAAATTAGTTTCAGACGCGCCCTTAAATTCTGTTTTTCTGTCTTGTACATAAGGCTCAGGGGTATTAGGAACTAAGGTAACGCTCTTCATTTTAGCTTTATGGCAGGATAATACTACCATGCATAAAATAACTATGTAAACTATATTTTTCATACTAGTAAAGGGTCTTATTTTATTGAATTAATCATCAAAATACGCCGGCTCATCCTTAGGCTGTGTTATGTTCTCATACCTGGTATACTGATCGGCTGTAAGGCACTGCTTCAGGTCGCTATCCAGTTTTGCTTTCAAGGGTTTTAACTCTGCTTTCATTTTTGTTTTGTCGGCGGCGCTCTCGTGTTTCTTTCTTATAGGGTGTGCCTTTTCCTCGTATGCTAAAAAGATAGCTTTTACTTTTACTTGCTGATCTGCCGAAAGCGGTAAAGGCAAATATTTAGACATAGAAAGCTCATTATTAAGCTTCTTCGTTTTGTTTTCCGCTGTCTTTTCGGGCGTTTTTCCTAGTAAGCTACTTTGTGCGTAGGAAGCTGTGTAACAAAAAAATACGACTGCAATAAATGAAAGAATCTTTTTCATACTGTTAGTTTAGTTATCATTAATTCGTATGAATTAATATATCCAAAGGTGGAAGTTTTGGAGGGATTAGGCTTTACACAACTATATAAAAAAGTTATATAATTTACAGATTCTTTCAGGAGGGGAAATCCTATAATTTTCCATCGTACTAAAGCCATTATGTGCTATAATTATTTTTTCAAACGCTTTAAACCAAAATAGCTATTTTGGTGTTTAATTAGTAGTAACTCACTTCAGCCACATAGCTGGCCTCTTGTGCCAATTGGCACAGCAAAAACTTCAAAATGTCTCGTCCTGAAATAGCTTTACACTAAAAGCTAAAACAAATGGGAAAGATCAAAAAGAATGAATCGACAAAAATCAAGAGAAAGTACAAATCTTCAATAAGGTATTCGGAGGCTTTT
>Ga0302306_10002042_pt1 | contig 10541 bp, 8 predicted proteins | sample III_Palsa_E3_1_FD_198761 | JGI IMG/M metagenome (GOLD analysis project Ga0302306, IMG submission 198761) | Peat permafrost microbial communities from Stordalen Mire near Abisko, Sweden - III_Palsa_E3_1 | ecosystem: Environmental > Terrestrial > Soil > Palsa > Peat permafrost | place: Sweden...
CCATTGCCTGCCAATCCCGATAATTTGATCGCTGCCATAAAAAAGCTGGTTACCGGTTTTCCCGGTTATACCAATATATCGGTTGGTTTCCCCGGCTATGTTAAAAATGGCGTAGTAAAAACCGCCCCGAACCTGGATAATGAGGCCTGGAAGGATTTTGACCTCAGCACCAAACTTCAGCAGGAATTAGGCCAGCCCGCCAAGGTAGTTAATGATGCCGATATGCAGGGCCTGGGCGTAGTAAGCGGCACAGGTTTCGAAATGGTGCTTACACTGGGTACTGGTTTCGGCACGGCTTTGCTAATGAACGGCCATTTGTTGCCTCACCTGGAAATTGCTCATCATCCCATCAGCAAAAAAAATACCTACGACGAGTACATTGGCGAAAAGGCCCTTGAAAAAGAAGGCAAAAAGAAATGGAACCTGCGGATGGAAAAAGTTTTTCAAGTTTTAAAAACAGTATTCAATTACGACACTTTATATATTGGTGGTGGTAATGCCGATAAGCTGAATTTTAAGCTGGATGACAATATGAAAATTGTTACCAACGAGGATGGGATAAAAGGCGGGGCCAGGTTATGGACAATAAATGAAGAACCCATTGAAGGCGGCCTGTCGGCACCTGCAAATAAATGATCACCTTATCTTATACTATTATATACAATTAAAATGGATACAATAACAATACCAAGCATTGAGGAACTGGGTATAAACACCGTTCGGATATTATCAGCAGACGCTGTACAAAAAGCAAATTCGGGCCACCCTGGTACCGCTATGGCGCTTGCCCCAATGGGCCATGTGCTATGGTCGGAGTTTTTAAACTATAATCCTAAAAACCCGCACTGGGCAAACCGCGATAGATTTATATTGTCATGCGGCCATGCTTGTATTTTACAATACAGCTTTTTGTATTTAACCGGCTATGACCTTAGCCTGGATGATATTAAAAATTTCCGCCAGCTAAACAGTAAAACTGCCGGCCACCCCGAATACGGCCTGTGCCCCGGTATTGATGTAACCACTGGCCCGCTTGGCCAGGGTTTTGCAAACGGTGTAGGTTTCGCCATCGCTCAAAAACATTTGGCTTCGCGTTATAACAAACCGGGTTTCAATATTTTTGATTACCACGTTTATGCTATAACCAGCGATGGCGACATGATGGAAGGTGTAACTTCCGAAGCCGCTTCATTAGCGGGCCACCTGGAACTGGGCAACATTATTTATTTATATGACGATAACCACATCTCTATCGAGGGTGCTACCGATATTACCTTTAACGAAGATGTAAGTGAGCGTTTCCGCGCCTACGGATGGCATGTACAGGAAGTGGCCGATGTTAATGATGTACACGCCCTGCAACTGGCAATAACCAATGCTAAGGCCGAGGTACAAAAACCATCGCTGATCCGCGTTCGTTCATTGATCGCTTATGGCAGCCCTAACAAATCGGGTACCGCAGGTTCACATGGTTCGCCACTGGGCGCGCCGGAAGTTAAGCTGGTAAAGGAATTTTTTGGCTTCGATCCTGATAAATCATTCAACGTACCTGATGAGGTATTAGATTTTTATCATAAAAAAGGCGAAAGAGGTATAGCTACCGAAGAAAAATGGAATAAATTATTTGCTGATTATAAAGCGGAATACCCTGAACTGGCCGCCGAATATGAAACCGCCGTTAAAGGCGAACTACCTGAAGGCTGGGCCGATTCACTGCCGGTTTACAAAGCATCTGACCCTAAGGTAGCCACCCGTGTGGCATCTGGTAAAGCACTCAATGCTATAGCTGAAAAAGTGCCTTACTTAATTGGCGGTGCAGCTGATCTGGCCCCATCAACCGAAACCAACTTAAAGAATTTCGATTCATTTACATCAGAGAACAGGGGTGGGCGTAACTTCCACTTCGGTATTCGCGAGCATGCGATGGGTTCAGCCATGAATGGTATGGCTTTAACAGCAGGCGTTATACCTTTCGGCGCCACCTTCCTCATGTTTTCAGAATACATGCGCCCGCCTATCCGTTTGGCATCCATCATGCAAATAGCGCCAATATTTGTATACACACACGATAGTATCGGCTTAGGCGAGGATGGTACCACCCACCAGCCTGTTGAGCAATTGGCATCATTACGTTCTATCCCAAGGATCACGGTTATCCGCCCGGCCGATGCGAACGAAACCGTACAATCATGGAAAGTGGCTTTAGAGCATAAAGGTGGCCCGGTTGTATTGGTATTTACCCGCCAGGGATTGCCAATTATCGATCAGGACAAATACGGCAAAGCAACCAACCTGGCAAAAGGTGCTTATATATTATCAGAAGCCAGCAAAAACCCTGATCTGATACTGATGGCTACCGGTTCCGAAGTTTCCCTGATTATGGAAGCTCAGGCTGCACTGGAAGCTGATGGCATCTCTACCCGCGTAGTAAGCTTCCCATCATGGGAGTTGTTTGAAAAACAAAGCGCCGAATACAAGGAAAGCGTATTCCCTAAGGCCTACAAAAAACGTTTGGCAGTTGAAATGGCATCCCCAATGGGATGGCACAAATACACTACCGACGAAGGCGATATGTTAGGCATGACCACCTTCGGCGAATCGGCCCCGGCGGAAGATCTGTACAAACACTTTGGCTTTACCGTTGATAATGTAGTTGCAAGAGCAAAAGCGCTTTTATAGATTTAAGTATCGAGTAGCAAGTAGCAAGTAGCAATATTTTTTTGTTATCAGATACTTGCTATTCTACATTAAAATAGGGTCTTGATACCTGATACTAAATACTCGATACTCAAAAATGATTTGGCAAAGCGATATAGTTAAAAACCTCGGCTGGTCCGATGCCATCATCAATCTGGAAGGCAAGCAAAAGGTCGCCCTCGAAATTGCTGAAAAGGTGAAGAATGGCGATATATTGGGCGTAGGCTCCGGCTCAACTGTTTATGTGGCCTTAATGGCCATCGCTAAAAAGATACAGGAAGAAAAGATTCGTATAAAGGCCATACCTACCTCTATCGAAATATCGCTGTTTTGCAGTAAACTGGGCATCCCCCTAACCACGCTATACGAGCACCGGCCCGACTGGCTGTTTGACGGCGCCGATGAAGTGGACCCTAACCATAGCCTGATAAAAGGCCGTGGCGGCGCGCTGTTTAAAGAGAAGTTACTGATCAGCTCCAGCCCTAAAAATTATATCATTGTTGATGAAACTAAGCTGGTTGCTAAATTAGGCACCAATTTCCCTATCCCTATCGAAGTTTTTCCATCGGCTTTGCTTTATGTAGAAGAAAAATTAAAAGAATTAGGGGCAGATAGCTTAGTTTTGAGATTAGCTAAGGGTAAGGACGGCCCGATTATAACCGAGAACGGAAATTTACTGATAGATGCCCGCTTTTATAATATAACCGACGACCTGGAGTTTAAAATAAAATCCATCACCGGGGTTATCGATAGCGGTTTGTTCATTAAATATAACGTAGAGGTGCTGGTAGCGCCGAACAGCTAAATAGGAATATAGCCTGACAATAGGTGGTACGCTTATTGTCGCTTAAAAAATAATAAACCTCCATGTAATTGCGAGGAGGAACGATGAAGCAAACCCGTAGCTATGCTAACGCAGAGATTATATAGCGGATCGCAACTACAAAGGTTGATAACAAAAGAAGAAAACACACACACGTAATAATGGAAACTAATAAAGTAAAACAAATACACAGCTTTGGTCAAAGTATCTGGCTGGATTTTATAGACCGCGAAATTATCGCATCAGGTAAATTAAAAAGCCTTATTGATGTTGATGGCGTAAGAGGCGTTACCTCGAACCCCGCTATTTTTGAAAAGGCCATCACCAGCAGTTCAGATTATGATGCCGACATTACCGAACTGGCAAAAACTACCAAAAGCAACGAAGATATTTTCTTCGGCCTGGCTATAAAGGATATTCAGCATGCTACCGACCTGTTTAAAGGTGTTTATGATGAAGAAATAAAAGGCAGCGATGGTTATGTAAGTTTAGAAGTATCGCCATTTTTAGCTTTAAAAACTGAAGAAACAGCTGCCCAGGCAGAAAAATTATGGAAAGAAGTTGACCGCGAAAACGTGATGATCAAAATTCCGGGAACTAAACCGGGCTTGGCCGCTATACAGCAGTCTATCGCTAAAGGCATCAACATCAACGTTACCCTGCTTTTTGGTTTAGGGCGTTATGAAGAAGTTACCGAAGCCTACATTTCAGGTTTGGAAGAGCATTTAGCCGCCGGTCATCACATTGGCCATATATCATCAGTAGCCAGTTTCTTTTTAAGCCGTATTGATGTATTGGTTGACCCAATGTTGGATGAAAAAGGCTTAGGCGATCTGAAAGGCGAAGTTGCCATCGCGTCAGCAAAAAAAGCTTACGAAATTTATAAAAGAGTGTTCGCGGGCGAGCGTTGGGAAAAATTAGCTGCCGCTGGCGCTAAACCACAACGTTTATTATGGGCAAGCACCAGCAGCAAAAACCCTGCATTTAAAGATACCAAATATGTGGAGGCCCTCATCGGCCCTGATACTGTTGATACCGTTCCATTGGAAACTATCGAAGCCTTCCGCGATCATGGCATCGCAGCCGATACTTTGGAAGAAGGTTTGGACGAAGCGACCGAAATACTGGAAAAATTGAAAACCGCAGGTATCGATATCGACAAGATCACCCAGCAATTAGAGGATGAGGGTATCGAAAAATTCAATAAACCTTTCGAAAAATTATTGCAAGCCATAGAAGATCAAAAAAATAAAGGATAACAACGTGGAAACATTAGCCATCAAATTCCTTTTTTTTGATATCGGCGGCATCCTGCTCACCAATGGTTGGGGCCACGAGTCGCGCCAGGAAGCAGCCCGGTTGTTCAACCTTGATTATAAGGAAATGAGCGAACTGCACACCTTTATATTCAACGTATATGAAGCTGCCGGTGTCGATTTGGACGAATACCTCGATACGGTTGTTTTTAACCGTCCCCGTGATTTTACACGCGAGGACTTTAAAAATTTCATGTTCGAACAGTCGAAAGAGCTGCCCGATATGCTGGCCTGGCTTAAAGAATGGAAAAAGGATTGCGGTTTCCGCATCATATCCATCAATAACGAAGGCAAGGAACTGAATGATTACCGCGTAAAAAAATTCAAGCTGCATGAGTGCTTCGATGCTTTTATATCATCGTGCGAGGTAGGCATCCGCAAACCCGATCCTAAAATATTCAAACTGGCACTTGGCATAGCCCAGGCGCAGCCGCAGGAGAGTGTGTATTTTGACGATAGGAAGATGTTTGCATTAGCGGCACAAAAATTGGGTATACGTGCCTACCAGCATACCAGCTTTGAATCAACAAAAAAAATACTCGAAGACCTAAAAAACGAAAACCTCAAATAAAATGAGCGATACAACAGATAAATACGATTTTGGCATGATAGGCCTCGGCACCATGGGCCGTAACCTGCTGCTCAACATGGGCGATCATGGCGTTAAAGGTGCCGGTTTTGATAAAGATGCCTCCAAAGGCGCTTTATTGGAGCAGGAGAGCAAGCACGGAAACCTTAAAGGTTTTAGCGATGTGGAACCCTTTGTGGCCAGCCTTTCAAGCCCACGGGCAATTATGATGCTGGTACCTGCCGGCAAAATTGTTGACGATGTAATAGCCGAATTGCTGCCTTTAATGGCTAAAGGCGATATTTTGATAGATGGCGGTAACTCGCATTTTACCGATACCAACCGCCGTGTTGACGAGTTGGAAGCTAAAGGCTTTCACTTTTTCGGCATGGGTATCTCTGGTGGAGAAGAGGGCGCGCGCCGTGGCCCGAGTATGATGCCGGGCGGCGATAAGGATGCCTATAACGTAATGAAACCAATACTGGAATCCATTGCCGCTAAGGTGGCTGGCGCTCCTTGTGTTACTTACATCGGTCCCGGTGCATCCGGCCACTTTGTAAAAATGGTGCATAATGGTATTGAGTACGGTATCATGCAGTTGATCGCAGAAACCTACGAGATAATGAAAACCGGCCTTAAAATGGATAACGATGCCATCGGTAAAGTATTTACCCAATGGAACGAAGGCCGTTTAAAATCATTTTTGCTGGAGATAACCAGGGACATCTTTAATTACAAAGCCCCCGGAACCGATCACCTGTTGATTGACGATATTAAGGACGAAGCTAAGGCAAAAGGCACCGGCAAATGGACATCGCAGGTAGCGATGGACCTACAGGCGCCTATCCCAAGCATCGATACATCCGTTTCCATGCGCGATCTTTCCAAATACAAGGAAATGCGCATCCAGGCATCAGAACTATATAGTAAGGAAGCCCCTGTTCTGGATGCCGATAAAGAAGCATTTTTAGTCGACCTGGAGCAAGCTTACTACTTTAGCCTGGTTGTAACCTATGCACAAGGTATGCACCTGTTATCCCGCTCATCCGAAGAATATAAATACGATCTGCACCTAAACGAGATCGCTAAGATCTGGCGTGGTGGCTGTATTATCCGCTCAGAGTTTTTGAACGATATCTACAACGCCTTTTCAAAAGATGCCAAACTGGCGCATTTGTTATTGGATAGCGATGTGCAGGCAGATGTTACCGGCTCATTGCCCGGCGCCCGGAAAGTGGTTGCCGCTGCCGTTACCGCCGGTATTGCCGCGCCTGTTTATGCCGCTTCGTTAAGCTACTTTGATAACTTCCGCACTAAAAGGATGCCATCGAACCTTACCCAGGCTCAGCGCGATTATTTTGGCGCGCATACTTATGAACTGGTAGGTAAAGAAGGCGTTTTCCATACACAATGGGTTGCCAAAAGCACCGATTAATTAAATAAAAATTTAGCCGATATAAATTAATATCATGGACTCAAGTAAAAATCAGCCTACCATATTTGTCATATTTGGGGGTACCGGGGATTTGAACGCACGTAAACTGGCGCCTGCCCTGTATAATTTATTTTTGGATAACTGGCTGCCCAAGCAATTCCTCATCATCGGCACCGGCCGTACCAAATTATCCGACGATGATTTCAGGAAAAAATTGCTGGATGATATCAACCAGTTTTCGCGCAGCGGTAAGGTTAAAAAGGATAAATGGGATGAGTTTGCCAAAAATTTGGCTTACCAGGTATCAGACATTAACGATGCGGAAACCTATAAGGAATTTGGCAAAACCGTAGCCGCCCGCGAAGCGGAATGGAAGGTTAAATCCAACGTAATATATTACATGGCGGTATCGCCAAACTTTTTCCCCATCATCGCTACCAATATTTCAAAAGCTCAACTGGCCGAAGACCCGGACAGGGTAAGGATAGTGATTGAAAAACCTTTCGGGCACGACCTGGAAACCGCTTTGGAACTTAACAAGCTGCTTGCCGGTATTTTCGACGAAAAACAGATCTATCGTATAGATCATTATTTGGGCAAGGAAACTGTGCAAAATATCATGGCTTTCCGTTTCGCCAACTCCATTTTGGAGCCGATATGGAACCGTAATTACATTGAGCATGTGCAGATCTCGGTTACCGAGCAATTAGGCGTTGAAGAACGCGGCGATTACTACGATGGTGCCGGTGCCCTGCGCGATATGATCCAGAATCACCTGCTGCAACTCTTATGCCTGGTAGCGATGGAACCACCGGTTAATTTTAGCGCCGATGAGCTGCGCAACCGCAAGGTTGATGTATTGCATGCCATGCGCAAATTCTCTCCGGAGGATGTGCGTAATTCAGCTGTACGCGGCCAATATGGCAAAGGATGGATGGAAGGCAAGGAAGTTGCCGGCTACCGCGAGGAGCCAAAGGTAAATCCTGATTCCAACACCGAAACATTTGCCGCCCTCAAGTTTTTTGTGGATAACTGGCGCTGGCAGGGTATTCCCTTTTACCTGCGTACAGGTAAAAGGCTGCATCAGTCCGCATCGGTAATATCTATCCAGTTTAAGGATGTGCCGCATAAGGTATTCCCTGCCGAGGCCGCCGAAAGCTGGCAGCAAAACAGGCTCATCATTAGCATACAGCCCGAAATGAGCATCCGTTTGCAGGTTCAGGCAAAACGCCCCGGTTTGGATATGATATTGAACACCGTTGATATGGTGTTCGATTACAAAGGCACTTACACCAGCCAGGCTCCTGAAGCTTACGAAACCCTGTTGCTGGATACCATGCTGGGCGATCAAACCCTGTTTATGCGCGGCGACCAGGTGGAAGCTGCATGGGAACTGATTATGCCTGTTTTAAGTACCTGGGCCAACAAAAAGAGCCTGAACTTCCCTAATTATTCAGCCAATTCATGGGGACCTGAAAGCGCAGAGGCCTTAATTGCCCGCGATGGTTTTACCTGGTTCTCGTTGCCGCTTAATAATGGCGGTAAAAAATAAGAATTATGAAATTAGATATTTTCAAATCGCCCGATGACGCGCTCATCAACCTGGCAAATTATATTGTAACGCTTGCGGAGCAAGCTATAGCTAACGAAGGTAAATTTTCTATAGCCTTGTCAGGTGGTAGTTCGCCCAAAAAGCTGTATGAATTGCTGGCATCACCGGCTTTCAATAAAAAGGTGGATTGGGAGAATGTGTACTTCTTTTTCGGCGATGAGCGCAACGTTCCCCAGGATGATAAGGACAGCAACTACCTGATGGTTAAAACCGCTTTATTCGATCCCCTGAGCATCGACGATTCCAATATTTTCGCGGTTGATACCTCTCTTAGTCCTGAAGAGGCTGCGGCGGAATATACCAAAGCTATAAGCTTGTTTTTTGACGATGAGCCTATGGCCTTCGACCTGGTATTGCTTGGTTTAGGCGATAACTCGCACACAGCGTCCTTATTCCCCAATACAAGCATATTGCAGGATGATAGCGTAGCTGTTAAAGAAGTTTTCCTTACAGATCAGCAGATCTACCGCATATCATTCACCGCGCCGCTCATCAACCTGGCAAAACACATTGCCTTTTTAGTTTATGGCGAGGGTAAGGCGATAGCTGTTCATCATGTATTGGAAGATGCAAAAAATATCGAGATCTATCCCGCGCAACTGATAGCCCTCACAACTGGCGATGTTCGCTGGTTTTTGGATGAAGCGGCGGCCGCGGATCTGGCGAAGAAGTAAGTGGCAGAGATTAGTGATTAGAGGTTAGGCAAGACGAATTCTAACCTCTAATCACTAACCACTAATTTGCGTCTCCCATAGTAATTAATTATCTCCACCAATATCAAATTAGGCACCCAGCTTAAAAAAGCGATAATTACATAGTTATTGGCAAAGTTTACCCCATTGCCAAATACGGTGAACATCCAGATATAAAACCGCAAGGTTACAGCGGCAAAAGCCAGCCCATAACTCCGGTGCATCATACGGATGTGTTCGTCTATCCTCCCGTTTTTTACCAACACCCATGCCGAGGCGGTAAACACGATCCAAAGTGTATTCTGTATAAAAAAGGAAATGAACACCCCTGTACCCCGGTTGATGAACAAAGTCATGATATAAGCGCCCGGAGCCGCGAAAAACAGCACACCAAATACATACAGCTTACCAAGCGCCTTGTGCAAGGGCCTGTTGTTGTACACTTTTTTGGAGAACTGGAAAAAGCCTGCGAGTAAAATAACGCTGCTGCCAAAAATATGGGCGTAAAAGGCCGGCAGATAAAAGCCGGTTTTTATAGCCGCCTGTTTATAGCTCAGGAACTGCGAAGTATGCTTCAGATCGGCATACTGGTAAAAAGTGCCCAGGCATAAAAATACTATCCAAAACAGGGCAAAATATCTCAGTGCTTTTTCCATTAGCGCGCCGCGAGCGTTTTAGAGTCCTGATTTTTTAGCTTTTGGTTTAGAAAGTTGATGTTATATTTGTCTATCACGGTTAAGGAATCATCAACATTTACGGCCTTGGTGGTATCGCTTCCAAATCGATAAGAAAAACGGTCATTCCAATCGGCACTTTTAAATCTATAACCGTATGATGCGTATATCTCATTTTTCATATACTGCAAAATCTCAGGCGTAGCGCGGTCAATAGATATGTTTTTCCCGCTATTGTAAGGGATTGAATTTGGATTTCCGGGCGGCATTATATTTATTACATAACATCCTTGGAGATAAGAATCATCAAGTTTTATATACTTAGTGCAACCAAATATTCGGGTATTGGGTAAAGCTACCAGTTTACCATTCTGAATATGCAGGTAATAATAACACGGTCCCTCTGCTAAAGTATGTTTATTATTAAGTAGTTCCTGATCAAATTCCGATGTTGTTCTAAATTCAAACAAGGTATCATTGATAGCGTGGAATGAGTTCTCGTTGCATAAACCTGATAGTCCACCTCCACCTTCGCCTTCGTTATCGTAACTGCTAACACCAAAACTAAACATCCGATTTTGCTTTTTATCTACTATGAGTACCTTTTTTTCTTCATATAATCCGGACCGGCCGCCTAAATAGTCATCGTAAAGAGAATAAAACGCAGTTTTAAACCAATTTCCATCCTCCTGTTTCTCGCCGTCGAATTCTATCTTCAACGTTA
>Ga0302306_10002053_pt1 | contig 10516 bp, 10 predicted proteins | sample III_Palsa_E3_1_FD_198761 | JGI IMG/M metagenome (GOLD analysis project Ga0302306, IMG submission 198761) | Peat permafrost microbial communities from Stordalen Mire near Abisko, Sweden - III_Palsa_E3_1 | ecosystem: Environmental > Terrestrial > Soil > Palsa > Peat permafrost | place: Sweden...
ATCAAATCCATTTGTACTGTTGCTGGTCCCGGTAATGTTTGCGCTAATTATAGGCGTTAGCTACCAGTTTCAACAAAAAACAGATGAAATGGCATGCAACACCAGGCACGCTACCTCGTTATTTTTTAAAGGGGTTAGTTTAGTCAAAACAGTTTGCTCTATCAGCAAGGATAATTTGTGGTAAGAAATGATAGATTGCCATTAATCTGGTGGTCAGTTATCATTTTTTAAACTATCAATTATTGCTGTCATCTGCGTATTGCAAGAATCAATTTCTGTTTTATACTGTTTAGTATCCTGCCCAAAATCAACAATAATATCGTTATAACTTTTAATCCTGAGTTCGCAATACCGTTTTAATTTATCATTTTTCCCAAAATAAGCTGCAGGCATATTATCGAGCTGCTTCATTTTAGCTACCAACGCTAAGTTATCAACCCAGTTCTTAATCCCTTTTTCTTTTAATGCTTCAATTACTTCGGTTTTTGGAGTGTTTGGCGGCAATTTAAATACAGATAGCGCGACTTGCTCATTGTTGGCAAAATCCTGCATATAAGCCTGGTATTTTGCATAATCATCGGGTATGCTGCGATAAACCGTAAATGATGTACAAAAAAATGCGATAGCCAGCAATGCAAGGGTTGCATATTTAAGCCCTGCTGATGATGGTTTATTTAAACTTGGATAGTAGGCATATCCTATTACTAAACCACTTACTAAACCTCCGAGATGGGCTGCGTTATCAATGCCATCTTTCATCCCATTCATTAAATTATACGCCACAAAAACACTAATGCTTATTAAAAAAGGCTTGCGCATAGATTTATCAATAAAGTTGGTAGTTAGCATAGCCAAAAAAACACCATACATACCAAAAATAGCCCCCGATGCCCCTGCACTAATAGTAAAAGAATGCCAATAAATGCTTGTTAAACTTGCTATTACGCCAGTGAACAAATAAGCGGCGGCAAATCTTATTTTCCCGAGGTATGGTTCAAGTAATATGCCGATATATAATAGCGCATACATATTAAATAGCAAGTGGATAATTCCGATATGCAAAAAGATATTTGTTATTAATCGCCACCATTGGCCCTCCAGGGTAAGTGAACGTAAATTAGCTCCCCACCTTAAAAGGTCTTCATTGCCGGGTAGAAAAAAGCTTACGCCCGACATTACCATTAATACAAAAACAAGTATGTTGGCATCAATAATAAGCGGGGTTACAAAATAGCCTTTACGCGGTATAAAGATGGAAAAGAAAGATTTAACGTTATCCTGAAAATCGGGAGGTGGCCCTGACAGTTTATCCTCTTCAACCGAATTAAAAACCGGCGCTAATTCTGTAACCTTTTCATCTATTTGCTGCTCTGTTAACGATGCTTGTACGGTTTCAAAAGTTTCGATAAAAAGGTTGACATGCCTTTTATTTTTACCCCGGTCGTACATGCCGGTGCCTGCATTTTTGCTTGTAATAAAAACTTTGGTTTCGTGCAATACTACACGAAATTCTTCCATCGTCACAAAAAAACCGCCGCCGATAAAAGCTATAAACCCGCTTTTGCTTGTATAATTAATTTTCCAACCCAACTGGTTTGCAGTATCTAAAGCAATTGCCAGGTAATGTTTGGGGTCGAGGCCATTCAGGTCGAGGTCTTGTTCAAATTTAGGAGTGAAGCCAAAAGCCATTGTGATAATTTTAGGTAATAATTATTAAAAATAGTTAAAACTTCAACTAACGCAAATGACTTCGGTAAATCTTTTTATTCAGCTATAATACTTACCTTATAGGTTTCGGAAACACCGGCAAACTTTCGTGCCCATCAGCATCTACCGACTGTACCGCAAACAAGTAATTATCTTTTGAATAACTGAGGGTGGCAGTAGTATCGGTTACATAAAATTTCTTTTCCCAATAAGGGCTTATGGTTTCGCGCATCAGCACATAATAAGCCGCGGGTTTTTTGCCGGTTTTTGGGGCATCCCATTTTAATATAGTTTTATTGGTTAAGCCGCTGGTTACTATTCCCACATTTTCGGGTTCGGCGGGGGCCAGGGCAAGGTTGGCCAGTACGCTCAGGTTCATGCGGGCTACTTTTTGCACATAGTTAAAGTCAACAAAATCGGGCAAGTCGCCGTAATTTACACCATTTTCTGTGCGCACGTCCTGGTGCTGACGGGTAAAATCTTCGTTCATTTCGGTAAACCTTACTGCAGTAAAACCCTGAGCCAAAAAGGGCAAATGATCGCCACCGCGTAAGTAGCGGTCGCGGCGGTATATGAGTTTCACATCCAGCTGGTCGACATAACGTTCGGCGGTTTCTTTTACATAGCGGGCCAGCTCGCGCGAGGGGCTGTCATTTTCGCCACCCAGGGCAATGAGGCCTGCTACCTGCTTTGCATTTGTGGCAGCAACAGAGGGCACGCCTTCGCTAAATACCCGCACACTGCGGTTATCTTTTAAATCGGTTTCCATGCCGTGAGTATTGCCAACAATATCGTTGTTTAGCATGGCATCAACATTCCAATTTTCTGCCTTTGCCCGTTTAGCCACATTGGTAGAGCCGTACAAGCCTTGCTCCTCGCCAACTACCGACATGAATATAATCGTCGCCGGAAAATGCCTTGTGGCCATTACCCTTGCCAGTTCCATAGATACCGCGGTGCCCGAAGCGTCATCATTAGCGCCCGGCTCAACCGCGTTGGGGTTCATTACATCGGTAACCCGCGAATCGTAATGGCCGGATACAATGTAAACGCGCGTATCGTTAGGGTCGGTACCTTTTAAAATGGCCAGTATGTTTTTAAGCTTTACGGGTTTATCTATCCGCTCACCTTTGGGCTGGGTGAAGGTATCAAACTGTACCACCATCCTGCCGCCCGATGCCAGGGCATATTTTTCCATTTGGCCCTTTATCCAGTTGCGGGCCGCGCCACTGCCTTCGGTTTTGCTGGTGGTATCGCTTAAGGTATGGCGGGTTTTAAAGGTTACCAGTTTGCGTATGTTGGCCTCAATGTTTTTTGCCGATACTTCATTAACCATTTGCTCAATAGCAGTATCCTGCTTAATGGTGGTTTGTGCCGATGCCTGTAAAACAAACAATACGGGGATAAACAGGATTAAATATTTCATTGTTAAGGTTTTTAATAATTACAGCGATAACACCATTACGTTTTGCGCCTGCTTTAAGTTGCTTATACAAACTACGGCAATTACACTCTTCACCACTAAAATACAATATTCTTTAAAGCGGTGTAAAACAAAACACAATAATCCTAACTTTAGGCTATATGCTGCCATTACTTATCTCGTCACAAATCCGCGAAGCGGACGCTTATACTATTGCCCATGAACCCATAAGTTCGGTTAATTTAATGGAGCGGGCGGCTAAGGCTTTTGTGGGCTGGTTTGTAAATCATTTCCCGGATAAAAAACAGCCTGTTTCGGTGTATTGTGGCACGGGCAACAACGGCGGCGACGGGCTGGCTATAGCCAGGATGTTGCACGACCATCATTATAAAGCCATCAACGTTAAAATAACCCGGTTTTCGGATAAGGCATCGGATGATTTTAACGCCAACCTTAAAAAGCTGCAAAAAACCGTGCAGGTAACCGAAATAAAGCCAAAAGATGAACTGCCTGCCGAAGACAGCGATATACTGATTGATGCCATGCTGGGCAGCGGCCTAAATAAACCCTTAAAAGGCGATTATTTAAAGTTAGTTAAGCGCCTTAACCAATTACAAAAAACGGTTGTGGCTGTGGATGTACCTACCGGTTTTTTTACCGAAGGCGTGGTTGATGCCGATGCCACCGTTTTAAAGGCCGATTTGGTTATCACTTTTCAGCAGCCGAAAATTAATTTTTTACTGCCTGAATCGGGGCCGGTTATTAATTGCTGGGAGGCGGTGAATATTGGTATTGATGAAGGGTTTTTACGCTCGCTAAATTCGCCGTACCAGTTTGTGGAGGAGAAGGATATCCGCAAAATGATTAAACCACGCCATAAGTTTAGCAATAAAGGCACTTACGGGCACGCTTTAATGGTAGCCGGACAGGCCAAAACCATGGGGGCGGCATTGCTTTGCGCTTCGGCGTGTGCGCAGGCTGGCACGGGTTTAACAACAGCCTGCATACCCGAAAGCGGGCTTACCGCCTTAAATAGTTATATGCCCGAAATTATGGCCATTATACGCCAGGGTAGTGATTTGCCCGAAATAAAGTGGGACCAGTTTACCGCCATTGGTATAGGCCCGGGTTTGGGTAATGACGAAAGCTCGCTGGCTTTGCTGGTTTATATTTTTACCAATTATAAAAAGCCGGTGGTTATTGATGCCGATGCGCTTAATTTGATATCAGAGCATAAAGAACTTTGGGGTTTGATACCTGCGGGCAGCATTTTAACGCCGCACATGAAGGAATTTGACAGGCTATTTGGCGAACATAAAAGCTGGTGGGAGCGCCTGCAAACAGCTATTGTAAAGGCTAAGGAGTATAAAATATGTATCGTGCTTAAAAACGATTATACCATAAGCGCCACGCCTGATGGCAAAGCCTATTTTAACTCGACCAGTAACGCGGCTATGGCCAGCGGGGGGATGGGCGATGTGCTTACCGGGATTATTGCCTCATTATTGGCGCAGCAATATTCACCGGCGGAGGCATGTATTATTGGGAATTATGTACACGGTAAAGCGGGTGATGAACTGGCTATGCCTAACCGCATGAATGTGGTGTTGCCTGGCCGCATTGTAGCGCAATTGCCACTTACTATGGCAAAATTAAAGCCATAAAAAAAACGGTTGCAAGTATCATACAACCGTTTTTAACTATTAACTGATCTTATAAAGAACAAAATACTCTATCTTAATATGTACATAAGACGCTTAAAGCGTATTATAGTTACAAACGAAACAAGAGAAATGTTTAGTACAGGATGAGTTGTAATACTTTGTAGTTTAACCTTTTTTAACAGATATGTTACTTTGCGCTGATTAAAGCATCCGTATAACCATCATCTGGTTCATGGTAGGGTTAACGCTGCCGCCGCGCGGTTCTAGGGTTACGGCGAAGGCCTGGGCCGATGCAATCGATTTCATAATCTTCATGTCGGAACTGTCAGTGGTTTTATCAAAAACACCTAAGTCCACGGGTTTGCCGGCTACAATGGCCCATAACTGGTATTGATGGGCCTGGTCGTTCGCAGGTAAATTCAGGTCGCCCATATCAATCATCACTTCCTTTTTTATTGGGCTGTAGGCAACAAGCATGGTAGATGCAGGGCTTTTGGCGGTACCTTTTAAAATAACAGTTTTAAACGATGAATCGCGGTAAACGTTTAACTGGTGGTCCATAAAATTTACCGTTTTGGTATATTTCTGGTTTTGCGAATTCATGGCTACCAGCTGCGTATTAGCATCAGATAGCTGGTTATAAATATCAATCAAAGCAGCAACGCTTAATATCAATAATGCCAGGCAGGCGGCAAAAGCATATTTAAAAAAGCTGTTTGCTTTTGGCGCCGGGAAAGCAATAACATTATCCTTAACAGGTTGCTTTGCTTTTTTATCAGGAAAATTTCTGTCGTCGGCTAAATTTATCAGCAGGCTGTTTAAAGTACGGTCGCGTAATTTTTCCGGCGGTGTAATTGCGTTTGCTAAGGCATATGCTTCCATTGAGCTTTCTATTTCATCCAGTTCGGCTTTCACTGCCGGATGTTTAGAAAGCATCTCCTCCACGTGTAACCTTTCGCTTGCGGTTAAATCCCCTATGGCGTAAAGTTCCAGTATCCCCGATTCAATATATGCTTTAATATCTTCCACTTCTATTTGTAACCCTTCAATTAAAATGTTTTCTGAGCTCCTGGATAGCCGTCCTTAAACGTGTTTTAATGGTTCCCAGCGGGATGCCTAATTCATCGGCAGCTTCCACGTGGGTATAACCTTTAAAGTACACCAATTCAAGTATTGACTTTTGTTCCGGCTTCAGCGTTTGCACTAAATCCTTAATCCCAAGCAACTCAGGTTTGTAAACTGTGTTTCTTTGTTCGTCTATGAAAGTTACGTTATTTTCCAGTTCCTGGTTTTTGTTTTGGTTCTTAAAATCTTTGGAACGGATTTTATCAATGGCCAAATTACGGGCAATATTTACCATCCAGGTAAACAAACGACCCTTTTCGGTACTGTAACCCGAAAAGGAATGCCATATTTTTACAAAGGTTTCCTGTAAAACATCTTCGGCGGTTGCGGTATCAATTACTATTCGGCAGATTACGCCATATAGTGATGATGAGTACATGTCATACAAAGCCTCAACCGCGATTTTCTCCCGGTTCCTTAGTGCGAACACTAATTCTTCTTCAGTTAATGATATTTTCCTCTTACTCAAGGCAGTGAAGATATAAAGGAATTATTAGATTTCAAACAGGTGTTTTTCAGCATGGTATGACGAACGGACAAGTGGCCCGCTTTCTACATACCTAAAACCCTTATCTAACCCAATTTGTTTGTAAAAGCTAAATTGATCGGGATGTATCCAGTCAATTACCGGGTGATGGTTGCGGGTTGGCTGTAAATATTGGCCCAGGGTTAATATTTGAACCCCTGCTTCCAGCAAATCATCCATCGCTTCCAAAACGTCTTCTTCCTTTTCGCCCAAACCCAGCATAATGCCCGATTTGGTGCGTAAACCCGCCTGCGAAACATGTTTTAACGCTTCCAGGCTGCGGTCGTATTTAGCTTGTATGCGTACCTCGCGGGTTAGGCGGCGCACGGTTTCGAGGTTGTGCGATACTACTTCGGGCCTGGTTTCCAGTACACGTTCCAGGTTTTCCCAAACGCCGCGGAAATCGGGCAGCAGGGTTTCTAAAGTAGTTTGCGGGCTTTCGCGCCTGATGGCGTTTATGGTTTCGGCCCAGATAATGGAGCCGCCATCTTTTAAATCGTCACGATCTACCGATGTAATTACACAATGCTTAACCTGCATCAGTTTAACCGAATTGGCTACGCGGTTAGGCTCATCCGTATCAACAGCCAATGGCCGCCCGGTGGCTACCGCGCAAAACGAGCAGGAGCGTGTGCAAATATTACCCAATATCATAAACGTAGCCGTACCTGCGCCCCAGCATTCGCCCATGTTGGGGCAATTGCCGCTTTCGCAAATGGTGTGCAGCTTATGCGTATCAACCAAACCACGTACATGCGCGTATTCCTTCCCAACGGGAAGTTTTACCCTAAGCCAGTCGGGTTTGCGGTTTACGGGTGCAGAAGATACAACGGGCAGTTCAATCATAATACAAATGTAGGCAAAAACCCCCTAACCCCCTAAAGGGGGAATAAAATTACAGTTGTTTGATAGATGCAACCAATAAACGTTTAAATTTGCCTATACAACATCCGAAATCCGAAACAAAATTTATGGCAACTATTCAAGCAACTTATTTAAGCGATTTACGCCCGAAGCAACACATTTGCAATCGGGCACTAAAATATTAACCGACGCGCCAACCGATAACCAGGGCAAAGGCGAAGCGTTTTCGCCAACTGATTTATTGGCCGAATCGTTAGCAAGCTGCATGTTAACCACCATGGCTATAGCAGCACGTACGCACAGTATTAATATTGACGGCACTAAATGCGAGGTTACTAAGGTAATGGCACCCAACCCACGCCGCGTGGCTGAGGTGGTTGTTAGCTTACAGTTTCCGGAACGGTATGATGATAAACAAAAGAAAATATTAGAGATTGCTGCACATGGGTGCCCGGTAGCCATAAGCCTGCATCCTGATTTAAAGAAAACTATTGATTTTGGATGGTAGGGAGGAAATTCAAAAATCAAAATTAAAAAGTCAAAAAACAGACAATGCCTTTTGACTTTTTAATTTTGATTTTTAACTTAATTCAATACTTCCAAAGTTTCATCAACAGAAATACCACCATGTGATTGGTCGAGTATGCACTCGCCGTCTTTTATCAGCAGCATTTGTGGCGATTCGTGGTGAACCTGGAAATCCTGGGCTATGCGGGCCGATATATCGCGGTGTTGTATCAGGTCTAAAAAATAAAGCGGCATATCTGCCGGTAGTTTATCCCAATCCAGTTCGAAGCGCCTTTTTGCCATCGAGCTGATAGGGCAGCGGGTGCTGTGTTTAAAAATTAAGCTGTAGCCGGGCTGATTTTTAATAGCGTCAACCTGGTTAGCTGTTTCTAACTGTGTCCAATTCATAATATCACAAAAATAAAGTTGTTATGCCAACCTAAAGTAATTACAGTGTAAACTGTTATTTGGTTTTGGCACAGGGGCGAAAAAATTACAAATGAGCGGCTTAACGGTGGCTGCTACGCGGGTATGATGCATACGCAGGGCACAGTTTATCGGAGCATGAAGCCAGGCCACCTATTATCAGCGCTATTGCAGCTATGTAAAATATCTTTTTCATTATAAATTCTTTTACGAAATTAACTATTTAAAGTTTCAGCAAGATAAGCCATTTTTATGGCAGTTACCGCACCTTCATCACCTTTATTTCCGTGCCTGCCGCCTGCGCGGTCAAAAGCCTGCTGGTGGTTATCGGTGGTTAATACGCCAAATATAACAGGTTTTGAATATTTTATGGCCACATTGCTTACCCCGTTGGCAACGGCATTGCAAATAAAATCGAAATGCCTTGTTTCGCCCTGTATCACACAGCCCAGGCATATTATAGCATCAAACCTTTTAGTTTTAAGCAATAAATCGGCACCGGATGTTAGCTCAAAACTGCCCGGAACATTATAGGTAAATATATTTTCGGGCAATGCGCCATGCTTAATAAGCGTTTCATAAGCGCCCTGGTACAAAGCATTGGTTATCTCCGCGTTCCATTCGGCAACTACAATACCAAAGCGGTACGCGGCAGCCGATGGTATCTCGCTCCCTGAAAAATCGCTTAAGTTTTTATGCTGAGAAGACATTTTGATTTGGGATTTTGGATTTACGATTTCGGATTTATTGTGTTCGTTATAATTAAATTCGAAATCAAAAACCCGAAATCAGAAATGCCGTTACATTTTCGCCTCTGCGCGGGCAATATACTCATCGATATTTTGCGCTTCGTTGCTTCCGTAATAATCAGTTTTTATTTTCTTGTAAACTTCATCGGCCGATTTGTAATCATTTTCGGCTTCGTAAACCAAACCTAATTTTTTAAGGTACAAAGGCGATAAAAATTTATTATTTGCCTGGTCGGCAGCTTTTTTAAAGTAGGTTTCGGCTTTATCGTAGTTTTTCAACTCAACATAAGCATCACCGGTACCGCCCAAAGCTTCAGCAGCAATCATGCCGTCGCTGCCATGGTAATTGGTCAGGTTTTCAATGGCTTTGTTAAATTCGCCGGTGTTTAAATAAGCAGTGCCCAGGTAAAAATAAGCCAGGTTAGCAGCCTTGGTATTGCTGTACTCGTCAATTATTTTTATGAAGCCGGGGTAACCGGCATCGCCGTTAATGGCTTTGTCCCAATTTTTTTTCTCCCAAAAATCCTGCGCTACGTGCATTTGATTGGCGGCGGTAATTTCGCGGGGCGCCAGGTATTCTTTTAAATATATAAAATAGCCAACAGCCATAATAATAACCGCCGCAACTATAAATAATAAGCTTTTTTGATTCTCACGCACAAATTTCCCGGTAGGGCTAACATTGTCATCATGCAGCGCTGCAGAGATATTAATCTGGTTTTTTGCCATTTGTATTCTAAAATTAAGTTTGCGAAGTTACGGTTTTCTGATTTTTTCGCAAATTTTAATTTATGATTAGAGATTAGAGGTTAGAGGGTAGAGATTAGTGAGTTGCAGATGGCAAATATTGGAGTTAAATGGTGAATTAAATGATTTTAAAAATAACTGCTTCCAATCACTAACCTCTAACCTCTAATCACTACTTTTGAGCAATGTACCTGCAGCAGTTATCAGTAATTAATTTTAAAAACTACGCCGAGGCCGAGCTAACCTTTAGTCCGGGTGTAAACGCTTTTACGGGCGATAACGGCGCGGGTAAAACCAATTTGCTGGATGCCATACATTACCTGTCGTTATGTAAAAGCTATTTTAACCCTATTGATAGTCAGCAGATAAAGCAGGGTGCCGATTTTTTTATCATCAACGGCGATTTTAATAAAGCGGGCAAGCAGGAAAAAATAGCCTGTGGGGTTAAACGCAATCAAAAAAAACAATTTAAACGCAATAAAAAGGATTACCAGCGCCTTGCCGACCACATAGGTTTGTTTCCGCTGGTGATGGTGTCGCCGTATGATATCAGTATTATTATTGAGGGCAGCGAGGAGCGGCGCAAGTTTATTGATAATGTGCTGTCGCAAACCGATAACCATTACCTTGACGAGGTGATTACCTATAATAAGGTACTAAACAACCGTAACGCCCTGTTAAAGCTGATAGCCGATACCGGCAGGTACGACCCGCATTTGTTAGAGGTACTGGATGAGCAGCTAATTACTGCCGGCAACAGCATATTTAATAAGCGTAA
>Ga0302306_10002057_pt1 | contig 10507 bp, 7 predicted proteins | sample III_Palsa_E3_1_FD_198761 | JGI IMG/M metagenome (GOLD analysis project Ga0302306, IMG submission 198761) | Peat permafrost microbial communities from Stordalen Mire near Abisko, Sweden - III_Palsa_E3_1 | ecosystem: Environmental > Terrestrial > Soil > Palsa > Peat permafrost | place: Sweden...
GATTGAATTAAACCTGCCTGTGTGCGGGTTAATTCAAAGGATTTCATGAATTGTTTGATGAGAATATCGTTCATGTTATTGGGGATACCCCAGATAAGGAACAACATGGTAACCAGCGAAAAAGACAATATGCTTTTAGCCGGTATGAAACCAAAGATCTCGCGGTCTTTCGACAATAATTCGGGCATGATTAAAAAGGCTAACCGGTAAATTGATCAATGTAAAGTAAAGCACTATTTGGTTTAATGCATTATGAATTATTATCAAATTATTAAGCTATTTTACCATCAATTGGTTATTTAAGTATAACAGCCAGGAATATTTAGCTGAATAGTGTGCTCATTAAACCGGCCCGGCGAAGTTGTTAAAGCAAATATTGTTTCAACACGAAATTGATCTGCTCCACGTTGCCGCGGTTTTTAAATACCGAGAGCAGGGTATCATACAATTGCTTATTGTTTACTCCTTTGCCTTTTTTAGGCGGCGCTATAGGGTTTACCGGGACTGTGGTATCGGTTACTTTTGTAGCTACCCACGCCAGGTTTTCGTGAGGCAGGGCAACCTGCAATATCATGCCGGGCAGGCCCGAGAATGATTCCGGGCCACCAGAAACGGGGATCTTATCGGTATAAAAAGCTACCACGTATATGGAATCCATCAGTATGCCATTGGCGCGGCGGCAGGGGTAGCCGGCAATATCGCGGGTTTCATCGGTTATTTTCCATTTTATCTTGCGCAGCGAATCCTTTACCAGGAAGGTTTGCTCAAACACCAATTTTTGGGCGGTGCTGGTATGCGTGGCCAGGTCGGTATAAATGGTATTGTTCTGTTCCGTCATCTGCATATTGAAAAAGCCGCTGGGGGCAGCAACATCAGCCGGTATGGGTGTGTACATGGTTTTATCGTCCTTAAAATCAAGCGTGCTTTTCAGTATCCGGAACTGCGGCTGCGATTTTTTGTAACTATCAAAAGCCTGCTGCATAAAGCCATCCATATCGCTGCCATATAGTTTTTTGATGATGGCGAAGGTGTTGACTGATTTTTGGTACTCAATAGTTCCGCTGGTGGTAAAGTGTACGTTTTGGGCCAGTAATATATTAGCGGTAAACAGTAAAGCGGCTAGTGTGAGGAGTGTCGTTTTCATGCTTGATGATTAGTTTTTAGCAGGAATAGTTGCGAATTTGGTGAAATCCCAGGTAACGGAAAACATAAAGAACCTGCCTATTCCGCTGGTATTGGTTTGCGTGATGGTATTGCCCGCTACGCCCCTGGAGTAATTGGTGTTTTGGTTGAGCAGGTCATTGGCCGAGAGCGATAGTTTTAGCTTGTCATCCTTTAAAAATGTTTTAAAAATGTAGGCGTTCCATATAGTAAGGTATTGGGCGCTGAAGCTTTGTGTTTGCGCCGTGTAGTTGTAGCGAATATCCGACCCTGCACCGAATTTCAGGGGCAGGTAAAGATCGAAACGGCCGCTGGAGTTAAAGCCTGCCGCGTTGTTGTTAGCCTGCGGCTGCAGCGACATGGAACTGAAGGTATATGACGGGCCGCCGCGCACTGAAAAATCATATTTGTTCTGCACATATTTTGAAAAGGACAGCCCGCCGGAATAAGTGAAACTTTTAGACATATCGAGCACGTTATTAATGTAGCTGTAAGATACGCTTGCCGATGTATTGGCGCTCAGGCCCACCTGGAAATCGGAAGGTTTTATCCGCTTGCCAAAATTGGCAAACAGCGAATAAGTATAAGGTGTTGCGTTGCCAAGATTAACATACTGGGTAGTGTTTTTACCGGTGGCATCGGTTGAGGTGTTGTTTACAATGGCATCGTACGTGTTAGAATAATTACCGCTTAAAAAAAACTGCTGGCCGCTTAATACCTGGTACGAGTTATAGAAAAAATTGACCCGGTTGGTAAACGATGGCTTCAGATCAGGGTTACCGAGCGTAACATTCAGCGGATCGGTGTTTACCAGCACGGGCTGTATCTGATCAATAGTGGGTTGTGTGGTGTTACCGTAATAGTTGATGGTAAGCGCGTGCTGCTGCGAAAACTTGTACTGGTACATGGCCTGCGGCAGCCAGTTGAGGAAATTGCGCTGCAAAACATCGCCGGTGTATTCATCTGTCTGCTTAAAATCAACAAAGGATGTTTTGGTGCCGAAATTAAAGGTGGACCTGCCATTTTTATAATTGATAATAGCGCCAAACTGGTTGGTGAGCTGGTTAAACTTATAATCATTACTATAGGTATTATCAAAAATATCGTAAGCTCCGGTTGGCGATTGATCATAGGATAGCCTGTCGTCGGTACTGTTATTGATGCCCAGGCCGTAATTGAATAATACCGTAACCTTTTTAAAAACCGGCTCGGAATACGTGATATTACTATTGATAACCGAACTTAGCGTATTGGTGGGTTTGTACTGGTTGATGGTTTGCACACTGTCTATTTTTTTGCCAGGCCCATAGTAATCAATGGACGAATTCAAATAGCCCTCGGTATTGTTTTTATTGTAAGTTTCGCTAAGGCTCCATGACAGGGTGCGACCAACCTTTTTAAATTTTTTGGTATAAAAGGCGCTCGCGTCGAATATTTTTTGGGTGCCATGATTAATTACGCTGCGGTTATCGAGGTTAATTGGTTTCCCGCTGCTATCTGTTTCGGTTCTGTAAACATTGTCGACATGAAAATTTCTGTCGGTGCCATCCACCATTATCTTTAAGTTGGATGAAGTATCGAGCTTTATTTGATAGGTTGCATCCAGTTTTTGGCGGAAACCAAAATTATTGAAAGTTTGGTTTCCGGTGCTGTTAAGAACGCCTGTCGGCAAGGTTTGCTGGGTTTCGGTGTTGGTAACACCGGTTACATCTATCGATCCGATCTTATAATTGGTGTTGAGCGATTGTTTGTCGCCATCCCATTTGTCATCATAATGCAGGCCGCCTGATTTGGTTACGGGCACACCCTTGCCATCGTAATAACCGCTAAAGGAATCGAGCGCGTCGTTACTACCGGAGCCGGTTATGGATATGCCGCCATCAATAAACTGGATATTATCGTTCCCTACGCCCAGGTTGCTGCTCGATTCAAAATCGAGCCCGGTTCGGCCGTCGTTAGCCAGGGTACCATAAGCCGCGAATTTTTGCTTGGCCTGGAACTTATTGAACTGTAGCTGCCCCTCGTAATAATCATCGGAACCAACATTGGCATTCACGCTGCCAAACTCGCCGTTCTTTTTATCCTCCTTCAGCACAATGTTGATGGTTTTGGTTTTTACACCGTCATCAATCCCGGTAAATGTGGCCTGGTCGCTTTTTTTATCGTAGAGCTGCACTTTATCCACCATATCGGCCCGAATGTTTTTGGTAACCAGTGTGGGGTCGTCGCCAAAAAACTCTTCGCCATCAACCAAAACCTTGTTTACGGCCTGGCCCTGCGCGGTAATTTTACCATCCTTATCAACCTCTATCCCCGGCAGCTGCCTTAACAGGTCCTCCACCTTATCGTTAGGCTGTATCACGTACGATCTCGCGTTAAATTCGGTGGTATCGCCCTTTATTTTTATGGCAGCGCGCGTGCCTTTGATAATTACCTCGGCCAGCAGTTTGCTTTTGAGTATCATGTTCAGTTTACCGAAATTATGTACGCGGCTGGCAGAATCCAGGCTGAATTGTTCGGCATAATCGGCATAGCCCGGGTAGGTAACCAGCAAAATGAATTTGCCCTTGCCCAGGTTGTTGATAGTGAATGAGCCATCGGCAGCGGTACGGGTAAATGCCCGCAAAATGGAATCCTTAGCATTGAGCACCACAATGGAGGTGTTCTCCAGTTTTACTTTGGCGGCGGTATCGGTTATCTCGCCTTTAATGGCGTACGTGCTTTGCGCTACCGACGTTAAGGAAAAAATACAGCAGGAAATAAGGAGTAGAATTGTGAATTTCATACACAGGTTTATGAAGACCTAATGTATAACTAAATTTTTAGTAATCAAAAAAACGTTAACAAAAATTAACATAAAATAACATTAGTTAATTCCATACAACAATAATTTAAAGGTTTATTAACGCGCTTGTGCAGCATCAATATTCATTAGCAAGTAATCTTTTAAGGGCCATACTACTATAGGTTGTAAATATGAATTAATCAATACTTAATTTTGATACTAACAAATAATTGTAATAACCTTTAAATCTTGTTTTTATGAAAAAGTCTATTTTTTATTTAGTAGTTTTTGGTTTACTGATGTTTTGTTTTAAAGCCAGCGCGCAGGATGTAGCCATAGGTTTGCGCGGTGGTATTAGCATACCTAACTTATCGGCGGGTGGCAGCGAGGAAAACCCGCTGAATACGGGTTACAGCTCAAGGCAGGGGCCCGACGCGGGTATATATGGCGAATTTAAGTTTTCCGACCTGTTCTCGTTGCAGCCCATGATTGAATATTCATCGCAGGGCGGTAAAAAGGATGGCTTGCAAGCGCTGCCAACGCCTGCCCCGCTTGCTGTAGAATACACGGCACAAGGGCAAACAGCGCCTACCTATGTATATGCCAATTACAAAAGCGAGGCTAAATTGAATTATTTAATGATCCCCGTATTGGCCAAATTCGGCTGGAACTTTAGCCATTCGCCGCTTAGGATATATGTTGATGCAGGCCCCTTTGTAGGCTTTTTGCTGAACGCGAAGCAGGTAACCAGCGGATCGAGTAATTTTTATCCCACCCCCGATAGTAACCAGCCAATAACGCCCAGCCCGGAAAATTTAGACAATACTCAAAATATAAAACCCCAGCTTAACAAAACCAATTTTGGTGTTGAAGGCAACCTGGGCCTGGCCTACCGGCTAAAACGCAGCTATTTTTTTATTGAAGGCGGCGGCAACTACGGCTTTTTGAATATACAGCAGGGCACGGCTAACGGCAAAAATAATACCGGTGCGGCTACGGCGAGTGTGGGTTATGCTTTTTTGTTTGGTAAATAAGGTATTGGTGCTTTTTAACCACAAAGACAAAGGAAAGACACAAAGAGGAACACAGAGGCTTTTATGATGGAGTTTTTAACCACAGAGGTATAGGAGGTTTCGCAGAGAGGCATAGAGGTTTTGTTATTGTAGGTGGCTTTTAAAAACAAATAAAACCTGGAGATTAGCAACTTACGAAGTTTTTTAAACTTCGTAAGTTTTCCAGGATCAGTAATTTGGATCTTAATTGTCGCGGTTTTTATGCGCGAGGCCCCAATCCTTGATCTCGTTCATCATCGGGAGGGTGGTTTTACCAAATTCGGTGAGCGCGTATTCTACCGTTGGCGGCACGGTCGCAAAAATTGTGCGGCTGAGTAGTCCGTCTGCTTCCAGTTCGCGCAGCTGCGAGGTGAGCATGGTAGGTGAGATGCCGGTAATTTCCCTTTCCAGCACCTTAAACCGCTTGGGGCTCTCCTTAATAAGCGCGTGCAAAATGCGCAATTTGTATTTTCCGCTTAATAAACTTACCGCGTATTCTACCGGGCAAAGAATTTTTTTCCTTTTATCAATTTTATTGTCGCTCATTATCAAAACACTATAGTTTTTTTTACTAATACAGTTTAAGTGTACTACTTGTAAAAGTATAGTATTGAGCCTACTTTTGAAAATAAAATATTAAAAAATGGAAAATTTAATGAAGGCGATAGTACATACCGGCAACAGCGTTGAACTGCAAAACGTACCTAAACCGACGAATGCCGAGCCCGGCCACCTGCTGATAAAAATGGAGGCCTGTGCCATTAACCCGGGCGACAAAACATTTATACACCGGCCGCTCCCCTTAGGCGCGGCAAGCAGCCTTTACAATGTTTATGGCGTATCGGGTGCCGGCACGGTGATCGAGGCGGGACAGGGCGTGCCTGAAATTTACACCAACAAAAAGGTAGCTGTATACCGCTCATTAAAACCGAGTGAAAGCATAGTGGGAACCTGGTGCGGCTATGCGCATGTGCCTTACCTGGATTGCGCTATCCTGCCGGATGGTGCTAATACGGCGGATTATTCGGGTTCGCTGGTGAACATCATCACGCCTTATGCCTTTTTACAGCAAATAAAACAGAATGGCGACAAGGCGATCATCAGCACTGCCGGGACATCGGCCACCGGAATAGCGATGGTTGGTATTTGTTCGGCCTATAATTTTCCGTTGATCTCCCTGGTAAGAAATGAAAAAGGGAAGCAGGAACTGGAAAACCTTGGCGCGGAAAATATCATCGTACAAACCGATGCTGATTTTAAGCAACAGTTAAAAGATTTGGCGCTTAAACTGGAAGCAAGGGCAGTTTTTGACGGCGTAGGCGGCGCCATTTTAAACCAGATCATCGATGTGCTGCCTACTTACGCTACCATATATACTTATGGCTACCTGGGCGGCGAGGAGCCATTTACATTCCATACCAATATATTAAATGCCAAAGGCCTGAGCATTACCAGCTTTGGGAATTTCAGAAGTGAAACTGTACGGGATTCGCAGCGCCTGGAAAAGGCCCTGACGGAGATCGGCGAAATTATTCACCTGCCACATTTTAAAACTAAAACCGGCAAGCATTTTAAACTGGAAGAAATAAACGAGGCGTTAGAGTTTATTGGTGAGGATGGGGAGAAAGCGGTGTTGGATCTGTTAATATAGTGCGAGAAACGAAGCAATCTATAAACTGTGCAAATCAGTAAACATAAATAATTTTTTGTAAGGCACTATTATATTGTTTCAACGGAGCGAATTATTGCAACTGATGTAGGTACATTGATTGGTATACCTTAAAGATTGCTTCGTTCCTCGCAATGGCGATAGGAAAAAACCATATTAAACCGCTAACCTGTTGCCCCAACTCCTACTTCTTCCAGCTCATTTCAATTTCTTCCAGTGTTTTTTGCTTGGTTTCGGGTATCCATATTTTAGTAAACAGCCAAAGCAGTACGGCATTGAACATAAATATTAAAAAGGTGTAGCCTCCGGCTTCGGCGGCGGTTTTACCTATGTTACCTGCGGCAAGCATAATTGGCGTAAAATAAGAGATCAAAAATGTACCCACCCAAAGCACAAGCGTAGCGATCGACATGGCGATGCCACGTGTTTTGGTAGGGAAAATTTCTGAAATAATAACCCAGGGAATTGGCCCCAACGACGCGGCGAAACAGGCGATATACAAACAGATACAGGTAACCAGCCATATACCCTGCACATGTGCCAAAAAGCAGTAAGCGGTACCGCCCAGGCAAAGTATCATACCGCCCACACCCCATAGCAGCAAATTTTTACGCCCCATTCTATCTATCAATAAAATGGCTAAAATGGTGAATATGAAATTAATGCCGCCAATGAGGAAGGTTTGGCCCAGCGCGTTGTGCGCGCTAAAACCCGCGTTAACAAATATGGTTGGCGCGTAATAAATAATGGCATTTATACCCGTTATCTGTGAAAACAAAGCGAGAAAAATGCCTACTATCATTGCTTTACGCAAGCCCGGTTTAAATAATTCGCCAACTGTGCCTTCTTCAACATTTATGGTGGCCTCTATTTCATCTGCTACGGCTATGGCCTCCTGGGTACCGTTCAATCTTTCCAGCGTATCCATAGCTTCGGCCCTGCGCTTATTTTTAATAAGCCACCGGGGGCTTTCGGGTACAATAAATAACAATCCCAGGAATAACACCGAAGGCAGCAATCCCGACCCGATCATATACCGCCAGCCGGTTTCAACCTTCCATATATCCGATCCTAAACCGGCTATTCCAAAGTTAACGCCATAAATTATCAAAATACCTACTACAATGGCCAGTTGGTAAACGCTTACCAATATGCCCCTTATTTTGGCGGGAGCAACTTCTGATATATATAATGGCGATAGCATAGATGCCGCGCCGATGCCAATACCGCCCACAACGCGGAATAAAACAAAAACCGTTAAACTACCGGCAAAGGCAGCGCCTATTGATGATATGGCAAACAAAACAGCGGTGAATATGAGTACCTTTTTGCGGCCGAGTGAATCGCTAATGGGGCCGGCCGAAAAACTGCCGATGATACACCCTACTATCGCGCTGCTCACGGCATAGCCCACCAGGTGCTCTGTTAATGCAAATTTGGTGGTAATAAAAGGGATCACCCCCGATACCACCGCCGTATCATACCCGAATAAAAACCCGCCCAACGCGGCTACCACTGTTAGTTTGATCACGAAGCCCGTGGTAGAGGCCGGTGATGTTTGTACCTGGTTCATAATTGGTTTATTTATAGTTTAAACTCTAACATAAGCTTTCAAAGTACCACATTCCATCCCCACCGATTCGCCATGCGGGCGAATGGTATATTCACCCACCGCTGCCGGTACAATAAAGGTTTCGGCATAATGTATTATATAAGGTTCAAATGCTTTGGCAGCGCTTTCCACTATCACCTCGCGGCCCTCCACTAAGTTAAGCACATTTACCATATTATTGGTATGGTGGCTAACCTTGCCTGTGAACCAATGCCTGCGGGTTTCAATAAATTCCAGTTCGTTCAGGCCGGTGCGTTCTTCGCGCCAGCCATCGCCGCTGCCTAAATCCTCCACCAGGTTTAAAGCATGTTCTTTAACCCAAGTGGCCGTCCTATCCCATTGGATTACGTTTTTGCCATGTTCAATATTTATAGGGCGCGGTTTGCCATCCATACCCAAACGCGCCCAATCCCATAGCTTAAAGGTAAATATATAAGGTGTGGCGCTTATTTCCAATACCATGCCGCCCGCGCCCGAGCAATGCACCGTACCCGCCGGGATGGAAACATGGTCGTGTTTTTTTACCGGCCATTTTTTAACAAACTTTTCATCATCAAATACCTGCTCACCTCTTTCGGCCGCCCGTAAATTTTCAAGCATTTCATCAGGGTCTATATTTTCCTGCAAGCCTAAATACACATCGGCATCGCCGTCTACATCTAAAAAATAATAGCTTTCGTCCTGCGTGTAGTGCATCCCGAATTTTTCCTGTATATATTCCGTTAGCGGATGAACCTGCAGGCTCAGATTACCGCCTTTTACCGTATCCAGAAAATCAAAACGGATAGGAAACTCATCGCCAAAACGGGCATGAACCTTTGGCCCCAGCAAATTATCAGTTTCATAAAAAACCAGGTTGATGGACGGTATCTCTACCTCCATATCGCCAAAGCGTAACAGCAGGCTGTTCTCTTCGGGCACACAATCAAAGCACCATGCATAGTTCACTACTGATCGGTCCAGGTCGCACACCTCTTTCATCCACTGGCCGCCCCAGGGGCCGGGGTCGAAAAATGGCACCACCCTGAACGGACGATGCGAGGCAATTTTCATCCCCTGCAATACCGCGCTGCCTTTTACCAGCTTCGGGCTGCCGGCCTTATTGGTATCCAGCCAATAGTCTATTTTATCAAACAGCTTTTTCTTCAGCCGGTCGCAGGCACGCCAATCCACAAAAAAGCCTCTTTTATATTGTGTGGCAAAGTCCTCGTGGCTATTTTTCAGGCCGATGTTGTTGATCTCCTGCTTCCGCATACGCAGCTGTATTTCCCAGCGCGCCATATCAGCGTATATCAGCAGGTCGTGCTCGGGTGCTATTAAACTCGCGCCGGTTCCGTATATTATAATTATACCATTGGCTTCACTTACCTGTTGCCTTAAATGGAATGTTTTATCCTCATCTAAATAATCGGCCACATTCAGCCTGCTTAGGTAGCCGAATATCCGGTCATCGGTAACATCCGGGTAGGTCATTTTTAATATTTCGGCCTCGCTTTTCAGCGCGTCATGAGCTGTTATCCAAACATCATGTTTAAGCCTACTCTTAAAATTCGACTGTAGCTCCTGCTCATTTACCCCCTGGTAACATTCTATAACTATTATTTTTTTGCCCCCGCTGCCAATTTGTGCGTTTAGTTGCTTGCTTATAGCTTCCCACCCGCCCACGCACGATTCATTTATAGCTTCAACCTGTATAAAAGGGTGTTTTTCGTAATTAGATTTTTTCAACTTCTTCGTCAATTATTTTGGTAAAATATATTTTAAATAAGAGCGAAGCGCTTTATCACACGCTGCGCTTTTTTAACTTTTACCCGATCTATTTTATTGGCGTTTAAAAATAACAATTCCTTTCAAATAATCAGGTTAATCGATTTAATAAACACACAGATTTATTATGTATGTACAATACTACATATAATGTTTTAAAAAAATAATACTCCCCTGATTTTTTTGAAACTATCTTTTATCTCGATTCTGCCTGCTCATATTATTATGATATTCTTGATATTATATGACAATATTATTTAAATCATTTTCAACAGAATGACTATTTTCGCAGCGATTACAAATGGGTGGTTATTTAGGTTGATGTTGTTGCTTAGGAATAATGGCAACCCGTAATTGTAAGCAACAATATGAGATATTTTATTATACCCCTATTTATTACTGCTTTATTTGCTGGTTTGGGCGCGCACGCGCAGCAAAGCCAGGGCCAGGGCATACCACTT
>Ga0302306_10002069_pt1 | contig 10478 bp, 8 predicted proteins | sample III_Palsa_E3_1_FD_198761 | JGI IMG/M metagenome (GOLD analysis project Ga0302306, IMG submission 198761) | Peat permafrost microbial communities from Stordalen Mire near Abisko, Sweden - III_Palsa_E3_1 | ecosystem: Environmental > Terrestrial > Soil > Palsa > Peat permafrost | place: Sweden...
ATGATTCCCTGCCAGTCAGCGACGAAGAAGTAGAGGCCGAAGTGGATCAGCGTATCCGTTATTTCATCCAGCTCTATGGCGGGAAAGACGCTTTCGAACAGATCGCCCAAAGGACGGTATACCAGGCCAAACAGGACTTCATGGCCCCGATACGGGAACAGCGCCTGGCCACAGCCATGCGCAGCAAGATCGTGGAGGACATCAAGATTACCCCGACAGAAGTAAAAGAATATTACGACAAGATCGCGCCCGATAAACGCATTTTCTATGAATCGCAGATGCAGCTCAATGAAATCGTCCTCTACCCCAAAGCCAGTCACGATATCGAAAAACTGGCGATGGACGATCTCAGCGAATATAAACAGCAGGTAGAGGCCGGTCAGCGCAAATTCGAGTCCCTCGCTCAGATCTACTCGGATGACCCGGGCAGCAAGGACAGGGGCGGCGAAATCGAATTGAACCGCAATGACAGCAAAATGTGGGACCCTGTCTTCTTCTCCACCGCCTTCCGGCTGAAAGAAGGCCAGATCTCTCCCGTCATCAAGAGCAAATACGGCTATCATATCATCCAGCTGGTCAGCCGTAATGGTGACGATATCGTCGTCAGACATATCCTCCGGATACCCCAGATAACCGATGCGGAAGTCCAGGAGTCCTCCGCCAAGCTCGATTCCATCCGCACCATGTTGCAGACCGGCCAAATAGGTTTCGGTGAGGCCGTCGGCAAATACAGCGATGACGACCAGGCTAAGTCTACTGCAGGCCAGATCATGGGCAAAAACGGCAGCACCTTCATCACGATCTCCGATCTGGATAAGGATATGGTACTCCTGTTGAAAGAGCAGAACCTCAAACCCGGCGAATATTCCAAACCTGCCGTCTTCACGGACGAAAGAGGGAAAAAAGGCATCCGGCTCGTATACATGGTGTCCAAAAGTGAACCCCACCGCGAAAACCTCCGCGACGATTATAATTGGGTCGCCCAACGCGCCCTCGATGAAAAAAAGAATGCCGCATTGGAAAAATGGTTCATCCAAAAGATCCCTACGCTGTACGTCATGATCGACGGAGAATACAAGAATTGCAGCAATCTGACGAAATGGGAAGGTAATGCGGCAACAGCCGGTAATTAATTTAGGTATTAACACTTAAGTTGGGTGAAATAACATATTATTTAGAAGAGTATATCCGCTTCTTTAGTAATTTGATAGCGCAATATCTAAATTAATATGCTAAGTAGCGCCCAAAAGTCCGTGCCTACGACAAAGCAATTCAGACAACCTTATTTTATGGATATAGCGGCCGACGGGGCCATACTATCCACCTGCACCCGGTTTGCTGCACTGCTGAAAAAGAGAGATATCACTGATTTTCTGGGAAGTCCTTTTTCAGTGATATTTTCCCGGCTTGGGAAAATAGATCCCCCCGCCTCTCCTGATCTGTTCAGGCACGGCCTGGCTAAAACAATCGATCTCTCCATTCAATGGCCAGGCGCCAAATCTTTCGTTATTCGTTGGATCCCTACCCCACGTTATGCCATGGAGGCACATTCCGGAGGCTGGCAATTGACAGGTACAAAAGTCTATCCCGGCCCCTTTCCTGAGCAAATTCCCTCCACCGTGACCCCTATGCGCCAGGTATCCGATATCCTCATCACCACTGATCTGGAAGACAGGATCGTGTATTGGAACGAGATAGCAGAAAAGTTCTATGGCATCCCTTCCCACGTCGCGCTCGGGCAGTCCCACCGGCAGCTGATTCGCTACCGGTACGTCAATACGACCGAACGGGATGTATACCAAACACTCTGTGCAACAGGATATTGGGAAGGTGAAACGACTTATGTTTCCGGGGACGGAAAAAAATCGTACCTTATTACCGTTATCAATTATGTAAGGGATAGCAACCGGCGATTGACCGGTGTCATGATCCTGCATAAAGATATTACTCAGGCCAGACAGGCAGAACAGATCTCAGGCATCCTGGAAAGTATAACAGACGGCTTTTTTGTAATCGATCAGCAGTTCACAGTGCAACTATGGAACCATGAGGCAGAGAGGATCACCCACATCCCTGCTATAGATATAGTGGGCAAATCGATCTGGGAGAAATTACCTGAATGGGCCGATACGGAAATCGGGCAATCTTTTGATAAAGCCTTCAAAAAGAAAATGACGGTCACCCTTGAACAATACCACGATCGCTCCGACCATTGGTTGGAAATGAGCCTCTATCCCTCTGACCAGGGTATGTTCGCTTATTTCAGGGACGTGACCCTTCGAAAAAAGCAGGAGGCCCTGCTGGCACTGGAAAAGAAAGTGCTGGAAATGAATACCGGTCAACGCATGCTTTTGAAGCCCCTCCTTAATTTCTTCCTCAAAGGCATTCAGAAAATATTTCCGGGGATGTACTGCATGGTGCTGACGTTGGACGAAGACGGTCGCAGCGTTCGGCTACTCTCCGCCCCCGGCCTGCCGGCCATTTATGCGCATGCCATCGACGGCCTTCCGATCGGCCCCAGCGCAGGCAGCTGCGGCACAGCCATGTACAACAAACAAACGGTCATTGTCAGTGATATTGCTAACGACCCTCTCTGGGCAGGACAAAGCGACCTGGCCCTTCAGTTCGGACTTCGTGCCTGCTGGTCTATCCCGGTCATGGATGACCGCGATAAAGTCCTCGCAGCATTCAGCGTATATTATACAACAGTAAAAGCACCCACTAACGCTGAAAAAGATATTTTCGAACGGGTGGCCAGTCTTGTAACGATCATTATAGAGAGTAAAAAGACAGAAGAGAAATTGCTGCAACTGGAATTGAACAAGCAAAAGCTACTCGCCCAGGCCATGGTCGACGCCCAGGAAAAAGAGCGGGCGGAAATCGGCAAGGAACTGCACGATAATATCAACCAGATCCTTTCTACCACTAAGCTCTACCTGGAACTGGCCAAAAGCGACGACAATCAAAGGCTGAGCCTTATCAACCGCAGCGCCGGCAATATTCACAATGCCATCCGCGAGATCCGGAATATCTCCCGGTCCCTCGTCCCCGCCAGCATCGGTGACCTCGGCCTTATGGACTCGCTGGTCGATCTGGTAGAGAGCATACAGGTGACCCGGACTATCCAGGTCAGCTTCCGGCCCGTCGGAAACTTTGAAAGACTTAGCGAAAAGACCAAACTAATGATCTTCCGGATCATCCAGGAACAGGTCAATAATGTCCTTCGGCATTCCGGCGCCCGTAACCTGCTGATCGAACTCACCCTGGAAGAGACGACCGGCAGGATCGAGCTCAACATGACTGACGACGGAAAAGGGTTCAATCCCGAAAAGGTCAGGAAAAAAGGCCTCGGCCTTTCCAATATCCGTAGCCGGGCAGACCTCTTTGGCGGAAAAGTAACGATCCAATCGACCCCTGGCCATGGGTGCAAACTAAAAGTACAGGTACCTGTCGCATAACCAAATCTTAAAACAATCCTATATGAGCAAGATCAATATCTTAATTGCTGACGACCACAAATTGATCCGGGAGACCTGGAGCTATATTCTTAATAGCGACGCCCGGTTCCAGGTTGTAGGCGAATGCGGGGATGCACAAGAGGCGGTGGAACTCGCCAGGACCAAACGCCCCCATGTCGTCCTGATGGATATAAATATGACCCCTTTTTCCGGCCTCGAGGCTACCCAGCGGATCAGGAAGATCTCGCCCGGATCGAAAGTCATCGGCGTATCTATGCACTCCCAGCCCGCTTATGCCAAAAAGATGCTCCAGATGGGCGCCCGTGGCTATGTGACCAAAAACTCCTCCAAGGAAGAAATGATCAAAGCCATCCTCGAAGTCAACCATGGCAATAAATATATCTGTGACGAGATCAAAAACATCATCTCTGAACAGCTATTGGACGAAAAAGAGGATTCGCCAAATATTAATGCATTGACAGAGAGGGAAATGCAAATTATTAATTTTATTAAAGAGGGGCTTTCGTCCAAAGAGATCGCCACCAGCCTGAATATCTCCCTCAAAACCGTCGAAGTCCACCGGCATAATATCCTCAAAAAGCTCAAACTCAAAAATTCGGCGTCGCTGGTCAACTTCATTAATACGAACGCAACTTATATTTAAATTACTTTTAATTTGTTGTTGTTTGATATTCTGCTGAAATTGTACGTATAAACACCTAAATTCAACTGAGTTTTCTCTTAGGGACTGCTTTTTCCTTCCCCTTTTCTTTCTAAATAAGAGGCTTTAACGGATTTTTACAATCCAGAGCGGATCACGGGTTCGCTCAGGTGGTCGAAAATTCTTTTATCCAATCCTTAGAAAGATCAGGGGATCTCGGTTCCCGAAAAAGAGTGTTCAAAATTCCTGTTGTACACCGCCCCCAATCCTATGAAGACTGGGGGTTTTTTCTTTCCTTCCCGCCTAAGTCATTTTCCTGACCTTTTATGTGATGCCTTTTCGTAACTTTGCGCCTTACTAAGCGGATCAGATCCGTATAAATACATGAGTGACGAAATTAAACATGAATGCGGCCTCGCATTCATCCGATTACGCAAACCGTTCTCTTATTACCTCCAACAATACGGCACAGTCCTGTACGGTCTCAACAAACTGTACTTACTTATGGAGAAACAGCATAACCGGGGACAGGACGGCGCGGGGGTAGCAGCCATCAAATTGAATATCGAGCCCGGTCACCCCTTCCTCCAACGTATCCGCAGCAGTAACAATCAACCTATCGCCGATATCTTCTCCAAGATCATGGGCGAAGTAAAAGACCTTGAACAATATCAGCCCGACATTACCCAACATCCCGGGCTTATGAAGGGACATATTTCCTTTCTGGGTGAATTGCTCCTGGGCCATCTTCGCTATGGCACCCAGGGCAGGAACCTGACAGAGTTCTGCCATCCTTTTATCAAACGGAATACCATCCCCGCCCGCAACCTGGCCCTGGCAGGCAACTTCAACCTCGTCAATACCGACGAACTTTTTGTCCTGATCGGCGTCGACCCGGGTGAATTTCAGAAACAAAGTGATCTGGCCGCCATGATGGAGGTTATCCATCATTTTCTCGTCAAAGCGGATGAAGCCTCCCCCGGCAACCTGGACCTCGTCGGCCTCCTGCGCAAGGCGGTCTCCCTGTTCGACGGTGGCTTTACCGTTGGCGGTCTTCTCGGCAATGGCGATAGCTTCATCTTCCGCGATGCCCATGGTATCAGGCCAGCTTATTATTATGTCAATGAAGATGTAGTGGTAGCAGCCTCTGAAAGGTCCGCTATCCGCACGGTATTCAACGTCGGAGAAAATGAAGTTATGGAACTGATGCCCGGGAAAGGCCTCATCGTCAAGGCTGACGGCAGTTATTCAATCGAAACGATCCTGGAGCCCAAAGAACGTCGGGCCTGTAGTTTCGAACGGATTTATTTCTCCCGCGGCAGCGACGAAAAGATCTACCGCGAACGTATAGCCTTGGGCTACAACCTCAGCAACCAGATCCTCGACGCCATCAACCACGACCTGAAAAATACGATCTTCTCGTTCATTCCCAATACAGCCGAAGTCGCCTTCTATGGGCTTTGGAAAGGCATGGATGACTACCTGGAAGGCGTCAAGATCCAGCGCATCCTTTCCTGGGGCAACGACATCTCGCAGGAGAAACTGGTCGAAATGCTCACCCGTAAGATCCGGGTGGAAAAAGTCGCCATTAAGGACGTCAAAATGCGCACTTTCATAACTGCAGACGCCAGTCGCAATGAAATGGTACAGCATGTCTACGACGTGACCTATGGCACCGTCCGCAAAGGCATCGACACGCTGGTCGTCATCGACGATTCCATCGTGAGAGGTACTACCCTCAAGGAAAGCATCATTCGCATGCTCGCCCGGCTTGAACCCAAAAAGATCATCGTGGTCTCTTCGGCTCCCCAGATACGTTACCCGGATTGTTACGGCATTGACATGAGTAAAATGGGCGACTTTATCGCTTTCCACGCCGCCGTCGACCTGATGAAAGAACGCGGCAAAGAAGATTGCCTGCAGGAATTGTATGATCACTGTAAGGAACTGCAACGTACCGGACAACTGCACACGGAGAATGTCGTACGAAAGGTCTATAAGCCCTTTACCACCCAGGAGATCTCCGATAAGATCGCCCAGCTGATCACCCCACCGGAAATTACTACCCCCGTTCAGGTGATCTACCAGACCATCGAATCGCTCCATAAAGCGTGCCCCACCAATACCGGTGACTGGTATTTTACCGGCAATTACCCCACTCCCGGCGGAAACCGGGTCGTAAACAAAGCTTTCATCAACTACATGGAAGGGAAGAACGTTAGAGGGTATTAGTTAATGTATCTCAGCTGGTTAAAAAAATATCCAAGTAATAATATTGCGGTTATCAGTAAAAAGCCTTAATATTATATAGCTGTTTTGTCGCAAAAACACCGAAATCCCCTTAAAGCATCCCCTTGGTTAACGCTCAGTTAGTAATGTTTGGCTAATTCAACCTGAATAAAGCAAGCGTTATGAAGAAAGTATCTATTATGATCGTTGATGATCATACTCTGATTAGAGAAACATGGAGTTTTTTGTTGGGTAAGAACGAGAATTTCGACGTGGTTGCTGAGTGCGGCGACGGCGAAAGGGCCATTGAACTGGCGAGGGACAAACGACCGGACGTCGTGCTGCTGGATATCAATATGGCCCCGATGAGCGGCTTTGATGTGCTGAAGCAGATCCGTAAATTCTCTCCCGGTTCCAAGATCATTGGGGTATCCATGCATTCTCAGCCTGCCTATGCGAAGAAGATGCTCCGGCTCGGCGCCAAAGGCTATGTGACCAAGAATTCGCCCCGCCAGGAAATGCTGGAGGCAATAGCCGAAGTCAGCAATAATCATATTTATATCTGCCAGGAGGTAAAGAATATTCTCTCTGACCAGCTCCTCAACGGCGACCAGGTCAATCCGGATATCAACAACCTTTCCGATAGGGAAATGCAGATCGTCAGGGCACTGAAAGAAGGCCTCTCCTCAAAGGAAATCGCCTCAGAGCTCAACATCTCCCTCAAAACCGTGGAAGTACACCGTCACAACATCCTGAAAAAACTCAAATTGAAAAACACCGTTTCATTGATTAATTTTATCAACTCACAGGCTTTCGATATCTAGCAGGTATCTGGCTGTAATAATGAAATGAAGACCCTTTTAATTATCCGTCATGCAAAAAGCAGCTGGGATAGTGCTTCAATGCCTGACATCAGTCGCCCGTTGAACGATAGAGGAAAAAAAGACGCTCCCGCTATGGCCAGGCGCCTGATCAGCGCAGGTATCCTTATCGACCGTTTCGTCTCCAGCCCCGCCCGCCGGGCCAAAGAAACGGCAGAGGCATTCGCCCATGTGTCCGGCAGAAAATCAAAAGACATTGAATTCGTGACCGATCTATATCATGCGCTCCCGCCCGTTTTCAAACAAGTCATCGGCAGCCTGGATGATAAAGACGATACCGTTGCCCTGTTCGCGCATAATCCCGGCATCACCACCTTTGCCAATATGCTGACTGCCGTCCGGGTGGATAATATGCCTACCTGCTCGGTCTTTGCCGTCCAAAGCCCTGCCGAACACTGGAAGGAGTTCCTGACCGCCGGCCCGGAATTTCTATTCTTTCATTATCCGAAAGAACCCACGGATTAAGGCCGGACGCCGGTCAATCCTCGCGCGGAGTTCATACCGTCTCAAGCATCGCCCCAATTTCACTCTTCATCTGCTCATTACCGGTCCCCGGCCGGTCCCCGATCTCCCGCGCCTGCATCAACGCCGCTTTCAGCGAAAACGCATGTTGCTGCATGCAGATCCCCAGCCCTTTCCCCGCCAGGTATTCGCCCAGATACTCCTGTTCCGTCTGCCCCGGCGTCGGAACGAAGATGGCCTTTTTGCCTACCCGCGCCAAATCCATTACCGTACTATACCCCGGCCTCGACAACACCACGCCACTTCGTAACATGAACCGCCCTAACTCACCCGCCGGCAAATGATCGTACACGACCACTCCCCGCGGCGCCGCTAAAGACCTTCCGCCACCTCCCGGAAGTCCTCTTACTAAAACCATTTTGCAATCGGAGCTGGCCACCTGTTCGATAATTATTCTTTCCAGTATTGTTCGCTGCGGTTCCGGGCCCGACAATAACACCAATACATCGAAATCTTTTGTAGATGGGGCCGGCACAATCTGCATCCGCGATAACCACCCGATATACCGCGTCGGAACCGGCGGCATCCGCTTTGGGTGTGACAACTCCCCCGCCAACCCATCCTCTCCGGCCATATCCGGCACCCAACAAACCGAAAACCGGCCAATGGCCGAATAATTGATCCGTTGCAATAACCGGTCGGCAACCTTACCAAAGGGAGTCCGTATAGATAACTGGTGAGTGATAAAGATCGTAACGGTGCCCGGCAGATACAACCCATACCGGTTGTCCGATATGACCAGGTCGGGCCGTTCACGGTCGGCAAACCGGCGTAACCAGCCATTTTCACGCTTGATCCGGATCAAAATCTTTGGAATGGAAGCCATTAATCGCAGAAATGTCAGGGCACGATTTTTGCCATATCGGACGCGGTAACCGGGGAGTTCGACAAAAGTCAGAAAAGGGAATTCTGCATGCAACAGCGCTTTTTGAGCCCCGTCAGCAGCGACGATAACCTGACATTTTTGATTTATTAATTCTTTAATAATTGGTATACAGCGGGTTGCGTGGCCAAGACCCCAGTCCAGCGGCGCTACAAGAACTTTTAGCATTTTAGCAGCCGGATTGTTAATTTTTGGCGGAGTGGACAAAGTACGATACTTTTTTCGCTACAAAGTAGTTAAATTAGTAGGAATGCATTACGAATTAGCAGGGAAAGATCATGAAAACTACAAAAGCGGTATTGATTCTCTTGGTTTTATTTAGTACCATTGTGTGCATCGGCTGCAGTTCAGGGCGCGGTATCGGCGGGAGCAGCAAGAAGTGCGGCTGTGGTATCACAAAAGGTATGTCCGGGTATTAACCGGGCGGAGCCCGGTTCGCACGTCAGTGCAGACATTAAAGGTAATGAGACAAAAAATTATTTTGCGGAGCAATTTTTTGTCGAATTTCAAAAATCTAATAGAAATGAAAGCTTGTAACAGGGATTTGCTTGTTCTGGTGAAAGACGAACACATGAATGAAAAGTCAATGGAGCGCGAGTTGGAACAACTCAATGACCTGTTGTTCCACTTCGAAACCATCGAGTCATTCTGCACTGCCCATGAAGTGTTCGATATCAACCGGCATAAAATACTCTACAAACGCGATAGCATCCAACGCATCATCCGCCAGAAAGAATTAAAGCCATTCTTCTTTATCTGTAATAAGAATTAACCGCGGCCTCGTCCCGCCACTCGCGGCCCGGCGTGACTCAGGATAACTTCTCCATCGCCTCTCTTAATTTCCGGAACATCTCAGGAATGTCCTCCAATTTGCTGGTGCCCACACTCAGCCTATACCAGGGCGAAGCTTTCGACGCACCAAAGGCAGTAAAGGGTACTACCGCCAGTCCCGCCGTATTCAACAGGTAAGAAGTTACCTCCGCCTGTTCTTTCAACAGGTCGCCGCCGGATGTGGACTTCGCGTGCCCTTCGCTGGGCTTGTGCATCCCGCAAAGATCGATCTTGATGGTCAGGTAGATGGCCGCTTCCGGCGCCAGCACGTCTACACCGAACCCTTCTTTCTTTAAAGCGACGAACCCATCATGGATCAGGTGCAACCTTTCCGCTACCGCCGCCCGAAACCCGGTCAGGTAACGGTCGATGGCCTCCTTCTGTAACAGGAAAGCCGCTGTTGCCTTCTGCTCGGCCATGGGCGCCCAGCAGCCGATATGACTCATGATCGCATTCATCTTTTTCATGATCTCAGCAGGCCCGAAAGCCCATCCGATCCGGACTCCGGTAGCAGCAAATGCCTTGCTGATGGCATCGATGAAAATGGTATACTCCCGCATAGCCGGGTACAGCGACACGGGATTGTAATGTTGGATATTGCCATAGGTCAACTGCCAGTACATCTGGTCATACAACACATACAGCTTCTTTTCTCCTTCCCCCCGCCGCGCATTTTCTTCCAGCACCAGCTCGCAGATGGCCGACAGGTCTTTCCTGGAAATAGTAGTGCCCGTAGGATTTTGCGGCGAACACAGACACAGCAGCGTCGCACTCGCCACATGAGGTCGCAGTGCATCGGCGGTCGGCATGAAATTATTCTCCGCCGTCGCCTCGATGACGATATGCTGACCTCCGTTCAGATGGGTGTAATGATTGTTATTCCAGGAGGGCACTGCATAGATCACCTTGTCCCCTTTATCGATCAATGTCCGGAACAAGGAGTAGATCAGCGGCCTGCCGCCACTGGCTACCAGGATCTCCGCAGGACCGTAAGTCAGCCCTTCCCGGTCCTT
>Ga0302306_10002075_pt1 | contig 10452 bp, 10 predicted proteins | sample III_Palsa_E3_1_FD_198761 | JGI IMG/M metagenome (GOLD analysis project Ga0302306, IMG submission 198761) | Peat permafrost microbial communities from Stordalen Mire near Abisko, Sweden - III_Palsa_E3_1 | ecosystem: Environmental > Terrestrial > Soil > Palsa > Peat permafrost | place: Sweden...
CTTTTATGAGCTGCTCTAAGCTCCTGGATCTCTTCGTTAGTTAATTCAAAATTTTTCATACCACGAAGTATACATGAAGTTAAATTACGTAGCTACACCTAAATCTAGGCTGCGATGAGTATATATGGCATCTTTTACTGACAAGCTCTCTACCTTGAATAATATTTTGATAAGTCTGCTCCCGGAAATTAAGTAATTGTTGTTGTGTGCTCTTTGAAAAAGAATCATTTGAAGTTTGCCTTTCATCCCAGGGATTAATAGGGGTGGAACCAGCACTATCATTAATGCTTCCTCCAAAGATATGCGAATCACTATGATTTATCCCAGGCATGCCGGATAATTTTGCACCATTACCATGGTCCATTTGCTCTTTAAAACCCCTTGCTATAGTTTGAGCTACAAAAGAATGGTCAGGCTTAAGATAAGAGGGTACATTGTTGGTTTGCTCTTTTGCTAAAGCTTGTATCATTGCTAAGATATCTTGCTTTTGTAATCGCTCTTTTGCTATTTCTTGTGCTAAAGCACAATGTTTTTTGATAGCAGATTCATAGATTTGTAAATGTTGCATAACCTGGGTTTTATTGTTGGCATCAAGACTTGCAAGTTGAATAATTAAATCTTTTACTTTATGTAAAGCATTGTTTTCATCAACATCACCTTCTCTGAGCGTACTGCATTGCAATAGAAAATCTTTAACTTCTTCCTTTTGGAACATATTTACTAAGGAAATTAAGTAGGTTGGGTTTTCTATATTATTTAAAAACCGTACTAATTGACCTTGTAATACATTCATAGCATTATTAATCGTTAAATTAGGCATACTTTGCCATCCCCGCAAAACAATTAATTCGTATAATCCAGCCCATTGTTCAGTAAGCAATTTATTTTTTTTGTATTCAAGACTTTGCCTTATACTTGCTAAATCTTGTTCATTAACAGTTTGAGTCCGGGCTGCGGCGGAATAAAGAGAAGAGGGGGCATTCGCTTCTGTTTGTTTTGATAATTCATAAAGGGAAACTGTATTCACTGCTTGATGCAATAACATAAATTCTTGTAAACGTTCTTTTACTTCTTTATTGAGTAATGCTTTAAAAAAATTAAATGAACTTGCATAGGCATCTTCATTTTTTGGTAATCTTTCACTATTTTGTTGGATAAAAGCTAAAAAAGAAGTAAAGTTTTTTATAAATTCCTGCAAGTTTTCTTTGGTAGTAATTTTCTTTATAAAACCTTGATTAAGATTTTTAATATATGATTTTAGGCTCTCTTTTGCTGATGCATTAGGCAAGCGATTAATAAAAATATTATTTAAAAATTTTGCGACTTCAAAATAAGTTTTATGTAATTGGAACTGTTCTTGTGTAGGTTGCGGCATGGTCTAACTCCAAGTTTATCTTTAAAAAAAGAAGTTTACCCGAAAATTAAATTATTCACAACAAGGGGTTTGTTATTAGTATAACTAAGGCCCCAATTGCGTGTTCAATGGTATCGATTGATATTATTATTAAACCCTTTTATATAGAAAATTTTCGCTATACTTTAATAAAGTTAGTATTTTTGGGCTCACGCCCTTTATTGAAATTGTTTAGGAATATTTATAATGAGTATGTCTTCTGAAACCGCAACCCTTGCACTAGACCATGAGAAATTACAAAAAGAGCTTTTTGATTTAGCAGCAATTTTCAATCAAGCAGTAAACATCCATATCTTTACCAAAGAACTGGGGCAGCATTTTATTACTTTTTTGGATATTGATAAAAAATACAGCTTATCACATCCTAATTTGATGGTAGAAAAAGTTACAACTGATATTATAGCACAGACCCCCAATGAAAGAAAAAGCAGTGTTACTACCGTGTTAAATAGCATAAAAAATTTTAGCGGGATTGATGCGGAAACAGGTGTAAATTTGCAGGATTTATTTTTGAGGGTATGTTCTTTAATAAAAATAGAAACTGATGGATCAGGGTTACTGATTGATAATTTAGCGCACAACATTGAAACTCAAGGGGGCTGTATTCCAGGCATAGTTGCAAGATTAATACACCTTTATACTCGGTTTGTTGGGCTTGCCTTAGATCAATATCAAGATGCTCTCTTTGATTATATCCCTGAAGCAAGTAATACAGGATCCATAGCTTTGCCAGGCCCAACTATCATATTTAGCGCAAATGCAAATATAGAGTCTGCAAGTACTTCCTTGCAACAGGAGGTAAGTTCCTCGTCTCAAAGCAAAGAAGAAAGGCTAAGTCCCACAGAGACAAGCAGCCCAAAATGATAAAATACCATTAGGAATTATTTACTTCATTGTAAAACTCAGCATATTCTTTATTGGCAGCTGTCATTTCCTGCAAATTTTCTTTATTGGGGTTATCATTAAAGGTGGCTTGTAAACTCTCAATTTTAGTTCTTAATGCCCCTAATTTATCATGTTTAGCACAGGCATAAACGCCATTTGCAGTGAATAATAGGGTTACTAATAGGCTTGAAAAAATTTTTTGCTTTAACATTAGTTGCTCCTGATAAAAAATTAAAAAATAGTGCGCTGTAATATAAAAAGTTTACCTTCTACACGCAAGCCTTCTTGTTCTCTTAATAGAATACCTTGTTCTACAACAATTGAAAAGTTAAATTGATAGCTTAAATGATGAATATAGGATGTAGCATGGCAATAACGCCCGCTAGTTTGTAATAGATAGGTAGCTTGCTGATGGTTGTCTTCTAACACTTCACAAGTAAAAGCAAATAAACCGTTTGCTTGTAAAGCATTTTGTGTGAGCTGAAAAATAGATTCTAGTGCCCCACAATAAACAAAAACATCCCCTGCGATAATGATATTATAATAATGTTGTTTTTGTCTAAGGGCCGTTTCCATATCACACGTTATTAATTCATCATAAGCATTAAGCAGGCGGGCTTTTGCAATCATTTTTTCCGATAAATCTATTCCTATTAATTTATAGCTTAGATCTCTAAAATAAATTCCACATAAACCTGTGCCACAGCCCAAATCTAAGGTGAACCCCGTTTCGTAGTTTTTGGGCAAAACTCGAGCTATAGCATCTCTTAAAGCAAAGGGTACTTGATAATTTAATTTTTTATTCATATGTAAGTCGTAGTACTCAGCATATTGATCGAATAATTCTTTAATGTAAGTGCTGGGTGCTTGGACACTATGCTTTTGGCTCAAAGCATTTACCATATGTAAGGCTGTTTGATTTTCAGGATTGAGTGTAAGGGCGGTATTAAAATTTTCTAATGCTTTGAGAGGTTCATTTTGTCTATTATATAATATTCCAAGGTTATGGTATGCCTCGCTGTGTTTGGGATCACAGGCAATAGCAGATGCGAAAGCGGTGAAAGCAGCAGATAAGTTACCTAATGCTATGTAATTATTCCCTAGCCAAAAATACGCATTGGCATCTTTATCGGTAGTTAAAAATTTCTCTAAATACTGTACAGAAGTTTCAAATTGTTCAGATTTGGCTAATAATAAGCCTATATTAAGTAAAGCTTGCGGTTGGTCAGGATTATATTGCAGTACTTTATAGTAATTATCTTCTGCTTCTTTATATAATTCTAATTTTGCATAGCAATTGGCAAGGCTTAAGAAGATGTCCCAACTTGGGCTTATTTGTAATAAAGTTTGCAAAATAGGGATAGCGTGATTGGGCTGATTACTTTGAATAAATAATTTTGCTAATAATCTTAGGCAGTGAACATCACCCGGCGCATAGCTAAGCCATTCACTACAATAGGCTAAGGTCACATCTTTGTTGCCTGTTTTTAAATATTGTAAAGCTTCTTTCAAAGAATAGCTTAACATTTTGTATATTTACCACCTAATAAAGAACTATTTGTACTACACTAAAACTAACGAGCTATTTTGTAGCTGCAGTCGCGCATGCTTGTTAAGTAAATAGGATTACATACAACTATGTCGAATACAAAATTTTTACAGAAAAAGCATATTTTGGCAATTGATGATTTAGCAGACTTTCGTGCGGCTATCAAACGTATGGTCGAAACTTTTGGCGCAATAAATATTGATGTCGCTTTAAGTGGAGAAGATGCCCTCGAACAAATGGCTAGAAAAAATTACGATATCATTTTGTGTGATTATAATTTGGGTGAAGGTAAAGATGGCCAACAAGTGCTAGAAGAAGCAAAATTTAAAGGTATACTTCGAAACGACCAGATTTTTATTATTATTACAGGCGAAAGTACTACAGAAATGGTTATGGGTGCTTTAGAATACGAGCCGGATGGCTATCTTATAAAGCCTTTTAATCATGAAATGCTTTTTACCCGTTTAGAACGTATTATGGGTATTAAACAAGAGTTAAAAGATATTTATAAAGCGCTAGAGCATAAAGAGTATGAAAAAGTCATTAATTTAGCCGAACAAAAAATTAGTGAAGGTAAATTAGTACCTAATTGCATAAAAATTAAAGCCAATATGTTAATGAAACTCGAAAAATTTGATATGGCCCGTGAATTGTTTAACAGTTTATTACAAAAAGAACGACCCGCTTGGGTATTATTAGGGCTAGGTAAGGTACATTTTTTTGAAAAAAATTATACGGATGCAGCTCAAGTCTTTCAAGAAATAATTAAAATCGGTCCAAATTTTGTAGAAGCATATGACTGGCTTGCAAAAAGTAAAATAGAGCTGGGTCAGATTTATGAAGCACAAAGAATTTTAGAAAAAGCGGTAAAAATTTCCCCCAAGGCAATATTACGACAACAAGTTTTAGCCGAGGTAGCCTTAAAAAATGCGGATGGTGAAACCGCAGAGCGAGCTTTACGTACGGCGGTAGGATTAGGTAAAAATTCTGTATACCGCAAACAAGAAGATTATTTTAATTTAGCAGATACCTTGTTAAATAAAGCCACTGATACGGGCGGTGGATTAAGTAGTAAACGGGCTAGTGATGAGGCGATAAATATTTTAGAAGGCGTAAGTCATATTTATGAAGATGATAAGGATATCCAAGCTAAATCGGCAGTATATCAAGGACGCGCTATGGTAACCCAAGGTCGCCCTGATAAAGCCAAAAATATGCTTGAAAGAGCCGAAGAAATTATGAAAAACCATTTTGTTAAGCTCGATCCTAAAGACATGCTTAATTTAGCCAAAACCCATGTGGAATTAGGTAATAAGAAAAAAGGGGAAGCCTTAATAAAAAAAGTATTAGCAGAAACGATTGGAGATGAAACGGTTTCCAAACAAGCCGAAGATATCGCTGAGGCCCTGGATTTAGTAGTAAGCGAAAAATCATTAAATAGACAAGGTATTCGTTTATTTGAATCGGGGCAGTTAAAAGAAGCTGCTGAGTTATTTGATAAAGCGGTAATCGAAATGCCAAATAATTATAGTGCATTGCTGAATGCAGCCCAAGCTAATATGCAATACATGAAAAAAGAAGGCGCCCAAAAAAGTATGCTCGATAAGGTAAGAAAAATGCTGGATGCCGTAAAAGATATGCCAGAGTCGGATAAGCGATATGATAGATATCAGCAATTGCTTAAAATATTTCAAGAGATATCCTAAACATGCATTTGGATTTTGCTACACTTTTAGCTTCTTCTATACATGATTTGAAAAATATGCTTGCGATATTGATGGAAAGTATGGAATGGTTTTCTACATATGAATTAGAAGCATCTCACAGAAATGAATTAATAAAAATGCGCCGCATGACCCATACCATTAATTCTGAATTGATGGCTTTACTATGTTTATACAAATTTGAAAATAAACAATATGCTTTACAAATAAAAAAACATCTCTTGTCTGAAATATTACACGATCAAACGATTGTATTTAAAAATTTGCAATTTGAAGAAAAAATACATATTGTGCTTGATGTTAGCCCTACTCTAGAAGGATATTTTGACGAAAACCTTATTAATATTGTCGTTCGTAATGCTTTGATGAATGCTTTTAAATTTGCGAAAAGTAAAATTAGGTTACGGGCCTTTGAAGAAAGAAACTTTTTATATATTAGTATTGAAGATGATGGGCCTGGGTTTCCCCCCTCTCTCTTAGGTGAATTAACCCAAACCTTAAGTTCAATAGATGTGACGAAAATGAGTACAGGCCTTGGTTTTTATTTTTCCTACCAAGTTGCCAAGCTACACACGGTAGTAGAAGAGATAGGCCTTATTAGTTTAAATAAAATGGCTGATAATAAAGACAATTATACCGCTCAGTTTTTAATGACCTTGCCCAAGCCTTAAATTTTTAGCCTTCTTCGTCCTCTAACGCCTCTTCATTTACTTCTTGCTCTTCTTTTTCTTTAGGGCTTTTTGGTTTTACATTTAATAATTCAACTTCAAAAATCAAAGCAGAATTAGGGCCTATAAGGCGCCCAGAACCTTGAGTGCCATAAGCCAAATCAGGAGGAATAAATAACATCCATTTAGCGCCTGGTTTCATTAACTGTAGAGCTTCTATCCATCCTCTAATTACCGAATTAAGTTTAAGGCTTGCGGGGGTGCCTCTGCTATAGGAGCTATCAAATTCAGTACCATTTACTAAGGTACCACGGTAATGCACACTCACTTCGTCGTCTATAGTAGGTGAATTGCCTTTGCCCTCATTAACTATTTTATATTGTAAGCCGCTCGCTAAAGTAATCACGCCTGGTTGTTTTTTATTGGATTCTAAAAAAGTAGTGGCTTCGCTTGAATTTTTTTCACTCAATTTATTGACATAATCTTGATTTTTTGCAATTTGTTCTTGTTGAAATTTTGCTAGTACATTTTGTATTTCTTTTTGGTTTAAGCGGGGTGTTTTGTTAGAAAGTGCGTCTTGAACTCCGGCCGTAAAAATTTCTGGCTGAATTTCAATGAGTTGGTCACGAAAATGTTCGCCAATATTAATTCCTAGGCTATAACTTAATTTATCACTTTCTTTTAGAGGAATGGATTCAAGAGCATATGCCCCGCTTTGCACTATTAATAATGACACAGCAAAAAATCTATTTAACATTTAGTTTCCTAGTTAACTATGTGAGTTAAGTGTTGAGTACATAGATAGTCTGCGGCTAAAATTTAAGTTTTGCAACCAAAAATGCCCCCCCTTTAGCAGGAAACGCAGAAACCCGCCAAATAGGCTCACTAGATTCCGTTTTTTGCATCTCAGTTTGATATATCGCAACTGAAGAAAGATAAGCAAAAGCCCATCCTACAATAATTTGAGACAGATAATGGGCATCGCTATTCACTCTAGATAGCGCAGGCAAAGTTGAGGCAGCGAATAATAAATAACGTAAGCTATCTGGATTAGTCATATGGGCTGCAGTTAAAAAAGGAATAGCGCCATAAAAAGCATGGCCACTTACCCCGGTTCTGTGAGCGAAAGGACGCCAATTCGAATCTGCTCCATTTATAGGACGGCCAGAGCCTAATAAATTAGTAAAGATTACTTGCTGTATACCGCCAAGTAAAGCAGTTCTAAGGCTTCTATATCCCCAATTATAAACAGGATCTCCAAATCGATATAAATTGCCTAAGTCGCCTATCACCATACTGCTAAGATATAAAGGGAAGCTCCACCAGCGCACCCCACCAATCCTTTGGGGGAGTGAAAAAAATCTATTAAGGGTATTATTACGAATACTTTGCTGCCATTGCTTATGGACTGATCGGTCTATTCCAGTATTAGCAATAACACCCGCTACTAGCAATGCATCACCCGCTTTATAGAGAATTTCTTTTGATAAATAATAATGAAAATCTTGTTTAATATCTAATACATAAGGGTGGTGCCACCAATCTGGGATTTTAAAGGTCGACAACTTGCCTAAGTCATATGACTGCGCAAAACAGTGGCATGAAATAACTGTTAGCAAGCAGGCTGAAATAATTCTATTCATTTAGAATGTCAATCCTTCAACAAAAAAATTCCTTATATCTAAGAGCATGGGTTAAGAAATGCGTTTCGTCAAAAAAAATGACATTGAACAGATATAAAATTTAGTGTACGCTCTGAGATTACCTTCCATAATTTTGAGTTATTAAATGGGCTTAAATTGTTTAGAGTTCGAACAACCCATTGCTGAGCTAGAAGCAAAGATAGAAGCATTACGGCTAGTGGGCAACGATAGTCAAGTTAATATTAGCGAAGAAATTAACCGCTTATCAGCTAAAAGCCGTGATTTAACAAAAGCAATTTTTAAAAATTTAAATGACTGGCAGATTGTGCAGTTAGCACGTCACCCTTTAAGGCCTTATGCATTAGATCACATTAATAATATATTCACTGATTTTAGCGAGATACACGGCGACCGTATGTACGCGGATGATAAGGCTATTATTGCAGGTATAGCTTATTTAGATGGGCAAGCAGTAATTGTTATAGGTCAGCAGAAAGGTCGCGATACTAAAGAAAAAATATATCGCAATTTTGGTATGCCTCATCCTGAAGGTTATCGTAAAGCCTTAAGGGTAGCAAAGCTTGCCGAAAAATTTCAATTACCCATTATCACTTTAATAGATACCCCTGGTGCTTATCCTGGCATCGGGGCAGAAGAGCGTGGCCAAAGTGAAGCAATTGCTAGAAATCTCTTGATTTTTTCTAAATTAACTGTACCTGTAGTTTGTGTAGTCATTGGGGAAGGGTGTTCTGGTGGTGCTTTAGGAATTGGCGTAGGTGATAGGACTTTAATGTTACAATATGCCTATTATGCCACTATATCACCTGAGGGCTGTGCGACTATTCTTTGGAAAAGCGCTGTAAAAGCACCAGAAGCCGCTGAGATAATGAATATCACGGCAGAGCGCTTACTAAAATTAGGGTTGATAGATGAAATTATTGCTGAACCCTTGGGAGGGGCGCATAGGGATCCTAAAACAGCAAGTGGCGCTATAAAAACTGCCCTTTTAAAAGAATTACAGTATTTACAATCATTAAGCAATGAAAAACGGTTACAATTACGTTATCAACGCTTAATATCTTTTGGAAATTAATTAATAAGCTTAACACCCGTGCTTACTAAACCATGGTTCACCCAAGAAATACAAAAATTAACTACTGCTAAAACGCTTTGGATTGCTTGTAGTGGGGGCTTAGATTCTACGGTGTTATTGCATCTTGCAGTTCAAACATTCCAAGAATTATCTGCTTACGTAATAAAAGTAATACATATTGCAGAAGGGCACCTACATAACAGTCCAGCAGTGATTGCACATATTCAATCCTTATGCATGCTTTATAATATAGACTTTAAAATAATACCTGCGCTTTTAAATACAGATAAAACCGTAAGTCCAGAAGAAGCAGAAAGAAATGCCCGTTTACGTGCTTTACAAGCACATATCCCAAATGATGAAGTAATACTATTTGCCCATCATGCGCGCGATCAGGTAGAAACTTGTTTAATGCGTTTATTTCGAGGTAGTGGCATACAAGGTATGCAAGGAATGCGAAAGCGGCAAGTTATAGGGTCGATTACCGTGCTAAGACCTCTGCTCGATATTACTTACGGCACCATGCAAGAGTATGCAAAAACTTATGAATTACAGTGGTATGATGATTCCAGTAACCTTGATCAAGTATTTGATCGCAATTATATGCGCCATACCATTTTACCAAATATTATAAATAGATGGCCACAAGCCTTATCTAGCATTCATGCTTTTGCAAAGCTTTGTCAAGAAGAGCAACAATGGTTGGATGAAATTATTGAAGCGCTGTTTTTAACGGTATATGACAAAGCTGATAACACGCTCTGTGTCAGTAAATTACTAGCATTACCAGATTACAAATGTAAGGCAGTCATTCGTTATTGGTTAAGCCAAGCTAGCCTGCAAATGCCTAATAAAAACCATTTAGCAATTATTATAAGTGAAGTATTACAGGCAAAAATGGATGCAGTTCCAAGAGTGAAGATAGCTAATTACGAAATAAGACGTTATCAAGATAAATTATATGTTTATCCTCAATCGGTGATGCTTGATTTAAAAAAATTACCGCGAGAATATTACTGGGAGCAGTGGGAAGAAAAATTAGTACTTGGAGCATGGGTTTTGCAAACCGTTTTAACTACGGGAAAAGGTATTGCCAAACATTGGCTGGATAATAAAGCAATAACGATTCGTTTTAGGCAGGGTGGAGAAAAATGTCAGCCAGCAGGGAGAAGGCATTCACACAGTTTAAAAAAACTATTGCAAGAAGCAAACATTCCACCCTGGTTTAGAGATACTATTCCTTTGATTTACATTGATAATCATTTGGTAGCAGTAGTAGGACTATGGGTGTGTGATCCATTTTTAGCAAAAAAAGATGAGATGGGGATTGAAATAAAAATAACTTAATGTGTAAAAGACAGTATTTGATCTGACACTTCCCATGTTTTCAGACAGTTTTTGTCAGATAGGTCTGACTGTCCGATACCTCCAAAATATTACCATAATTTTTTTCAATAGCAATATGTTTTGAATCTA
>Ga0302306_10002085_pt1 | contig 10425 bp, 14 predicted proteins | sample III_Palsa_E3_1_FD_198761 | JGI IMG/M metagenome (GOLD analysis project Ga0302306, IMG submission 198761) | Peat permafrost microbial communities from Stordalen Mire near Abisko, Sweden - III_Palsa_E3_1 | ecosystem: Environmental > Terrestrial > Soil > Palsa > Peat permafrost | place: Sweden...
CCTTCTCTTCAGCAATTTTGCGGTAGCCCCGGTTGCACTTGCCGTCAAAAAAAAGGAGAAATAGAAAAACAATAAAAATGCTTTTTTTTATGGCTCTGAGGGCAGACGTTTTGATCATTATTTTTACCAGTGCTTGTCTCTACTGCGAAAATAGAAAAATACTTGATTGCACAGCCTGGATGGTGCGCTTATTGTTACATAAAATTCAATAAAACTAAGTCAGCGCCTGTTCCAGATCGGCAACCAGGTAGGCAGGCTCCTCCAGGCCCACATACATCCGGATCAGCTGCTGACGCGGGTTGCCGGTGCTATAGTCGGCCAGGGGAACGCCTGCAATTGAGGGTATGATCAGGCTTTCGTGTCCGCCCCAGGATACCGCCATCAGGATATGCTGTAATTTATTACAAAAAGCCTCGATTTTTTCCACCGATGGTTCCTTCAGCGTAAAACTGAACATTCCACCGCAACCCAGCATTTGTTTTTTTGCCAGCGACGCCTGTTTAAAGCCGGGGTGGAAGGGCCATATCACTTTATCTACTTTCGGATGTTTTGCAAGCCACGCCGTCAGGGTCGTCGCCGTTTCAAAGCTTCGGTGCATCCGTAACGGTAGGGTGCGCAGGCCGCGGATCAGCAGCCAGGCGGAGTGCGGCGACAAGGATGCACCAATATTCATAAATTCATTATCAAATATCCGCCTGATCAATTCCCTGCTGCCGGTTAATACGCCTGCCACTACATCCGAGTGGCCGCCGATATATTTAGTGGCCGACTGCGCCACAAGGTCGATCCCAAAACCGATGGGTTGCTGGTACAGCGGACCGCAATAGCTGTTATCAATCATCGTCAGGATACCTTTTTCCCTGGCAATTCCGGAGATGGCCTGCAGGTCCTGCAAGTCGTAGCTAAAGGTATTCGGGCTTTCGAGATAGATCAGCCGTGTTTCCGGCCTGATGGCATTTTTAATATTGCCCGGATCAGTACCATCCACAAAGGTGGTTTCGATACCGAATTTGGGCAGCAAATTGTTAAACAGCTTGATCGTCCAGCTATAGGGGTTCTCAACGGAAACGATATGATCACCTTGTTTCAGCAAAGCCATTATCGGCACGCTTATGGCCGCTACGCCGCTGCTAAATACCAGGGAGTCCTCAGCGCCATCAAGGGCAGCCAGCTTTTTGCGTAAAATATTCAACGTGGGGTTGTTCCCGCGCGAATAAAGCGCAGCATCGAACTCCCCGCGCAAAGCCTCCCTGAAACCGGCTACTGTTTTAAAAGTAAAATTGCTGGTTTGGATGATCGGCGGCGATACCGCGTTGAAGTAGTTCTCTCTTTCTTCTCCAAGTTCATTCAATATGTACGATAGGTCCATGCTATGCTTGTTGTGGTTTCTTTTTCCAGGTGCAGCTATAATAAATGATCAGTCCCAAAGCATATGCGCCGAGGCACCGTAAAGCCGCGTATGGGTCTTCTCTAAAAGTGAAAAAAATATTGGCGGTTACAAACCAATACGAAAGGATAAATACAAGGGGCACCAGCGGAAACCATTTGATGGTATAAATCCCGGTTGTATCGAGCTCCTTTGTTTTTTTTCGCAGCAAAAATATCGCTACGGCAGCCATCGAAAGGCCTATGGTATCGAAAAACATCACGTATTTGAGCATCTCGCTAAACTTCGCCACAAAAAACAGCACGATGATAATGGCCGCGATAAAAAAGCTCATGCCAAATTCCTGCACCTGCGTTTTTGGGTTCACCTTTTTAAATATGGGCGGCAAAATTCCGTCTTCGGCCATGGCGTAATAAACCCTGGGGTTAGCCAGGACATTCACATTCACATAGGCCAGCACCGAGCCAAATATCATGATCGAGACGACCTTATAACCCGTTGCGCCGAATAGAATACCCACCATTTTTGCGGCCAGAGGCGGCCTTTGCTGCAGCCCGCCGATGCCAAGGTAGTGGTAATAGGCATAATTTACAGACAGGTAAAGAATAATAACTACGACAATACCCGCTTTAATTCCCCGGGGGATGTTGGCTTTGGCGTTAATGATATCGCCCCCAAAGTTGATGGTTTGCTGGTAGCCGCCATAAGTAAAAAAAACAGCGACCAACGCAAGCCCGAATGCGGTGACCATGCTGCCTTTATAAGGCGCTGCAACAACGGTTATTGGTGTGGCATCGCTCTTAAAAACAGTGGCGCAGATCAATACGATGAGCCCGATCTTAAAGATCATCAGTACGTTTTGTGTGCGTGCGCTCATTTTTATCCCTAAAAAGTTGATCCCAAATAAAACCGCCACGGAGGATATGGTAATCAGCTTGGTGCCGAAGTCGTTTTGCAGGCTGGCGGGCAGCAAAAAGGGCCGGATATAATCGGCCCCAATAAGCGCCACGGCGGCCACGGAGGCCGCGTTACTTATCACCAGTACCCAATTGATCATAAACGCGATGGCGGGGTGATAGCAATAAGAAAACACCTTATAAAAGCCGCCGGTAACCGGGTATCGCGCGCCGATCTCGGCAAAAGTAAGCGCCCCGCAACCGCTTACCACGCCCCCGAAAATCCAGGCTCCAAAAAACAACCAGGCATTTCCCGCTTTGATAGCAACCTCGCTGGGCGTCGCAAATATGCCCATTCCAATCACCAAACCGATCACTATCATGGTCAGATCGAAGCGGTTAAGTTTCGGCTTAATGCTCATTAATATTTCTTAATGGTTATTTTATGAATTAATATTTTAAATTTGTGAGGGCTAACCCTAGGCCTGCTATTGATTAATTTGAATTGTTCGCGCGATGACGTTTGATTTTTGGAAGCAATTTAAGCAAATATTGTTTACAGCAGCAGGTATGCTTGTGATTGCGCCTACAATTGCACAGGTTAGGAAACAGGCGCCCGACGTGGGGAAACACCATTTCTCAAGCCCGCAGCTTAAAGAATTTTTCCTGTTAGCCGCCCAGGCTAGCGCGACCTTCGTTTATCCGCAGGGCTTCAGGGAAATCCCGGCACCAGATGATGAAGACTTCTCCTACGATTACGCCCTCGAGTTGCCGGGCAAAAATTTTGAAATATGGTTCCAGCTAAAATCCGAAAAAGAAGATTGGTTTAACTATATACGTACCCAAAATAGCCGAACTTCGCAAATGGCCAATCCCGATTCGGTCTATAATACTATGGGGAAGGCTCTGGCTACTGCTTTCACCGGCGATCAGCAATATTTTCAGCGTGTTATCCCGTCCGATGTCCTGGCACGCTACAATGCCGATGCCGGCAAGTCGTACCTGCTAACTTTGCTTGACCTGCCCCAAACAAAGCATTATAAATACGCCCTGCTCATTACTCTTCAAAAATATCATACCGGCACCATCGTGGCCGTTTGCTTTACGAATGAAAAAGGCCCCGAGTTTTTTAAAAACATTAAGCGGGCCAGCAACTGCCTAAAGTTTAAACCCTGATCGCTTTTGTGGATAAGTTGACAGATGACGATAATAACTTCTGCCTGTAAACTTTAATTTTGCGTATTGGCAATTTTTTGAGTTGGCAATATGCTTCCCGGGTCGAAAAGCAAAACTCGTTTTTCAGAAGTGATTCGAACCAGATTATCATTATCTGCGACAACCCAATGAACCAATGAACCAATGAACTAATGAACCAATGAACTAACCCCATGGCACTACCCGCAGATTATAGTGACGACAGTATCCGCTCCCTCGATTGGAAAGAGCATATCCGCCTGCGCCCCGGTATGTATATCGGCAAGCTCGGGGACGGTTCCGCTTATGACGATGGCATCTACGTATTGTTAAAAGAGATCATCGACAATTCGATCGATGAGTTTGTAATGGGCGCCGGCAAAACCATCGAGGTAAGCATGAGCGACCATAAGGTTTCCGTACGCGACTACGGCAGGGGCATTCCGCTGGGTAAGGTGATCGATTGCGTATCGAAGATAAATACCGGCGGCAAGTACGACAGCAAGGCCTTTCAAAAGTCGGTTGGCTTAAATGGTGTGGGCACCAAGGCTGTGAATGCGCTTTCAGCATCCTTTACCGTACAATCCTACCGGGATGGCCGCACAAAAGTGGCCGAATTTGAAAAAGGCGAGCTGATACGTGATGAGCCCGAAAAGGAAACCTCCCAGCGCAACGGCACCGCGATCAACTTTCTCCCCGACGAAACGATTTTCCGTCATTACCGCTTTATCCCCGAGTTTGTAGAGAGCATGATCTGGAATTATGTCTTTCTGAATTCCGGCCTCACCCTGAATTTTAACGGCCAGAAATATTTTTCGGAACGCGGCCTGCACGACCTGCTTTCGCGCAATACGGATGCCGACAGCATGCGTTACCCCATCATCCACCTGAAAGGCGAGGATATTGAGATTGCCATTACGCACGGCCAGCAATACGGCGAGGAATATTATTCTTTCGTAAACGGCCAGCACACCACGCAGGGCGGCACACACCAGGCTGCCTTCCGCGAAGCTGTGGTGAAAACCGTTCGCGAGTTTTATAAAAAAGAGTTCGACGCCTCCGACGTACGAGCATCCATCGTGAGCGCCATCGCCATCAAGGTGCAGGAGCCGGTGTTTGAGTCGCAAACCAAAACCAAGCTGGGTTCGCAGAATATCGGACCCGAAGGACCCTCGGTACGCGGTTTTATTAACGACTTTCTGAAAAAAGAGCTGGATAACTACCTCCATAAAAATCCATCCACCGCCGATGCATTGCTAAAGCGCATTATGCAGTCGGAGAGGGAACGGAAGGACATTGCAGGTATCAAAAAACTGGCTAACGAACGCGCCAAAAAAGCCTCGCTACATAACCGCAAGCTGCGCGATTGCAAAATTCATTTTGATGAACAGCACGAGCGCCGCCAGGAAACAACGCTATTTATCACGGAAGGCGATTCGGCCAGCGGCTCCATCACCAAATCGCGCGATGTAATGAGCCAGGCTGTTTTCAGCCTGAAGGGAAAACCCCTGAATTGCTATGGCCTGACCAAAAAAGTAGTGTACGAAAACGAAGAGTTTAACCTGCTGCAGCATGCCTTAAATATCGAAGACGGCCTTGATGACCTTCGTTATAACAACATCGTTATCGCTACCGATGCGGATGTTGACGGGATGCACATCCGCCTGCTGTTAATGACGTTTTTCCTCCAGTTTTTCCCCGACCTCGTGAAGGCCGGCCACGTGTCTATCCTGCAAACACCTTTGTTCCGTGTTCGCAACAAAAAGGAAACCGTTTACTGCTATAGCGACGAAGAACGCCGCGATGCCATTGCCCGCTTAGGCGTAAAGCCTGAAATCACCCGCTTCAAAGGCCTTGGCGAAATCTCGCCGGACGAATTCGGCCTGTTTATAGGCAAGGACATCCGGCTTGATCCGGTTATCCTGAAGGATGCCAACATTCGCGCGCTGCTGGAATACTATATGGGTAAAAACACTCCTGAAAGGCAGAGGCGGATCGTAGCGGGCTTAAGGGTTGAAAAAGACGATGAAAGCGTGAACCCGGTGATTGCGGAAGAAGTGGTGGAGCTTGGGGTAGTGGCGTAACGCTATGGTACCGCTAATATTCGCAAGGGGGGAAGAAGGATGACCTGTCTATTTGATGTCGTATTCCAAATTACCTTTTGCAAGATTATGTAGCTCACAAAGTACCTGCATATTTTCTAATACAGTTTCTCCCCCTTTTGACCAAGCCAATACGTGATCGAAATGGATGTTTTCGCCGGTAACTGTAACACCACAAAGCCTGCATTTGTTGCCATCCCTTATCAATACCTGAACTTTTAACCGCTCACTTGGAATTCTTTTAGTTTTATGCTTAAAAAAGATTTCTTTTTCCTCGCGGACTTCCGCGATATCTTCTTCCGACTCGCTTTTCTCTATTTCCTGATTTTGGTCGTCGCTCGTATTAATGAATTCAACAAAAGCCTCAAGTGCTTTTCGCCATGTTCCAAATTTACTTAGATATTGATGTGTCGAATACAGTGAAATAGCTGGTTGGATATCTCTGTAAGTTGGTTGTTGACCGAGACGTATTCATATTTTCTCCATATTTTCGAATAAATCCTTATCAGATATATTTTGATTTTGAACAAGTGTGACTTCTAATCCGGCTCTTTGTAATGCTTTATTCCACGTTTCGAATCGGCGATGAATGGTCCCGGATGTATACTTACCAATCTCATCGTAGTCTCTTGAAGTAATATTGTTCCGCCCCAGTTTATAGGCAGCCGTTCGTAAATCGTCCAATAGTTCTTCGTCGGAAGTGTTATAATGAAAATCTTTTAACTTAAACTCCATAAATCAAAAAGCTACGCCGAATGCTTATAATCGTACGGCTTTAAATCAAGTTCCGCTGTTTTTTCAGCAGCTATGTGCAAATTAAATTTTGTTTGCAGGTTAGCCCAAATATCAGCCGTTCCGCCAAATACTTTTGCTATCCTGAACGACATTTCAGGGGTAATGTCCGACCTTTCATGGATAATCTTATTCAGGCTCTGCCGCGAAATCCCCAACATTTTCGCAGCCCCGGTTACCGTCAATTCATTTGCATAGATAACATCTTCACGCAAAATTTCTCCCGGATGTATGTGTCGCATTTCTCTTTTCATGGCACTCATTTAATGATAATCTATATAATCGAGGTCGTAAGCATTTTCTCCATCAAAACGAAAAATAATCCGAAAGTTTTTGTTGACTTTCACACTCCAATAATCTTTTAAATCACCAGAAAGCTTGTGAATATTCCAATTCTGAAATGCACCGAAGTCCTCAGGCACTTGTTTTGCAGAATCAATAATGGACAGCATTCTTTCAATGCGATTGACTAATTCTGCCGGTAGCTTACTGTTGTTGTTTTGTTCCCAAAGTAACCGAAGTCCCTTATGCCTAAAACTTTGAATCATTTTGATGTAATGTGTAAATTTACAGATTACTCCGCAAAAGAAAGAAAAATAAAAACAAATCACTCTCCCGAAGGCAACTCCAAAATTCAAAACATCAGCAATCCCCTCGCATTTCCACAAAAAACCCCTATATTGTGTCCCCTAATTTATCCGGGGCGCGGCCATGACTAACCACCAAATAAATATAAGCTTTAAAGAATACCCTTCCGTTTCGGAATTATCGGAGCCATTCCAATCCCTGTGCAACGAAGCCATAAAAGCCTTGAGTGGCTCCCATTCGCCCTATTCAAAATTCAGGGTGGGTGCGGCGTTGCTGTTGCAAAGCGGGAAAATACTGCATGGCAGCAACCAGGAAAACGTAGCTTATCCCTCCGGGCTTTGCGCGGAGCGCGTGGCATTATTCAATTGGGGCGCCAACCATTCCGACGACCCTATTGTTGCCATGGCGGTAACGGCCCGCACCGACGAATTTGAGATCTTGCAGCCCGTCGCTTCCTGCGGCGCATGCCTGCAGGTAATGGCCGAATGTGAAAAAATGCAGGAAAGACCCTTCGAAATCATTTTGTTTTTGAGCGACGGCCCCGCTTGGGTAATGCGCGGTGTGGACAGTTTTTTGCCATTTTTGTTTTTTGAGAAGAGGTTGGGTGCTGATAGCTAACCGGGGTTTCAACTTTGAAGCATGACAAAAACATTTCAAAACTTCCTGGTGTCACATTTATTTAGGACACTTGTGTTATGAAAAGATCACTCCTCCTCGTTTTAGGGCTGTTCATTGGCCTAAACGCCTTCTGCCAGTCGGGTTTTCCTTTTGATAATGAGATACGCGCATTCAAACACCAGGACAGCATCAGTTTTCCGCCAAAAGACGGTATCCTGTTCATCGGCAGCTCGTCCATACGGGTTTGGAGCGATTTGGAGCAGCGGTTTCCGGGTAAGCCGATCATAAAACGTGGAGTCGGGGGTTCGGAGCTCTCGCAATTGGTTGATTACTACACGCCCTATGTATTGTTCCCCTATCATCCCCGCAAAATATTTATCTACGACGGCGAAAACGACATAGCTGCAGGCAAAAGCGGGGAGTTTGTTTTTGAAGAATTTGAAAAGCTGTATGGCATGATAAAAACGCAGCTGCCCGATGCAACCATATATTTTATGTCGGTAAAGATGAGTCCCAGCCGCGAGAAATATTTCAGCCAGGTGGCGATAGCTAACAACCTGATAGAAAAATATTTAGCGGACAAACCCAACACCGCTTTCATCGACGTCAATACAACTTTGTTAAAGCCAACCAGTTCCACGCCCGATTCATCTTTGTTCAGGGGTGATTACCTGCACCTGAATAGCAAAGGCTATGATAAATGGCAACAGGTGCTGACGCCTTATGTGAACTAAAAAAAAGGGGGCTAACGAAATATTCGCTAACCCCCAACCGCTCGTGAAAGCGGTATCTACCTGGTAATTTCTTAACTAAAGGAACTTTCCACTTTGGTGATCATCCAGCCGCCGTAGTCATCCAGCGTTAACAAGTCAGTACGGGTGTAAGAGGCATAATGGAAAACAACCCGAACCCTGGTGTGCCTGTCGCCGTCTTCAACAATGGTGGTAGTGGCAGTAACGGATGGGTCAGCCGGATTGGTTTTCAGGTATTCCATCAAATCATCCTTGTGAAGTGTCATTACATTTTCGCCTCTCTGAACATCGTAATGGAGACTGTCATCCAGCACATTATCGAGGCCTTTTATATCCCCGTGCGAAATAGCGTCGATATAAATGTTCACTACGTCTTCTTTTGTCAGCCTCATGGTAGCCGGTTTAACAGCAGCATTTGCGGCGGTTGCACACACGAGCAGCAATATGAGTCCGCCGAGCATCGATTTTAACGTTTTCATGATTTTTTTTGATTTTTACGATTAAACACTAAAATTGTTATGAATAACCAAACCAGTGCAAAAAGCTCTCCAATAATTTCTCCGTAAGCAATGTTTTACAATGTAATAAATTTGTGGTTAATTATTGTTATTGTAAAGAAAGTCCGGAAGTCCGGAAGTCGGGAAGTCCGGAAGTCCGGAAGTCGGGATCCCGACCGCTATCGGGATCGAAAGAAAGCTGCGACCGATGTTTCGGTAAAGGAATTTAAGTTATAAGGAAGCTTATGGCAACTAAAAGGGCATAAATGGATTGTTTTCAACCCATTTATGCCCTTCAATCCAAAATTCAGGAAAATACGCTGTAGACACTGGTAATTTTCCACCCGTTGCCGGTATTGGCGATGGTGAGGTAATTGCTGCGGGTAAAGCCGTCGTACTGCATATCCACCTTCACAATAGCCACCTGTTCGTTGCTTTCAACCACCGAGGTATTAGTAACACAGATTTGCTCGGTGTTTTTGTCGGTTTTCAAATAGTCGAGCATCTGTTTCTTGTCGAAGCTCAGGACTTGTTTGCCACGTACCATATTAAACGCAACGGACTTGTCAAGTACGTCATTCAGGCCGTTAAGGCGACCGCGCGTCATGGCATCTACATAAGTATTAATGGCGTAATTTCTTGTGAGTTTTCCGTCAGGGGTTGTGTTTGCCTTTGCAACTCCGCAAAAGGCCAGCAGGGCCAGGCCCAGCATAATTGATCTTAAAGTTTTCATAATAGTACAATTTATTTGTTGTTAGATTTACAGATAAGACAGTCGTCCGAAAGCATTAGTTACAGCAAAAACGGGTGTTTGGCTATATTTAACAGATATTTAACATTGGGGGGGATGATGTGCGGATATGCAGATGCGGGGATGTGCAGTTGTGCAGATGCGGGAATGTGCAGTTGCGGGGGATTAATTGATACTCGCATCCTTTGTTTTCCAATTTATAAAATGATAACTTTTGATACCATAATGCTGCAGTTTGGGGACCAGGGCGAAAAGACCGGGTGGACCTATGTCGAAATTCCGGCAGATATCGCCCAACAGTTGAAACCCGGAAACAAAACATCGTTCAGGGTATGCGGCATGCTGGATAGCTATCCTGTAAGCGGGCTGGCTTTGATGCCTATGGGCGAGGGAAACTTTATCATGGCGCTGAAGGCGGAACTGCGAAAAAAGATCCATAAAAATGCAGGCGCAATGCTACGAGTGAGTATCGAAGAAGACCTCGAATACAAAGTAGAAATACCTGTCGAACTGCAGGAATTTTTTGACTTTGAGTCCGAAGCGGCTGAGTTTTTTTTTAGTTTACCCAAATCGCACCGCGAGTATTTCATCAAATGGATAGATGGCGCCAAAACTGCCGAAACACGCGCCAAACGCATCGTTAACACCGCGAATGCCGCTCTCCGCAAATGGAAGTACAACCAAATGGTGCGGGCGATGAAGAAAGAGGGATGATGTGTAGATATGCGGATGTGCAGATGTGCGGATGCGTAAAATTCGTGATTTGAAAAAAGTGCAGCCTAAAAACCCTCAGTGAACCATCAAATCAATCGTTAAAGAACAGTACCCAACAAACTTTTTAACTAAAA
>Ga0302306_10002089_pt1 | contig 10411 bp, 7 predicted proteins | sample III_Palsa_E3_1_FD_198761 | JGI IMG/M metagenome (GOLD analysis project Ga0302306, IMG submission 198761) | Peat permafrost microbial communities from Stordalen Mire near Abisko, Sweden - III_Palsa_E3_1 | ecosystem: Environmental > Terrestrial > Soil > Palsa > Peat permafrost | place: Sweden...
TGCTCTCTTCTTAGTAGTAGGATTCTTCGAATGAGTTAATTCCTCAGTACTCTTACCAGTAGCCTTCTTAGTGGCATTGAATTTACCCTTATTCTCAGGCTTAATACTAATACCACTTTTGGCCTTTAGGGGGGAAAAGATTTCGTCGATAGTAACGTGATAGTTAATTTTCTCTGCCATTACTTGTAAGATTTTTGCGAAGGCGCTAAAACGAATTGGGAAATTAATTTGTACTGAGACTGATTATCAAGAATATGTCTTATACGGAGATCTTTTGCCATCAATGGAGCTTTTTTAAAGCTTCTCATTGAGTAATCCATATTGGACTGTACTAACCTCTTGTCAAAGGATAGAGAGTTGCAGTCTCTTGAGAATATGGGATTATTTTTATTAGCTACAACATCCCAGAAGAAGTTATAGTTGTAGAAATTGTTAGATTTAGTTACTAAAATAGATTTTGAATCACTATTATACTTTGGGTACTGCCTGAGGATCTGAAGATTGTGAGGAGGTTTGGGAACAAGGTTTAAAAGTCCAGAGGTCTGTTGATTATTATAAAGAATAGCCTTATTAAAATAAATATCATTGACCTCTACAAAAGACTGATAATCAACATTACTTAAGTATTGAATAACCTTTGTATAATCCTTAACATTCTGTACTATTTCATCTTGCATTTGATAAGCAAAAGGATACTCGATCACATAAGGGGCTTGATTACCATAGAAATTATTAAAGAGGGTATAACTCCTGTTGTGTATCCAGTTAGAGGATTGAGCACCGTTTATACCACTAAAGAAATACGAGGGTCCGGGGATGTAGAAATTAGGGATGTAACTATGGAAACTAATCCAAGATCTGGTTTCAAAATTGAAGGAGAGTGTCCATGATCTATTACAGAAATACGCTGGATCTCCAAGGGCAATAATATTGCCATAACTATCATTAAAAACGTTAAGAATGGGATTATAGGTTAAAACTGGATTAATAACCTCATAATCTATTTTAGTAAGAATAATCCTATTATACTTATTATCAAATACCCCATGTAATCCTATAAAGTTAAAATGATTATCAATGGGATAGTTAGGGAAAGTCTTAAGAATTTTGAACTCAAGGTTCTCACAGAAGAACTCCTTCATCCCATATTTAATACCAGCCAAATCTTCTAACTGTCTTCTACCCCAATAGGGAGAAACAGCAGGAATCAGGAGAATTTGACCCCTTTTAGCATCTACTGATATATGACCCTCAAAGGTCTTGATAAACATTTTATGTTGAGTGCCTGCATGTCCAGCATCTGTGTCAGAGAAGTCTATTGGAGGGCTACCTTTAAATAAACTATCATTGCCCAGATATGCTCCTTGGGGGGTAGAGGTGTTTATTGTAAGTAAAGAGTTATAAGTTACCATCCTATTCTCAAAACGTGCAATAATTTCCCTATTCTCAATCCCCTCTAGATCAATCAGTTTTCCATAGTTCAGAGGAAAATCATAATATGAAGTCGGCCTATATAACAACCAGCTATTTTTATAGTAGTATACAGGGTCTGCTTGCTTATCAGACCAGATAGCTTTATTCTGATAAGTATCCAAACATGGCATATTAGGTGCCCAATTCAGAGGTAATGTGGTAAATACATTCTCATCATTTTGCTTAGAGAAGGATTTATTATAATTATATGAGTTATCTAGGCCTATGGAAACATTAATTTCTTGTAACCACTCATCAGGAACATCATTATTAACATGAGGCCAGAACTCACCAGCTAAGTCATTAGCCGCTTGTCTATAATCTACATTCACTTGAGACTCAACATAAAAGTAAGGTAGGCCATATGCAAAAAGATAGAACTTGCCACTATCATAAAAGAAGGAACCATCCTTGCAATCGAAACTGTTCACCTTTACCCCAAATAAAGAACCTAGGCCAAATGATCCACCATTACCTTGAGTCACGTCAGTACTAAACCAGAATGAAGGATTGCAAACATTTCCTAATTCATCGTAAAAAACATCACTGTCATCTGGAAAATTCACTCTATTATCAAGAAAAAAAGGAAATTTTCTCTTAAATGCAAATCTATTAATAAAGGTATCTCCTCCAAAGACAAAATAAAATTGTTGGGAGAATTGTGATATTGGCTGTGTGGGGTCAATGGCTAATTGAAAACCTGTATCCACTGTTGGATAAGAGTATATTTGTCCATATTGATCCTCTATTGGATTTTTCAATGAAGCATAATAAGAACAAATAGGATTTTGTTTGAAGCCCAAGTCACATCCTACTTGAGAAGCTACATATCTAGAGGTCTCTGGTGTCACATTTGGGTACGTATCTGGAAATGGCAGAGTAGCAGTTGTCCTTAGATATACGGAGGACTCTCTTTGCCAGTTATTAATTGGATAGGTATCACTATTTCCCTGTAAGCCAGAGGATAAATAAGAAGCTATATCTATAGTTCTTATTTTATTTCCATTATAGTTAGGTATAGTTTGAGTATTATCATAATATCCTATAGAATTAAATTGATAAGCAAAATTCCTACGAGGAATTAATTTATAGATTATATCATTAAAGGTTGCAAAGGCTGTAAATGCTGCTGCCCCATTAAATATCTGTGTAGATACACCTATACTAGAGGAGGCAAATCCTATTGCTATTCCTATCCCCAGTGACGTTAAATAAGAACCTAGTGAGGGAAATTTATATCTAGCATGCCCTTTTGTTTGTACGAAATGCTGCCTAGCCTGACCTGTTTCTATAGTTTCTAGTTTAAGAATATTACCTAGAGATGGCTGGTAAAATGAAGTATCTGGAGAATGAAAGGTAAATCTCTGCAATGAACCACTACTTGAAAAAGCATCCAAATAAGGAGAGGGGGGAGCAACATTGGCTCCTCCGGGAGAATAGTTAATTACTTCAGAGATTGTTGAGATAGTTACCTCATTATTAGAGCCTTGTGGAGCAACTCCATATAAAGTAATGGTGAGAGGTGAGGAGGTATCTATTCCAGACTTTGTAGTAGTAGTGGTGTCATTAAAAGTAACAACCCCAAAAGTAGTATATTGATTTGAGACTGATATGGCATCTGGCCCCGTCAAAGTTATAGTGGATGTTATACTCCAAGTAGTACCACTAGAGGCATCTATTAATAGTCCTCCTATGTTAATATTATTAATATCGACGGTCAATAGTTGATTTTGGTTATTGCTCCCGTTATACTCTCCTTGATAGGTTGCAATTAATTGGTCACCAATATTAACTAAAGTGTTTGCAGGTATAATCGCTGTATAGAGAGTCGTGTTTGTATTACCGGAATTGTTTACTGAATTGTAATTACTTACGACTGTAGATCCAGAAACTGCATCATTACTACCTTTAATAAAAGGATCTTCCCTTAAATCATTAAAAGGGTAATTCGGGAAGAAGAAGGTCCCATTATTACCTGTGTTATTAATATCGTTATTTGTGTAAGAACCCACATTATATAATAGACCCTTAGCAATTATCGATTTATTTGCTGCCCTATCCCCTCTAATTATCTTAATACAAGCAATTTGGTCTATTTGTTCTTGTGTAAGACCTGACTGCTGAATAAGTGTATATAATTGATAAGCATCTACTTGCACCCCTAGTGGATAAATATTGCCCTCATTATCATGGTGGTTACTTACGGCATTATCAGGGAATAAATGATGCCTAATCTGTTGTCCAGATAGGGAGCCAAATATACCCTCATTGCAAGGGTATGTCTCTGTTGATTGCCAAAAGCCAAAATTACCATACTGATAAGGCCCCTCATAACAGTCATTATTCTCATTGCCTACATATTGTGGGCAATACCCCTCTACAGTAGCTGTATTATACACTTGCCATGTTGGTAAGCCTGTTACAGGTTCACATACAGTCCCACCAGCTTGAACATCACCATTACTTATGATAAGTAAATCTGCTGATGTGGCCACTCTATTAGGGATGGGAAACCTATCAGATTGATAACCGTTCTTTAAGATAACTACACCATCAAAAGGATAAATCTCATCTCTCATGTATCCTTCGTAGTTGGCAGAGTTTAATGGATCTGCGAATTGATTGCTACTTGGGGGAACTTTAAAACTAACCCACTGTAGAGTGACTTGATTAAATATACTAGCATATGAGAGCCTCTCATTAGTAGTTAGACCATTCCAAACAAGTACATCCTGTACTGTAGTTACACCCTGAGCAGTATCAAAATACACAAATCTCTCGAATACATCATCAATGGTTAGTGCAATATCTGCCTTGGATTGGCCTGTATAAATGACAGTCTGAGTAGCCTGAGTAATTTGATAGGTAGCTACAAGATCTACACTTGTTATATTATTTATGGTCTTTATAACAGCAATGTTAAAATAATCAAATAGTCCAGTTATATCTATATTACTTACTTTGAACTTAATTGATTTCCCAGTATTATAATTGAAGTCAGGACCCACTATAAATGGATTCAAGATGGGCATTGGGTTAGTATGGGAATAGTAGGAAGTGTATGCACTTCCTTCAAAATTACAATACTGGACTGCAAATTGATAAGTCCCCTCTATCACATTTCCCCCACCAAGAACTGCTTCATATACAATCTGTGGAATAGCAAAATTTGGCTGTATACTTAATTTATTACAGTCAATAGTACTGAGAGTAGTGCTTGCACATGGGGACTGTGCTGTTCCATCGAAAGTTTGTGCATAAGGGAGATTATCGATATCCATATATCGACGGCCATTATATGTATCTGTCCAATAAACTTCTGTGCCACAAGCTGTTATTTTATGTACTGATTTATGTATCGGGTAATTTATATTAAAATTTAAGCAAGATTGGTTCACTAGGGTTGTATAAGTGCATGTTAATGTACTTCCAACTCCTATTTCAGATCCCCCCGTTGTGGGATTTACTAAGAACCATACTGTTCTATCTTGCTCTGGGATAAAATGGTGCCCTATATCAACATAACCTATAGGAAAGTTGTAACATAGAGTATTACCACTTTCGTTTTGGTATGAGATACCACCCCCATCAAAATTCTCTACCTGAGCATTTAGGGCATAAGTTAACTGTCCCGGCTTCACCTCTCTCAAGATGGAGTTCAGATTCATACCCCCAATAGCCTGATTTGGATTAAGGGATACATTTCCCTGTTGGGGAGGTTGTTGCTGCTGCTGATTATCGTCTTCCTGTTCAGCCATTAATGTCTATAATGATCAAGCTTATAATGATGTAACCTATTCATATCTCTCTTAATCGACCTTTGAATAGTAGTAGAATCTTTCTTCTTTATCTCTATATCTGCCATAATCCAACCCTCGTCATAAGAGGATTTGTAATAATCCATTTTCTGTTTGATCTGGTTGTAAGTTTCATCTGTGGTTTGATTCCACAACTGCTCAAACACTTTAAATTTTATAAAGCGTTTAACATATTCCTGAATCCAATAGTTATCTGGAACAAGCTGATAATCTTCCCCATCTCTCTCCTCTGCATAATATATCAGATGAACAATTCCCTTTCTGAAGTTTAGGACAAACTTATTACCATGAATATCATAACTATCTGGAGCAGAGGAATTTAGATTAGCCATTGGTCTCTCTAGAGGAGATACATCCTCATAATTAGCCCCCTCATATTGCACTAAGGGTAGACCACAATTGTCTTTTGCTGAGATGGACCCCGGTTTAAGAAGATATATTCTCCTTATTTTCATATCTGGATATGGCCCAAATTCAGTATTCTTATAAGTTACTCTCAATATTTCAGGAACACAATCTACACAAGGACTATCATTATAGACAGGGGTAATTCTACAGAAAACCTGATCATATTTAGCATTCGGTCTCTGTACCCAAGGCTCTATTTCTGTACATAACCAAGCTTCTCTAACTGCCAGAAACTCTGGTGGCAATTTAGCTTGGTAATCATGCACCTCAAGAATTGTTTCCCTTATTTGATTAGTGGCTCTACCTAACTTCTTTAATGCCCTATCCATCCATACAGAGAACATAACATCATCAACAGCACCTGCCTCAAAGTAAGTTCTTAATTCTTCTTTGATAACAGAAAAAATTGGCTCAGGAGAGACAAAATTATATTTATAATAATAAGACATGTGTATTATTTACTTCCACTCATGATAAACATCAGCGTAATTCTTATCTTTACTACGTAAGATTTTATCTGCAATTGCCCGTGAAGATTCTCTAGAAGGCTTAAAACACCAAATATCTGATTTGAGAAAGTATGCTGTATCTTGAAACCAAACCCATCTAAATTTGTATCCTTCTGTATGGTAGTTGAAGTTGTAGATGTGCTTCCCGGCAGCCCTACTTTTGGGCCAATCTATAGGTAGACGAATAACTCTTTCTCTTTTCTTGTTATAACCGTATTTGCGAGTCTTTTTCTTGTTAATGGAAAAATATCCAATGCCCTGAGGTAGCTTTACCTTTTCACCAGTTTCCAATATATAGTCCCTAAACATGACATTATAGGTCCTAATTATGTCGTAGAACTGTTTTGCCGACAGTTTTATGTCGGGATTCTTTTCTAAGAACTCGTTATAGTTTTTCCTACTGGCACTGATCCATTCTACTGTAACTCTTGGCAATTATATGTGTTTTATAGTACGGTTTATCTATTTTATAGTATTATTTCACTGTTTCATCATCTCTATTATCAGAGGTCTTATCATCTACCAATCTAAAATATGTTTCAATTAGATATTTGGAAGTCATAGATACACAATTGTCCTCAAGATACCCCGGACATTTAAACTGTAGATCCAGAGGATTTTTACACTCGTCATAAGATGGTTTTCTTGAGTCACATTTGCACTCAGGGAACAATAAATACTTAGGAATATCGTCCTCAAAGTAGGCAGAGATGCTTAATACCTGTACATCTGGATTTGAGCAATATAGATATCTGTTATCAATCCAGTAAACAAGTCTATTATATCTTGGATTAATACCAAGGAAATTCACATATCTATTAATAGACATCTCATTTATCCGCTTACTCTCTTTGGTGGTTCTCTCTACATTCCTAACCCACTGGATAAGATATCCATAAATACCCTCCGCCATAGCTGGCAATTTATGTTTGCTCCTTGCTACAACCCTATCAGAATGATAATCACAGCATTCAGAGAGAGGTACTTGGATCATTTCCAGACAAGGAATTTCACTGAAGATGGTGGAGGTAGACCATAACCTTCGTAAGTTAGTTTCCCTACGGATTAAGGTAATAGCTTTACTTTTAAGCTCCTTTTCCACGGCTCTATCACTTATGATATTGTCACTAGATAAGAGTTTGTTAGTTGTACGCACTCTTGAAATAACACTCCTCAAAGTAGGCATAATTCTTTTCTTTTACCTTTTTTCTTTATCATAACTTTTTGTCCAAGAAAGGTATATGACCAAACACATCCATGATAAGTCAATACTTTACCAGAACAAACTTCTGATATTCTTTGATTTGGTATACCCAGTTCTCTCTCAATATCTTTTGTACAATTCCACTTTTTGACAAAATCTCCTTGTAAATTGTATTGGTAAACTTCTTTAGATTGAGGATTGTTTCCAGACTTATTATTCCTAGCTAAATTTGCTTCAGATATTCTTTTCTTGTGCCATTCCTCTAGCTTTGAACCCCTCCTAGCATTTCCACATTTTATTCTGTGTTCTTCTGATAGTTTCTTTCCTAATAATTTATTTCTAATTTTATCTCTTGACATTTCAGAAAGATTTATTATACCATCTCCACCATCTGTTAAATTAACTAAAGTACCAGTTTTTAAATCTCTTCTTCCATATAAAATGATAAATTCCCTTTCTTTATTTTTAATAAAATCTAAATTATCAGATTCCATTAAAATTTCTACAGTATAATTTGACTTGGATATAATATTCTTCCAAAATTCACTTCTATTTATTTTTGCAAAAGCTCTTCCATACTTCTTGGCATCACAGCTAGAATTTTTGTCCTTCCCCCATATAGTACCAATTCCTATATAAAAAGGCTCATTTTTATCTTCTCTTATATGACGATAAATATAATATTTATTTGATATTACATCTCTAACTGTCGGCATTATACTGTATATGTGTACTCAGCTATTTCACCCTCTTCTTTATGGTATAAAAAAGCTTTAGCTTGTGGGTTTGAGATATATCCCTTTGCACTATGCCACTCATCTGCTGCTGATAGTGAAGGAAGTATCTCTATCTGGAAACCTTGATGGTTATCTACAGATACATAATTCATCTTCTTTGTCTTATGGAAGTGGCCTAATTTGCAGAACCTATACTTAGTATCCGCCCACAGTTGGGGTTCTTCTGTAGCAAATATAAGCCCTAATTCCTGATGATTCTCTTTTTCACCATGAGTAAGTTGTACACCTACTTGACCATATTGATAATACTTCCTCCACTTAGGGCTGTTATCTACTTTAACTAAAGGATCGGCGTGAAACCATGCTTCAATCACTTCTCCTAATAGGAATGTTGTGGTACTATCATGATTTCCTCTTACTATAATTACCTCTACTGGGGCTATCTGCTTAAGTTCATCAATTATCTCTACCAATAGTGCCTTTGCTGTCTTTACTATCTTGGCAAATCTACTATCTGCATCTACTTGAGTACCGGCAGTAGTTTGATTCTCAGCATTATCTATATGGATAAGATCATTGCCAATAGGAAGTACTATTTTAGCAATACTGGAGACAGGAGTGCGTTTAAGGAGATTATTAACTGCTGCTTTAAATCGATCACAAGCTATTTTAGTATCATAATCTTCACCACTCTCAAGACCCCATGCTAATTTGCCTATATGTAGGTCAGGTATTGATATCTCTAGTAAATATTCTCTTTTGGGTAATCCCAGAAATTCTGAGAGATCAGAGTAGTCAAACTCTCCAGCAGTTCCAAACAGATTTAAAGAGGACTCTTTTTGATAAGCTTTTATCTCATTTAGGAGAAACTCTTTCTGTAGTTGTGGGTCTTTATCTAGGACTCTAGGTTCTAACTCTGCTCTTACCTGCCAATGAGGGTCATTTAAGTTGCCCCAATAGTTTTGCCTCCATCTTACAATATTCCACTTTTTAAGGTCAATATTTGTTCTCTGTATAAGTTCCTCAAGAGTTTTGATTTCATCTTTTGATCTGTAAACTAACTCTGCTTTTGAGGTTTTTAAATCCTCTTCTAGAGATATTACCCTATCTTGTAGGGTTGCTATATAATTGTTAACTTGCTGTTTTTCAACTATTTCATTAAGTTTTCTATAACTTTTCCATGTGCCTCTGGCAGATTCTCCAGTTCCAAATCCATATTGTTTAGCTAAATAATTCCAACTCCTCTCACCCTTACCATTTAAAGCCAAATCATCAAAGAATTCTTGTCTTATACTCATTTACTATTGTTGTTGTTAGATAATAGAAGACCTGAAGAAGTGTAAAACTACAAAATCTTTTTGACATTACCAAATCCTTTCTAATGAAATTGATTATTTTTGACAAATCTCCTTAACGAAGTAGATTAGAAATAAAAAACCCCCTTGGTCACAAAGACTTGGGGGCACACCTTTGAAAACCATAAAAACAAAGGTGTTAACTTGCAGTTGCAGTAAAAACGTATGATGAAGATGCTAACCCCCCAGAGCAGGAGGGACATAAGGTAGTAAGTTCTATATCTGTTAATCCTGAGGGTATACCAGATAGAGTATAGGGAGATTCATCATAAGCAGGATAAGTAGCTATATAAGTAAAAGGCCCAGATGAACCAGTAGCTCTATACCCTACCCTCAGTGAGGTTCCAAAAGGAATAGTATAATTAAATTCTATCGATGCCATTTTTCATGTTTTAAGTACAAGGTCCAACAGAGCTTACTATTGAGATGGTACCACCTGAATTTACAGTTTCTGAACTGAAAGTGAGTGTATGTGTGCCAGACGAGGTAATATCCTGACAGCTAACAGTTCCTAAACTATCAGTAACTGCTATATTAATATCACTGGAGGTAGAGGAGAAAGTTACTGCAATAGTCTCACTGCCTATACTAGGGGTTGTTCCACTAACTGAGCTACTTGGAGCTATAGGGAAAGTAATACCTGATACACTTACACCACCTATAGTGATATTTGTTACTGTCACTACTCCACTTGTATCCCTGAAGGTTACTATAGCAGGAGGTGGAGGTGGAGTTGAGAGAAATTGAAATGTCACTGAAGAGGGACTACAAGTAGCACCCCCTTGTGCAGTAAGCATTACATCATAGTATGTATCATATAGTACTGTAAGTGTATAGTATGGATATACCGTAGGATTTGGTGCCCCAGTTGCTGTTATCCAAGGAGTAGTCCCCTGTACCCTATATT
>Ga0302306_10002099_pt1 | contig 10378 bp, 14 predicted proteins | sample III_Palsa_E3_1_FD_198761 | JGI IMG/M metagenome (GOLD analysis project Ga0302306, IMG submission 198761) | Peat permafrost microbial communities from Stordalen Mire near Abisko, Sweden - III_Palsa_E3_1 | ecosystem: Environmental > Terrestrial > Soil > Palsa > Peat permafrost | place: Sweden...
TAAATCGTTTCCCAAAGTATGTTACCTGTTAATACCGGCTTAAAATAAACATATTTGCATAGCTACATTCAGGTGCATGGACAATACAACACTTCAGGCTTATATTAAACAGGTTTCGCAAAGAATAGCCGGTGAAGATATACCGCTGATTGCTGGTTGCGCTAAAAGCCGCAGCTTAAAAAAAGGCGAGGCCTTATTGAGGGAAGGCGAGGTATGCCGTGAATTTTACCTGGTTGAAAAAGGCTACCTGCGCACCTATTATAATAAGGACGGCGAAGTGATCAACGTGAATTTTAGTTTTGAGGGCGATTTTACCACTAATTTAAAAAGCATCAACAGCAGGCAGCCCTCGATGTTCAATATAGAGGCCGGCGAGGATGCTTCGGTATGGGTGTTTAACCTGGATGAGATCACCGGACGGTATAACTCCCATCCGCAGATCGTGTTGTTTATCAGGCGGCTGGCCATCCACCTATCGGTAGCCTCCGAAGAGCACAGCAATTTTTTTAAATTGTATACGCCTACCGAGCGCTATCGCTATATCGAAAAAAATAAACCTCATTTATTACAGCGCGTATCGCTTTCGCAACTGGCCTCGTACCTGGGTGTGGCCCGCGAAACGCTGAGCCGCATCCGCGCTAAAAATTTGTGATGCAGTTTTTGTGATTTTTATCACAGGCGGGTACGGTTTGTTTGCGGCATATTTGTGCCAGCTATAAAACATGAACATTACCACCTTTACAGCTTTCCGCAACCGTAATTACAGCTTGTTTTTTGCCGGGCAGTCCACCTCGCAAATTGGTACCTGGATGCAGCGCACCGGGGTAAGCTGGGTTGTTTATACCATGACGCATTCGGCCTTTATGCTGGGGCTTACGGTGTTCGCGGCGCAGTTTCCGTCGTTCCTGTTCTCGCTGCTGGGCGGTATCGCGTCCGACAGGTATAGCCGTTATAAAGTATTGCTCATTACCCAAACCGCCTCCATGATACAGGCTGTATTGCTGGCCGTATTGATACTCATGGGCCACTACACCGTTTGGGAGATACTAAGCCTAAGCGTTATACTGGGTATTATTAACGCCTTTGATGTACCCGCCCGGCAACCGCTGATACACGAAATGATCACCGACAAATCCGAACTGCCCAACGCGCTTGCCCTCAACTCATCCATGGTGAATATTGCCCGGCTGGTTGGGCCCGCGTTATCGGGTATTATCCTGGTGAAATTTGGGGCGGGGATCTGTTTTTTACTGAACGCGGTAAGCTTTATAGCGGTAATCGTGTCGCTGTTGCTGATGAAGCTGCCTGCCTACATCCCGGCACCGGTAAAAAAGAAGATCAAAACCGATTTGGCCGAGGGTTTAGTGTACCTTAAAAACACCCCATCGCTAAGCACATTATTGCTGATGCTGGGGCTGATCAGCTTGCTGGTATTGCCTTATAATACGCTGCTGCCCGTATTTGCCAAAGTTATTTTTAAGGGCGACGCGGCTACCTTTGGTTATATTAACAGCTTTATAGGTTTGGGCGCGGTAGCGGGCTCCATTTTCCTGGCATCATTAAAACCGGGTACCGACCTTAAAGTTGTACTGCTGTGCAATTCGGTTATTTTTGGCATTTGCCTGGTGTGTTTTTCGCATATCAGCAAATTTCCGCTGGCTATGGTGTTCGCTACGCTTACAGGGTTCGGGATGATGTCGCAAACCACCATTTGCCTTACCATAATACAGGTAGAGTCGGACAAAAAAATGCGGGGCAGGGTAATGAGCTATGTGGCCATGGCCTATTTTGGGATGCTGCCGATAGGCAGCCTGCTGGTTGGAGCCGTATCGCAGCTGATAGGCGCGCCCAACTCGCTGCTTTGCCAGGGCGCGCTGGACCTGATCATAGCCGCTACCTTCGCTAAGTTTTTAGTGAGCGGGCATCTGGATAAAAGATCGGCCGAAAGGCTTAGGGAAGTATAAAGAACATTAATTATTTATCATAAAAACACAGAAAAAATGGAACAGAACAAGCAAAATACAGCCCTTTTGGTAATGGATATGCAGGTTGGGATATTAGGCATGCTGCCCAGCGCCGCTTCGCTTTTAGGCGAGGTGGCCAAGGCCATAGCCAGCGCCCGCGATAAAAAAATACCGGTGATATACGTAACCGTAGGTTTCAGGCCCGGCGCGCCCGAGATAAGCCTGAGCAACAAAAGCTTTTCTGGCGGTAAGGAACGCTTCGCCAATATAAACATGGATGCATTTACTAAAGTTCACCCCGACCTGGAACCGCAGCCGGGCGATGTAAGCGTTATGAAACGCCGCGTAAGCGCCTTTACCGGCAGCGACCTGGAAGTGGTGTTAAGAGCCTTAGAAATAAAACATATAGTGCTTACCGGTATTGCCACCAGCGGCGTGGTACTATCCACCCTGCGCGAAGCGGCTGATAAGGATTATCGCATTACCGTAATTGCCGATTGCTGCGCCGATGGCGATGAAGAAGTACACCGCGTACTTACCACCAAAGTTTTTGTGCGCCAGGCGGATGTGGTTACGCTGGAAGAATGGGTAAAATAATTTGCAAAGCAGGGCCACTTGCAGAGCGGCCCTGCTGATATTATTAGGATTAGGCACGGGTACCGGCTCAATGGCTTGCACGGATGCCCGCGCCTGATTGTGCCTATTAAAATTAGGCTATAAACCAATATTATCTAATCAGTTTGAAGTGGTAGCGGGCATTAACGTAGCCTTTATTATTTTATACCCGCCTGCAACAAAGGTGGTTACCGGTATGGCATAATTTAAGGTAAAAAATAATCTTTTTTGACCCACGGGAACCGAACCAAAGTCATACCCTGTACCTACCTGGAAATTATAAAATGTAAAAGCCGCTACAACCGCAAATATAGTTCCGGACTGTGTGGTGGTGTTACTTGTGGAGGCGGATGTGGTAGTGGATGATCCTGCTGCTGTATTTGCCGCGAATATAAACCCTGCATGGATGCCATAATGATTATAATAATCGGCAGATGCAGTGTTACCATTTTTATCCAGTGTTTCGTCAAGTTCGCCCCAGGAATAATTAACACCAGCGCCAACCGAGTTAAAGTAAGAGGTACTTACATTAGAATTGGTGGCGTTTTGCGGATTATTTGATAGCATATTTATCCTTACCAACGGAACTATAAAATTGGTGTTTAATACATTTGCGCTATATTTAATAGGATTTGTAGTGGTACCATCGCCCGTTATACCACCGGCAGCTTTTGATGTATCGGCAGTAGCTACAGATTGCGCTTTTACCGAAGGTGTTAGCTTTGAAAATTGAGGTTTAAACGGTGCAAGTTTTACGGCATCATCAGTTGATACCGGAATAGAAGCCCCCGGCAAATGCATGGCCTGCGAAAAGGCAAGGCAAGGGCATGCCCATAAAAGTAAAATAATTAATTTTTTCATTTGTGATAAGGTTTAGATGTTAATAACAATATAGGCCTGCTCCAGGCCGGGCTATTTACAAACCCTACTTCTAACAGCGTCGCCGGTTGTTACTATTGCCTCAATAATTAATACCAAAGTGGGATCTTTTAATACTTTTTCCAACATCTCGAGGCCTTGTTTTGCCGCCGGCCACATCCTGCAAAAAGTGTTATTGTCGGCTAGCGCTGCTGCATTCAAACTAATGGCATCCGCTTTTTTTAAAATTTCATCTGTGCTCATGGTTAAATATTTTATGTGATTTAATACCCCAAATCTCAACACCGGCACAAAAAGATATTAACGTAGTATATCCTTTTTTTGCAGGGTAATTTTACGGTATAAAAAAGATGTAAATACGTTGGCAATGTGAAAGTTAATACAGAATTTAGTGCTAATAAACTATAATTGATTTTCACAATTCAACCCTAACCATCATGAAAAAATTAGTATTTGGAGTTTTTGCTGTATTAATTACAGCATTTCTTTTACCGGGTTTCAAAAACAAATCTTCAAAACCCCGGCTGCCCGCAACAGTTCAGCAAACTTTAGACGGTGTTGATGAACTCACAGCAAGGCAAATGATCAATAATTTTGCAAATAATTATGACCTTGATACAGGGCCCAAGTCGGTATCGATATTTTACCCTATATCGCAGATCAATACTATAAATAATTTATTAATAGCCGAAAATGCCAATGCAAGCATCGCAACAACCGGTGTGCGTTTTTATTTAGGTAGCAATCAGCCTTTAGATGGCGCTACCAAACTTAATGTTTCAATTTTAATGGTATCAACTATGGGCAGGCAGGCACCTAATTCAAATCATTCAAGTACAAATGGCGATTATTATATACATGCGGCAGGTATTTTAAGTACCACAGAAATTGGTGTACCAACTGATGATAACGGAGCCGGAGTATTAAAGCAGGGAGGGTTGTTATATGGTGCTAATCCTCCCGCGCCAAGTGTATTATGCAGCAAACCCAGCCCACACTATCTTGCAGAAGGGCTTGCGTATAGCTGGGTTCAGAAACGGTATGAAAATAGCAGTACCGATGATCCATCAGCTTATAATACAAAAAGTGAATTTTTTTCTTATTGCTTTATAAACAGCCTTTTTACTACACTCATAAATAATAATTATAGCGGGTTAAGGGTTTACCTGGGAGAGGGAACTGATAAAAATGGTAATCTGCGTGATCTTTTTATTTTAGTACCTACTAAATTGGTTAATGGCCAGAATCAGGACGATTACGATTGTTTGGAAAATTTAAATCCCAATTTTTGCAGAGCGGATTCGGGTTCAAGCCCCCATTTTACTAACGGTGCCGGCGGCGGTTACGACGAAGGTGAATTATGCCCTGATGTTTGCGATTAATTTTAAACCCATAAGCCATAATGTTAAATTACCTCACATTTTCAACAGTTTTTGAACTGCAATGCTTTATAGTTTCCATAATCTGTTTATCTAAAAGCAATGAACGGGCCTGGAAAATATTGCCTGTATATCTTTTAATAACTTGCATTGCAGAGGTTATTGGCATTTATTTAAAGCGGGAGCACCAGGCTAATCAATGGCCGTATAATATTTTATTAATATGCCATGTGCTTTTTACAAGCTACCTGTTTTTAAGCTTATTTCGCAAACACAATAAAAGCAAGCTCATTATTATTAGTGGGCTTGTTATATTAACTTTATTGTACCTATATGATATAAGCCAGCATGGTTTTTTAAGGTTTAACTTATTAACCTACAATACCATGTCGGTTATTTTTACCATCTACTCTTTATATTATTTTTATTTATTGCTTAAAGACGATCAGTACATCCATTTAAAATATTCGGCTAATTTTTGGTGGGTTGCGGGTGTTTTGTTTTTCTATTTTGGAAACACCGCTGTTAACCTGTCTCGTGGCAACAGTACCGATAATCCCGCTAAAGCTAAAACAAGCATAATAGCTGCCCGCAACGCCAGTTACGGTGATAAAAGGGCCGATACCGTTAAAAGTAAAGCACCAGTAGCTGCTTTAAAAAATGATAGCAATTTTTCTAAAACTAATCCGGATACCGGTAAAAGTAAAGAAGCTGGCAAAACCGGCATAGTTAAAACCAGGCGTAGTTTGCCCTACCACATCATATACGCTATACTTAACCTGCTGTTATATAGCTGCTGGAGTTACTCATTTATTTGCAAAAAATGGTTACAAACCTCACCAATTTAATTTTAGTTACTACTCTTATTTTTCTAATAGCGCCTGCATCTATTGTGGTTTACATTTTTATTTACAACAGCCGCAAAAAAAAGCACATTGAAGAAAAAGCCCAGATGAAGCTCACCTTTGAAACGGAAATTGCTAAGGCCCAGCTCGAAGTACAGGAGCAAACTATGCAAACCATTGGCGCCGATTTGCACGATAACATAGGCCAGTTGCTGAGCCTTACTTCGCTAACCTTAAACTCTATTGAACTGGAGGATAAAAACAGATCCCAACAAAAAATCGACGCGGCTATCGACCTTACCCTGCGCTCCATAAAAGAAATGCGGCTGCTGGGCAAGTTATTGCAGGGCGATCAGTTGGTGGTTGCGGGCTTATCTGCTGCTATCCGCCACGAGATTAGCTGGATGGAACGCTCGGGCAAATATGAAATAGCTTACAGGCAGGCAGAGGAAATGCCAGCCGCCGGTAACCCGGATAAGGATTTGATCCTGTTTAGGATATTGCAGGAGATCTTAAATAATATTATTAAACATGCCGCAGCCAGTCGCATCAATATTAGCCTGGAATATATGGACGGCACATTGCAATTGCGGGTAACAGACGACGGCGTGGGCTTTAACGCGGCCGGTTTGCTGGACGAACAAAGGGGCATGGGCCTGCAAAATATACGAAAAAGGGCCGGTATAATTGGCGGCGCAGTAGCTATCGAGTCGAAGCCCGGCGAGGGCGCACAAATAAGTATTTCTATTTCTTATCCATAAAAAATGACAGAAGGACAGATCAATATAGCAATTGTTGACGATCATACCCTTTTCAGGAATGGCGTTGCCGCCCTGATGAGCGAGTTTGAGGAATTAAAAGTTGTTTTTGAAGCCGAAAACGGCGAACAAATGCAGCAAATGCTAACTAAACATCCCCTGCCACAGGTAATACTAATGGATATTAACATGCCGGTAATGGATGGCTACGCGGCAGCAACGTGGTTAAAAGAAAATTACCCGCAAATTAAAATCATAGCGCTTAGCATGTTTGAAGATGATAAAGCGGTAATACGCATGATCAAATGCGGGGCCTGCGGATATTTGTTAAAAGAATCGAAACCTAAGGAACTTTTAGAAGCTATAAAAACGGTTAATACAAAAGGAGTTTTTATTAATGAACTTGTTTCGGGCAAGCTGATCCGGTCTATTACCACTATAGATATAATACAGCAATGCTCGAAAAAAGAGTTGGAATTTTTAAAATTTTGCTGTTCGGAGTTAACGTATAAAGAAATTGCCGATAAAATGTTTGTTAGCCCCCGTACAGTAGATAACTACCGCGAAGCTCTTTTTGAAAAATTAAATTTAAAATCCAGAACGGGGCTTGTATTATACGCGATACAGCAGGAAATATTTAAATTTTAATGGTACCCAATGTTTTCTTCTGCTTGCAGAAACACACCCCTAAGCCTTATTAAGAGGGGAACTATGACGGGTTAGGAAGTATTTTCAATACACCCCATAAATATACAAACCACAAAAAAAGACACTTAGATAGAGCCATAAAATGGAAAAAACAATGTGAATTATGCTTTCCAGCCTTTTTCCTTTCCATAGTTTTGATGAATAACCAAAAAATTGCACCATAAGCCTCGCCAGCCAAAAAACTCCAAAACCCAGGGAAATCTGGTTGCCCAATTTGGTATGAATGATGCAATCAGTGGAAACAAGGCATAGCAAGCCCATTAAAAAAAGTACGAGGCCGATAAAAAATGTGTGTACATACATCATTTGCCTGTTAACCAAACTTAACCGGCCCAGTTCATCCGCCCAATTAAAATACTTCGGGAAAATAGCATGCACCAATGAAAGTATCATCAAAACAATACCAATAAGTTTAAGTTGTACTTCCATCCTTTTCCAATATAAAATTGCTAATAAAAGGTGTGATTTTTATTTCTTTTTGGATGCTTAATCCCGAGTTGCTAAAAGTGTGTTGCCAGCACAGCCTGGATACAAAATGAAAGAAACCCATATTGTAAGCCAAAAAATTAGGTATATCCCTAAGGTGTTCCACCAGAATTATTTTGCCGCCCGGCTTTAATATCCTTTTCAATTCCTTAAAAAAATCATCCCGTTCCTGTTCTTTTCTTATTTCGTGAGCGGCAAATATGAGGAAAATATACCTTGCAGAATTATTTTCCAAGGGCAGTGCCGACGTGCTTGTTTCAATAGTGCCACTAAAAGGCAAATAGGCCTTGCGGGCGCGTTTGATGGAAACTTCGGTATGCTTTAGCGGATCGTAAAAATCAAATACTATCAGTTCGGCAGCCAGATATCTTTGCAGCAGCAATTGGCTCGTTTCATCAAAGCCCGCGTTAATATTTACAATTTTATCTCCCGCAATTATAGGCAGTTCGTTTAGCCAATTCAATTTGTAAAAACCCGACAGATCATAAATATAAAATGAAACCACTAATGAAATTAAGATGCCTGCAATAACCAGGGTAATAATAATATAGTTTAACAGGAGATATGGCCCGGTTATAAAGCGGGTTAATATCATCAGTATTAAAACCATCCCTGCCGATAGTAAATACAAGTGGCGGTTAAATTTGATGATATTGGTTATCCCCTGGTATGGCTTTCTTAATGGTTCCATTGTTCAATCCGGCCCTTTTTCCAGTAATAGGGTATGTTATTAATTATAAAAGCATTGGCTAATATGCCTTTTGCCGATGCCAGGCTGTTTATAAATGGAATATAATAATCGATCACTTTTAACGGCTTCGGCACCCAGTTTTCTCTAACGCCTTCAATAATTAATACTTCGTTTGATCTTTCATCATAGGTAAAAGTAAATGGCAGCGGCCCTGCAAATTTGCGGGCTTGTTTCCAGTCGGCAAAAGGTGAATCCGGCGGTAAAGAAGTTTGTTCATCACCAGCCTGAAACCTGATATTGAAATTTGAACGGGCGGAGAAAATATGGAACACCTGTTGATGCTGTTCCTGCTTAATATCGGTAGTTGTGTAGCTGTATCGCGTAAAAACATTACCCAAAATCTCCATCATTTTTTTGTTGGTTTCAGATTTAAGTATGTATAAGCCGCGCAGCCTTTTGCCGACATTACTGGTGTATTTTACAAAAACGCGGTAACCTGCCAATATAAAATCATTGCCCAGCAATTTGGGGAACCCTTTGGGCCTTAGATCATTGGTTTGCACCAGCGCCACCGCTACAAACGCCCATTTATCATCAAATACATCCAGGCTTAAACAAGCAGGGATAAGCTGTTCCAGATCCTTCTTCGGAAACGCGAAGGTTAAAACAATGGAGTATTGAAAATAAGCTTCAACCGCGAAAGGATGGTTCTTTAAAAATGAAAACATATTATTGCTTATGAAGCTAATGATCTATGGAACTTAAATTCATTATAATAAATGAGGATAATAAACATCAATGCAAAAATAGCATTCCCTTTGCCCCAAAGTAACAGATCGGGTGCTAATATAAATTCAATGGTGTTCATTACCGCTATAATTACCATTTGCAGCAGGGCATTCAGGCGTGGTTTAATACCGCTCAAAACCCACAGGCTCATTAGTATTTCGGCAATGCCTATGGCTTTGGTGAGTATCAGCGCATGTTCATTTCCCAATATCCGGGCCACAATTTCCTGGTGCCGGGGCACCAGGTTAAGCACTTTGCAAATTAAACCATTTACAAGCCATACAGTGGCTATTAATATGGTTAAGGTTTTATATTGTATTTGCTTACTTATCATTAATAACGATGATATGCCCCTGTATGACCGATCAGGCTGTTAAAAGTATAGGCGAAACTTGCTATTAACAGTACCACAAACACCGCGTATAAATAACCGCTGTAGTAGGTATAATAGTTTGCCATTATTATTTCGAGCTTTTTGTTGTAAACAAAGCTCATTACCAATTGAAAAGAAACCATCATGCCCAAAACAACAAAAAGGATAGATAAATTCCATTTGAGCAAATGGTTGATCACTATATCCAGCAGGGCGTATTCTATAATAAAAACGAATATGTGGCCGCGTTTATAATAATTGTCGTTTGCCGGTTCAATAAGTTTGGGTACATCCTTAGCAAACCTATAACCTGTCGCGGTTAAAAAAAGTAAGGCAGCCTGGAAACGGCTGATCTGTGTTTCCATAATATGGCATGAATATAAAAAATTTGGCGATTGCTCGTATTGGGAAAATGATTTAATGAAGGGTGAGCACGAGTAGCCCGGCTCAATGGCTTGCCCGGATACTCGCGCCAGATTATGAGGGATTAAATGCAAAAATTTATTTAGATATTTAAACCACTAACAAGTGGTTTTTTTATTGCATTACTTAAACCTTATCAAATGATATTGGAGTATAAAATTTCAAAGTCGACCTCACTCAGTTCAGAAGAAATAATTAATAAAATACTTTTAATTATTGAAAAAAGAAACTACGGAATTGTAGAAATAACAAAAACGAGTGTATTATTTAATGACCATACAGGTGGCCTTATTGGAAATTGGGAACATGTTCGGCGGATGAAAAAAGGTAAATTTGAAATTATAAATAACGGAAATAGTAATATCGTTTTATTTGAATATCTTCCAATTTCCGTGTCTGAATATATTTGGGTGGCTATTATAAGTTCATTTCCCGTTGGTTTTGGGATTGTAAATAAAGTTTACGCTG